>OLOH01000028.1_pt1 | contig 121432 bp, 98 predicted proteins | sample 1673221 | NCBI WGS metagenome assembly OLOH01 (sample SAMEA3136767, study PRJEB25190) | human gut metagenome
CAACCCTCGTATTCAAGGTTGGCCGCAAGGAATATGAAGAAAAGATTTTGGCTGTTGCTTAATAAAACAGTCTTAGAAAGAAACTAAGAACACGATAGTTCTGAAACCAAGTGGAGGGCAGGTAACTGCCCTCCACTTTTTTTGTATACAGGGAAGAGCGAGCTTACTGTGAGAACTTAAAAAATAAATGAAGATCAAGAAAATAGACGGATATAAGTAAAAGCCATAAAGGAATAAAGACTTCTCTCTGCAGAGCAAGTATTAGAGACTGTTGCAATATGTCAGGGAGAATATACGGCAAAGAAGCCAAAGCACTTTTGCTCTAAAGCACGCTTATACTAAAAAGAAGCGTTTACTAAAGATTACGCCGAAGCTGGGCTTCTTTGATTTCCATTTCAAGAGAGCTATGAACGATATTCGAGAAGGGTCCGGCGTTACTAATAAGATGTTTGGCGCCAGGCTGATCGCACTTGCGAATGAAATAATATAAAAAGGCGCAGGTGTAAAACTCACTCAAGAATTCGATATTCTCTTCTGGTAAATACCGGTTGGCTAAAATAATATCGATATCATGCTTCAAAGCGGGAAGATACAGATCATACAGATAGTTACGAAGAGCATGGGGTCCCGTCTCGAGAAGAGCTTGCGTGTAGAACGTACGACGGCGCTCTAATACGGTAGCGAAGGCATCAAAGAATTTTGAATGGTCTAGTGATCGTACGCCAGACTTTTGAGTGATGTAGTAAGGGAATTGTGAAACGGATTCTTTGCTGGGTGCTTCATATACCAAAATGTTTTCAGGAAATTTTCGTTGAAGTTCAAGACCCAGATCATAGCGGAAGCGCCAAATAATCAATGCTTCTTTGTCTACAAAGTGATAATAAAAAGTTTTGCGGTTCTTTCCAGTTCTTTGAACAATGTCGCTAATAGATACGCGTTTTAAAGGCATTTCGTCGCATAGCTCAACGAAGGCGTCGGCAATAAGAAGCTTGGTATCAAGCGGTCCCATGGACACATTCCCCCATCTAAATGATTGATTTCCATTATCCAACTGGATTTTTCCTCATTATAGACAAAATGGGTGAACGGATGGGTCAAAATATTAAAAGTGAGTAGCCCTCTTGTGCAAATTCCAATAGATTCATCGGAGTTTATTTGAGCTAAACCTATAAAAAAGCGTAAAAAAATTCATAAACTGCGCCTATAGACCAACAAAAAATCTATAATGACCGTCGATATTTCTTGATGCTGATATAGAATTAACTCACACGAAAGAGTTCGAGATGAGGCATAACTGATAAAAATCGCCTTTGAACAACGGCTCAAGAACCAATGTTCATATAGATTTCTCTCAGTCATACCTGGTCTGCTCTTAAAGACAAAAGCTAAGCAAGTTCACACATGTTCTGTAGAAAGGGGCTGTGCAGTGAAGTACGAAAAACTTAACACGCCGTTTAAAATCGGCAATGTGGAACTGCGAAATCGCTTTGTCATGCTTCCGATGACTATCGAGAAAACTGATAATTATCATGTAGGCGATGACTTGTGTGATTTCTACGAACAGCGTGCAAAAGGTGGAGCTGCTCTTATTGAGCTCGGCTCTTGCTACATTTGCGACTGTTTTGACACCCATCCTAAATATCACACCACTACTGGTGCGGTAGGTGTTTGGGACGACTGCTTTATTCCAGGTTTGACCCGCACCGCGGAGGTTTGCCACAAGCACGGCGCTAAGCTCGCTGCTCAGTTGCAGCTCTGCTATGAGTGGCGTCCAGATGGCACTCATGAGCTTTTGAGCTACGCTCCTTCTAAAGATGTTGTTTCTGGTCCTTTCGTTGGTATGCCAGAACGCGAATTCACCAAAGAAGAAATTCAGTTGGTTGTTAAGCAGTATGGTGACGCTGCTCTTCGTTGTCAGAAGGCGGGCATCGATATCATTGAGATCCATGCTGGTATTGGTTACATGGTTATGCGCTTTATTTCTAAGTACTCTAACCATCGTACTGACGAATATGGTGGATCTACTGAAAACCGTTGCCGTCTCCTTACTGATATCATTGACGAAATTCATCGTCAGTGCGGCGACGATTATCCAATCCTCATTCGCTACTCTGCAGACGACCTTATGCCAGGTGGTCAGCGTGTTGAAGACCTCAAAGAGGTTATCGAATGCGTAGAGGCTCACGGTATTGACGCTTGGAGTATCCAGGCTGGCTTCCATGAGGCTCCTCGTCCTGTTGCTAACCAGCTCGTTCCTGAAGGTGAATTTATTTACCTTTCTAAAGAAGCAAAGAAATACACCAAGCTTCCTTGCTTCCCTGGTACTCGTATTAATCATCTTGATGTTTGCGAGCAGATTCTTCTTGACGGTTCTGGCGATGCAGCTGGTATGGCTCGTCACTGGATTGCTGAACCTGAAATCGGCATTAAAGTTGCCGAGGGTCGTTCTGAAGAAGTTCGTCCTTGCATCGTTTGCTCCCGTTGTCTTGACAACATTTTTGTTGGTAAACCATGTAAGTGCTCTGTTAATCCTAACGTCTACTTCTCACAGTTTGGTTTGCCTGCTGATAAGCCGGCTGAGAATCCAAACAAGAAGTTCCTCATCGTTGGTGCTGGTCCTTCCGGTCTTGAAGCAGCTCGTACGCTTAAGATGCGTGGTTACAAGAACGTTACTGTTGTTGATCAGAAGAAGAAGCCTTGCGGTTTGTTAAACCTTGCTCAGGTTCTCAACGATGAACTTCCTCCATTGGTTGATTGGTACAATAACGAAATCAAACGCCTTGGCATTGACGTTCGTTGTAACACCAAGGCAACTCCTGAGTTCATCAAGAACTTTGGTGCTGACGAGGTAATCTTGGCTGTTGGTCCTGAGACTGTTTCTCCAGACGTTCCAGGTAAGAACAACAAGAACGTTATCGACTCTCACGCTTTGAAAGAGCTTGTTGAAGGTAAGAACACTCCAGGTATGGGCTTCATGTGGGGTCTCTCTTGCTTCGGCATGGGTATTCTTGGTGCACCACTTGGACTTATGAAGTGGGGCTTGGGTACTCACTTGCTCGTTAAGAAGCGCATGGCTGTTATCGGCGGCGGTTTTGCTGGCATCGAAGTTGCATCTGCAATGAACGAAGGCCGCGAAGTAACCGTTATTGAACCTAACAAGAAGGCTGGTGCTGAAATCGGCATCATCGATAAGAACCCTGAGCTTCGCAAGCTCAAGAAGGAAGGCGTTAAGATCCTTACTTCTACTAAGGTTAAGGCTTACACCAAGGAAGGCGTTCTTTGCGAAGACGCTGAGGGCAAGCAGTTTACTGTTCCTGCAGACACCATCATTGCTGGTACCGTTTGTGTTGACAATACCGCTCTCTATGACATGGTTAAGGCAGACAATGTTCACCTTATTGGTAACGCTTCTCCACACGATGGCTGGGAAGGCGTTAAGGAGAACGACCCTTACAAGACTGACGAATACAAGCGCTGCCTCGAAGCAGTCCGTGACGGCTATCTTGTTGGTATGAAACTCTAATATAGGGTTCAAAACACTCACATCGTTTTGGTCTTAATGGGTGGGGTTAGCCGAAAAGCCCCACCCGTGAAAGATAAAGTAAAGGAAAGAAATATTCCGAAGGAGAAAAAATGTTAGATTATAGCTACTCTGATGAACAGAAGTTGCTCCGCGAGAACATTCGTAAATGGGGTGCCGAGCATCTTCCTGAGGAAAAGATCGCTGAAGCATACATCAACCGTGGTATTGATTCTGCAATCGCTAAGTCTTGGGTAGACGCTGGTTTTGGTAAACTCGGTATTCCTGCTGAGTACGGCGGAACTCCTTGCGACCACGTAACCATGGCTATCGCTATCGAAGAGCTTTGCCACATCGGTGGTAACATCCCAATGGCTCCAAACCTGCTCATCATGTTCGACGTTTGCGAATTTGGTACTCCAGAGCAGATCAAGTACGCTGTAGATTTCTACTATGAGAATGGATATCCTCCTTACTGCCTCGCTATTTCTGAGCCAGAAGCTGGTTCTGCAAACATTTATATGACCACCACCGCTACCAAGAAGGACGGTAAGGTTATCATCAATGGTACCAAGACTTGGGTTACCTTTGCTGAGCATGCAAACGGCTTCATCGTAGTTTGCAAGGACGAGGATCCTTCTCCTGAGAACAAGTCCATGTCTATGTATCTCGTTGACAAAGACACCCCAGGTGTTGTTCTTGAGCCACTCAACAAGATTGGTATGCAGATCAATCCATTCGCTATGGTTCACTTCAACAACGTTGAGGTTGAGGAATCTGCTCTTCTCGGTACTGAGGGCAAGGGCTTCCTCCAGCTTATGAAGAACTTCGAGTGGGAGCGTTGTGTTCTCTTGGCAGAGCTCCTTGGTGAAGCTCAGGCTGCAATGGATGACGCTTGCGCTTGGACCAACGAGCGTCAGCAGTTTGGCGTTGGCATTAAGACCTTCCAGCTCGTTCAGGAGCACATCACTGAGATGCAGATCGCTCTTACCAACACCCGTAACTTCCTCTATCGTACTTGCTGGAAACTCGACAATGGTATTCCTGTAAACAACGATGCTGCTATGTTGAAGCGCTATGGCGCACCTGCTTTGACTGACGTTTGCTCTCGCGCACTTCAGCTCATGGGTGGTCTCGGCTTTACTGATCAGACTCGTGTTTCTCGTCTCATGCTTGACTGCCGTGGTTTCCAGATCGGTGGCGGTACTGTTGAGATCATGGTTCACATTGCTGGCCGTGGTATCCTCAAAGAGTATGCAAAGGGCAACCAGGACGAACTGTAAGTCATTTACATTCTCTGCGTTTCGGAATTTGGAGGGGGCGGTTTTCCGTCCCCTCTTTATATCTAAGTCTTTTCTGTTAGAGATGTGTACTGTCTTGGTTCGAGAACGCGATTCAGATTTTATAGAAGGTTTCTTGCGTTCTCTGATTCGTTTATGGGCTAATTCCTAACTTGCAACCTGTGTCGTTTGAGCAATGAGCCAAAAAGCGTTTGACGGTTTATTCCGATGAAAATAAATCATTGAATTCTTTTTGCTTCGTGCGCCTATCTGGCTTCGTTAATCCCCCGTTAAAGTGAGGCATTCGATGAATGTTTTGGTGTGTTTTAAATCAGTTTATGATGATGTTGCCATTAGAACCAATCCTGACAAAACTCTCGATTACACTGCGGTTCCGCATGTAGTGAGCATGTATGACCTTAATGCTATTGAGGCAGCCGCCCAATTTGCGGAATCTTCAGACGAGCACATACTTGTTGCTTTAACGGCGGGTGATACAAAAATTCATGACTCAACAATGCGAAAAAATGTTGCCGCACGTGGAGCAAGCGAAATCTATTTGGTTATGGATGATGCTCTTGAAGATGCGGAGACTAACCAAACTGCTCATGCGCTTGCAGCTGCAATTGAGAAAATAGGAAACATAGACTTGATTATTTGCGGTGATGGATCAGCTGATCAGTATTCTCATCAGGTAGGTATTCAGCTTGGTGAAATTATGGGACTTCCTAATGTTAATGCTGTTGTTGATTTCAAAGTCGAAGGCTCAATGGTGAAGGTTGACCGTGAGCTTGATGATGTTATTGAACATATTGAGGTGCAAACTCCTGCGGTTCTTTCTGTTTTATCCGATATGGCTCAACCAAGAGTTTGTCAGGTTAAAGATATTATGATGGCAGGAAGAAAACCTGTTCATGAATGGTCGCTTGAGGATATTGGCTTGGAGCCCCCTGAAAGGCATTTTGAAGTTGTTGATACCAAAATTCCTGACCCCACACCTCGCAAGATGAAGTTCTTTGAGGCAACGGATGATGACATTGATGCTTTCATTAAGCAGGTCCGTACCTACCTTGAGACGGAAGGGGCCTAATAACTATGAAGATTTTTGTTATTGCTGAACGCGAGCAGCCTATTGGTGAACTATGTGGTGGTGCCCGCTTGTTTGCCGACGAGGTGGCGCTTATTGCTCTTCCTGAATCGAGCGTAATCGATAACGTTGCTGATGTAATATATCGCATGCAAGTTCCTGAAGGAAGAATGAGCGAAGATGCTGCAACATCGCTTTCTGAACTCATAAAATCAGAACACCCGGACGCAATTTTTGCTGAATCATCTCGAAGGATCCAGCTCATTATGGGACGCGTGGCGGCTAAGTTGGATAACAGTGTAATTTCGAATGTCATGGAAATGCCAAGTGCCGAAGAGGCTACTACCATGTATTTCGGTGGATTGGCGAATCGAAGACTTAAAAAGACGTCTGGAATTGGCATCTTCTTTGTTCGTCCCGCAACGTTTCCTGACGCAGAACCCCATGGTGAAAACAAAGAAGTTCCGGTTGAATTTATTGAACCTGCTTATTCGGTTGTTCGAACGGGAACAAGTGAACGCATAAAAGGTGATGTTGATTTACCGAGTGCTAAACGCATTATTAGTGTTGGCCGAGGCGTAAAAAAAGAGGAAGATCTAGGAATGATCAGAGAACTTTGTTCTTTGATTGGCGCGGAACTTGGTTGCTCTCGCTCGATTTACGAATCAGAAGAATGGCTTCCTAAAGAAGCTCTTGTAGGTATTTCTGGAAGTACCGTTACGCCTGATTTGTATTTAGCGGTTGGAATTTCTGGGCAGGCTCAGCACATGGTCGCCTGCGATGGCTCTTCAACCATTATGTGTATCAACACCGACCCCTTTGCATTGATTTTTGAGCACTCGGATTACGGTAGTAAGGGAGATCTGTATACCGTAATCCCACGCATGATTGAATATTTCAAAGCAAATCCCTTGAAGTAAAGGAAGATAAGAATGTATCAACTCAATGAAGAAGAGCGCATGATTCTGGCCATGGTCGATAGCGTGTGCGCCAATGTTGTTTCAGAGCGCGCTGCTCAGATAGATGAGGATGATGAATTCCCTCAGGACATGTATGATCTTGTTGCTGAACAGGGGCTTTTTGGTCTTTCTATGCCGGAAGACTTTGGTGGTTTTGCGGTAAGCGTGAACTGCTGGGCTCAGTGCGTAGCTCGTCTTGCTCAGGAATCTCCTGCTGTTGCACTCCTGCTTTTTGTGAATGCGGTTGGTTCAGATGCGCTTGTTCGTTATGGGAATGACGAGCAAAAGGCCGCTTACTTGCCTGACCTTATCAGTGGCGAAAAGAAAATCAGCTTTGCCCTTACAGAGCCAAACGCTGGTTCGGACGTTTGGTCTTTGGGCACAACAGCAAAGCCTAAGGGTGACGGATATGTAATCAATGGAAACAAGCTCTTTATCTCAAATGCTGAAGTGGCCGACTACTTCTGTCTTTTTGCTCAAGTTGATGTTGACGGAGAGCGTAAGCCTACCTGCTTTATTGTTGATGCCTCCAATCCTGGTTTGCAGGTGAGCGCGCATGAGAAAAAGCTTGGGCTGCATGGTTCGCCAACATGTCCTCTTTTCTTTGAGAACATGGAAGTTCCTGCAAGTGCGATTGTTGGTGAAGTTGGACAAGGGGCAGAAATTGCTTATCATGCCCTTAATCGTGCTCGTATTGCTATCGCAGCTTGTGCCTTGGGAATAACAAAAGCCTCACTGAAGGCCTCAGCTGAATATGCCCAAGGACGTAGGCAGTTTGGTCAGTTAATTTGCGATTTCCAAACTATCAACTTTATGCTTGCTGATATGGAGATTCGTGTTCAGGCTTCTGAACTTATGCTTGATCAGGCTATTGAGGCGTATGTCAGCGATGCGCGTGATGTGAAAAAGAAGGTCGCAGCTGCCAAAATTTACTGCACAGAAGCTGCCCAGCTTTCCTCAACAGATGCGGTTCAGATTCATGGAGGCTATGGCTTCTGCAAGGAATACCCTGTTGAGCGATATTATCGTGATGCAAAGGCGTTCACGATTATTGCGGGAACTAACCAAGTTCAGCGTCGAATTATCGCCGACGAAGTAAAGAAAACATTTGCCCTGTAATGCAATAAGGAGAGTCTCGTGAATATTGCCGTTTGTGTAAAGCAGAGCATCGACACCGAAGCGGTTATCACCTTGGACGACCAAGGACAAGTGGTAACCGAAGGTGCTGCACTGATTATTGATCCTTATGCAGAGTTCGCTGTTGAGCGTGCTATTCAGCTTAAAGAAGGGCATGGTGGGGAAGTGGTGGTTGTTGCAGTCGGTGATGACGAGTCAACTCCTGCAATTCGCCATGCCCTTTCGATGGGTGCTGACAGAGCAGTGCTTATCGACGATGCCGCAATCGATCAAACTAATCCGCAGGCTAAGGCGCGCGTTTTGGCGGCTGCGTTAAAAACGCTTAACCCCGATCTTATTATGGGTGGTACGAAATCGGGCGATACCTCGCGCGCTCAAACGTTACCACGTATTGCAACCATATTAGGAATGCCGCAGGTCTCGCTTGTTGTGGAGGCAAATCTTGAGGGAGAATCGTTGGCAGTTTCACATGAAACAGATGATGGCCTTGAGAAATTTTCTGTCGCTTTGCCTGCAGTGATCGCAGCACAGCAGGGTTTGGCCGAGCCTCGTTATCCCAATGTGCGCGACATCATGAAGTCAAAGAAAAAACCTATCGACAAAATGACACTAGCAGATTTAGGCCTTCCCGCTTCAGAAGTTGATTCTTCTATTCGTCAAGTTGCGGTTCAATCTTATGCGCTAAAACCAGAGCGTAAGGGTGGTCGCATTGTTGAGGGTGAAACGGCTGATGCGGTTAAGGAAACTGCGAGTTTGCTTCAGAGTGAAGCAAAGGTTCTGTAGGGGTGGCTTGAAAGGAATATCATGGCTGATATTTGGGTTTTTGCTGAATATAAAGAAGGAACAATACGTCGTGTCACGTTTGAAGCGTTGAGTACTGCCCGCAGGCTGGCCGATAAAAAAAGGTTAACCGTTTCCGCTGTTGTGTTTGGTAGCGGTGTTAAAGATGAAAGCCTAGCTCCACTTGCCCATTATGGCGCCGATAAGGTAATTGTTTTAGACGATGCATCGTTAGAGAACTACACATCTGATGCATATGGACATGCTTTGCTTGAGCTTATCGAAAAGCACGCGCCAAAAATGCTCATGTTCGTTAATTCGTCGATGGGCATTGATCTTGCTCCCGTGCTCGCTGAGTCGCTCAATGTTGGACTCATTACTGACGTATTAGCAATCGAGGAATCAGGCGATACGCTTTCGTTCGTGCGTCCTCCCTATTCGGGCAAAGTGCTTGAAAAGTGTTGTTTCGTGAATGAGGAAGCACTCAAAATCATTACGGTACGTCCTAAGGCTATGGACGTTAACGAGCCCGATGAATCACGTAGTGTTTCGGTTGTGCGTGAGACTGTTTCAGGGTTTGGAGACATTCGACAAATTGTTAAAGACATCATTCAGAAGGTATCCGAGCGTGTGGAGCTTACTGAAGCAAGCTATATCGTTTCAGGTGGTCGAGGTGTAAAAGGTCCTGAAGGCTTTAAGCCACTCGAGGAATTGGCCGACACCATGGGTGCTGCGGTTGGCGCTTCTCGTGTTGCTGTTGATGAAGGCTGGATTGATAAGCAATATCAGGTTGGTCAAACAGGTAAGATTGTTGCACCAGATCTCTACATTGCTTGCGGTATTTCTGGATCTATTCAGCATCAGGCAGGCATGTCTCAGTCGAAGTGTATCGTAGCTATCAACACTGACCCAGAAGCAGATATTTTCCGTATCGCTGATTACGGAATTGTTGCTGATCTTTTTGAGGCGGTGCCTCTTTTAACGCAGGAAATAAAAGCAATTAAAGCTCAAGCATAAATACAACAATAATAATTAGCTCTAAAGAGACAAAAGAGCTCAAATCTAGTAAAGAATGAAGTACTGGTGCCGCATTTGGGGTCGCGGCAAAAGGGTAGATGAAAGAGCGGTTAATCGTTATGGAAACGCCAACGCGCGAGCTGTATTGGAATATTTCTGGGTATTGGATTATGTACCTGCTGTTCTTGGCGGTGGTAGCCTGTTTCGTTTTTTTCTTCTATCGTCGGTATCGTCTTTGGAAGCTGGGAACGCCAAAAGAGTTGCAGGGAAGCGTAAAAGAGCGCTTGCTCGGAGCTGTGGCCGATGTGTTTACGCAACGAAGGGTTGTGCGTGAAAAGGGCCCAGGGATTATGCATCTTGCAATTTTCTGGGGCATGCTGTTTTGCATATTAGCCACCACCTTTGTTGCTTTGCAGGCAGATTTCGGCTTGCAGATTCTCTACGGAGATTTTTATCTTTATTTCATTTCGCTTGCGGTTGATTTAGCGGGTTTTGTTTGCATCATTGGTGTGGTTATTGCGCTGGTTCGACGCTTGGGTAAGTTCAATAAAAATCTCGAAAATGAGCCTGCCGATGTTCTGATGCTGGTTTTGCTTCTAGTTATTCTGGTAACAGGGTTTGTTACTGAAGGCTTGCGTATTGTGGGAACGAATGACCCTTGGGCGTATTGGTCTCCTATCGGGTATGTGTTCTCGCTTATGTTTGAGAACCTCGACGAAGGAGCCCTTTCACTTGCGCATCAAATAACGTGGTGGGCGCATATGGGATTAGCGTTTGCTTTTTTGGCAACGTTTACCTATACCAAGATGGTGCACGCGCTTTTCATACCCGGAAACGCCTATTTTCGTTCTCTTGAAGCAAAAGGTACTCTAGAGCCAGTAGATTTCGAAGATGAAGATCTTGAGACTATGGGCGTGCGTTGCTTAGAGGAATTTACCTGGAAAGATATTTACGATACGCAAGCTTGTATTCGTTGTGGCCGTTGTCAGGCGAATTGCCCCGCGTCTTTGAGCGAGAAAGAGCTTTCTCCTAAAAATCTCATTCAAAATATGAGGGCTTCTTCGGAAAAGCGAGGCAGCATTCTTCTCAATACAGTGAGTCAGGAAGAACTCGACGAATTAAAGGAATGGGAAGAAACCCAGACTGCTTCAGACAAACTAAACGAAAGCTCTCTTGAAGAAAAAACAAAAGAGGATAAAAGTCCTTCAGAGGATGAGCGCAAAAAATATGCCCAAATAAAGAAGCGCGCGAAAAAGCCTGTACGCACCGAAGAGCAAGAAGAGATGCTCGATCAGCCTGTTGTGGGGGAAGTTATTTCCGAAGATGCTCTTTGGCAGTGCACCACGTGTCGTTCTTGCGCTGAGCAGTGTCCTGCTCGCATTGATCAGCCTGAGAAGATTCTTAAATTACGCACCTATCAAGTTTCAATGGAAAGTGCCTTCCCGAGTGAAGCTCAGCAGGCATTCAGGAATATGGAAACAAATGGAAATCCGTGGGGTATTGGTTGGCAGAAGCGTGCTGATTGGGCCAAAGATTTAGATGTTCCAACATTGGAAGAAAATCCAGATGCGGAATACGTATATTGGCCAGGTTGTTCGGGGGCTTTTGATGCGCGAAGCCGAAAAGTTGCCACCGCATTCGTTTCTCTTTTGAAGGAAGCGGGCGTGAACTTTGCAATTATTGGAAACGCTGAAAAATGCTGTGGAGATTCCGCACGAAGGCTCGGTAATGAATATGTGTATTATCTTTTAGCCTCAGAGAATATCGAAACGCTTAATTCCTACGGTGTGAAAAAAATAGTCACTCAGTGCCCACACTGTATGCATGCTCTCTCCGTTGATTACCCTCAAATGGGCGGCAATTATGAGGTTATCCACCACTCGCAATTGTTAGCGGATTTGGTTTCTCAAGGGAAGCTTCATCCAAGCAAATGCGATTTCGATACTGTCACCTATCACGATTCGTGTTATCTGGGACGTTATCATGATATTTTCGAACAGCCCCGAGATGTCTTGAAGAGTACAGGCGCACAAATCGTGGAGATGAACCGCAACCACAGCAGATCATTCTGCTGTGGTGCGGGTGGTGGACACATGTGGCTTGAAGAAAAAGAAGGCTCGCGTATCAATAATATGCGCGCTCAACAAGCGCTTGATACAAAGGCTGAAGCTCTCGTGACAGCGTGTCCCTTCTGCCTGACTATGCTTTCTGATGGTATTGCCGCTCAGGATAAACAAATTCCTGTTAAAGATATGGCAGAGATTCTTCTTGATTGTTGTAAGTAATCTAACAAATTGTAAATATGTAAACTTGCGCCCCGCATTAGCGGGGCGTTTGTTGTAGCATCTTAAGCAAGACGAACGCGTTCATATGCGTTGTCCGTGTTGTTGAAAAAGGAGGCCATTGTGCGTATTAATATTTCGGGCGGACTTATCGAAACTACTCCCAATAAAAAGGTGCTTGAGTCGATTGGAGACCATATCGATCATCCAAACCCCAATCCTGCTACTCCGCGCTTTGCTGCTACCGTGATGCTCGTGCGTGATTCAAAAACGAATCCCACAAAATATCAAATCACTGATGGTGAAATGCCTGGGGAATTTCCAACAGGACAAGAAATCGAAGTGTTTATGCTTCGTCGAGTGAAGTCTATGGCGTTTGTTCCCGATGCCGTTGTTTTTCCTGGCGGCCGCGTAGACGATCGCGATTCTAATCCAAGTCTTCCTTGGGTAGGGCCAACGCCAGCTCAATGGGCTGAATATATGAGCGTCACCGAAGATATTGCACGTAGGGTTGTTGTGGCAGCTGCGCGTGAAGTATTTGAGGAATGCGGTGTTTTGCTTGCAGGCCCAAGTGAAGATAGTTTAGTGAATGATTTGAGCGATCCCACGTACCAGGACGATCGTGCTGCGTTGGTTGCGCATGAGCTTTCGTTTGCTGACATGCTCATCAAACGAGGCCTTGTTCTTCGTACTGATTTATTGGGACTTGTCTCAAATTGGTGCACGCCTGAATTTGAGCCAAAGCGCTACGACACCTTTTTCTTCTCAGCTTTGATGCCTGAAGGGCAAAAGGCTGACGATAAAACAAGCGAATCTCAGATTTCTGATTGGGTAACGCCAGCATATGCTATTCGCGAATCCGATCGCGGGCATTGGCTCGTTGTGCCTCCTACGGTTTATAACCTAACGTCAATTGCCAGCTCGCCTTCAGCAGAAGAGTTCGTTTCTTCTCGCAGAAAACTGCAAAAGATCATGTTCCATCCTTCCCGAAAGGAAAACGGAGAGATTGTTTTGCAGTGTCAGTTGGATAAAGCCAAGTAGCTTCTGGGGCAAAGTACGAGAAAAAACTGAAGGAATTTGAATAAGGCTTTAAGTAAGAAGACTTGAAAAGGTCAAGAAATGCCGTGTTGTGTCATGGATGCTGAAGGCGGTAATCAAAAGAAGCCAAATAAAGAAACGATGCAGACAGAGAGGGGACTGGTATGGGCTTTGTGAAAGATATGGTGCCTTGGGAGGGCGGAAAAATAAGCTCACGAGTACATTGCTTGCGTGCCAACAATTCTTCTCCTATGACCTACGTTGGAACCAATACGTATATTGTTGCCGAACCTACTTCTCCTGAGTGTATCGTGATTGATCCAGCGCCATCGGGGCAGCATGTTAAGGATATTGTGGATTATTGCGTAAACGAAGGCTTACGGGTGGGCGCGATCGTTTTGAGCCACTGTCATGCTGACCATACTGAAGGGGCAGCGGAGCTTCAATCCATGACGGCTGCGGAAATATTTGCACCCTTTGATTCGACGCTTCTTGAAGGTACCTTTGAGCCTATTGAGAATGGTCCTTCCTTTGAAGTGATTGCTTTGCCTGGACATTCGAGTGATTCTGTTGGTCTGTATTACGCAGCAGATAATTCAATCTTTATCGGAGATATTGCCTTTAGGCATGGCCCAACAGTGGTGTATTATCCCGATGGTGTTTTGCGCGATTACATGGAATCGCTCGATAAGCTTGAGGCATTGGTGGAGAAGCGCAACATCCAAGTGATGTTGCCGGGGCATGGGTATCCCATCACGGATCCTGTTGTGTGTCTGGAAGCTTCGAGAGCCCATCGACTCGAAAGACTCCGGCAGATTAAAGACGCATTGGCAAACGGTGTTCCACGTGATGCGGAAGCGTTGGTTGATGCAATATACGTGGACACTGATCCGAAGCTTAAGAGTGTAGCCATAAAAAGCGTTAAGGCTCAACTACTCTATCTTGATGACAAAGAAGAGAAGAAAGACCAGTAAATGATAAAGGAATAGATAAGATAAAACAGCAGGTGATCGGCATGAAGTGTAATTCAAGCTATATAATTACAGGTGTCGTAAAGGGTCATTCTTAAGCTAAAACGAGTGAAGGGCAAGACAATTCTTGCCCTTTTTCGTTTGAGCATGTTTTTGTAATAGGGGGTTTTATGAAAGGCTTAGAGGGTGTAAAAGTTGTAGAGCTTACGGGCTATGTTGCCGCGCCAGCCGCGTTGCGTGTTTTAGGTGAGATGGGTGCAACGATTTATAAGGTTGAACCTTTTACGGGAGATGAATACCGTACTAACGCTCCAGGGTTTGGTATGGAGCGAAACGATATTGATGATCCTGCTTTCGAACTTGCTTCGGCAAATAAAAATTGGGTTTCGGTCAATCTGAAAAGCGAAGAAGGCATGGCGTTTGTAATGAAGATGCTTTCTGAGGCCGATGTAGTAATTACGAGCTTCCGAGACAAAGCGCTTAAAAAACTTGGGCTTGATTACGAAACCTTACATGAAAAATGTCCTCGTCTTGTATACGGACAAATGCGTGGGTACGGCGAACGAGGACCAGAAAAAAATTCACGTGGATTTGATGCTACCGCATATTCTTCTCGTGGTGGATTGTTTATGACGTTTCCCCAGAAAAACGAATACTTTCAGCCTGCAAATATGCCTGCTGCATTCGGGGATTGGAATGCTTCGATGGTAATGGTTGCAGGCGTTTTGGGCGCTCTTGTTCGTGCCGACAGAACTGGTGAGGGGGACAAAGTTACGGTCAATCTTTACCATTGTGCTTGCTGGGCAATGCAAACTGGTTTGGCAGGAACTCAACACGGATCGCTCTATCCTCGTTCTCGTAAAAGCGCACCTTGTCCAACTAATAACACCTACTGTTCAAAAGACGAGGTATGGTTCCTTATCTGCTTTGGTTCGTATGACATTTATTATGATCTGGTTATGTCTTCTATAGGTCTTGATGAAATGGTCGGAAACCCCGAATATAACAATCTGGCAAAAGTTACTGCAGAGGGTCGTAATGCGGAAGTGGTTTCAATTCTAGAAAAACGTTTCGCTGAGGAAAGCTTTGAATATTGGGAAAACATATTCAAGGAAAACGAAGTGCCGTATCAAAAGCTCAATACGCTTGAAGATGTTTTGGAAGATGAAGAAGCATATGCAAATGATATTTTGCGAAAGATTTCCTATGATTCATTTGGTGAGCAGGCCTTGGTAACCTCACCCTTGCGCATGAAGTCCGTGGGGGATCCTGTCCTTAAGCGCTCTCGTCCTGTTGGATATGAAACGCGTACAGTTATGAAAGATTTTGGTTATACCGATACCGAAATTGACGAAGCAGTGGCTGATGGAGCAGTTAAATGTTACGACGGTCCAGAGTTGCCTGAGAGTGTATTTAAGTTAAGCTACGGACCCGATTCAATTACGGAATAGGGTTTAAGGATTCGTCCTGTCGTCGTTCATGGTGGGAATTTATCTGAGCCAGTCTTCGTTCAATGCAAGGACCAAAAAAGCAAAAACAGGTCTGGGTTTTGGGTAAAAGTATTTAGTGAAACATTGCAGTACCGGATAAGTGCTTCATCTTCTTCAGTTGGCGTTAAGCAATTTGGCTGCCTTCGCCATCAATTCCTTGTGCTTCAATCTGTCCTCTAACACAAGTGAACCCGGAATGAATCTTCATTCCGGGTTCAACAAAAGGGGCTCTGTTCACGATACAGGCTTTTTTATAGCGTTTCGAAAAGTTCGGAAACGTATCATCAAAAGCCTAACATCTAAACAATAGACTTTTGAATAACGCTATCGATTTTAAGCGTTAGCCTTCTTCTTTCCAAAGATAGTGCGACCACCCTTGACGGCAAGAATAATTGCAAGAATAAGAAGCACGATAGAAAGAACAGCCTGGATTGTGTTGGCAAAAGGATCGCCAGAACCTGCTATGAGTGCAGTGCACTTTGTTTGAAGGGTAAGGCAGAGTGAGGTCAGAGTAACGACAAGCATGAACACCATAGGAATGTAGAACATCTTGTTGTTCTTACCTGCATTTCCGAGCCATGCGCAAACAGCCAAAAGTGCAAGGGCGGCAAGGAGCTGGTTAGCAGCACCAAAGAGAGGCCAGATAATGGTGTAGCCGGTCATACCAAGGGCAATACCTAAGACTACTGTGATAAGAGTTGCAATGTAGGGGTTCGTGAAAAACTTACGAGCGCCAGAAACCTGCTCCATGGTCTTACCGGCTGGAACCCAAAGTTCTTGGAACATGTAGCGAGCAAGACGGGTTGCGGTATCCAAGGAGGTAAGGCAGAACGCAGATACTGCCAAGATGAGCAAGGTGTAAGCAATGCCTTCAACATTTTCAAGACCTGGGATGCAGGCAAGCATCTGAGAAAGACCACCGGCAAATACAGCCGTTGGAGAAGCGTAAGAGCCTGCGGAATATGCGGCCCAAACAAAACCAACAGCACAAAGAGAAATAACAGCCAAAAGACACTCAATAAGCATGCCGCCATAAGCGATAGGCTGAGCGTTCTTTTCGTTGTCGAGCTGCTTTGAGGTGGTGCCGGAAGCAACAAGGCTGTGGAAACCAGAGATTGCGCCACAGGCAATAGTAATAAATAAAGCAGGGAATAAGAAGCCAGAAGCAGCGGCTTTGTTTACAACGGCTTTGCCCGTATTAGGATCAATGATGGTGTTGCCTGCTGCATCAACCGCTACGTTGGAAACAGTGAAGTCGGTGAAGGCAGGAATCTGCAAGTTGGCTGCGTCACCTGTGAGACTTGCACCAATGATGCCAATAACGGAAAGAGCAATCATTCCATAGAGCAAATAGCTGCTCAGATAATCGCGAGGTTGGAGCAAAATCCAAACAGGTGCAACGGAAGCGACAGCAATGTAGACACCCAAAAGAATCATCCATGTGTTGTAATCAAGGGAGATTAAGGGGAAGTTATACCCAATAGCCACCAAAACAACGATGATGGCAATGGCGGAGATAACGTTTGCTGCGGTTGGAATATTGCGTCCACGAGTGGCGATGCCATAAATAATCGCAACAACAATGAAGAGCATAGAAATCATTGCCGTGCGTTGGTTAGCGAGATTGGAAGCATCGGTTGAATTTGCGAGGCCCGTTGCGAAGGTGTTAGCAACGATGGAAGCGAAGGCTGCAACAACCAAAACCAAGGTGAGGTATGCAAAGATGCAGAAGAGTTTCTTTGCAGTGTCGTCAATGTTTTCGGCGATAACGGAAGCGATTGTCTGGCCCTTGTGGCGCAAGGAAGCGAAAAGTGCGCCAAAGTCATGAACGGCACCGAAGAAAATACCGCCGATGATAACCCAGAGTAAAACGGGAGCCCAACCAAATACTGCCGCCTGAATAGGACCGTTAATAGGACCAGCACCAGCAATGGAAGAGAAGTGGTGACCTAAAAGTACGTAAGGCTTTGCGGGAACATAGTCTACGCCATCCTGCATTTCTTGAGCAGGAGTAGGTCGTTTAGGATCGACGCCCCACTGCTTTGCGAGCCATCCGCCATAAAAGACGTAGCCCACAATGAGCAGAATAAGAGCACCGATCAAAACAAACATTGCGTTCATTTGTTTTGAACCTTTCTTATTCGTCAGTAAGTAATGTCAGGTTGCTTTCGAGTGCTTGACTCAATTGCTTTCCTGCGGCATTCGTAAAAATCTGCTTCCCTTTAGGGCGTGATAAATCCACCAAAGCAAGACGCAAATCGGCCCAACCATGAAAACTCATGCGGTACGATTTACGGAAGCGAGTTTTACAAAGAAGCTGTGCAGCTTTGTCGGTTGCAGAATTTGCAATAATAACAAGAGATATAGCGGTAGACATGTGATTAGGGCCTGCAGGAACTTTTCTGAAAGCTTTTTGCTTCATAAAGTCAATGACCTCACCAAGAGCTTCTTCGTTGAGTGCTTCCAAGATGTCAACGAAGAGGTATTCATGGGTGTTAACTTCCCAAAGCTTTGCACGCTTCACGAGCACGTACTGCTCTCCATAAGAATGGAACTCAGCATATCCGGGGAAGTTGTGCCCTTCGAATCGGTAATTCTTGATGATGTCGTAGTTTGCGCTATGGGCAGCCAATAGGCGAGTAAGCAAGTCTTCGCGTTTGTCAGTTGCCATAGCGAGCAAGTCCTCTCTTTTCCCGTTGCCCGATCTGCGGGAATTGATAACGGAAAGTTTTCCTTAGAGGGTTGCTTCGAATGTTTTCATTTCCTGCACATCGTGCAAATTGTCATCTCTGTTGCACAAGCGAACGCATTATAAGACCAGATAATGTACAAAATCCTTAAAAAATGGAATTTCTTTCAATTTGGTAACATTTTTCGTGTAAGTGGAGGGCAAGAAACCCTCCACTTATCATTTGGCGGTTTTTAATTGGTGGCACCAATTCCCCACGCAGCGTCGATATCGTAAGGAGTTGCCTGGTAAACGTAGTAATTAAGCCAATTGGTATAGATAAGTTGCGCAGAGGCGCGCCAATTTGAAATGGGCTTTTGGGTGGGATCATCATTAGGGAAGTAATGCTTAGGAAGCGGGGCGTTCTCTTCTTTCTTTAGATCGCGGAAATATTCCCCTGCAAGGGTGTCGGAATCATATTCAGGATGACCAAATATAAAGAAATGACGACTGTCGGTGCTTTTTGCAATGAAAACACCTGCCTCGTCAGATACCGCAATAAGTTCCAAATCAGGGTTAGCGGCGATATCTTCTGCGCGAACTTCAGTGTTGCGAGAGTGGGGTGCATACACCACATCGTCTAAACCACGAACAAGTGGTGAAGAAGGTTTTAGGATTTGATGCTCAAAAACGCCCGTCATTTTTTCTTCCAGCATATATTTAGGAATACCGAAGTGGTAATAAGCGCCTGCTTGAGCGCCCCAGCAAATATAAAAGGTAGAGAAAACATTAGTTTTAGCCCACTCCATGATTTCACAAAGCTCGGGCCAGTAATCAACATCTTCGAATCTCATGCGCTCAACAGGAGCACCTGTGATGATCATTCCGTCGTAGCGTTTGCTGCGCACATCATCAAGGCTGCGATAAAACGAAGCGAGATGTTCTGCTGGAACATGAGTTGCCTGATGGCTGATGGTTTGTAAAAGATCGATCTCAATCTGCAAGGGGGTATTGGAAAGCTTGCGCAGTATTTGCGTTTCCGTTTCTATTTTTGTCGGCATCAAGTTAAGGATAAGAACACGCAATGGACGAATGTCTTGATGAATTGCGCGATGCTCGGTCATTACGAAAATGTTTTCGCTCTCTAAAATACCTGTTGCGGGTAGGGAATCGGGAATTCTAATAGGCATAAGGGTATCCTTTCAAAACCGCTTAACAGTACGTTTATTATAGTGACGACAGTGGAAAAAAGAGCCGTCGCATACAGAAGCATTTTTGCATCATTTTGTAAGATGGTAATAAAACCGCAGGTAGAAGGCGTGGGTTCTATTATCTATAACTAGCTATCGGAAAATGCTTGGGAAACTTTAGGCTGTTCAAGTAAAAAATGGTGTGGTGTTTTCACTCGAACGGTATTATCAAACAGTGTGAACAAAAACAGTGTTTAGGAATTTTAAGGAGAACTTATGGCTCAATCAATCGCAACAAAGTGTGTGCAGGGAGGCTATCATCCAGGAGATGGGGAGCCACGACAAGTTCCAATTTACCAAAGTACCACTTGGAAATACGATACGAGTGAGCACATGGGTAAGCTCTTCGACCTAGAAGAGTCGGGCTATTTTTATACTCGTTTGCAGAATCCTACGAATGATTATGTGGCGGCAAAAATTGCTGAACTTGAAGGCGGAACAGCAGCTATGCTCACCTCTTCGGGTCAAGCGGCTAACTTTTTTGCCGTCTTTAATATTGCGGGCAATGGAGACCACATTGTGGCATCTTCGGCAATCTATGGAGGAACGTACAATCTGTTTGCTCATACAATGGAGCGTATGGGTTTGGAATGCACTTTTGTAAGCCCTACCTGTTCTGAAGAGGAGCTCGAGGCTGCTTTTAAGCCCAACACTAAAGCGGTATTTGGTGAAACTATTGCAAACCCCGCTTTGACGGTTTTGGATTTGGAACGTTTTGCTCGTGCGGCGCATGCGCATGGTGTTCCTTTTATTGTGGATAACACCTTCCCCACTCCTGTTAATTGCAGACCTATTGAGTGGGGTGCAGATATCGTTACCCATTCAACCACCAAGTATATGGACGGCCACGGTGCTGGGGTTGGCGGCTGCATCGTTGATTCGGGTAAGTTTGATTGGAATGCCTATGCCGATAAATTCCCAGGCTTAACAACGCCAGACGAAAGCTACCATGGTGTTGTCTATGCCGAAAAGTTTGGTCTTGAAGGAGCCTTTATCACAAAGGCAACGGCTCAGCTTATGCGTGATTTTGGCTCTATTCAGTCGCCGCAAAATGCCTTCTTGCTTAATATGGGACTTGAAAGCTTACATGTGCGTATGGCGCAACATTGCAAAAATGGCCAAGCAGTTGCGGAATACTTGCAGCAGCATCCAAAAGTTTCTTGGGTTCGCTATTCTGGTTTGCCCGAGGATGATAATTATGAGTTGGCTCAGAAGTATCTGCCTAATGGAGGCTGTGGTGTTGTGAGCTTCGGTGTCGCGGGAGGCCGAGAAGGCGCCGAAACATTTATGAAGAATCTAAAGCTTGCTCAGATTGCCACGCATGTTGCAGATGCCCGTACATGTGTGCTTCATCCCGCAAACGCTACGCATCGCCAGATGAATGACGAAGAGCTTCTTGCTGCAGGAATCAGCGCTGATCTTATTCGTTTGTCTTGCGGCATTGAAGCAACTGAAGATCTTATAGCCGATATTGAGCAGGCACTCGCTGCTGTTTAAAATAGAACCTGTATTTGTCAGCAATCTAAACGCAAAGGGGGAGCGCCATGGGTCAGGTCAGTCAGCAAGAACGGCAGCCGCTTGTTTCGGTGATCATGCCTATTTTTAATGCGATGCCATACCTTGACCAGGCGCTCTCTAGTGTTAGGGAACAAACCTATCAAAATCTTGAAGTACTGTGCTTAAACGATGGCAGTACTGATGATTCGCTCTCTTGTATGGAAAGATACGCCGAACAAGATGTTCGTATCGTGGTAGTTGATAAAGAAAACGAAGGCTATGGTGCTACCTGCAACAAGGGTCTTTCCATTGCGCGTGGTGAGTGGGTTTTCTTTCTTGAACCCGATGATTGGATTGAAAAAACTTGCGTGAGCACGCTCGTTGACGCTGCAAGAATCTATGCAGGTTCGGTTCCGCCTGTTGATGTTGTTAAAGCGGGGTATTGGCGTGTTGTTTGTCATGAGGGAAAAGAAATAAAAGAACGCTGTAATTTTTTGGGGCGCATTAAGCCTTCTGCACAGCCTTTTACCGTTGAGAGAGCTCCCCATTTATTACGCCACCATCCTTCAATTTGGTCTGCGCTATACCGAAGAAAATTCTTGAATGAAATGAATATTCGTTTCAAGGAAATTCCTGGTGCAGGTTGGGCGGATAATCCTTTCTTGATCGAAACACTTTGTCAGGCAAAAGCCATTGTGTACGTTGATAAACCTCTGTATTGCTATCGCGCAGAAGCACCTGATGAGGCAAAAGCGGCGCTTGCTCGAAATCCTTTTATTCCTTTTGAACGTTGGCACGACATGATGGACATTCTTGAACGCTTGGGAATAAAAAAGAAGGCAATTTTGTATGCGCAAGTTGCGCGGGGTTTTCTGTATAAAAACCAGGTTGCTTCGGCAGTTGGTATTGATCAACCTGAGATAAAAGATGAGCTCATTCGTATGTTTAAGCGCATGGATCCTGAGCTTGTTTATAAAGAGCGTTCGGTTTCTCCTGAAGATAAGTTACTTTTTGCTCAGCTGCTTGATTTGCCGGCACCAAAAATCGACAAAGGGGCCTACAAAAAATATCTTCTTTCCGAAGGACTATATTCCATGCGCAATATTGGCGTTGCTAACACCGTGAAAAAAGTATTTAATCGCAGCTAGTTTGCAGCTAATTGCCGGCGTTCTAAACTTCTAGTCTTTTAGCTTTGGCATGGGACGCCATGAGGTGTCGTGGCGAAGCTTTCTTCCCGTATGCATTCCTTCAAATAAAACTTTAAGCCCTTTTGGAATGTCATGTTTGTCGCCTGCGAAGAGACGAATGCACTCCATTCCAAAGGTGAGTGCGGTACCAAATTGAAATGAAAGCGGCTTGTAGTCGTTGTGCTCTTTGAGGTATTGAGCCATGTAGCCGCGATTTCTCATGGTGTGAAAGCGGAGCATGTCGCTTGCTTTATTGAGCTTGCGAACATTGCCAACTCGTAAGTGATCCTGTTCACGGGTGCGTTGCATAAGAACATCGGGAATAAGGATGGGGTGGGTAACCTTTGAACAAAGGTACCCATACATGGTGTCGTCCCAGTGAATAAAGAAGCGAGGGTCAGGCAAGCCAACTTCTTCAATAACACTGCGATGGAATAAGCCACCCTCGAAGCACACGGCGTTCATTGGCTTGAATCGTTCGTTTTCTTCGAATCCTGATGGCGCAACAGGATTGAGCATGCCAAGTCCTGTGAGATATTGATACTGCCAATAAAAAGGCTCGCCGTTGAAATTGAGCTTGCTGCACTGAATGGCGCGATGGTCATTGATGAGAGCTTCGTCCATCCAGGGCTGAAGAAGTTCAAGGGCGTTGGAAACTACACGAACATCATCGTCCATGAGCCAAATCCAGTCATATCCAGCGGTAAAGGCAAGCTCGACGCCTTTGGAGAAACCACCAGAACCACCAAGATTTTCTTCCATGGGCGCCCAGGTAACCTCAGTTTCTTTTAGGGATAGTTTGAGATCTTTGCACATTGCTCCAACGTCAGGATCATTGTCGTTATCAACCACAAAAATCTGAGCAGGCCTGAGAGTCATGTTCTCAAAGCTTTCAAAAAGCACTTTTAATAGATCTTTTCTTTTGTATGTAACAATGACTATTGCGGTTTTTGCATCTATCAAAACGGTCACCTTAAGGAGCACTTTTACGGCAAATAAAAGTGAATATGCATCATTTCTGGGGGTTATTATCTGCTGTCTAACTTTTTCCTACAAGATGGCTTCACGAAATAAGCGTGAGTTGCGAAGGAAAGAGTAAAGATAGTTCTTAAACGGCCAAGAGTGAAAGGCGCATTGCCCCGTGATTGATTCCGTATTTTATGCGGCATCAATTCGTTTTTTACGGGACATCAAGCCTTCGTATTCTGTGTGAAGTCAGAAGAGGCAATGCGCAAATACAAGTCAATTAGCGCGCTCTTCTAGTTTTCTTATGGGATTGGCATGTGAAGGGTATAATTAATTGGTTGTATATCCATACAACATTGAATTTATTTAATGCCATAAATGCTTACAGAGTATTTATGGCGTAATACGGAATTGTAGTTGAGTGAAAATAAAACTCGTTAATAAGAAGGTCAGCAAGGAGCAGGCAAGTGAATTGGTTTGAATGCATTGCCTTATTTCTTGTTGCGGGAGTGGCAACCATGCTGCTCGTTCCTGTTGCAAAACGCATAGCAATACACTTTGACGCCATTGATTATCCTAGTGCGCGGCGTGTTAACATGCTCCCTGTTCCACGCATGGGTGGTATTGCTCTGCTTGGTGGTCTTATTGTTGCTTTAGCGGTTTTGTTTGTTGGTGTGGGTTTTCTGGGATGGAAAAACCCCTTTGTATCACACCCTGATTTAAACGTTAATTATTTTGGTGTTGCCCTAGGCGTTGTGGTTATTTTCTTTGTGGGAGCACTTGATGACGTGCTCGACCTTAAGCCAAAACCTAAACTTTTAGGGCAGATTATTGCTGCTTGTATTGTTGCTGCATCAGGGGTTTTGCTCTCTGATATTCGAAACCCTTTTGGTGAAGGTTATATTGAATTCGGATGGCTAGCTTATCCTATAACCGTTTTTTATTTGGTTGCTTTTGCAAATGTTATCAACCTGATTGATGGCTTAGATGGACTCGCTGCGGGTATCACGGCTATTTCTGCTGCTACTATTTTCGTATTCTCTGTTTTAACCGGACGTCCTGATTCTGCCGCTATGAGCATAATTCTGTTTGGGATATGCCTTGGTTTTTTGCGCTACAACTTCAATCCAGCTTCTATTTTTATGGGGGATTCGGGGGCTTTGCTATTGGGCTTTTCCCTTGGAGTTGTATCACTCTTTGCGGTAGCTCGCTCAGCTTTGTTTGTTTCGTTGCTCGTTCCCATTTTGGCAGCGGGTGTTCCTATTATGGATACCGCTTTTGCTATCATTCGCCGCAAACGTGCCCATCGTCCTGTTGATGAGGCTGATCGCGGTCATATCCATCATCGCTTATTGGAAGCGGGGTTCACGCAACGTGCAACTGTTCTCATTATGTGGGCGTGGACGGCGGCCCTTGCTCTTTGTGCGGTTCTTATTACGGAGCTTAGTGGATGGGCTCGAATTCTCATCCTTGTTGTTATTGCGGTTATTACGGGTTACGGAATCATTAAGCTTCGATTGCTTCAACCAGTACTTCTTCATCACTACAACCCTCGCGGAAAGCGATCGGGCGGTTTGGCGGAAAGTAAAGAAGAAAAGAAAGATTCAGACACTTTGACGTCTTCTGATGCTTCGTCTCAGCATAAGGGATGAGACCTTTAGTGCACGTTTCTGAATCGAATGATTCAGGGTAGCGTGCTTAAATAGTTCAGAGCAGTACGCTTTGGCCGCTTTGATAAAAAGGTACTCGGCGGGATGGCGATTTAGTAAAGCGGCATTTTTGCAAGATGGCGAAAAGAGGGTTCGCAGTGGCTAATAAGAACGAACAAGTAATTCTTTGCGTAAACATTGGTAATACGGTTACTAAATTGGGTTTATTTCGCGGAAAAGAGCTTGCGGCGACGTGGGTTGTTACAACGCCTTTTTCCACTACGGTAAGCGAAGTTCAAACGGTGCTTATGACGTTTGCTGCTTCGTTGAACGATGAAGCTCTAAAGAAACCCGATGATGGAATCGTTGCTTCAGTTGTTCCAACTGTTACCGGTAAGTGGATTTCCGCACTCAATATTGAATGCGGAAAGCAGCCTTTAGTGGTGGGCCCAGGGTTAAAAACAGGAATCAAGCTTGGCTATAGTGACCCTTCTGAAATAGGCGCTGATCGTATTGCAGATGTGGTGGCAGCGCGTAGTAAGTATTCCTGTCCGCTTATAGTTATCAACATGGAAACCACCACAACGTTTGAAGTCATCAACGATAAAGGTGAATTTGTGGGGGGAGTAATTGCTCCCGGGCTCGAAGCTTCAGTGCGTGAGCTGAGTAATGTGGCTGCTAAAATTCCGGTAATAGAAGTCAAGGCTCCTGCAACTGTTATTGCAAAATCCACCCGCGAATCGGTGCAGGCAGGCGCCGTTATGGGCGAGGTTGCCCGTATCGATGGACTTGTTGAAATGATGTGGGCAGAACTTGGATATAAAACGCGCGTAATAGCGGCAGGTTCACATGCTCATCTTATTCAAACGCTCTCAAAAACGGTAGATGAGTGTGTGGATAACCTTACTCTTCACGGACTCAACCTCTTGTATATGCGTAATAGAAAATAGACAGGTGCAGACACGTGAAAAGTAAGGATAGTATTTCGAAGTCTACGTTCTATTTTTACTCCTTTGACCTAACCACGTTAAGGTAAGCGGCAAGGAGGAATTTCGTGAAACTCGATAGTTTAGAAATTGGTAAGGACGCCATCATCGCGTCGGTAGAATCAAGTGATGATGCTCTTCGGCAGCATATTCTTGATATGGGGCTTACTCCTGGTACTGAAGTAACCATGATGAAGTACGCTCCTATGGGCGATCCAATGGAAATTCGTCTTCGTGGTTATGAACTTACCTTAAGACGCGATGATGCCTCGCGAATCGAGCTCGTAGATGTACATGACACAGATACAGTTGTGCGTGAGCCTCCGCGAACAGGTGCAACAACTCATCCTGCGCTTGGTGAAGGCTATCATCCTCGCCGTATGCGTAAAGCAATTCCGCAGGGTTCTCCTATTACGTTTGCGCTGGTAGGAAATCAGAATTGTGGAAAAACTACGCTTTTCAATAGGCTTACGGGGTCTAATCAGCACGTGGGAAATTTTCCTGGTGTAACAGTTGATCGTAAAGATGGCGAGATTTGTGGTCACCCCGAAACAACAGTAACTGACTTACCAGGTATTTATTCTCTTTCTCCCTATACGGGAGAAGAAGTTGTAAGTCGGCAGTTTATTTTAGATTCTCGGCCCGATGCAGTCATTAACATAATTGATGCTACCAATATTGAAAGAAACCTCTATCTTACGTTGCAGCTTATGGAGCTCGATCGTCCCATGGTTGTGGCGCTCAATATGATGGATGAGGTTGCTTCCAATGGTGGAACTATTGACGTCAACTTGCTGGAACGTCAACTTGGTGTGCCTGTTGTGCCTATTTCTGCTGCGAAAAATGAAGGTATAGACGAGCTAATTGAGCATGCGATTCATGTTGCTCGTTTTGATGAGCGTCCGGGACGTGTTGATTTTTGCTCAGGTGCGGAAGACTCTCGTGATGGCGGGGCTTTGCATCGTTGTATCCATGGCATCGCCAACCTTATTGAAGATCACGCTACAGCTTCTTCTATTCCGGTTCGATTTGCCGCTACGAAGTTGGTTGAGGGCGATGCACTTGTTATCAAAGCTCTTTGCTTAGAGCAAAATGAACTTGATGCTATTGAGCATATTATTTGTCAGATGGAAGAAGAATCTGGTTGCGATCGCATGGCGGCGCTTGCCGACATGCGTTTCTCGTTTATCGAAGATATTTGTGCAGAGTGCGTGGTTAAGCCGCATGAAAGTTTGGAACACAAGCGTTCGGTGGCTATTGATCGTATCCTCACGGGGCGTTATACCGCTATTCCAATGTTTCTCCTTATTATGGGGCTTGTGTTTTGGCTCACGTTTGGCGTAATAGGAGCAGCGCTTCAAGATGGACTTGAGGAATTGATTTCGGTGGGAATCGATGCCGCCGATGCTGGACTTGCCGCCTTTGGTACAAATCCTGTAATGACTTCTCTTGTTGTTGATGGTGCATTAACGGGTGTGGGCAGTGTTCTTTCGTTTCTGCCTATTATCGTTGTGCTATTCATTTTCTTATCGCTTCTTGAAGATTCTGGCTACATGGCGCGCGTTGCTTTTGTTATGGATAAGATACTGCGTCGTTTTGGTCTATCGGGGAGGAGCTTCGTTCCTATGCTTGTGGGCTTTGGCTGCAGTGTTCCAGCAATCATGGCAACCCGAACCCTGCCATCTGAGCATGACCGCAAGATGACAGTAATGCTTACACCGTTTATGAGCTGTTCTGCAAAACTGCCCGTGTATGGTCTTTTATGTGCGGCGTTTTTCCCTCAGGCTGCAGCGCCCGTTATGGTTTCTCTGTATGTACTTGGTATTGTGGTTGGAATGGCGGTTGCCGTTCTGCTTAATCGCACCGCGTTTAAGGGCGATCCCGTACCTTTTATTATGGAACTGCCCAACTATCGTTTTCCGAGTATAAAGACAACTCTTTTATTAGCTTGGGATAAAGCGAAGGGTTTCATTACTAAAGCGTTCACTATCATTTTTCTTGCCTCAATTGTTATTTGGTTTTTGCAGACGTTTGATTTGCGTTTTAACGTGGTCTCCGATCAATCGCAAAGCATGCTTGCGGGGCTTGGCGGCTTAATTGCACCTGTGTTTGAGCCTCTTGGTTTTGGCGATTGGCGAGCATCAACGGCACTGGTATGTGGTCTTATTGCAAAAGAAAGTGTAATTTCAACGCTAACGGTGCTCTTAGGTTCTACTTCGGCGGCTGCGCTTTCAGGAATGTTTACGCCCCCTGTTGCGTATGTTTTCTTGGTTTTCGTACTGTTGTATCCGCCGTGTGTTGCTGCCATCAGCACGGTTCGTTCGGAGCTTGGCGGACGCTATGCCTTGGCTGTTTTTGCCTTGCAAGTTAGCGTTGCTTGGATTGTGGCCTTTTTGATTCATCTGGCGTTTATGGCAGTGGGATTGTTATAAGGGAGCGGAGTGAACGGGAAAAGAGAACTAACTATGCTTACTGCTGGGTGTTAACTATCAACGTCGAAAGACTTTGGAGTCATGGGGCGCACAGCGCAATCTTCCATTCATTCTGGAAGCCCCAATGAGTATTCTTAACCTGCCAAAGAAATTGCGTTGTTGCGTGATTTTTGTAAATAGGGTTACGGAATAACGGCCTGGTGCTCCACGAAGAGCCATTGTCCTCTTGGCTAATTCGTGAAGAATTCGCGCGGGTTTGGCGTGTTTTTATTGACACGCGTGCGAGGGGCACTATACACTACAAAGGTTCGCTTTCAAAAGCCCCGTGTGTGCTTGTGGTTTGGACTCTTTTTCCAAAGGCGAACGTGAGCGTTTTTGAGTTGTCCAGAACTCAAAAATAAGCAGCGTTTCGCACGATGAAAAAAGAACTAGCGGAGTAGGATCCCGCACTCCCAAACAAAGAGCAACTTTTGAAAACAAACAAAACACTGTTACTTATTTGGAGGAACACTGTGAAGACATACTACGCAAAGCCCAACGAAGTTGAGCGCGAGTGGCTTCTCATTGATGCTGAGGACCAGGTTCTTGGTCGTGTTGCATCTAAGGCTGCTCATATCTTGAAGGGTAAGCATAAGCCACAATACACCCCTCATGTTGATACGGGTGACTTCGTTGTAATCGTTAATGCTGACAAGATTCGTATTTCTGGCGTAAAGGCAACTTCAAAGGAATACTATCGTCACAGCGGTTATCCAGGCGGACTCAAGTGCGAGACCTTCCAGGAAGCTATGGAAAAGCACCCAGAGCGCGTTATTGAACATGCTGTAAAGGGCATGCTCCCTAAGAATACGCTCGGTCGTGCAATGGCTAAAAAGCTTAAGGTATATGCTGGTGCTGAACATCCACATATGGCCCAGAAGCCTCGTGAGATCAAGATGGAGGATAACTAATGGCAGGCGAAGCAATTTATTACGGCACTGGCCGCAGAAAGAATGCTGTTGCTCGCGTTCGTATCGTTCCTGGTACGGGCAAGGTTACCGTTAACGGTCGCGAGGGCGCTGAATTCTTTGGTCGTCAGGCACTCGTTGATTACGCAACCGCTCCTTTCGTGGTAACCGATACTAAAGATCACTTTGACGTAATTGCTCGCTGCAATGGTGGCGGCGTTACTGGTCAGGCTGGCGCTCTTCGTCACGGTATCGCTCGTGCTCTTCTTGAAGCAGGCGAGTATCGTGCAGAACTTAAGCGTGCAGGCTTCTTAACTCGTGACTCTCGTATGGTTGAGCGTAAGAAGTACGGTCTTAAGAAAGCTCGTAAGCGCCCTCAGTTCTCAAAGCGCTAAGGTTACGCTTTCGTTTGGCTTGCTTTATGGGCAAGTTCAATATGCGAAAAACATATCGCAAACCAAAACCCGTCATTGTATGGCGGGTTTTGTTGTTTGATGGCTTATAGGATACGTTTTTCCTGTAAGTCTTCTATAAACCTGAGCAATAATCCTGTTTGCTGGTGCAGTGATTTCTTTCGTCTTGTAAGTCAGATCCTAGGTCCTTGTCTTAGGAGCTTTCTTTTTCGTCCTCGCTTATTACTCTGAGATGAAAATGATTTTTGCGGTAGTCCACTATTCCCTCGTGTTTCATTCGTGATAGTTCGGCGCACATAGCGCTTCGTTCAACAGAGAGATAATCGGCAAGTTCTTGTCGGTTGAAAGGGATGTCGAAGGATAACGATCCTGCCTGTTTTGCGCAATCAGATAGAAAAGAAAGCAGCTTGGTGCGCGTATTTCTTTTCGAGAGATGATTAATTTTGCGAGTGAGGGTATAGGTACGCATAGCGATAACGTCAAGCAGATTACGAATAAACTGGGTGTGGAATGTGCAGGTATGAGGACAGAGGGTAGTAATACGACCTACATCCATGATAAGTATGCTCGTTTTGTTGGCTGCAACAACATCAACATCAAGAGGCAGTTCGGGGCTGCACGCATACACTTCACCAAATGATTGCCCCTCTGCAAACGTGGCTATAATGCTGCGGTTTCCCCAACAATCGCATTGCTCAACGCGTACTACACCCTCAAGCACCAATCCCATTTTTGAGTTTAGGCCCCCAGAGTTAAGAATGATTTCACCCTTATCGTAAGAGCTCTTTTGCGCATTGATACAACCAAGCATTGCTTCCAAATCATCGGGCTCAATATTGCGAAACAACGAGGATTGACGAATGGTGGGCAAAAAAGGAAGAAGCGCTTTGTTGCGTTGTTGTGCGTGAGGCATACCAGGAGGTTCCAAAACAAACTCCTCACCGTTGATCTTCAAAGGAAAACACTCGGCAGTTTTGAAAGATTATAGCGAAAACGTTGTTTTTGCAACAGACTCTTTCTTTCGTCGATTGTAACGTGTTCACTGCAGATGAATCCCAGAAATGCTTGTGGCAGCTGACTGATGCCTACACCGCAGGCGGAAAGGACGAAGACATGACTGTTATAACTAAGAGTAAAGAGAAGGTAGAAGTTGCAATCGCTGGTTGTGATTCAATGTTCTGCTTTCAGTGCGAACAGACTGCTGGTGAACAAGGATGTTTTACTTCTAAAGGAACATGCGGTAAGAGCGCTACTACTGCGATTATGCAAGATGCATTAACGGGTGCGCTTGTTGGTCTTGCTCGCACCGTGTGCAGCGCAAGTATTTCGCCTGAAGATCGCGTCGATGCTGATGATTTAATGATTGAAGGTTTATTTGCCACGTTGACAAACGTCGATTTTGACGATGAGGAACTTCTGAGGCTCACGAACGAAGCGCATGAATTGCGCGCAAGAATTGCAATCTGTGGTAAAGCTGAAGAGGCGGATGATTACGATCTGAGCATTCTCTGGAATCTGCCAGAAGATGAACGCTCCTTGCGCTCGCTTGTTCTTTTTGGCTTGCGCGGCTTGGCGGCATATGCGTATCATGCGGCCATGCTGGGGTATCGCGATGAGTCCGTGAACTCCTTTTTTCATGAAGGCATGCAAGGGGTGGCAGATGCAGAGGCAGATGAGTTGCTTTCTCTCGCATTGCGTGTTGGTGAAGTGAATTTGCGTTGCATGGAAATACTTGATCAAGCAAACACTGAAACATTTGGCGCGCCTGAGCCTACGAGGGTTGATCGCAGTATAGAGCCAGGACCTTTTATTGTTATCAGCGGCCACGATTTGCATGACATAAAGTTACTGCTTGACCAAACGGAAGGCCGAGGGGTAAATGTATACACGCACGGAGAAATGTTGCCAGCTCACTCCTATCCTGAATTGAAGAAGTATTTGCATCTTAAGGGTAATATTGGCACGGCATGGCAAAACCAACGCTCAGAGTTTGACAGTCTTCCTGCGCCTATACTGTTCACGACTAATTGCTTGATGCCTCCTTTGAAATCTTACGAAGACCGTGTGTTTACTACGGGCCCTGTTGCCTTCCCGGGTATGATTCACATCGGTTCAAACGAACAGGGTGAAAAAGATTTTGGTCCTGTGATTGATTGTGCTCTTAAATTGGGCGGCTTTGACGAACCGCATGATGGTATTGCTTCGCCAGCTGAGTTTAAGCAGACTGTTGAAGGAGAAATTGCAGCTCCAATTGCCGAAGATGGCAAGCTAACCTGCGGGTTTGGCCGGCAGACGGTACTTTCTGTCGCGGGCGATGTGGTTGAAGCCGTTAAGGCAGGACAAATTAGTCACTTCTTCTTGGTAGGTGGCTGCGACGGTGTCAAGCCAATCCGAAGCTACTTCCGAGATTTCGTACAGCAAACGCCTTCTGATTCTGTCATTCTTACCCTTGCTTGCGGCAAGTATCGCTTTAACGACTTGGATCTTGGAGAGGTTGCTGGGTTGCCAAGAGTGCTGGATATGGGTCAATGTAACGATGCCTATGGCGCTGTTTGTGTGGCACTTGAGCTAGCGGAAGCATTCAACTGTGGTGTAAATGATCTACCTTTAACGCTTGTGTTGTCTTGGTATGAGCAGAAAGCCGTTGTTATTTTATTGACATTGCTCCATTTGGGCATCAAGGGCATTTATTTGGGCCCGAGTTTGCCTGCGTTTGTTTCGCCTGCTGTTCTTGATGTTTTGGTAAGTGAATTTGACGTACGTCCGATTTCTACTCCTGAAAAAGATTTAGAGACGATTTTGAGTTAACTATTGCATAATTACGTCTGTTATAGGGCAGCGTCCTGTAAAGGGTGCTGTCCTTCCTTGTTTTAGGGCATCTTTTGAACTAAATACTCTGCCGCCAAAAAGAAAAGATCTCTTCGGTGTACTTTTGCGTATCGAATCCAAAAGCAAGCAAAAATCTCGAGTTTATTTCTTGAATACAAGTATATTAACAAGTATACTTGCCTATATACTTGTTAAGGATAAAGGAGGATGGTATGCCTCAACTTTCGTTATATCTTGATGACACCACAATGGATGTTTTGCGCCGTTCTGCGGAAAAAGAAGGAGTATCCTTGTCTCACTATGCGCGAAGGCTTATCCAAGACCAAGCTTCTTCTGCTTGGCCTGTTAGTTTTTGGGGTACGTATGGTTCCGTGAAAGATGATTCGTTCGTAGCACCAGAAGAACTCGATCCAGAACTTGACGGTGAATTGGTTAGTTTTGATTAAAGGGACGGGCTATGTTTTTGCTTGATTCGTGCGTATGCATTGATTTTCTTCGAGGAAATCTGAAAAAGGGTTATGACCTTATGTGTAAGAGCGATCCGCGACTTTTTAAGATACCTTCCGTGGTTCAAGCGGAGCTTTTGTTGGGTGCGGCAAAGAGCAATAATCCTGATACAAATCGTTTCTTCGTGGAGCAATTCCTTCTTCCTTTTGATATTTTGCCTTTTGATTCTCGCTGTGCAAGAGAATACGCATCCATCCGCTCCTATTTGGAAAAAGAAGGGAAAAAGATTGGACCCAATGATTTGATGATTGCTTCAATTGCGCGTGTTCACAATGCGGTACTTGTTACCCATAACATGCGCGAATTTAAAAGGGTTCCGGGGATTGAACTTGAAGATTGGGCAGAGGTTGTTTTCTGATTACAATTATGAAGTTAGAGTTAATCTTGCAAAGTGATTTGTACAGGTATATTCCTGCGTAAATAGTGCGCTAATGAAAAATCCCAAAGAAGGTAATTACTGAGTAATGAGCAATCGATCGTATATAAAAACCGAGCAGTCATGGACAATGAAGAGCCAAATTGAGTCCAGAGCCGAGCAGCAGGAAACAAGAGGCAATCAACAAGGCTTTGTAGATAAGCAAAAGGTAATGGCTAAGCAGCAAAAAACCCATGTCTTACAAACGGTAAGAAGCATGAATCCAGATGCGCTAGTTTTTCCTTCGGAAAATGGGATGGCTCCTAAAAAGACAGAGCAATTTCTGCGGGGCAAAACTGTATTGTTCGATATGGATGGAACACTGCTTGATACCTTTGAGCCTATTCTTATAAGTATGCGGTATGCCACAAAGAAAGTTTTAGGACGCGTGATTCCTGATAGCGTGCTTGTGGAAGGTGTGGGCCAGCCACTTGTTGACCAGATGGTGGCGCTGGCAGACGAGCCAAACCAAAGCGATGTACTGCTTAAAGTTTATCGTGCTCACAACGAACAGAACCTGTACGAAAACAGTAAGCCCTTTGCAGGTGTCGCTGAAATGGTTGCAGAAGTAAAAGCCTTAGGCGCCAAGGTCGGGGTAGTTACCTCAAAGCGCCATTCTATTGCGAGTGGAAGTTTGTCTTACTATGGCTTGCTTGATCAATTCGACTGCTTCGTTGGTTTGGAAGACAGTACAGAGCACAAACCAAACCCAGAACCTCTTTTCGTTGCGGCGAATATGCTAAATGTGAACATTTCATCCTGTATCTATGTAGGTGATAGCCCTTATGACATGCAGGCGGCTCAAGCAGCGGGTATTCCTCATATCGCTGTTACCTGGGGAAAGTTTTTCTCTCGGGAAATTTTGGAAGCAGAGCATCCTCAAAAAATCATCGATTCGCCCAATGAACTAGTAAAGGCATTGTATGAAATCCTATTAAAGTGAGTGATACAATAATTTTTTATTATTGGAATCGATGTTACCGCAGTAAGGAGCATCATGAACAACTCTCACAAGAACCCTGTCGTCGGAATTATTATGGGGTCAGAATCCGATATGCCAGCAATGGAAGCCTGCATGAAGCAGCTCGATGAGTTTGGCATTCCTTATGAAGTAAAAGTGGCGAGCGCTCACCGTAAACCAGCCGAAGTTCATGTTTGGGCAAGCACTGCAGCAGAGCGTGGAATTAAGGTTATTATTGCGGCAGCTGGTAAAGCTGCTCACTTAGGTGGTGTGGTTGCTGCATATACGCCGCTACCCGTTATCGCTGTTCCCATGAAAACGAGCGATTTGGGAGGGCTTGATTCTCTTCTTTCTATGGTTCAAATGCCAAGCGGTGTTCCGGTAGCTTGCGTTGCTATTAACGGTGCAAAGAATGCTGCTATTCTGGCTGTTCAAATGATTGGTACGGGTGACGAAGCGGCTCGCGCCAAAATTGCTGCATTCAAAGAATCTATGGCAAATGCATAATCGCAAACACCCAAAGAGAGGACACCGTGGCTAAATCATTTTTGATGGGTAACGAGGCCTTCGCGCATGCGGCTCTTGAAGCTGGCGTGCGTGTTTGCGCAGGTTACCCAGGAACTCCTTCTTCTGAAGTAATTGAAACTATTGCAAAAGCACACGAAAACGGCTCAGCAGAAGGGGTCTATGTTGAGTGGTCAACCAACGAAAAAGCTGCTTTAGAGTTGCTTGCGGGTGCTGCCTATTCGGGCGCTCGCACGCTCTATACCTGTAAGCAGGTTGGTCTTAACGTTGCGAGTGACGCATTGATGTCTCTTAACTATGTAGGAGTTGAGGGCGGAACTGTTTTGTTTGTGGCAGACGACCCTGGTCCTATTTCTTCGCAGACCGAGCAGGACACCCGTCGTTTTGCCTCATTTGCTAAGGTTCCCGTTTTTGACCCTGCAACGCCTGAGCAAGGTTGCGCCATGATGAAGGCAGCCTATGACTTATCGGAAAAATATCGAACACCCGTTATCATGCGTCCCACTACGCGTATTTGTCACGCATCGACGTTTTTCGATATCGCCGAACACACTACAGCGCATTCTGTAAAGGGGTTTGAAAAAGATTCTAAGTGGGTAATTTTTCCGCCGCGTGCCTATCAAGGACACGGTGAAATCAATGAGCGCCTTGTTCGTATTGCAGAGGAATTTGCTGCAACTGATTTTAACCCTTGTGAACAAGTGGGTGCAGCTCCTGTTTATGGTATCGTTGCGGGCGGTATTTCTTTCGCCTATGCCCAAGAAGCACTTCGTCAGTTAACTGCTGATGCCCAAGCGGCTGGGGTGGCTATGCCCTCGTATCGATTACAGCAAATTGGTACGCCGTATCCTTTCCCAGAATCAGTGGCAACTTCTTTTGTTAAAGGCATTGAAAAAGTCATTGTTTTCGAAGAGCTTGATTACGTTCTTGAAGATGAAATGCTTAAGTTGGCAGGAAAAAATCATGCCAATTATGAGGTGTTCGGTAAACAAAGCGGACATACTACCAATCGCGGTGAAAACACGGTCAATGCAGTGTATGAACAGCTCAAAACATTCTTTGGGCTTGAGTTTGCTGAAAGCTTTGGTTCAGAAGAAGGGGTTTATGACGCGCTTGATACTCCTATTCCAGCGCGTCCTCCTTCGCTCTGTGCAGGTTGTCCGCATCGTGGTTCATTCTATGCGGTAAAAACGGCTCTCGAACGTGGGCAAGAAGCCATTTTCTGTGGCGATATCGGTTGTTACACCTTGGGAAATGCTGAGCCCTTGAAGGCCGTTGATACCTGTCTTTGTATGGGCGCGGGTATTACGATTGCCCAGGGTTTTAGCGTGGTAGAACCCAACAAGAAGGCGATTGCTTTTGTGGGTGATTCAACCTTTTTCGCAAGTGGCATGACAGGGGTTGCTAATGCCGTATATAACAATCACGACATAACTATTGTGGTGCTTGACAATGCAACTACGGCAATGACGGGTTCGCAGCCTCATCCTGGTACGGGCGCTACGCTTATGGGTCCGCGCAATGTGCCTATCTCTTCGGAAAGCGTCATGCGTGCTATGGGGATCAAGCTCATTACAAGCGCTAATCCTTTATATGTAGATAAAGCCGTTGCGGCAGCCAAAGAAGCCATAAATTACGAAGGACCTTCGGCGGTTATTTTCCGTTATCCGTGCGCCTCGCTTACTAAGAAAAAGCCGCCTGCTTACTTTATTGCGAATGCATGTGCGGGTTGTAAGAAGTGTGTAACTAAGATTGGTTGCCCTGCTCTTACATGGAGTGAAGCAAGCAAGCGTATTGTTGTTGATAGGGATTTGTGCACGGGCTGCGGTTTGTGTACTGATATTTGTGAGTATCGTGCACTAGCTTGTCCAACGCGTAAACGAACAAGACCAGAACTGCCTGCTCGTTCGCAGCGTTTGCATTCAGACGATGGCTCGCTTAGCAGATTTCCCACCCCTCGCGAATTAGCAGGAGGATCAAATGATTAATGTTTCAATTGCTGGCATCGGAGGGCAGGGTAGTGTACTTGCGGCAAAAATCTTAGCGCAAGCCGCCGAGGCTAAAGGCTGGCAGGTTCGTACGGCTGAAACTATCGGAATGGCTCAGCGCGGCGGTAATGTAATGTCGCATGTAAGAATGGGAAATAGGGGCGAGGTCGTGCACTCGCCGCTTCCCGCTAAGGGTTCGGTTGATATGATTATTGCTCTCGAGCCTGGCGAAGGGGCTCGTGCGCTTCCGTTTTTGAAAAAGGATGGCGTATTGGTTGTACCGAAATCAGGCATTGCGCCAACAGCGGTTAACCCAAAAGCAGCCGAGTATGATCCGCAGCTACTCATCGAAGAAATGATTAACAAAGGAATCCATGTTGTTGTGGTTGATGATGTGGAAATATGTACGCGCTTAAGCTCACGCAAGGTTCTTAATATTGCCATGCTCGCGTATGCCCTGCTGGTTGTTTCGAATGATCCTGTTTGTGCCAACAATGAGCTGCGTGGCAATCTTGGTTTGGAAGAAATGCGTGCAGCAATTCCTGTTTGCGTGAAAGAAAAGTTTGTTGCAATGAATATGAAGGCAATCGATTTCGTAGAAAAAATGTATCGCTAGTTCATTGTTTGGGTAAGAAAAAATTTTCCTTGTCAAGGAAGAAAATCTACCCTCCCTATTTCGTCTAAATACTCCATGGTTTGAAGAGGTAATCCGTAAGGGTTGCCTCTTTTTTTCTGTTGGGGGTAGGGACAAAAAATATTTGGATACTTATGGCTGGAAAAGATGTTCCGGCGATGGCGGCATGCTCTTCGTCTTTGGAGCGGGTATCGTTGCAGTGCTCGCAGTAATTGCGGCAATTGTTTCCTGGAAGTTGCGCAAAAGAGATAGCTATTAATCTATACACTGGCTCTTGGCGATTGTTTGCTTAAGTCTGGCCTCCGAAGGTATTCGCGGTAAGCGTAAGAAAGACATTCGTGGTCGGTAATTGAAGTTTAACGAGTACAATATTGTGCGGATAAACGTCTTGCCTAAGTATGCCCACCTAAAGAAGGGGTACTGAAAGGATACGAATATGAATATGAAGCCCGAGCAGCTCGAGCAAATTAAAGAGCAATTTAAGACCTTGAAAGAGCGTTCATCGTTCTATGCGAGAAAGTTTGAAGGAATTGATTTGAGCGATGTGCAGTCGCAGGAAGATTTCCAGAAGCTGCCATTTTCTGAAAAAGCGGACTTGCGCGAGGTGTACCCGTTAGGACTCGCTGCAGTTCCTGAAGAAAAAATTGTTCGCATTCATTCGTCTTCGGGTACTACGGGTACACCTGTCATTATTCCTTATACTCAAAAAGATGTTACTGATTGGGCAATTCAGTTTGCTCGCTGCTATGAAGTTGCAGGCATTACCAATAAAGACCGCATTCATATAACGCCTGGCTATGGGTTATGGACGGCAGGTATTGGGTTCCAGCTAGGTGCGGAGCGCCTAGGTGCAATGGCGGTACCGATGGGTCCGGGTAATACGGAAAAGCAACTTCGCTTCATGAAGGATATGAAAACCACAGTTTTATGCGCAACCAGCTCTTATGCCTTATTGCTTGCGGAAGAAATTGCAGCACGCGGTGTTCGTGATGAACTTGCCTTACGTAAAGGCGTTATTGGGTCTGAGCGTTGGGGCGAAAAGATGCGCAATCGCATTCAGGACGAGCTGGGTATTGAAATCTATGACATTTATGGCTTGACCGAAATTTATGGTCCAGGCATTGGCATTTCCTGCGCCGAGCATCATGGCATGCATATTTGGGATGACTACGTATATATCGAAGTCGTTGATCCGGCAACAGGCAAGCCTTTGCCAGACGGCGAAATTGGCGAGCTTGTTTTAACTACCTTGCAAAAGGAAGGCGCGCCCCTTATTCGTTATCGTACGCATGATTTGACGCGCATTATTCCAGGTGATTGTGCCTGTGGTATGCATCATCCGCGCATTGATACCTTGGTTGGTCGCACTGATGACATGTTTAAGGTTAAGGGTGTTAACATGTTCCCTGCTCAGGTTGAAGAAGTTATTGCGGTAACTTCGGGTGCTTCTTCTGAGTATCAGGTAATGATTGAACACATTATGGGACGCGATGTTCTTACGGTATTGTTTGAAACTGAGCTAACGGGCGAAGATAAAGCTCGCTGTGAAGAAGAGCTGGCCATGATCTTTAAAGGTAAAATTGGCTGCACTCCTGACGCTAAGGGTGTTCCTCTGGGTGAATTGCCTCGTTCTGAAAAGAAAACGCAGCGTATTTTTGATAGTCGCTATTAGTTGCCATTGATAATAGACTGCAGTCCGTCCCTTTAAGGCGCTCCCGCTCGGATAAATGCCTTAGGCGGAAATGCACTCAATGTTAGAGGTGAGAGTGAGACAATTTGGCCAGGTAGAGGTATCTCACAGGCAGGAATGGTCTGCTCCAGCGAGCACAGCGACAGAAGAACTATGGCTGAATCAGAACTTACTAAAGAGAGTCTTTCTCAAATCACGCCGCGCAAACACAATGTGCGTGGCGTGATTTTTGCTTTATGTGGGGGTATTGGCTGGGGTTTTTCGGGGGCTTGCGCTCAAAACCTGTTTGATGGGTATGGACTTGATCCGTTATGGATTTCTTCGGTGCGTATGCTCTTAGCGGGGCTGCTTCTTTGCGTGTTTGCCTTGATAGTAAAACGTGGTGCATTTTTGCGCCTGTGGCGCTCTCCGAAAGATCTTGTTTGGTTGTTTGTGGTAGCAATAGCTGGACTAGCGTTTTGCCAGATTACCTATCTGTTTGCTATTAAGTATTCCAATGCAGGAACAGCAACGGTAATTCAATATATTGCTCCCGTCATGATCGTGCTCTTTCTTTGCTTTAAAGGAGGGCGTGCTCCTTTGGCTAAGGAAGTGCTTGCTATGTTTCTTGTGGTGGGGGGTACTTTCCTTTTAGCTACGCATGGCGATCCCACCACAATGGTGCTTTCTCCCGAAGGGCTCTTTTGGGGTCTAATGTCGGCAGTGGCTTTTGCTCTTTATACGCTTCTTCCAGGAAAACTGATGCTTCGTTATGGAAGTATTCCTATTGTGGCAAGCGCATTGCTTGTGGGTGGAATTGTGTTCTCGCTCATTCTTCAGTCATGGACAACAATTCCCCATATTGCTCCTGAAGGTTTTATTGTTTTGTTTGTCGGATTAGTGTTCATGGGGACGGTTGTCGGATTTACGCTGTATTTTCAAGCCGTTCAAGACATTGGCGCAGCAAAAACAAGCTTGATCGCAAGTGTTGAAACGGTTTCGGCAACGGTGTTTGCAGTTGTTTGGCTAGGAACATCCTTTACATGGATAGATATTGTTGGCTTTGTTTGCATTATGGCAACCGTTTTTATTCTGGCAAAACCTTCCGATACAATTAAAAGGAAAAGTGCGAACAAAGGGAGCTAATGACTCAAAACGCCAATCCCCAAAACCAAATAGATTCCTCAGAAGATGGCAGTCAACCATCTGTGCAGGAACAACAAGCATCAACTACTCAGCAAACGGGTGCGGAATGCCAACAACCTCATACGCCGCAAACCCCGCTACCTCCTATTACGCCTAAAGCTGAACAGCCAAATAGGAGTATGTCTGATACGGGCGTGGTTTCTCATGAAAACAACGGAGCGCAGACTAGTGGTTCACCGCTTCCTCCGCAGGGGTATCAGCAACCTCAATATGGTCAGCAGCCAAATGATCAACAGGACCAACAGCCTTATCAACAACAGCCAGCTCAATGGCAACCTCAGCAGCCTGGCCGGCAACCATATAACCAGCAACCACCATTTCAGGTTCCGCAACAGCCCGATCAGTTCCAGCAAAATGGGCAGCAGCAAAACCAGCAGCCGCAAAATAACGGTTGGTCATTCTTGCAGCCAGCGGGAAACAATAAAGATTCGGCTCCATTTACCCTTCTTTCAAGGTTGGGATGGTTTGCGCTTGGTTTTGTTGGTGGATTTTTTGGCATGCTGGGAGCTTGGCTTATGGCAGGATCGCTTCCGCCAGAGCGCCGCAAGCAAGCTGTTAATACAACGTGGCTCGGATTCTTGTGCCAGGCAATCCTTGTGCTTATCTATATGTTGATGGGGGGCGCCTTCCCGTTTGCTCCAATGGGTGCGACGCAAACTGTAAGCACGTCTTCAACGGGGGCTTTTGGCTAACTTGTCGTTAACTTTTGGCCAGGTTTTACTAAACTGCCCGCCAATCCGACTCAGCGTTAACGTTGGACTAACGTGAGGCTGACCTGGGGCTGGAGGTAATAATTGATCAGCCATCGGATATCTACGAACTAACGATATGCTAACGCTTGGCTGCTACTCAGTTAAGTACGAGCGAGCTTTCGTTTAAGGTGCAGCCCAGTGCCAGCGTTGATAATAGTATTTTCCAAGGGAGCATTTCTATAGGGAGAGGGGGATACATCTTCCTATAGAAGGAGTGCTCCTTTGTTATAGTCATAGGCTTTTGGTTAATGAAGTGTTCTTCGCTCCGAAAAGAATTAGAAACATACGCTTACTACTCTAAACTGGTAAGAAAAACCAAAGAGGTGTTCAGTGTCCTTTATGGCACAATATAGGGAATATCTCGCGCAAGGAGCTGCATAGGCAGTCAGTTTAAGGAGAACCTCGCATGGCTAAAGTCTCTGAAATTTATGGCTCAATGGTCTTTAACGACCACGTTATGAAGGAGCGTCTCCCTTCTGCAACGTATAAGAGTCTTGCAAAAACTATTAAAGAGGGCAAACCTTTAGATATTGAAGTTGCAAACGTTGTTGCTCACGCAATGAAAGAGTGGGCAATTGAAAAAGGTGCAACTCATTACACCCATTGGTTCCAGCCTTTAAGTGGCATCACCTCAGAAAAGCACGATAGTTTCTTAAATCCAACAGGTGATGGACGCGCCATTATGACATTTTCAGGCAAGGAGCTCATTCAGGGCGAGCCTGATGCATCAAGCTTTCCTTCAGGTGGTTTGCGTGCAACATTTGAAGCTCGTGGCTACACCGCATGGGATCCAACGAGCTACGCGTTTATTAAAGATGAAGTCCTTTGCATTCCTACAGCATTTTGCTCTTATACGGGCGAGGCTCTCGATAAAAAGACGCCTCTTTTGCGTTCTATGCGCGTAGTTGACGAACAGGCTCAACGCGTTTTGAAGTTCTTTGGTGAAGACGGTCACCGTGTTGTAACTACCGTTGGTTCCGAACAGGAATACTTCCTTATTTCTGAGAAGGATTACGAAAAGCGTCAAGATCTCATCATGACGGGCCGCACGTTGTTCGGAGCTCCTCCTAGCAAGGGACAGGAACTCGAAGAGCATTACTTTGGGGCTATTCGCCCAACGGTTAATGAGTTCATGAAAGAGCTTGATAACGATTTGTGGGCCTTGGGTGTTTCGGCAAAAACCAAGCACAACGAGGTTGCGCCTGCTCAGCATGAATTGGCTCCAATCTTTACCAATACCAACCGTGCAATTGATGAAAATCTTCTCACCATGGAGAAAATGCGTTTAGACGCTTCTCATTTTGGTTTGGTTTGCCTGCAGCATGAAAAGCCTTTTGAGGGAATTAACGGTTCCGGTAAACATAACAACTGGTCGCTTTCTTACGACAATGTTAATTTGCTTGATCCAGGCGATACCCCTATGGATAACCTCCGTTTCTTGATTTTCCTTACAAGCGTTATTGAGTCTGTTGACGAATATCAAGAACTTTTACGTATGAGTGTTGCTTCCGCTGGCAATGACCATCGTTTGGGTGCAAACGAGGCTCCTCCTGCTATCATTTCTATCTTCTTGGGCGATGAGCTTGGTGCTATTGTTGATGCGCTTATTTCTGGTGATGAATATCACTCCGCAGAGCGCGTTGCTCTAGACTTGGGTGTAGCTGTTCTTCCTAAGTTCTTGAAAGACAACACCGACCGAAATCGAACAAGCCCCTTTGCTTTCACGGGTAACAAATTTGAGTTCCGTATGCCTGGTTCTTCGGTAAACCTTTCTGATGCAAACATGATCCTTAACACGGCAATGGCAAAGAGCTTGAAAGACTTTGCGGATGCTATGGAGGGCAAAGAAGGTGCCGAATTTGAAAAGGCAGCAATTGCTTATATTAAAAAGACCTTAATCGATCACCAGCGCATTATCTTTAATGGCAATGGTTATTCTGAGGAATGGGAAGAAGAGGCAGCCCGTCGTGGTTTGCCTAATAACCGCACCACTGCAGAAGCGCTTCCTTGCCTTGTGAGCGAAAAGTCCATCAGCCTTTTCGAAGAGTTTGGCGTTATGAGCGAAACCGAGGTCAAGAGCCGTTATGAGGTTAAACTCGATAAATACACCAAGCTTCTCAACATTGAAGCGCGCGTTATGATTCGTATGGCTCGCCGTACCTATCTTCCTGCTATTAGCGATTACATGGCGAATCTTGCAAGCAATATCGTTACGGTTAAATCTGCTATCAGCGGTGCCGATATGGATGAACATGAAGCGTTGCTCAAGACGTTGCTCAAGGGTGTAAACGCGACAGGCAAATGTGTTCGCGAGCTTATTGCGCAGCATGATGCAGCTGAGACAATCGAAGATTTGCAAGAGCAGGCAAATGCGTATGCGGAAAAAGTTATTCCTGCAATGGAAGCTTTGCGTGCTGAAGTTGACGCTCTTGAATGCATTGTTGAGCGCGACTACTGGCCTGTTCCTACCTATAACGACATCCTTTTCTACTCTTAAGAGTAAGCTGGAACAACAAGCCAGACAACGCAGTCAGACTCTGTTGTCCGGGCGAGTGGGTCACAAATTTTTGAAAGGCGGGGATTATTTCCTCGCCTTTTTTAATATGAGCAGGACATTGTCAAGAGGCAAAATCGGGCCTGGACCCAGCTTTTTCGCTGGAGTCTGGTCCTTTTCTCTATATCGACTCATGCTGCGGCGACTTCGGCGTGTCTTTCCGACGCTCGTCTTTGCAGTTTAGTATCCGCCCGTGGCGACCACTCGCTGGGCAATCCGTTGCTACGGCTGAGGCTACCTCGTCAATTTGACAGTCTGCGTACGGACAATACTCTCTGGCTCCATTGTCCGCGCGGCCACCCCAGAACCGGACATGCCCTCTGACTCCATTGTTCATAGGTTACAGGTTTCTTTCTTTTTGTAGATATTTATGCGGTCGCCATTGATTTCGGCCACAATAGTACTGAAGAAAGAAAGCGAGAGCCAAAAGATGGAACAAATAAAACATTTCTTGGTTGCGCTATGAACATACCCCAGTAACGCGAGGTGCATTTTCAATGCCGCAAAAAGAGGCAACGTCTGAACAGATTCGTGCTGCCGCTGATAGATATCAAATATTTGAGCACGCTTCCAAGTCACTTTTTAAAAAGTACGAAGCAGCTATTCTTGAGATGAAAACTCGTTTCGAGATTCTTGATGCCGACTTGGAGTTTCGTTTTAATCGCAATCCTATTCATCACATTGAGACACGCCTGAAAAAACCACGTAGTGTTTTTGAAAAACTCATTCGCTACGAAAAGCCGCTTACTCTTGAGTCAATGGAAGAAAACGTTTTAGATATTGCGGGGCTTAGGGTTATCGCATCGTACATTGATGACGTGTATGCTTTGGTAAAAGTGCTTTCTATGCAGGATGACCTGGAGATAATCAAAGTCAAAGACTATATTGCAAACCCTAAACCCAACGGTTATCGAAGTTTGCATATTATCGTTAAAATCCCCATCTATTTCTTGGATCGCAAGCAGTATGTTCCTGTTGAAATTCAGTTCAGAACCATTGCGATGGACTTTTGGGCATCGCTCGAACATACCCTGAAATACAAGAAGAATCGTGAGCTTGAAGGCATTGACATGTATGACGAGCTTAAGAATTGCTCAGACATCATTAAAGATGTTGAGCACCGTATGCAAATTCTGATGCACGCCGTTCAAACTAATGATGTTGAAGAAGCTGCTCGTCAACGGCGAGATCAACTTAAAAAACAGGCTCAGCAGGTTGAGCAAGCAAAGATCTCCCATACTGAAAGTGCGAGTTCTAAAACCAGTGCAAAAACCAACGGAGAAAACGAAAGTAAAATAAAAGCCAAAACTAAGGTGAAAGCCAAGGTGAAAAGTTAAACCGTCCGTACACTTTCCTCGTGCTACTCTAGTTAAATGGAGTAGAATAACGAAATAATAAAGGCCCGCCCACACTTTTCAAAGAAAGAAAGGCGGAATTTTCTATTAGTTTGCACGGAAGGAAATAAGATGGCTGATCTTCAACCAGTTGATTACATCTGGAAAAATGGTGAAGCGCTGCCTTGGGAACAAGCTACGACGCACGTACTTACTCATGCTCTACATTATGGCTCCGGTGTTTTTGAGGGTATTCGTTGCTATCATAATACTGATACAGATGAAGCGGTTATTTTCCGTCTTCGTGACCACATGGAGCGTCTCCATCGTAGCGCAAAAATTGCCATGATGGATCTTCCTTATTCTGTTGATGAGCTTTGCCAAGCAACGGTTGACATTATCAAAAAGAACAAGCTCAAGTCTTGCTATATTCGTCCTTTGGTGTACTACGGCTATGGTCAGATGGGTGTTGATCCAACGGGTGCGCCTGTTGACGTTATTATTGCTGTTTGGCCTTGGGATGCTTATCTTGGCGCAGAAGCGCTTGAAAATGGCGTCAAAGTAGGAATTTCTTCATGGCGTCAGCGCTCTTTCAATGCAATTCCGCCTGCTGTTAAGTCTTCTGCTTCCTATATGAACTCAATTTTTGCAAAACTTGAGGCAAAGAGCCATGGCTACGCTGAGGCAGTTATGCTCAATGAGCAGGGCTATGTTTGTGAAGGCACGGGCGAAAACCTCTTTACGGTTCGCAATGGTATCCTGTCTACGCCTCCGCTGTCTGATGGCTTGCTTGAGGGCATTACACGTGACACCGTTTTGACAATTGCTCTTGATATGGATATTCCTGCAATTGAAGAATCTCTTACGCGTGCCGATTTGTATATTGCAGACGAAATGTTCATGACTGGTTCTGCTGCTGAACTCACTCCTGTTGCAAGTGTTGACGATCGCGAGGTTGGCAAACCAGGTCCTATCACTAAAGCACTACAGGAGCGTTATTTTGATGTTGCTTATGGCAAGGTGCCCGAGTATGAAGAATGGATTACCCGCATTGCTTACTAGTCTGCGTTAATGCTTGACTAAGAAGCGATTACGTCAGAGAGCCTTGGTCTGTGGCATCAAGGCTCTTTTTGTAAAAAGTCCAGCAGAAAGGGGGTGTCGATGTGTCTGATTTAAGAACGCCAGAAGTTGAAGATCTTTTAACGGTTTTGGCAGGAATAGAAAAAAACGACGATGCGTATGCCTTGCTTGAAGATTTATTCACCGTGCGAGAAATAAAAGATATATCGCAACGTTTGAGTGTGGCACGTTTGTTGAAGGAAGGAAAGTCGTATACCTCCATTGAACAGCTAACGGGCGCTTCGGCAACAACCATCGCTCGCGTTTCTAAAGCTCTTAATTATGGTTCGGGAGGTTACAGAGTTGCCCTTGAACTTTTGCATGTTTCGGAGGACGTTGGATAAACGTAATTTCGCATGACAAACAGCGCAAACATAAAACCTCTTTCTTTAAAAGAAACTAAGAAGCAAATAGTTCTTTTAAAGAAAGAGGTTTTTTGTACCTAAAGTGACCGTGGCGAAAGATAAAGAAAAGCAGAAAAGGAAAACCAAAGAGACGCTTCAAAGAAAGGAAAAAAGAAAGAAGAATGGAAGCAGTAAAAGCCTTTTTGGCTCGTAAGGACATTGAAATATCCGTACAACGTTATTTAATTGATGCCCTTGGCGCGATGGCGCAGGGTCTTTTTGCTTCACTATTGATGGGAACGATTCTTTCGACAATTGGTCAACAGGCGGGATGGCCAATTCTTGTTGAAGTTGGCGATTTTGCTAAAAGCGCTGCTGGTCCTGCTATGGCAGTGGCAATTGCTTTTGCTTTAAAATCGCCTGCACTCGTATTATTCTCCATGGTTGCGGTTGGATATGCAGCTAATGCGCTTGGCGGGGCAGGTGGCCCTCTTGCCGTTTTAGTTGTGGCGGTATTTGCTGCTGAAGCAGGCAAGGTAGTCTCAGGCGAAACAAAGATCGATATTCTCGTTACTCCGCTCGTTGCCATTTTGGTGGGGTGTCTGCTTTCGATGGCATGGGCACCTGCTATTGGGGCGGCCGCAACCTGGGTTGGCGGCATTATTATGTGGGCAACCGAACTTCAACCCTTCTTCATGGGAATTATCGTTTCGGTGCTGGTGGGCATTGCGCTCACTTTGCCTATTTCCTCGGCTGCAATTTGTGCTGCCCTGGGATTGACAGGCCTTGCGGGCGGAGCAGCCGTTGCAGGATGCTGTGCGCAAATGGTGGGCTTTGCCATTATGAGCTTTAAGGAAAACCGTTGGGGGGGTTTGATTTCTCAGGGTTTGGGAACATCAATGCTTCAGATGGGCAACATCGTACGAAACCCTCGTATTTGGATTCCGCCTACCTTGGCCTCCGCTATCACAGGTCCTATCGCAACGTGTTTCTTCCAGCTAAAAATGAACGGTACGGCAATTTCATCAGGCATGGGAACGTGTGGTCTTGTTGGACCGATTGGAGTGTACACGGGCTGGCTTTCCGATATTGCATCAGGCGCTATGAGTTCCATTACGGCGTTTGACTGGGTGGGCCTTATTCTTATTTGTTTCATCTTGCCGGGCGTTCTTACGTATTTCTTCGGACTATTCTTCAGAAAGATTGGGTGGATAAAAGAAGGCGATCTTACCCTCGCTTCGGCTGATGAGATGGTAAAAGAAAAGAAAACCGCAGAAGAGTGAGTGACGTTTCGGAGGATGAACTAGCGACGTTGGTCCGCTGTTTGGTACTCGTTTAGCTAAAAAGAATGAATTTAGCGATAAAAATGTAAAGATTTCATTAGATAATACTCGGATACAAATAACGTTTGAAAGAACAGAAGAAAGGATAAAGCATGAAACTTAAAAACTTGGTAAAAGTTTTTTCGGTTGCAGCTGTTTTGACGCTTGCAATGGCTTTAATGGTGGGATGTTCTTCCGGTAGCTCAAAATCTGATTCTGACTACAAGTTGGTTAACGATGGCAAGCTCACTGTTGCAACTTCTTTGGATTTTCCTCCCTTTGAAAGCCTTGATGGCGACACCCCAACAGGTTACAGCGTTGCTGTAATTCAGGAGGTTGCAAAGCGCTTGGATCTTGAATGCGAAATCAAAAACACTAAGTTTGACACTATTGTTCCTGCTGTTGCTTCTGGTGGACAGTTTGACGTTGGCATTTCTTCCATCACTATCGACCCAGAGCGTTCAAAGCAGGTTGACTTCTCTGATCCTTACTACATTGCCGATCAGTCAATTGTCGTAGTGAAGGGCGCATACACCAGCGTTGATCAACTCAAGGGTAAGACTATTGCTGCTCAGACTGGCACCACTGGTTTTGATTATGCCCAGGAAAACGTTTCCGATAACGTTGTTGGTTTCGACGAGGCAACTGCTTGCTTCGCTGCTCTTCAGTCCAAAAATGCTGAAGCTATCGCCATCGATCTTCCGGTTGCTGAGGCAATGATTTCTTCTGCTTATCCAGACTATGAAATTCTTGAGAAAATCGCTACAGGCGAAGAATATGGTATCGCTATCAACAAGGACAACACTGCTTTGAAAGATGCAATCAATAAAGTTCTTGGAGAGATGGACAAAGACGGAACTCTTAAGAGTCTTCAGGATAAGTATCTCGGATAGTGACATCCTAGGGTACAATTCGATTTGCTCGAATTACAGAAAAGGTATATATGCTACGTTCTATGAAACAAGGCAAGCTTTTTACGATTGTCGCGGCTTTGATTTTAGCCGCGACAATCATTTTTCCTTTGGCTTGCACACAAACCGCTTCTGCGCTTGAAATTGAAAAATGTTCCGCGCGCTCCAATCAAGACAGTGGAGCAGGGGTTTTGGGCGCCACCGAAACACGTGTTACGTGGGAAGCACAAACTGATGATTCAGAAACTATTTCTACGATTTGGTTGACGTTTCCTCAGGGAACTGAGTTTTCCATAGAAGACACGCGCTTAACCAAGCTTTCAGGTGCCGATAAGATGACACGTGAATTCCTTGGAGCCAACTATGAAAAAGAGGACGATACTCTAAAAATTTCGCTCAACGAACCATTAGCGCCAAGTTCCTATTTACGTGTTGAAGTATACGGGGTGTTTTTCCCAGCTGACGGTGGCTCAATGGTGGTAACGGGTTCGTATCAAACGACCGATGGCTCCACGCGTGATTTACCTGACGCCCCTGGTATTGATGTTTTGTCGGTTTCGCTTCCTGATCAAATTGCTTCATGGATTAACAATCAAGACTGGGCAAAAGCTTGGAACTCAAATAAGTTTCTACATTTATTCTTGGACCCAGCCATTATGGTTACGAGTTTCCCTGTGGTATTCAGCGGGTTTTTGCAGGCATTAGTAATTGTTGCCATTGCTTTTCCCGTTGCTATTCCCTGTGGTTTGATGCTTTCCCTTATGCGTATGTCGCGCTTTAGAGTGTTGCGTGGCATTGCTACCACTTACGTTAACGTTGTTCGCGGAACGCCGCTGTTCTTGCAAATTTATATTGCCTTTTTCGGTTTGCCTTTGGCGGGTATAAATCCTCCTCCAATTATGCTAGGCGTCATTGTTTTGGCTATGAACTCTGCGGCATATTTGTGTGAGATTTTCCGTGCAGGCATTCAATCAATCAGTAAAGGCCAATTTGAAGCGGCTGCCTCTTTAGGAATGAATAAAGCGCAAACCATGCTCTTTGTTATTATTCCGCAAACGATTCGTCGCGTTATTCCTACTATGACGAGCGAGTTCATTCTGCTTTACAAAGACACTTCACTTCTTGCTGCGGTTGGCATTATGGAAGTTGTAATGTATGCAAAAACTATCGTTGCTTCAACGGGCAGCATTACGCCCTATATTGTTGCGGCAATTTTCTACCTTGTTATTACGCTTCCACTCACCAAAATTGTGGGCAATTTCGAGGCTAAGCTTGCAGAAAAAGATGGCGGCCAGGCGGTAGTAAAGAAGGAAAAGAAAGCAAAGGGTTTCTTGCGAAAGGGTTCTTATGAGTCCAGTAAGTAATACAGAAGAACAGCCTGTTGTTCGCATCAAGGAATTGCACAAAAGCTACGGCGATTTAGAAGTGCTCAAAGGCGTTGACTTAGACGTTAAGCGTGGTGAAGTAGTGGTAATTTTGGGCCCATCCGGTTCAGGAAAATCCACGCTGTTGCGCTGCGTTAATTTGCTTGAGGTTCCCACTTCGGGAAAAATCTTCTTTGAAGATACTGAAATAACGGATCCTTCCACTGATATAAATGAGTTGCGCAAGCATGTGGGTATGGTATTTCAGAGCTTCAACTTATTTCCTCATCTTACGGCGAAGGGTAACGTAATGCTTGCTCAACAAAAGGTATTAAAACGCAGTAAAGAAGAAGCAGAAAAAATTGCCTTAGCAGAGCTTGAAAAAGTTGGATTGCTCGAACGTGCCGATCATTATCCCAATCAACTTTCGGGTGGTCAGCAGCAGCGCGTTGCTATTGCGCGCGCGCTTGCTATGGAGCCTCACGTAATGTTGTTTGACGAGGCAACAAGCGCTCTTGACCCTGAACTGGTTCGTGGTGTTTTGGATGTTATGAAATCCCTTGCAAAAGAAGGGATGACCATGATGGTTGTTACGCATGAAATGGGCTTTGCCCGTGATGTGGCAGATCGTGTGGTGTTTATGGATGGGGGCGTTGTGGTTGAACAGGGCGCTCCAGCTGAGGTATTCGATCATCCTCAACACAATAGAACCAAAGACTTCTTGGGGCATATTTCATAATAAAATAAATGTGTCGGCTGCTTTATTGGAATGTAGCTGCATACATTAGGTGCTTTGCTAAAACATAGGTATATGCGCTAGGAACTTTGTTGGAATATAGTTCGCGCCATGAAGATGATTGAGGAATAAAAAAGTTTTCATTCACGGAGTTGAGAAGTTCTAACGCGCGCGCTACGCTAAGTGGCGAAACGTGCGAGAGAGGAATACCTCATGGAACGAAAGAATGCTTGGAAAGATTATTCAGAAAAAGAACTTTCTGAACTTGCGAAACTCAACGAAGGCTATATTGACTTTATCTCAGAATGTAAAACAGAACGTCTGTGTGCTAAGCGTGCTATTGAACTTGCCGAAAAAGCAGGATATGTTTCCCTTGAAAAAGCGCGTAAAAAGGGCCTAAAACTCAAGGCTGGAGACAAAATTTGGGCTGATATTTACGGAAAGTCAATCATGCTTGTTCAGATTGGCAAAGAACCTCTCTCTGGCGGGTTCAATATCTTAGGTGCGCACATCGACTCGCCGCGTCTTGATCTTAAACAGAACCCTTTGTATGAAACCAACGATTTTGTTTTATTAGACACGCATTATTATGGCGGAATCAAGAATTATCAGTGGGTCACTTTGCCTTTGGCGCTCCATGGCGTAATCGCGAAAAAGGATGGTTCACTGATAGAGGTTTCGGTTGGTGACAAGCCCGAAGACCCTGTTTTTTGCGTGACTGATTTGTTGCCACACTTGGGTGATGAGCAAATGAAGAAGACGGGCAACCTTGTTATCGAGGGTGAAAACCTTGATATTTTGGTGGGAAGCCAACCGTGCACAACTACGGAAGCAGAAGCTGAGGTCGCTGGGGAAAAGAAAAACAAAAGCTACGAAGATGAGCTTAAGGTGCTTTCTCAAAAAGAACCCGTAAAATCTCATTTACTTTCGTTGTTGTTTGATACGTATGGCGTTGAGGAAGAAGATTTTCTTTCAGCTGAATTGGAAGTTGTCCCCGCAGGCAGAGCGCGTGAGTGCGGCTTTGATCGCAGTCTTATTTTGGGGTATGGCCAAGACGATAGAGTTTGCGCTTACACTTCGCTTATTGCTCAGCTTGAAGTTGAAAAGCCACGCACCACGAGCGTGTGTATTTTGGCCGACAAGGAAGAAATTGGCAGCGTGGGCGCAACGGGTATGACCTCAATGTTCTTCGAGAATACTATTGCTGAAATTATGGAACTTGCGGGAGAGGGCGGTCTTTTGCCTTTGCGTCGTGCGTTGGCAAATTCAAATATGCTCTCAAGCGATGTAAGTGCAGCATTTGATCCTGCCTATGCTTCGGTGTTTGAAGCAAAAAACAGCGCGTATTGTGGTAAGGGATTGGTGTTTAACAAATACACGGGTGCTCGTGGAAAGTCGGGTTCAAACGATGCCAATGCGGAATACATCGCTTATCTGCGTCGCATTATGGACGAATCAAAGGTGCACTATCAAACAGCAGAGCTCGGTCGTGTTAATGCAGGTGGCGGCGGAACTATCGCCTATATTTTGGCTCAGTATGGCATGAATGTTATTGATTGTGGTGTCCCTGTGCTTTCGATGCATGCTCCTTGGGAGGTTACTTCTAAAGCTGATGTGTATGAGGCTTATCGTGGCTACATCGCCTTCCTGAGCGCCTAGGGGTGTTTAATTGTGGTTTGTGCGATTATGTAAGTAAATTACTAGACAACACGCTTACTGAACTTCGCCAAGTACTAGGAAACAACTTGCGTGTTTTTACCTAAGAACCGTAGAAGTTGCACGATATGGTGTCTATAATGAGGGAACTTGCATGAGTTGGTGAGCAGGTTCCCTTCGGAATTTGGTAATAATTATTTTTTTGAGGAGTGTTTCATGGCTTATTACTTTGAAGAACCATCACGTACTTTTAACGAGTATTTGCTTGTTCCAGGATATTCTTCTTCGGAGTGTACGCCTGAAGCGGTAAGTCTTAAAACTCCTCTTGTTAAGTTCAACAAGGGTGAAGAACCTACGATTTCGCTTTCCATTCCTATGGTTTCGGCAATTATGCAGGCTGTTTCTGACGACGGAATGGCTGTAGCTTTGGCCCAGCAGGGCGGTCTTTCTTTTATCTATGGTTCTCAGTCAGTTGAAGATCAAGCTGCTATGGTCGGTCGTGTAAAAGATCACAAAGCGGGCTTTGTTCGCAGCGACTCCAATTTGCCTCCAACCGCAACGCTTCGCGATGTTGTTGCTTTGAAGGAAAAACGTGGTCATACCACTATGCCAATCACTGAGGATGGTCGCTCTCAAGGTAAGCTTTTAGGTATTGTCACGGGGCGCGATTATCGCCTTTCTCGTATGAGTCTTGATGAGCCTGTTACCAACTTTATGACCCCTCGCGAAAAGCTCATTGTTGCTTCTGCTGAAACTAGCTTAAAGGAAGCAAACGATATTATTTGGGATAACAAACTCAACTCGCTTCCCATCGTTGATAGTGAAGACAATCTGCTTTACATGGTTTTCCGTAAAGACTATGAGCAGCACAAGTCCAATCCAGACGAATTACTTGACAGTCACAAGCGCTATCTCGTTGGTGCTGGTATTAATACGCGTGATTATGCAGAGCGTGTTCCTGCGCTTGTTGATGCGGGTGCCGATGTTTTGTGCATTGACTCTTCTGAGGGATATTCCGAATGGCAGTCGCGCACTATTGATTGGATTCGTGCTCACTACGGTAATTCCGTAAAGGTTGGCGCTGGAAACGTTGTTGATCGCGATGGTTTCCGCTTCTTAGCCGAAGCTGGTGCAGACTTTATTAAAGTTGGTATCGGTGGCGGTTCTATTTGTATTACACGTGAGCAAAAGGGTATTGGCCGTGGCCAAGCAACCGCATTGATTGAAGTTGCTGCTGCTCGCGATGAATATTTCCAGGAAACAGGCGTTTATATTCCAGTTTGCTCTGATGGTGGCATTGTGTATGACCACCACATGACATTGGCTCTTGCTATGGGTGCTGACTTCATGATGCTCGGTCGCTATTTTGCTCGTTTTGACGAAAGTCCAACCAACAAGGTAAACGTTAACGGCAACTATATGAAAGAGTATTGGGGCGAAGGTTCTGCTCGTGCTCGCAACTGGCAGCGCTATGATCTCGGTGGAGCTAAGAAGGGCATGACGTTCGAAGAAGGTGTAGACTCTTACGTTCCTTATGCGGGTGCATTAAAAGATAATGTTAGCCTTACGCTTTCAAAGATTAAATCCACCATGTGCAACTGTGGCGCTTTGACCATTCCCGAATTGCAAGAGAAGGCTAAGCTTACCGTTGTAAGCTCAACTTCTATTGTTGAAGGTGGCGCGCATGATGTCGTTCTTAAAGACAAAACTCCGTATGTAAGCAACACCATTCACTAGTTCTTTAGTTGTTTGTGGCGGATAATTCATAAAGCAAGCGTCTGGCGCTTTGTATGAAGGCAAGAAGGGCTGATGGAGCTTAAAGAGCTTTGCTTGGCTAACAAAGAACGAAATAGTGATTGATTTACTGACCTCGCAAAACTGCGGGGTCAGTTTTTTATGCCTTTGCCCTCATCCCTTTTTCCTGCAAGCCTTTTTGAGCCTTACTCATTTTGTTCTTTTGGGTTTTGCTTCTTAAGACTTTTATCAAGGTTAAAACTATCAATGTTGCTTTTAGTGGTGCTTTGATCGACAAATAGTACAGAGTAAAAGCAAACAAAAGCCTTTCTTGCGCAGGCTTATCAGGGGGGTTCGTTTGTTATACTTGCCTAGTTGCAAAGAAAGGGGAGCACACAGTGAAATCATATAGGATGATAGCTGTAATAGTGGTTATTATGCTATGCGTGTGCACCTTTGTCGGTTGTTCGAGTGAATCGAATCCTTCTAAGAATACTGACAACCTTCAACCTATCACTGTTGGTTCTGATAACTATCCGCCGTTTAACTTCCTTGACGAAAACGGAAGTCCTACTGGTATTGACGTCGAAATTACAACGGAAGCCTTTCGTCGTATTGGTTATGAGCCAACGTTTACCATCATCAAATGGGAAGACAAGGATATCTTGCTCGAGAAGGGCGAGATTGATTGTGTGGCAGGTTGTTTTACTATGACAGGGCGTGAAAACCAATATAATTGGGCTGGTCCTTACATGAAAAGTCGCCAGGTTGTTGCAGTGAATCCTTTAAGCGATATTACTTCTTTGGCAGACCTTGAAGGAAAAGTCGTTGCCGTTCAGGCGACTACGCGCCCTGAACAAATTTTTCTACAGGGCTTAAATAGTCGTGTACCAAACATCAAAAGCTTATTCTGTTTAGAAGATGGATCGCTGTTGTATCCTTCGCTGAGGAAGGGTTATGTTGATGCGATTGCTTTGCATGAAACTTCGATTTTGCAATATGAGCAGGATTATGGCGTGGATTTTCGTATTCTTGATGAGCCTATTCTTGAGGCTGATCTTGGCGTTGCGTTTTATAAAGATGATGTTCGCGGCATAGCTGAACGTATGGATGAAGTGTTTGATGAAATGTATCGCGATGGCACGCTTAAAGCAATCATTGGGAAATATCTTGATGACCCTGAAAAGTATTTGGGGGTCTATGCAAGTGAAAGATAGGGTTGCATCATCTTCGTGGCTCAGCTCTTTAGGATGCTTTTTTCGGACTCGAGTTTTTTTGCTTGGCCTTGTGATTGTTCTGGTTGTTGGCTTGGTTTTTTGGGGAATTTTAACCAAGGAGGCTCGAGATCGGGCTACAAGCACCCTTAACTACATCCAAGAACAAAGCCTTTCGTTTGATTCATATAACAATGCGAGCCAAGCAAAGAGTGTTATGCGTGCTATTGAAAATGCTGGTCAGCTTGCGCGTAATATTGAAGAAGACGGGGGTGTAAGCAGAAATAATTTTGAGCAGTATGTTTCTGAATTGCGTTTGACGGGCGCACTTGTACTTTCTCCTGAAGGTGAAGTTGAAGAGGAATATTCAACTGACGGTGTCGGTTCATCTCAGCTTTTGGACACTATTACAAACAAGACAGCGCTTGAGGTTGCTCAGTACCCCCAGAAAACCTATACAGGACGCGTGGAATTAAACGATAGATCGTACGTTGATTTTGCTTGTGCATATCGTCTTGATGAAAGAGGCATTGTAGTTTCGCTTTATCATACCGATGCAGAATTTGCGAATCGATATACACTTTCCTTACAAAGCATGCTGAATGGTTATTCTGCGGCAGATTACGGCACTATTGTCATTGAAAAGAACAACAAAATTATTGCTTCGAATAAAAACAATAATGGTGACACCGATGCCGTTGGGGTGGATACGCGTAATGAAAACGTTGTTAAGACAATCAAAAATACGTGTGAAGCAAACGAGCAGAAGATTGTTGAGTCTAACGGTACGCTATATTTAGGGGAATACGGTAAAGCGCGTGACTTCTACGTTTATACCTATACGTCTGCGCTTCCCATTTTTGGGAAAGTAGCTTTGGCCTGTTTTGCTGCAATTGTTCTTTATGCATCTATTCTAGGAGCGTTTATTTTTTTGCGTCATCGTTCAGAGAGCAAACATTTAGCTGAGCGAATAATGACTGAGCACAGATATAACAAGCGTTTAGAAGAAGCTGCGCAAGAGGCGCAAAATGCCAACAGGGCAAAAACGGAGTTTCTTCAGCGTATGAGCCACGATCTTCGCACTCCAATCAATGGTATTCGTGGCATGGTTAAAGTGGGCGATATGTGCGCCGATGATCTTGTTAAGCAAGAGGAGTGCAGGCAAAAAATTTGGGATGCTTCAGGCTTGCTTCTTGATTTGGTGAACGAAATCCTCGATATGAGTAAGTTAGAAAGCGGCAAAATCAATTTGGATGTGCAGCCGCTCAGTATTTCCGATACTATGCGAGAACTCTATGAGATTATTGAACGTCAAGCATCCTTGTCTAAGATAAAAATCATGCATGAACCCTTAAAGGTTGAACATCCGTGCGTTTACGCTAGTCCGATTCATTTGAAGCGTTTGCTTATGAATATCATGAGCAATGCTGTGAAATACAACAAGGAAGGTGGCGAGGTTCACGTTTCTTGTTGTGAGACTGCATACACGAACGGTATTGGAACATACGTCTTTACTATTGACGATACTGGTATTGGCATGAGTGAGGAATTTAAGAAACATGTTTTTGAGCCGTTTGCTCAGGAGGGACGAAAAGGTGCGGGGAATCGCGAAGGGACGGGTTTGGGCATGCCTATTGCGAGGAGCTTGTGCGAGATAATGAATGGCACTATCGAATTTGATAGCAAGATTGATGTTGGTACTACGTATGTCATTACCCTGCCGTTTCGTGTGTGTGAGGGCGAAAGAGCTTCTTTTTTGTGTGAGGAAAAAGAAGACAAAGAGATTGGAGAGCCCTTAATCGAGGGCGTGCGCATACTCCTTGTAGAAGACAATGAGCTTAACCGTGAAATTGCTCAATTCCTTTTAGAATCAGCAGGAGCTCAGGTAGTTGCGGCGGTTGATGGACAAGAAGCTTTCGAGACATTCAAAGAGAGCGAAGAAGGGTTCTTTGATGCCATTATCATGGATATTATGATGCCGCGTATGGATGGTTATGAAGCTACTAGATGTATACGTGCGCTTGATCGCAAAGATGCAACTAAGATTCCTATTATCGCAATGAGCGCTAATGCATTTGCGGAAGATCGTCAGAATGCGCGCGAAGCTGGCATGGATGAGCATCTTGTAAAGCCCTTTGACCCATCGCTTATGATTCGCACCATTGCGAAATTTGTTGATGAAAGAAAATCTTCCAAAGAATAAGCCAGAGCCGGACAACGCAGCCGGAGGATATTGTCCGTTGTCCCGGTTGTCGCGCTTGTCTTTGGTCCGGACAATGGAGTCTGGCTCCATTGTCCGGGTGAACCGCTGCGGCTAATGGCGAGCGTGCTTACCGCGCTTGCGGCTAAAGAGACTACCGAACGCAGCACCAGCACCTGCGATGGCTGCAGCGCATGTCGCGAAGAGCCCCATCCCGTTATCGCCTGTCTTGGGGGTTGCGGCTACTGCAGTGCCTGCCTCGTCGGCATAGGCCTTACGAACCAAGGAGGTGTCGGTATCTGTCGCCTTGGAGGCGTCGTCGCTCTTGTCGCCTTTGTCGCCCCATGGGTTATCGGAGGGTTCTACGCCCTCACGTAGGATTTGGGTTTCTGTGGCAGCAGTTTTATCTTTTACGGGATCGCCAAGAGCTTCCTCACCAGCGACACCGATTACCTGCCCCCTGACGTAATCGGTGTAGTCACCATAGGTATCCGTGAAGGCAAAGTTGCGAACCGCGCCGTTTGCGGGTACCTTGATCGAGCTATCGCCAAGAATTTCGATTTTGGCTAAGGGTACGTTGGAGCCGTCGCCTGCATCTGGTACAAGCGTTACGTCATTTTGCACCAGTACTGCAGCGCACGATCCCTTTGCATACACGTTCGAGTTCAAGATGAAGAGATCTTTTCCGTCAAAGGGATCCATGCTGCTACTCGATACATATATGCCGTAGCCGCCCCCAGCCGTTCCGTCTCCATACAGCCCCTCAATACGGGGAGCATCAGCGTTCAGCTTCACCTCGGAATTCGAAATATGAACCCACGCTGTACCGCTGCCATGGTAAGCACTGGCGAGGATTCCGTGTGCTTCGCCTTTGTCGGTTATCTTGGAATTAACGGTGACGTTAGAATCGAAGAAAAGCACCGTTGACGATTTACCGATATTCGATGCGAATATTCCTGTCGAGGTGGTTTTTCCTATGGTGTCGATGTTTACCGTGGAATCAATAACAGAAAAGTTAGTTCCCGAGATTCCCCAAGCCCAATCTACGGGGTTCTCTGCGTTGCCTGATTTTACGTTTACCGTAGCACCATTATCGATTCTAATGGTGGGCCCTACATTTTCGCTCGTGTCAAGGGCGTGGATACCATGGGTACTTCTGCCCGATCCAGAACCGCTGCCTGTGGCTTCAGCATTCACTGTTGTACCGTCGATAGTCACATAGCCACCCTGTGTTCCGTCGCTCTCTGCAACAATGGCCTTTTCCTGGGCCTTCACATTCAGCTCACCATCGCCTGCAATAGTGAGATTGCCGTCTTGCACGGAAACGCCAGTTTTTTTGTCCTCATCAGCGGTGGCTTTGGTGGCATCGACCGTGTTCTTGTTATTCACGTTGATATTCAGGTCACCCTTGGCAGAAATACCCGTGCCGTTGTAGCCGTCCAGGTTCAAGTTGTCCTGGGTTTGCCAAATCCAACCCGTGCCACTTGAGCCAACGGTGTTATATTGTGTGCCGACGACATTAATCCATTCAGCTGCAAATGCGCTGCCAGGGCATAAAATCAAGCCTGAAAGCGCTAGTGCCGAAACGCCCAGCACAACCTTGCGGCGGATAGCACGGAATGGGTCGTATGTGGGAGCTGCTGCCGCTGCGCAGTGTTTTGCGCGTGCTTCCAAAGGAAGGTTTGCAACATCAATGTGTAACGGGACGTTCTTCGTTGTTTGATTCATGGTTATTCCTTTCAAGGAGGGCAGCTCTCTTCGCGCAAACCCTCATTGCGCGAACATCAGAGAAACAAAACCTGATTTAATCTGCTTTAATCTGGCCCAAGCCTCAGCTTTGACTGCCGTATTGGTAAACCGTATATTCAAACACCTTGTTTTTATAGGTTCGTTTATACGAACCAACGCGTTTACCTGGGGTTTTGGTAAATAGGTATTGAAATAAAGGCTTTTAAGCTGAAGCCAGTAAAATGATGGGTAAACAAAGCACATAAAGAGAATCATAAAGAGCAACATGAAGAGAACAGTGGGTTTAGGGCCATTAAATTGTTCGTCAGTTTTTATAGGAGCGTGTCATGTTTAGACCATTAAGAAGAAAAGCGCGTCAGATATCAGATGAAGAAGCGAAGCAGCTCTTAGTTAAAGAGCGCCGCGGTGTTCTTGCTGTTAATGGTGACGATGGATATCCTTTCGCGTTGCCCATCAATTATTATTTTGATTCCGCTGCGAACAAGATATATTTCCACGGTGCGAAAGAAGGGTATAAGGTTGATGCTCTTAAGCGTTGTGACAAAGTGTGCTTTACGGTGATGGGAAACGAACACACCGTTGAAGGAGAAAAATGGGCTCCGTTTATGCAAAGCGTGGTTGCTTTTGGCCGTTGTGCGCTCATTGATGATAAAGATGAAGCGGCTGATAAAGTACGCATCATGGCGCTCAAATATTATCCCAGTGCTGAAGAGGTTGATAGAACTCTTGCTTGCTCATCTCAAGGAATGCTGTTGTATGAAATAACTATTGAGTATCTTACGGGTAAGCAAATTCAAGAAAAATGAGAGCGAACTATGGCCTTCAGCGAAGAGGAGTTATGTGGTACCGATCGGGCAGTTCGTCTTTGTTTACGAGATATTTTAGGTATGCCATAGTTTGCGCTAAAAGCGAACGCCTCCCAAAGATTGTGCGGTTTTCCCACGTGGTGCGTTTGGGTGCTTGGGTGGAAAGATAGGCGAGCTCTCCTGGGTCAGAGACACCCAAATCGCAAACCTTCTGAAAACTTTTCACTTGTCTTTGATAGTGATCCTCGATTTTCGCGCAACGCTCTGAAAGATTATGACCTTCGGCTCCGTGGCCAGACAGAACTAGCTGTGCGTTTAATTTTTCGAGTCTTCGGTTTGTTTTCAAAAGAAGCTCGAGTTGATTTTCTTCGGTTTCAGTCATTACGGGTGGATAGCCGGTGTGGAGTACCTGGTCACCACCAACGAACACGCCAGCCTCTTCATCATAGAGACAAAGATGATGAAGGTCGTGTCCAGGGGTTTCTAGAACTTGCAGGTTGTATCCGCCAACGCTAAGAACATCTCCTTCGTGCAGAACAGTTATGCTTCCCTTAAAAGAGCCCGAGCGAGTCATAGGCTCCCAATAGGCAGAGTCATAATAATCGCCTACATTGTGGCTCTTGCTTACTGCTCGTTCAATTTGTCCAATTTCCGTAGCAGACATTACGGGCGTTCCACGCAGCTCGTAGGAGGGAATGCCTCCATAAACAGTCATTTCAGGCCGCCAAATTTGGGAAAGGCCCGCGCAGTGATCCCAGTGAAAGTGTGTGATGAAAACATCAATCGAATTCCAGGGAATTTCCAGTTCAGACAGGGCATAATCATACGCTTCAAAGGTTTCAGGTTCATCGCATCCTGTATCGATAATAAGGGAGCGCAGCAGCCCGTTTTCGCCCGTCGCTTTAAAGATATAGGAGTTGCTTGGACCGATTGCTTCAGGCATGGGAAGATCAAGCCGATAGAGGTTGTTCGCAAGCTCTACTAGGCGCGGTCTGTCAGAATAAACGATTGGCATGCGAGTCATATAAGCTCCTTTCCCCGATAACATACACAGATACTAAGGCATCTATCGAGCACATGATAGCGCAAAGCCGAACAGTCCTCTTTTTTTCTTTACACCTATTTCTTTATTGTGATAAAGTGCAACGCATGACATTTCTGACGGAACATACCAGCACAATCAAGTGCGATAGCGAAGGAATTTTGGGAGCTCAGCGTACGGGTGCTCTTAAAGCGTCTTTTTCTGTTGTTCTTGATACGTGTGCCATTATGACTCAGCACCTTGCGCAGGAATGTACCAATGTTCGTGCGATCATGACGCAGCATCTCGCTCAGGGATGTACTAACAAATGCGCCATCATGACGCAGCATCTCGCTCAGGGATGTAAGCGTACGCAGCAAATACCATATTATCGATATTGTTAGCACACGGGTTTTGGCTCGGTGCTTTTTTTGTGCCTCGAGCCACAGGTCGTGTGCGCCTCCAAGCAATATCTGAGTGCGATGTTTGAATCAAAAGCACGTATTAGAAGGCCAGCTGCTTGCAAGCTAAGCAATCGCGGGTTTAAAAGGGTGGATATAGCTAAAATGCTCGCTGAACTTTAGGAAAAATGAGTGCTGTCAAAACAGTTGGTTTGGTTTTGCAAAGACGCAGATGGCAAAACATATACCGCGTTGTTTGCAAAGTAACAAAAAAGACCCCTTGTAAGAGGGACGTGAAAGAGTAAAACCATGGTAATGAAAATATGCATCATTCTTATTTTTGTTGGCGTTGTTGTTGGTGTGGGAATTTATACCCGCCAGCACGCAAAAAGCGTTGACGGATTTATTTTAGGAGGGCGAAACGTTGGCCCTTGGCTTTCAGCTTTCGCCTTCGGCACGAGCTATTTCTCTGCGGTAATTTTTGTTGGATATGCCGGCCAGTTTGGATGGAAGTATGGCTTAGCGGCTTTTTGGATTGGTATCGGAAACGCCATACTGGGCTCTCTACTTGCCTGGTGGGTGCTCGGTCCTCGTACGCGCGAGATGACACAGCGTCTTAAGGCAACAACAATGCCCGAGTTTTTCGGAAAGCGCTATAAGTCTAAGGCGCTTCGCATTGCTTCGGCTGCCATCATCTTTGTGTTCCTTATTCCTTATACTGCTTCTGTTTATAACGGTCTTTCCCGATTGTTTGGTATGGCATTTGGTCTTCCCTATGAAGCATGCGTAATTGGTATGGCGCTTGTTACGTGCATTTATGTTGTTCTTGGTGGATACATGGCAACCGTTTTGAACGACTTTATCCAGGGCATCATTATGCTGGTGGGTATTATTGCGGTTATTGCTGCTGTTCTTGCTGGTCAAGGAGGCTTTTCGGAGGCTATTATTTCACTTTCTCAAATTCCAGCAGAAGGGACCGATCTTCAAGGTGCTTTCGTTTCGATGTTTGGCCCCGATTTGCTAAATCTGTTGGGTGTTGTTGTTCTTACTTCGTTGGGCACTTGGGGCTTGCCTCAGATGATCACCAAGTTTTATGCCATTAAAACAGGTCCTGCCATCAAACAGGGAGCTATTATCTCGACGGTTTTTGCTGCTGTTGTTGCGGGCGGAAGTTATTTCTTGGGTGGTTTTGGTCGGCTGTTTGGCGATGAAATTTCCTACGCGGCAAACGGCACGCCAATTTATGACTCAATTATTCCAACCATGCTTTCTGGTTTGCCTGATATCTTGCTTGGTATTGTCGTGGTGCTCGTTCTTTCTGCATCGATGTCAACTCTTTCGTCGCTCGTTCTTACCTCTTCATCTACGCTCACGCTCGACCTTATCAAGGGTAATATTGTGAAAGAAATGGGTGAGCGTAAGCAGATTACTTGGATGCGCGGCTTGATAGTTGTGTTCGTTTTGATTTCCGCGGCGATTGCCTTGGTCCAGTACAACTCAACAATTACGTTTATCGCACAGTTGATGGGTATTTCTTGGGGTGCATTAGCGGGCGCGTTCTTGGGTCCTTTCTTCTGGGGCTTGTTCAGTGGGAAAATCTCGAAGGCAAGCGTTTGGGTAAGCTTCATCTTGGGCGTTGGCCTTACCACTTCAAACATGTTTATTGGGTTCATTGCCTCGCCTATTAACTGCGGCGCAATTGCAATGCTACTTTCTCTTGTGGTGGTTCCGCTGGTTAGTTTGTTTACGCCAAAGGTTCCTTTCAACGTTAAGCCTCCAAGAACAGAAGGCGCAATCGATCGCGAATATGTGAGTGAATTAAAAGGAAGGACAAGCGAGCTTTAGGCGCTATTTTTTGCCAACGACCCCCGTCCATCCAAGATGCGGGGGTCATTTCCTTTTTTGTAACAAATTGCCAACAAAATCTGCGTATAATTTACGCGAATTATCCCGAAAAAAAGAAAAGAAGGAAGGTATGGAAGGTTTCGAGCTTATTAGTACCGGAGCGCTGTCGATAATTCCGCCTTTGTTGGCATTGGGCTTGGCTCTGCTTACAAAGGAAGTATACTCGTCGCTGCTTGCGGGTGTTTTCTCTGGCTTGATCATCTACGAATTCACTCTTGAAGGCGCGGGTGTTAGCCAGCTTATTACGGCGTTTACCTTAATCCCAACTATTCTTGCCGAACAAATAATGGGGAATGCTGCCCTTGTGTTGTTCTTGGCATTATTGGGAGCGCTGGTTGTGGTCATTGCCGTTGCGGGTGGCTCTCGCGCTTATGCGCAGTGGGCTGCCGAGCACATCAAAAGTGCGCGTATGGCTTCGGTCGTAACAGCGTTGTTAGGCATCATTATTTTTGTTGATGACTATTTCAACTGTCTTACCGTCGGTGCGGTTATGCGCCCCATTACTGACCGCTTTAGAGTCAGTCATGAAAAACTTGCCTGGATTATTGACTCCACTGCTGCCCCTGTCTGCATCATTGCTCCTGTTTCTTCGTGGGCGGTTGCTGTTGGTGGTTATTTGGGCGACGATGGTTTTAACACGTTCATCGCGTCTATTCCGTACAACTTCTATGCGCTTTTAACCATTCTTTTTGTGTTCGCGATGTTGCTCGTCGGTTCCGATTTTGGTTCGATGAAGAAGGCTCAGAGCGATTATGAGAAGAACATGCAGAGCACCATTCCGACTCATCCTTCCGCCCTTGAAACTATCTCGACGGTTCGTATGCCTGAAGAAGGAACTTCGGTTGAAACGGTGGTTACCGAGCAGGCCGACCTTAATTCTGCCGCTAAAGCAATGGAAGAATTCAAGGGCCTTTCCGTTTCAACAAAGGGTAAGGTTTACGACTTGGTAGTTCCTATTGTCGTGCTCATTATTTTCTCCATCATCGGCATGATTTACGTAGGTGGCTTTTTTGAAGGCGTAGACTTTGCAACTGCTGTTGGTGAAGACCCGGTAACCGGCCTGTGTATTGGCGTCGTTGTTGCTTTGGTTGTCGCGGCATGTATGTTCTTGCCGCGTAAACTTACCACGCTAAATGGCTTCGTTGAAGGCGCTTCGGAAGGCGTTCGTTCGATGGTGGGCGCCATCATGATTTTGGTCCTTGCCTGGAGCTTGGGTGGTTGCTGTCGCTACATGCTGGGTACGGGCGAATTTGTTGCTGACGTTTTGACCTCTGCGGGCTTCAATCTAGCTTTCTTGCCGGCAGTAATTTTCATCGCTTCTGGCTTTATTGGATTCGCAATGGGAACTTCTTGGGGAACCATCGCGCTCATTCTTCCTATTGTGTTGGGTATTTTCCCAGAATCTGACCCGCTCTTCCTTGTTACGATTGGTGCAACGCTTGCGGGTGCTGTTTATGGTGACCATACTTCACCTATTTCTGATACTACGATTCTGTCATCTGCTGGTGCAGAGTGTGATCACTTGCGCCATGTGGCAACCCAGATTCCCTATGCGAGCGTTGTTGCAGGAGTTTGTTTTATAGGTTACTTCGTTGCTGGTCTTACAGGAACACCTTGGTTCTCACTGATTGGTGGTGCGGTATTGCTTATTGCTTTTGTTCTTGTTGTTCGTATTCGCAACAGAAAAACAGCATAAGTTTTATTTACAAACTCGCTAAATAGTTAAAATGCTGCAGTCTTTTGCGATTGCAGCATTTTTTATTTTCATCTTTTGTTTGTCTTGAGTGTGTAAATTACTGTGCTCGTAAGTATGGCAAGGAATGGCATATTAGATGCTGAGGATGGGAAGCGGAATGTCGTGGCTTTCGGCAGGGATAGAGTCAACCTGCTGTTCGGTAAAAGCCACACCAATTTTGCGGCAATCAGAAGAGATTTGAGTTAGATAGCGGTCGTAATTACCCCCACCATATCCTAGGCGATTACCATGTTTGTCAAAAGCAACAACGGGCACCACGATCATGGTAAGGTCACGAGCACAAATATAGGGAAAAGCATGCAACTCTTCACTTTCATGTAGGTATGACTTTAAAGGGTGCAACAAAAAGGGAACATGCTTTCCCAGATAAGAAACTGCATCAACGGCGCGCATTTCCATCTTTTGTTCAACATCGTTGCAGCTCCATGAGTCTTTAATCATGCAAGGAAAGGCAACACGAACACCGCGCTCGTAGAGCTCTTCTATAAAGTCATTCAACTGTACTTCTTCAGGAAAAGCTGAATACACAGCAACACAGGCATCTTCTGGGGCGATACCCGTAATTCCCAGTGTGAGGTCAAGAGATTCAAGAAGTGACTGACAAATGACCGAACTCTTGTGAGCTCGATAGGGTTCCGCCATCTCGCTTCGTTCCTTGAGCGCTTCGTTACGCAATTTAGTGCGTAACTGATCATCGTTGCTTGAAGGATGAGAGTTCGTACTGGTTTGAGCCATGAAGTTGCCTCGTTTGCTGCTAGCCAATTCCTAAAATTTGCATCACTAAGCATACAGCAGAAAGTATCCCCACCACTACGATGGTGGCGATAAGTAGAATTCGCGTTATAAGCGGAACGGTGTGTTCTCCCATCATGTGTTTGTCGGTGCAGATAAGGGCCATAAACACAAGAAGGATAGGCAGGATAACGCCGTTAACAAACTGAGCGGTAAGCATGATTCCCATGAGGTCAATTGAAGGAATCAAAATAATTATGGCCGAAATCGCAATAACGAACGTAAAAATACCCTTAAAGAAAGGGGCTTCTTTCCATTTGAAGGAAACGCCTGCTTCCCACCCAAATGCTTCACAGATAACAAAAGCGGTAGTAAGGGGTAAAACGCAGGCAGCAAGGAGACTTGCTGCCACTAAGCCGACTGCGAATAAGGCGCCAGCATATTCGCCCGCAAAAGGCGCAAGCGCGCGTGCGGCGTCAGCAGCTTCGGTAATTTCAATGCCCTCAGGGAAGAGCACGGCTCCTGTGGTAACAATGATGAACCAGGCAACAATACAGGCAACAACGGCGCCTGTGACCGCGTCAATTTTTTGGAAGAACAAATCTTTCAGGGTGGCGCCTTTTTCAACAACATTGCTTTGCGTGAAGAACATCATCCAGGGTGCGATAGTGGTGCCAACCATCGCAACGGTGAGTGAAAGAAAACTGATATCGCTGCTTACTTCAGGAATGACGGTGTGAATGAGTGCTAAGTTCCAGTTAGGTTGCGCAATAATAGCTGCCACAATGTAGGTTACAAATACGCAAGAAATAGCAAGGAAAACATTCTGCACGCGTTTGTAGCTTCCGCCTACAATAAGCCCCCAAACGGCAGCAGCGGCAATGGGAACAGAAATCCAGCGAGGAACGCCAAATATCTCCATGCCAGAAGCAATACCTGCAAATTCGGAAAAGGTAGTTGCAACATTACCAATAAGGAGTGCAAGCATGGCAAGAGCGGTAAGTCGAATGCCAAAGCGTTCACGAATCAGGGCAGAAAATCCCTTGCCCGTAACAGCCCCCATGCGCGTGGCGGTGGTTTGAATTACCACAAGCAAAATGCACATTACAGGGATTACCCACAACGACATAAAGCCAAATTTTGCACCTACGGTTGAATAGGTGGCAATTCCGCCAGCATCATTTCCAGCCATAGCAGTAACAACGCCAGGACCCATCGCTGCAAGAATAAGGAGAGCCTTTGACTTCTGGGAAGGCGCATTCGGCTGTGCGTCGAGTTCTGTTTGAGCTGATGCCTTCATTAATTAAGGCCTCCTGCAATTTGCAAAATGACGAAGGTGTAAGGAACCAAGAAAATAATGAAAATAACAACAACGGCAATAAGTTGCGTCCAAGCCCAGCGCGTTTTGCCTTCTTCGGCATCGTCTTCAATAACTTCCATAGCGTCGTCGACGGTAACGATACCAAGCATTCGCCCTGATTCATCAACGACAGGCATTGCGAGCAAATCGTATTTCGAAATGTCTGCCGCCACTTCTTCTTCCTCTTCTTCGGGGAAGGCGGTAATAATCTCTTCAAACATAATATCTTTGAGCTGCGTATCGTTTGTTGCTAAAACAAGGGTACGCAACGAAAGAACGCCAACGAGTTTGTCGTATTCGTCAATGACATAAACGTAGTTAACAGTTGGATGGTCTTCATCGAGAGCACGAAGAGCCTCAATGGTTTCGGCAACGGTGTCGGTAGTGCGCATAGAAACATACTGTGTGGTCATAAGGCCACCAGCGGTATCCTCGCGATATCCGAGCAGTTGTCTAATGCCTGCAGCATTTTCGACACCCATCAACCGAAGGAGTTTTTCGGCTTTTTCGTAGGGGAGGCCGCCAACGATGTCCGCTGCATCGTCTGGATCCATATCACCCAACAAACGCGACGCACGAGCATCGTCTAAGTCACCGATAACGTCAGCCTGGAATTCTTCTTCCATCTCAGAGATTGCATCGCCCGCACGAGCATCGTCTAAATGCTGAAATACGTTTGCACGCTGTTTTGGATCGAGTTGTTCAAGAATGTCTGCCACGTCTGCTGGATGTAATTCATCAAGACGGGTGTGCGTGACAGAAAGCTGTACCTTGGAAAGGTCGCGGTCGAGCAAATCCATGTAGTTCCACGCGATAATTTTTTCGTCAAGCTTCTTGTGGAATACCTTACAAATTGCAAGCGCGGCACGTTCAACCCAGGGAGCAAGGCCGCGCAGAAGACCACGAATGCCAACTTCAGCTCCAAGAAGACGAAGTTGAGAACCTGAAACGGAAAGCTTTAGGTCGTTTACACGAACGACTTTCATGCCCTGCGTGTCAACGATTTGCTTGTTGAGTAAATCGCGTGCGAGAAGAACTTCATCAGGTTGCAGGTAACTGAAACGAATAGCGGTTCTGTCAACTTTTAGAATGATGCCATCTTCGGTGAATTCGCTGACGTACTTGCGCCATGAAATCATGAAGGGGGTTTTCCCGGGGCCTAAAAAGGCAAGGCTGGTAATACGAGGGAAAACTTCACCAGTTTGTATGGCGAGATCGGAAATAGATCCGATTTTTTCTCCGTTGGCGTCAATAACTGGCTCGCCAAGCATTTGTGATAAATAGAGCATTAAAATCCCCTAGGTTAAAAATCAAGCTTGCCCGCACAAAGCAAGCGCCAAATCGGCGCAAGATGAACAAAGATGCAGACTTGATCCACTTCTTTTAGCAGTCTTACCTTCGACTGCCTCAAAAATGGGGAAGTCGAAGGCTAATTACTGTGAGGTTTCGGTTTTCGAACCTTCAAGTAATTTCCTTTCACTCAAATTGATGTGATTGCTGACTCGATTCGCGCAACCCAAGCTAAAAAACTATCGGTTTTATTGAAGTCGATAAATCATCAGCATCGATGATTGTAAAACATTGGATACAGAATTAACTTTGCGATGAGTAAAAAAGATGTTAAAGACAAGAATCTTCAATTGATAATAATGTTAAGAGTGCCGAAATTTTATTCCAAGGCTCTTCGTTTTTATGCCTAAGCCTGTTTTGTTCTAAAAGTGGAACGCTTCTAAAATAAAAGACCCTACATCCCAAAGACGTAGGGTCTGTCTTCAAGTTACCAAAACCGCAAATCGATACTATTTAGATTTCTTTGTTCCGCATTGGGAGCAGAAGGTGCCTGCTTTGTTGGTGTTGCCACATTGGGGGCATATCCAGCTGGTACTTTTGGATTGTACGAAGGAAGCGATTTCAGGTTTTTTGGAGAATTCATTTTCAGTTATTTCTTCTTTAATCGATGGCATAGGGGCTGTTGTTCCAGCTGCAGGTGCAGTAGGCTTTGATGAGGAAGCGGCAGAGGTTGATGCGTCAGCGGAAGAAACAGTGTTGTTGGCGCTGCCATTTTTCATTGTTTTACGGATATCAGAGGTGTTCTTCCAGATAAGAACAATCATAAGAGTGAATTCAAATCCAAGGCGATTGAGAAGTTCAAGAAGGGCACAAACAATAAGAATAGTAATTATTCCCGTGATAGCCATTCCAGGTGCATAAACGATAATAGTAAATGAGGCAATGACGCTCGCGATTGCCTCAAAGGCAATAAGGCAGGTAGTGAAAAGATATAGAACCTTAAGAATCTTTTCGATAATTAAAGACTCAAAGCGAAAGAATGGCCCCCAATCATGTTTGGTTGCTTGTGTTGTTACTTTTCCTTCCGAAATATATTTCATATACAGAAGGACAGTAACTACGATTGCAGCAATAAATGCTATGACGGAAAGAACTAATCCTGTGCCTGTTGAAGGTAGTATTCCACCATAGTAAGAGCTATTGAACATATTTCCTCCATTCCTGTTGCCTTGCATGTGCAAGGACTATTTCTGCTGTGGATGCATTTCCTTGCTAAAACAAAAAGCACTGAAAGGTGGGGTAAGCAAGCAGCATCTAATAAAACTGAGTATGTAATTTTTAAGCGATATCAGTCTTTAAAAAACCACTCTAAGGTTAACCTCTGGGAGCTGCTGGTTTCGCAGTGGGGTAAACCTGCTTGTATTCGGTGTAATACTTATTGTTGTCGTTTACGCGAGTGTCTTCTAAGGGCTTACAGATCTCTTTTTCGTGTCCCGTAGGATCGGTGTATGTCAGGCTGATATCCCAGGCATCGCAGATAATGCTTATACGCATTTCGCAGTCATAATAGCAGGTGAGAAGCTTGTTATAACTGTCGTAATATTCCGATGCGGTTGGTACATCGAGGTTGTAAAGGTTACTGTACTCAGTGGATACGTTATAGAATAAATCGTAAGCGTCTCCGGCACAATCAGAGCGAGTTGACAGATCTTTCTTGAGATAATTGTTGTTAAAAGTGGTTGCAGCAGAAGAAATCTGTGAATCGTATGCATCGAGCTTGTTGTAGAAAACAATAAGTTTGTTGTAGATTTCTTTATCACGAGCAGATGTTGTGACTTTTGGAGTGCTCGAAGAACTGCCTGAGCCGTTTGAGGAGTTGCTTTGAGTTTGTTCAGATGGTTGGCTCTTTGAGTCGGAGTTTCCTTGATTGGTAACAGCGGGAACAGCCAGGAAAATTATCAGCAAGGCAATAATAACAACAGCGAGCCCGATAATAACCCCAATCATAATTTTGCGCTTCGTCTTATCGCTGTTGTTCTGCGGTTGAACCTGATATGTTGCAGGGATTTGAGCTGATGTTTGATTGGGAATACCTTGAGCAACATTAGCACTCGATTGAATGTAGTTTCGTTGGGTTGGGTCAACCGAAGGTACAACTTGAGTGGTTTTAGGTGCTGTCTGCGTGGTTGTTGAGACGGCGGGATTTTGTACAGTTTGAGGAGATGTTGGTGTGGTTCCAGCTTCGTGCAAGCTGTTGAGCGCTTTTGCTTTATCTTCCTTTAAAGACCGAGTGACTTCGTCCTCGATTTTTGTAGCAGTAGAATCTTCTTTTGCTTTAGACACACCGCCAATAGGAGTTCCGCAGTGGTTGCAAAACTTCTGACCTGGCTCAAGAGGAGAACCGCATCCTGTACAAAACTTCTGAGTGTTAGACATTGCTCGCTCCTTCATCTTGGATCCAGTGTTTGTTTCAAAGTATAGTATGGAAGAGTAAAAACAAAGAACTCCATTGTAAATTCTTTGCAAAGAGTGGCTTCTGTTGTGGTTCCTGTTTACCAGCTTTGATGATTTGAAAGAAATACAATGATTTTTTCCAAAAGCTTTATTAAGTCACTGCCTATTGTTCTTTATGGATTGCTGGCGATTGTTTGTTCGGTGCTTGCTTTATTGATGGCAGGAACTCTCTCAGGTTGTTCTCTTGCTGAAGAAAAGTTCGATGAGCCAATTGAATTAGAGGTAAATGATACGCCGAAAGATGCAAATCCTTCAACCGAAAGGCTCTCAGAATTGACTTTTTCGGCAGAGGAGTTTCGTACTCGTCTCAACATAACTGAAGATTATAGAAGCAGCTTCGTTCACGGAGATAAGGGTGCTGAATATCAAAAATACATCGTGTTGCATGATACCGAGGGTGATGCCGATGGGGAGTCAGTAGTTAATTTCTGGGATGGGAATGGTGCAGGTGTAGCAGCTCATTTCGTTGTGAACAAAGACGGATCAATTGTTCAGTGTGTCGACATGGATGTAATCGCTCATCATGCTGGCTTTGGCGACACTGGCAACAATGCTCGATATGGCGTGAGCGACGAATCACGTGATGACAAAGTAGGAACCAAGGCAATCGGAAGCGGTTTTGCTGATTATGGTATGAATTCCTTTTCCATAGGAATCGAAATGGTTCACGTGGGAGGTTCAGGAGATTACCCTGCAGCTCAACTCGAGGCACTCGATGCTCTAATTGCCTACATCGATGCCTACTACGGAAATGAAAGCCAAATTATTGACCATAAAGCATGGAGAAGCGGAAATTCGGATACATCTCCTGAGTTTGCAACGTATTTAGAAAACTATCAAAACCGACGCAAGCACGCCTAGGCTTTCTGCTTGCGTCGTCCCCTTCCTTGGTGTAAATGTATAAATGATAAATGTTAGTTATAGGTAACTTATTCGTCAATTCGTTTACCTAATAACTGAAAAGGGTCAAGCAAACAGAAAGGGCTTTCATGATTAAGACAACGGTTGAAGTTGACGGCATGATGTGCGGCATGTGCGAATCGCACGTAAACGACGCTATCAGAAAAGCCTTCAAGGTTAAGAAAGTCAACTCTTCTCATACCAAGAGCCGTACGGTTATTGAGTCAGAAGAGGCTTTGAATGAAGATGCACTTCGCAAGGCAATCACCGAAACGGGGTATGAAGTAAAAGGGATTACTTCAGAGACGTTTGAGAAGAAAGGTCTGTTTGGTCGTCGCAAATAGCTTCTTTAGAATCTGTATTAGAACTTGTGCTGTCGGTTGCTTTTGGCCTAGGCAGCACAAGCTCTAATACAATTGCCATTACAAACACCAGTGCAACTGAATTGCCCACAAAGATAGACTGTGCAAGATCAGGGAATCCAGCAAAAATTTCGCTTACCTGCGTAAAGCCAATGCCAATTGCGAGTGAAAGTGCGGCGATGGTAATGTTTCGTTGTGTAAAGCCTGCTTTGGCAATCATTTGAAAACCTGTAAGGATGATAGAACCAAACATCATAATGGTGCAGCCACCCAATACCGCATCGGGTAATGTTGAAAAGAGCGTTCCGATAATAGGCATACATCCCGCAAGGAGCATAACAGCAGCTCCGCAGGCGATAGCTTTCCGATTTATGACATGCGTCATGGCAAGAAGGCCAATGTTTTGAGCGAAGCTTGTGAGGGGAGAACATCCAAACACACCCGAAAGTGCACTGATAAAACCATCGGCAGAAACTGCGCCGGCAATTTCTTTTTCGGTGGCGTCACGCTTTACGGCAATTTCCGAAACGGCGCAGGTGTCGCCGATTGTTTCTGCGGCACTTACCAAGAACAGTAGCGTAACAGCAATGATGGCATCGAGATGGAATTCGGGAACAAAGGGAAGAACCTGTGGCAATTGGAAAAATGAAATCGTAGCAAAAGCCGAGAAGTCAACTTTTCCCATGATAATTGCCGCTACGTAGCCAACGCCTAAACCGAATAAGACGGAAAGCTGACTTTTAGGTCCTTTAAGCACTCCTTGGAAAATAAGGCAGGCTGCTAGGGAGATTGCGCCAAGGAGTAAGTTGTCGAGCGAACCGAAATCTTCCGCACCAGAACCTCCACCAAAGCTTTGAGCTCCAACGGAAAGAAGAGAAAAACCGATTGACGTTACGACAACCGCGGAAACGACAGGAGTGATGAAACGGCGCCAATATTTGGCGAACAGGCCAAGCAGCCCTTCGAGTACACCACCCACAATAACAGCACCAATAACAGCACCGTATCCATACGAAGCAGCAATGCCGCAGAGTACGGTAACAAAGGTAAAACTTACGCCCATAACAATGGGGAGTCCTGAACCAATGCGCCAAACAGGGAAGAGCTGAATAAAGGTGCCGATAGCGGCAATGATCATAGCGTTCTGAACAAGGATTGCCGTAGTTGCTTCATCGAAGCCTGCAGCTGCTGCCAAGATAGCAATGGGAGCCAGGTTGGCAACAAACATGGCAAGAACATGCTGCACACCATAAGGAAATGCTTGGGCAACGCTAATCTTGCCATCGAAGCGGTCGAGTTCGCGTTGTTTGGTGTACTTGGAAAGATTTGGGTCGGTTTTTTGATCGGATTTAGCTCGAGATTTACAAAAGAATGGCGTCATCGGAAAGTAATTTCTCCTGTTTCAGGATTCATGGCATCGACAATAGCAAGAGAACGAACGGTGTATCCTTGGTTGCGCAGGCGGTCTCCACCTTCTTGAAAACCTTTTTCAATAGCAATTCCAATACCTTCAATTGTTGCGCCTGCTTTTTCGCACAGGCTAATAAGTCCTTCCATAGCACATCCGTTTGCCATGAAGTCATCAATCAAAAGTACGTGGTCTTCAGGGCCAATAAACTTCTTAGAAACAATGACGTTGTTCACGTTGCCGTGGGTAAAGCTCTTTACGCTGGTGACATAAATACTTCCATCGAGGTTGATGGATTGGGACTTTTTCGCAAACACCACAGGGACGCCAAAGACGCGCGCGACAATAGCGGCGATGCCGATACCAGAGGCTTCGATGGTCATAATTTTGTTGATCGGTCTATCTTGGAAAGTGCGATACCACTCACGAGCCATTTCTTCAAAAAGTTCTACATCCATTTGGTGATTGAGGAAGGAATCAACTTTTAAGACGTTTCCTTCTTTTACAACTCCGTCACGTCTGATGCGCTCTTTAAGCAGCTCCATGAAGTGTCTCCTTTTAATTTTTTTCTGAATAGGTTTATAGATTAACAAAAGAGTTGCGTGCGGTGGATAAGCTTCTGGTAGATGTGTTGAATCATCCATGGTTCTTTTGAGATGTTGGGTATTTCATCAAGATCAAACCATGAAACCCCTGAGTTTTCATCGGGGGCAATATGTAGAGAGGCGGAAGGGTCTGCTTCAAAAAGATACGTAATATTGAGATGAAGGTGTGAGGGAACGTATTCGCCACGCTTCCAATGTCCGTTCACGGTAAGAACTTCGCATGAAAAAATATCATCGCTTATAAGCTGTGCTTCTTGAAGCCCTGTTTCTTCCTTAAGCTCGCGCATGGCGACGCGGGTGAGATTTGTATCGCCATCAGCATGGCCGCCAATCCATGACCAGGAATTGTAAATGTTGTGATACACCATGAGCGTTTGTGTTTTACTTGGATCAACTACCCAGGCAGAAGTGGTGAAATGGGAAGGCCATGAGCGGTTAAAAACATCGGGCGCAAAATCCTCAGTGCCATTTTGCAGGGACGAAAGAATAACTTCTTTGTCTCGCGCTTCCTCGTCATTGAGGGGTGTGAAAGAAGTTAGTGCTTGGCGAAGGGCATCCATGGCAGCTCACTATTCTTCAACAAACTTACCCGAGAAGTTTTGTCCGCGGGTAAATTCTTTAGCTTCTTCAAGTGAAAAATCATCACTAAAGAGCATAGGAAGCGTGTCGCTTGCCTCTTGCTGTGCCTGATTGAATAAGTCTACAAAACTTGCCGTGGTTACCGTTCCCGTGAAGGGGTTTTCCCAAACAGCATGTTGATGGTTGTCGAACTCGCTTACGGTTAGGGGAATGGCACGGTGAGACATTGCCTGGACAAACGAATGGTTTCGCAAGAGACGTTCAATGTTGCCCAAAAGGTTGCGCTTGATGCCGCGGGGAGAATGGAACACTCCTTGTACCAGACGGAACAAAACAACACCTCGGTAAAAAAGGTCATCGCGCACATCGGCTGAATATACCTCACGAATAACGGAGGAAAGATATGCCGAAATGGCCTTAAGAGGTTTAGTTGAGCAGCGCAAAATTTCCTTTTCGGGGGCATATGTTGCAACTGTTTGCCCCGTGCGGGTATAGAGCATCATTTCGTCAAGCTCGCTTTCGATCACGGCATGAACATCTGATCCGTCCTTGTCGGTCAAACCCTCTTCACCTGCCTTACAAAAGGCGTACTGCTGCGAATACACGTAGGGGTGAGCACTGCGATCAAGAAGATAATGACACGCAAATCCTGCTACATAGGCTTTTACGATTGAACGATATTCCATAGGAACTTCTTTGAGGTGTTTAGATAACGTAAAAAAAAGCTCCGCTGGTTTTTTATCGTGGATCATATTTCCAACAAAACGATATTTGAGAAGGGATGGGTCAACGCCGCAATAAAAGAAAGGGTCAGGTCCTTGGTTTCCGAGTAGAAACGCATCTTTTTCTTCCTTTGTCTTAATAAAAAGAACCGAAGAAAGAGAAAGGGCTTGTTTGCCGAATTGATCATGGGTAATTATTGCAGGCATACAAGGCTCCATTTCTTACATAGTTTTTAGATTTGGTAGTGTTTGTTCACCATATACTGATTCTGTTTATGATGCGTCTCTTTGGTTTGAGTATCAAGAGGGCAATAGGAAAGGATAGCAATGTCGAAATTAGGCATGACAAAAAAAGAAATTAGCTGGGTTCTTTATGATGTGGGGAGTTCGGCCTTTGTTATGCTTTCGTCCGCTCTTATTCCTGTGTACTTTGCCTCAATTGCAGAAGAGGGCTCTTCTATTGTTGTTGCGTGGGGCTATGCAGAAACAGTTGCTTCCCTTATTTTGGCGCTTGTTATGCCTATCTTGGGAAGTCTTGCCGATATCGCGGGCAACAAAAAGAAGTTTTTTGTGGGTTTTGCTGGCACGGGAGCAATAGCGTGTGCGGCGCTTGGCATACCTGAACATGCCTTGGCTTTTCTTGTTGTATATGTTGTTGCAGCAATTATGCTCAATGGCTCAATGGTTTTCTATGATGCGTTTCTCGTTGATGCTACAACTGAAGATCGTTATGACAAGGTTTCTTCTCATGGATATGCTTGGGGCTATATTGGGTCATGCATTCCTTTCATTGTCTGTTTGACCATTGTGCTTGGTGGTCCTTCGTTTGGTATCAACGCAATGATCGGAATGAAAATCGCCTTTGTTATTACTGCCCTATGGTGGATTATTTTTGCTATTCCACTCATGAAAAACGTCCATCAAATTCATGGCAAAAAGCAAGAAGGCAGTCTTGTTGCATCAACGTTTTCAAGTTTACTTGAAACAATGAAAAACATTGCTCGCGACAAGCGCTTGCTTTTCTTTGTCATTGCATTCTTTTTCTATATCGATGGCGTCCATACGGTTATCAGAATGGCTACAAGCTATGGAACCGATTTAGGAATTGACTCAACTCAGCTTGTTTTGGCTCTTCTTGTTACCCAGTTTGTCGCTTTTCCTTCGGCAATTGCGTACGGAAAAATTGCGAATCGCTTCGGTACGGTTCGAATGCTTCTTGTGGGTGTATTTGCCTACTTCTGCATTGTGCTCTTCGCAGCGTTTTTCCTGAAAAGTGCTGTGGAATTTTGGATTCTGGCTATTTGTGTTGGACTGTTCCAAGGCGGAATTCAGGCTCTTTCGCGCTCAGAATACGGAAAGCTTATCCCAAAGCATAAAGCAAACGAATACTATGGATTCTTTGATATTTTTGGAAAATACGCCGCTGTTATGGGAACGTTTTTGGTGAGCTTTTTTACCCAAGTTACAGGGAACTCATCGTTTGGTGTTCTTTCTATTGCAGTGCTTTTTATTATCGGGTTTTTCTTTTTGCTGCTTATTCCAAAGAAGGAAGCAACGCGGTAGAAGCTAGAGTAAGATTTCTGGCGTTAAGGGCATTTTTTGCCCCGTCCATATCTCAAAAGCTTTGGCGCCCTGGTAGAAAAGCATTTCAAGACCGTTGAAAGCGGTGCAGCCAATTTGCTTTGCTAGGCGAAGAAGTGCGGTTTCTTCAGGTGAATAAATAGCGTCCTGAACAATAAGATTTTGGTGCAAATAGCTCGCATCAGGAATAGGGGTCTGTCCAATACGTGAGCCCATTCCGATAGGCGTGCAGTTTGCGAGTAAATCTGAGTCAGCGAGTTGTTCTCGTAAAGCTTTGAGGTCGGCTGAATCGAAAAGAGAAGCCTTACAGGCTGTATTTTCGTTAATGCGAGCAATGCGGCGCTCGGCTGCCTCCCAAGATCTTCCGCCTTTAGGAGAAAAAACCACCAATTCGTGAAGACCATCAAGAGCGCCCTGTACCGCAACGGAGGTTCCGGCCCCTCCAATTCCCATAAGGACCATTTTTTTACCCTCGATAGTGGCGCCGTGTTCGCGGAATGCCTTCATCATTCCGTAGCCATCAGTGTTAAAGCCTGTGAGTACGCCGTTGTCGTTGCGAACGGTATTAACTGTTTTGATGAGCTCTGCCGCTGGATCAAGCTTGTCCAAGTAATCCATAACGGTGATTTTATGAGGCATGGTTAAGTTGAAGCCAGTAAAATTAAGTGCGCGAGCGGCTTCAACAGCGTCTTTGATATTTTCAGCTTTAATATCAAAGGCAAGGTAGGCGTAGTTAAGTCCAGTTTTCTCAAAAGCGGTGTTGTGTAGCATGGGTGATTTGCTGTGTTCTACGGGGTCACCAAACAAACAACACATACGTGTTGAGCCAGAAATACCAGACATGTAAACCTCCTACGAAAGGTAAAAAGCAAAAAATATGTTTTTAGTATTACATATAAAGTTGTCGCGTGTGTTTCAGAGAGCAGAATAATTGCGCTTGTTTCGTTTTCTAGGTCAAAAAGCCACGGCTTGTATTGCTCTAAAAAGCCGTCCTGTTTAGAGCAATACAAGGGTTCACAAGCGTAGTTTCTCCAAAATGTCTGCGAAAGAAAAGCCTCCGAAAGTATATTTTCGGAGGCTTGTTTGCGGCTAGACAAAGAGCAGGCTCAATATTTATGTAAACCTTAAGCAAGCAACACCAGCATCGTTTGCTTTCGTATTCGTGTGACAATCGCAACACATAACACGAAGTGCGCGTGGCTTTGCTCCCTTATGCTTGCGTTACTGAGCAGCCTTCAAACGACGATCGAGCTCATCGGCTAAGAGATTACGCTTAACTTTGCCGCTTTCCGTGAGAGGAATTGCGTCGATGAATTCGATATGTTCAGGGCGTAAACGTTTTGCGACACCTTTAGATTCCAGGTACTCAGCAATAGAATCAAGAGTTGGGACAACATCGCCATCTTGAACGATGAAGGTGCAAATGCGCTCTCCCAAACGGTCATCAGGTAAGCCAATGGTTGCGTGAGACCCGATACCAGGGCAACCCGTAAGGTTTTCATCAACTTCATTGGCGGAAATGTTGATACCGCCACGAATAAGAATTTCTTTCTTGCGACCGTTGATGCGAACGCGGCCTTGGTCATCCATGTAGCAAAGGTCGCCACTTGCAAACCAACCGTCATCGGAAAGGTCTTTGTCCGTAGCCTCTTTGTTATTGAGGTATCCGCAGAACATGTGAGGTCCGCGAGAAAGCTCTTCACCCTGTTCGCCATGGGGAACTTCGTTGCCCTTTTCGTCAACAACCTTAACTTCAATTCCTTCGAAAGGAACACCAGACCAAGCGCCATTCCAATCAAGACAATGCTCTGGAGGAACGCCAAGATGTGGACAGCTTTCTGTTGAACCGTAGACTTCGCAAAGGAGTAAACCATGATTGTGTGCGCGCTGAACCATGGAGCCAGGAACGGGAGCGCCACCGCAAAGATAAAGCTTTAGCGATTTAAACTCCAGGTTATGCTCCTCGGCGGTATTGAGAAGGTCGAAGATGAAAGGAGTTGCACCCATTGACCAAGTTACGCCTTCTCGGTTCATGATCTCAATTGCTTCGAGTGGTTTGAATTCTTGCTGCAAAACTACGCGTCCGCCTAAAAGCAAAGGCGAAATAAGGCCATGATTAAAGCCCGTTGCATGGTTGAGAGGCGCAGGCATAAACATTACATCTTCATGGGTAAGACCCAAGCCTTTGGTAAAGGTTTTCTCAGAGAAGATGATGTTGTTATGGGAAAGAAGAACGGCCTTAGGGCGACCTGTGGTACCCGAGGTGGAAAGAATAAGAACTACTTCATCAGACGTGCTGCCTGGAGCGTCGGTGTAAGGTTCGTATTTTTCGTAGATATCATTAAGGGTAATGGTGCCGTGAGATTCAACGGTTTTGTCATGAACGGCGATTGCGTCCTTAGAAAGAGTAGGAATGCGATCAACAATGGAAAGAATCTGATCCTCGAAGTTGGTCTTATGATGGAATGTTGGACACATAAAAGCTTTTGATCCAACGAGGTTCATACCGAAGACAAGATCTTCGCCATTGAAGGTAACGGGGAGTGGATGAATAACCGCACCAACCTTAAGGCAGGCAACATAGAGGATGCAGAATTCAGACCAAGGTGGCATTTGGAAAGTGACAACGTCACCATTTTCTACTCCGACATCGCGAAGCCATGCGGCTAAACGAGAAGCCTTATCGTCAATTTCGCCAAAAGTCAGGCGCACCCCCAAATTGTCGCTAACATATTCTTCGTCAGGATATTTGGCCACACGATCATTCCAGACATCATTGAGTGACTGGTCTGTCCAATAGCCCTTTTCGTAGTACGCCTTCTTATTTTCGGCGCAAACTTTAAGATCGGTAATCATGATCCCTCTTCCTCTGATGGTATCTAACTGACAGATGTAGAAGAAATACCCTCTTCGCTTAGTTGTTCATGCAAAAGAAATCTGAACACGTATCAAAGTGTAACGCAAAAAGGCGCCCACACAATACGCTAAGTAATGCATTTTTGAATGACTTTGTTACTCATTTTTAAATGACGAAGTAAAGAAGGAAGGGTATCCTAGGTCTGTCTTCAAATAATGAACAAGTTATAAACGCTCCTCGTGTGCCGAAAAGCGAGGGCATGAGTTTGTGACTGGTTATAGTTGTTGAGAAGGGGAGATTCTATGAGTAATTGGCAGCAGGAGTATCAAGACAAACTCTTTAGTCTTGATGAGGCGCTTGATCGCTTTATACCAGATGGTACATCGGTTTTTTGTGGAACGTTTGAAGTTGCTGGCGGCATTCTTGTCCCTATGCTTGAGCGTATCAAAGAAGGACGTTTGAAGGGGATTAAGCTTTATGGGGGAATTACCAGCGAGGACCTTCATCTTGATGAATTGAAAGCCGATTTCAATGCGCTGCACTATCACAATTATTTTACGGGAGGAAATGAGCGCAACGGCATAGCAAGCGGAACTACCTCATATGTTCCTCTTCATCTTCACCGCACTAAAAACCTAGTTGAAAACGACGGTATCGATGTTGCCGTTATTCCTATGACTCCTCCCGATAAGCATGGTTATTGCAATATCGGTCATGTGGGGTGTCGTCCTGAGGGTATTCGCGCTGCAAAGAAAGTTATTGCGCAGATCAATCCAAGCGTTCCTTACGTATTTGGTCTTGAGCGCAACTTGCATGTTTCGCAGATTGATGGCTTTGTTGAGATCGATCAGAAAATGACGCAGATGCCTATCGCAGAGCCAAAGCCTGAAGAAAAAATCGTGGGCGATATTATATGCGAATTGATTCCAGACGGCTCTTGTATCCAGCTTGGTTTTGGAAGCATTGCAAACGCAATTGCCGAAGGATTGAAAGCGCGTAAGCATTTGGGTGTTCATTCTGAAATGTTTAACGATGCTATGGCTGAATTGCAGGAGATGGGTGTTATTGATAACAGTCGAAAGAACTATCTGCCAGGTGTTTCTGTTGCGGGTTTTGCTTCCGGCCAGCAGTATCTGTATGACTTTATCGATCATAACCCAGGCATGTTCTTCACGCCTTACTCACATGTGAATAACCCTGATTTTATTCGTTTGAACGACAATATGGTTTCGGTTAACTCAGCAGTTTCAATTGATCTTACTGGTCAGGTTTGCGCTGAAAGTATCGGAACACGTCAGTATTCTGGTACGGGTGGACAGGTTGATTTTATTCGTGGAGCAACGCTTTCAAAGGGTGGCAAAGCAATTATTGCGATGACTTCAATGACGAACACCAAGAACGGCCCTGTTTCAAAGATCGCGCCTATGCTTATGCCTGGCAGTGTTGTTACCTCGTTGCGTACTGATATTCAGTATGTGGTTACCGAATATGGTTGCGTAAACTTGATGTACTGCGACATTTGCGAGCGTGCTAAGCGATTGATTAGCATTGCGCATCCCGATATGCGTGATGAGCTAACCTTTGAGGCAAAAAAGCTTGGATATCTGTACTAGTCAAAAACGTTAGCGAGAAAAACCTTGAGGGGTAAAGCGGTGGTTTTCGCAGGGGAACTCGTGACTTTGGCGGGCAAAGTTCGTTGCTCTTACAGAGAAGGCTTGTGATCTAGACATGGGTACTGTTTAAACATTTGGGCGCATAGTTCGAAAACTTCTGTAGACAACAAGCTCTTTTCATGACGATATGAGGCGAATCCTTAAGCGGGGGTTCGCCTCATTGTTTGCTTCAATTATTATGAAAGCAAGTTTTGCCCAATACATAAGAAAGAGAAGCTATGGGTATTCGAACGTCTGGTGCAAAGGTAATAAGTGCGGTAAGCACATGGGGTTTAAAGAATGTAATGCGTCGTCCGGCTGCGAATATGCCGGGAAAAATTGCGCTTTTGGTTGATCCTCAAATTATTGCTGAAACTTCATCGAAGATTACCACGGGATCAATAATGGTTGTTGGTACGAACGGTAAAACTACCGTGACTAATCTTTTGGCAGATGCCGTGGAGCGTTCAGGGCAAACGGTTGCCTGCAACAGAACGGGTGCTAATCTTGATTCGGGTATTGCAACAACGCTTCTCCAAACAAAAGGCACAGTAGATTGGGGTATTTTTGAATCAGATGAACTCTGGCTTGTGCGCTCTCTACCTCAAATTAAAGCAACGTATGTATTGCTCCTTAATCTTTTCCGTGATCAGCTTGACCGTTACGGTGAAATCGATCGTATTCAGGAAGCGATTGTAAAAGCACTGAATCTTTCTCCCGATACTATTCTCATTTACAACGCAGACGACCCTCTCTGTGCTATTGTGGCTGGTCAAGTTGCTAATCAGACTATCGCCTTCGGTGTTGATGAGGATATGCATCTTCCTCAGAACACGGTTTCCGATGCTCAGATGTGTCAGAAATGTTCAGGCATGTTCACCTATGAGTATCGCCAGTATGGTCAGCTGGGAAAATACATCTGCAGCAACTGCGGCTTTACGCGTCCTAACTTAGACTATGTGGCAAAGAATATCGAACTCAAGCATGGCGCTTCTTTTGATGTTGAGGGCTGTTCAAGCGTGGCTGGTGAAGCCATGTCCTCCACAGGCTTATCAAAGAAGATGAGTATAAAAGACGGAACACCTGATAAAGTTAGCGTTTCAATCTCAGTGACACAGCCAGGGGCATATGTGGTGTACAACATGCTTGCCACGTATTTAGCGGCACATTTTCTTGGTGTGAGCAATAAGGAATTTCAGCAAGCGGCTGATGTTTTTGATCCTCAGAATGGGCGTTTGCAGGAGTTCTTAATCGAAGGCCGTTCGGTGTTGCTTAATTTAGCCAAGAATCCTACGGGCTTTAACCAGAACTTAAAAATTATTACGCAGGCCGAAGGAAAGAAGGCCGTTGCGTTTTTTATCAATGATAATGAGGCAGACGGTAGAGATATTTCCTGGATTTGGGACTGCGACTTTGAGGAACTTGCTCAAGAAAAAGACATTGTTGTGTATGCGGGCGGTGTTCGTAAAAACGACCTACAGGTTCGCCTTAAGTACGCAGGCGTTGAAGCAAAGCTCATCAATAGCGTCAATGAGATGGTTGATGAAGTGCTCGCCATGCCGCAGGAATGGAAAATGTATGCCATTGCAAACTACACATCGCTTCCTTCGGTTCGTTCGGCACTTACTGCTCGTTCGGAAAAAACAAAAAATGCCCCTTTACGCGAAGGCTCGCATGAGCCAACATCTTCGGTGCTTGCGTCGGTTCCTGTATCTGAAAATACCCTTGGGATAACACCTGATAAGCCATTGCGCATCGTTCATTTATTTCCTGATTTACTCAACCTTTATGGTGACGGAGGAAACGTTAAGGTGTTAGCGAAGCGCTGTGAGTGGCGAGGCATTCCTGCTCAGGTTGTTTCTGTTCGTTATGGGGAGTCGGTTGATCTTTCTACGGCAGATATTGTCTTCTTAGGTGGCGGCCCCGACCGTGAACAAAAGCTCGCTTCTGAGGTTTTACATAACATGAAGGAAAGCCTTGGGGAATATATTGAAAATAACGGGGCGCTTCTGGCGATATGCGGGGGGTACCAAATTTTAGGAACCCGTTGGCTCTTAGGTGATGAGGTAGTAGAAGGCTTATCGCTTACCGATATCGAAACGCTTCGTCCCGGCAAGGGTTTCGATCGCCTTATCGATAACATCATGCTGTCCTCTTCGTTAGCGAGCATGCCTGTGGTGGGGTACGAAAATCATGCTGGTCGCACGCATCTTGGTGAGGGAGTAAAGCCGTTCGGTAAAGTTATTTCCTCGGTTGGCTCAGGTAACAATGACTCCTCGAAAGAGGATGGAGTGCTGTATAAGAACTGCATTGGTACGTATCTTCATGGGCCGTTGCTAGGAAAAAACCCTGAGATTGCTGATTTCCTTATTGCGCGTGCGCTTGAAAATCGTACTGTCCAAAGCCAAGATGAAAATGTTTTCGAATCGCTTTTGTCGTTGGATGATTCCGTCGAAAAAGCAGCTAATGAATATATGGCCCAGCGTCTAAAATGATACTTAGATGGTGTGATTTCTTCACATATTCTTGGCACAACACGTACGAACCCTTCAAAAATAAACAGATAATCTGTCTGTTTTGAGCGTTTGCAGTAAATTTGTTTGCGTATTCTTGCTGATTTTAGGATTATAGATACATGTTTAATTCAGATAAAAAGACATCTCGACGTAGTAAACCTCGTCGTCGAGACGCATCCGCGGGGGGTACCGCGGATGTTTATTCGCAGCGTTCCAACAGAAGAGCGGACGTTCAGAATCAGCGCAAGCGTTCGTCGGCGCGTTCTTTTGAGCGCTCTGCTTACGGTTCAGGTAATGACTCGTATAGAGCGCAAGCTTCTCGAGGGTATGGGCGCGTTAGCTCTGCAGTGCCAATGACGGGCGAAGAAGCTCGTTTTTCTCGTAATGCAAATTCTCAAGAATATGTTCGGATTCAGAAACTCAAAAGAAAGAAGAGCCGTCGTAAGAAAGTGCTTCTCATTTGTCTTTTGGTTGTGGCCGTGCTTGTCTTAGGTGGCGTTGGTGCTGCATGGGCGTATTATTCTTCTATTGAGGGGTCGCTTCACAAAAACGTTGACGACGATCTCATGAATTCGTTGGCGGTAAGTGATTCCCCTTCAGACCCATTCTATATGTTGCTCATTGGGTCTGATAAATCTGAAGATCGTGACGATTCGGGCGAATTTGGCGACACATATCGAACCGACTCTATGATCTTGGTTCGTGTTGATCCGAAGGAAAAAAAGGTTGCAATGATCTCTATTCCTCGCGATACGAAGGTAAATATCCCTGGATATGGTTACCAAAAAATCAATGCAGCATACGCCTTCGGTGGTGCAGCTGGAGCTGTTGATGCGGTTTCGAACCTTGCGGGTGTAAAGATTAATCACTATGCCGAAGTAGATTTTGATGGTTTTAGAGCGGTAGTTGATGCGCTCGGCGGTATTGATGTTGATGTCCCTATGGAAATCAATGACCCCGAAGCGGGAGGTCATGTTGACGCTGGCCTTCATACGCTCAGCGGTGAAGAAGCTCTTATTTTGGCGCGTTCCCGTCATACGTACGATGATTATGGTTCAGGCGACAATATGCGTGCGGCAAATCAACGTTTGATTCTGTCGGCAATTGTGAAGAAAGTTATGTCTTCTGATATTGGTACGTTGACCAGCACTGTTAGCACTTTGGCGAACTACGTTACAACCGACTTTAGTGTGGCAAGTATTGTGGGTCTTGCGCAAAACCTACAAGGTATTGATACCGATAACAGTGTTTATACGGCATCTGTCCCCACCACCTCTTCTTATGAGGATGACATTTGGTGGGAGGTTGTAGATGAAGCTGCATGGAAGACTATGATGAAACGTGTTGACCAAGGTCTTTCTCCTACCGAGGAAACGGTTATTGACCAGGTAACGGGCGTCGTTCTTTCCACGGCAGGTGATGGTGGGTCTGAATCTTCCTCATCGCATAGTAGTAAGTCGAACTCATCCTCCTCTTCACTGAAAGGTGTTCAAGTTTCAGTGAAGAATGGCAGTGGAATTTCTGGTTGCGCAAGTGAGGCAGCAGCAAAGCTAACGCCACTTGGTGCAGTTGCTGAAACGGGTAATGCTGACGACTATAACTACACTACAACGTTGGTAATTTATGATCAGTCAAGTCAAGCGAGCACCGCGCAAGCAATCGTTGATGCGCTAGGTGTGGGCAAGGCTATTCAGAACGATGGGTCATATTCCTTCAGCGGAGATATCTTAGTGGTAGTAGGGCACGACTGGGCGTAACCTCTTCCCATATATCTAAATCAAAATGCTGCAGTCTTTTTACGGTTGCAGCATTTTTTGGTTTCTAGCTACCCTAGTAATAAATTGGTTTATAGAACACAAAAGCTCTGTATTCAAAAAGAAATACATTTTCAGCGCCTTTGTATTGTTGGAATATTAGATTAGGATGGTTTTCCTATTCCTACTTGTGATAAGGTTCATTTTTCGAAATTTTGAAAGCACGGTATATTTGCTCGAGCAATACTACACGCGTTAAGTTGTGGGGCAGCGTAATGGGCCCGAAGCTTATGCGTTCGGTCGCTCGTTTTTTGATTTCGTCTGTTACTCCGTCACTTCCCCCAATCACAAAAACAAGATGGCTGTGCCCTGAAAGAGCGTAGGCGTCAATTTTTTGAGAAAGAGCTTCGCTTGAGGTTGCTTTCCCTTTTATGTCGAGGAGCAATAAGGGGGCTTTTTCAGGAAGAGCAGTAATGAGCGCTTGAGCTTCTTTTTCTTTTGAGGAGTCAGGCACTTCTTTAACTGAAACATTAGCGTATCCCTCGAGACGTTTGAGGTATTCAGCGCACGCGTCCTTCCAAAATTTCTCTTTGAGTTTCCCAACAGCGATAACGGATATTTTTATCATTGAAATTTCTAACCTCAGGGTGAATGCCTTGTAAAGAAGGTATGATTAAAGCGATTACTTCCATGTGTGAAGGGTGGCCACACAACTAGGCAGCAACTTTGCCCGCTAAGTAATTGTAGAGGATAGAGCATCATATGAGGGAATTGATCGATAAACTCTTCAGGGGCGCATTGAACCATCGAAAAGTGGTTCTTGTTTTTGTGGCTATTTTCTTGGTTGCTTCTGCTCTTTGCATCCCTGCAGTAAAGATTAATTATCAGTTCTCTGATTATCTTCCTGAAAGTTCACCCTCAACGCAAGCTTTGCGTACCTTAGAAAGCGCCTTTGATGCGCCTGTCCCTAATTCTCGCGTGTACGTCGAGGGTATATCGCTTGTGCAGGCGAAAGAGCTGAGCGATCAGTTCGAGCAGATTGATGGCGTAAAAGAGGTTTTGTGGCTCGGGAATATCGTAGATACCTCTGTGCCCCTTGCAACATATGACACTGATATGGTTTCTGCCTGGAAGGCAGATGACGGCTATCTGTATCAGATTGCCCTTGATACTTCCAAAGCGGTTTCTGCTATGGATGAGCTTAGAATCAGCGCGGAAGCCACAGGCGCGAGCGAAGTTGCTCTTGCGGGTGAGGCTATCAATACAGCGGTTGCCCAAGGGTCTTCCGACTTTGAAATCCAGCTCATTTTAGTGATGGCAGTCATTGTTATTTTGGGGTTGTTGTTACTGACGAGCGAGGCATGGTTTGAGCCCGTTTTGTTTTTAGCAGTTATCGGCATATCCATTGTGTTTAACTTGGGTACAAACATTATTTTTGGCGAGATTTCTTTCATCACGCAAATGTGTGCGGCTATTTTGCAGCTTGCAGTTTCTATGGATTACGGCATTGTTATGCTTCATGCCTATCGTGGCTTCAAAGATGAAGGATTTAGTTCGTTTGAAGCGGCTGTGTCAGCCATGCATAAAGCTGCATCGGTTATTGCTTCGTCGGCAGCCACGACTTTTTTCGGTTTTTTGTCGTTGTGCGTGATGTCATTTTTAATCGGCGCCGATATGGGCGTGGTTCTAGCAAAAGGTATTGTTTTCAGCTTTTTGTCGGTGCTGTTTATTCTTCCTATTTTGGTTTTGGCATCCGAAAAAATTCTCAATAAAACAGCGCATCGTAAATTTCTTCCTTCGTTCGATGTTTTTGCAAAGTGGTGTATGAGAATCGCGGTTCCGTTCACTATCATTACGGCGCTCATTATGGTGCCAGCTTATCTTGCTCAAAAGCAGCCAAATTTTGTGTACGGTGCGAGTGGTTTCGTTGAGCCAGGAAGTCAGCTTTATGAAGAAACAGCAACGATTGATGCAAAGTTTGGAGCGGCTGAGCAATGGGTCGTGCTTGTTCCTGCCGGCTCGTGGGGAAATGAAAAGGCCTTTGCCTCCGCGTTGGAAAACTTGCCAGGTATCTCAAGTGTAACGTCGTATGCTTCGAGTGTTTCTGAGCGCATTCCGACTGATTTTGTCCCCGAAGAGAGCCTCTCTCAGCTTATATCGGGAGGGTATTCACGTCTGATCATTTCGACGAACGTTGAAGGGGAAAGTGATGAAACTTTCGCGCTCGTTCAGCAGGTGCGCGATTTAGCGGATGAATACTATCCCGGTCAAGCCCATTTGGTTGGTTCTTCAGTGACGTCTTACGATATGTCACTTGTGGTAAACGATGACTCATTCAAGGTACAACTAGCTTCTATCCTTGCCATTGGTATTGTGCTCTTGTTTATGTTTAGAAGTTTGAGTATTCCGCTGATGTTGCTTATTGCCATTGAGTCATCCATCTGGGCAAACGTGGCAATTCCTTATTTCATGGGAACGGAAATTCAATATATTGGTTACCTCATTATCAGCGCGATCATGCTCGGTGCAACGGTTGACTACACCATTATTCTGTCCAAATCCTACTTGGATCACCGAAAACATCTGAACAAAAAGCCCGCTATGCTGGCGGCCATTTCGGAATCGGCCATCACTATTCTTACTTCCGCAACCATCCTTACGCTTTGCGGAATGTTTATCGGGCTTATTTCGAGTAATGGCGTCATTGCTGGGCTGGGAACACTTATCGGCCGCGGTGCTTTTATTGCAGCGCTTAATACATTCTTGTTCTTGCCAATCATGTTTATGATTTTTGACAAAGTGGTAGAGAAAACCACGTGGAAAGCGCATTTTTATCACAACAAGCATGGCGATAGTGGTAAAAGCCTTCGTCTTGCTTCGGATGAGGAGTAGAACAATGGAGCACCGTTCTTTACGTTTTTGGATAGCTTCAACTATAGGGGCACTGTTTATTGCTGCGGCGCTTATTGTTTGCGCGGTTACGCCTCGTTTGTCGCTTGCCGGCGCTTCAGGTGATACGGACGGAAAGGGTGCGATAGTATCTTCCCAAACGAATGCCGCTCAAGCTGTTGCTTATGACGGTACCGCTCAGAAGCAAGAAGTAATATATGCAAAATTGTCTTCTGTAGGCAACCCTCAATCGTTGTATGCGGTAAACACCTTCCAGTCGAGCGAGGGCTGCTCTATCTCCGATAAAACCATTAAAGATTATGGGGAATATATCCAGGTAGTCAATCTAACTGACGGTTCCGCTCTTAAGCAGGAATCGGATGGAATTCTTTTTAAGACCGAAGAAAAGAGCTTTTCCTACCAAGGAAACATGGTCACAACTGAACTTCCTTGGATTATTTCATTTGAGTATCGTTTGAATGGCGAAAAGGTTGCGGCATCTGATTTGGCGGGTAAAAGTGGACAACTTGAACTTGTCATGACCACAAAGAAAAATGATGTCGTTGATGCTACCTACTTCGACAACTATGTTATTCAGGCAACGTGCAACCTACCCATGGATAAGGCAGAAAACGTAAAGACAGAAGACGGTTCAATTGCGCTTTCGGGTTCGAATGTAGCGGTGAATTTTATGGTGCTGCCGGGTAAAGACGCGACCTGCACGCTTACGGCTGACATCAACAATTTTGAAATGGATAGCATGAGTATCGCTGCCGTTCCTTTGTCTATGAACATTGGTTCCATTGATTCTTCAGGAATGATCTCTAATTTTGATCAGCTTATTAGTGGCACGAAGGCTCTTGCAGAGGGAAGCAAGAGTTTGGAGCAGGGTGCATCGCAGCTCGCTTCTGGCGCGCGCGAGTTGGATTCAGGGATTCAGCAGCTCAATGCTCAGGCTCAAACAATTTCGGGTGGGCTTACAGAATATACCTCAAACGTGAATCAGATTAATTCGAGTTTGACTGCCATTATCGGAAAGATTAAAGAGCAGAGCGGTTCTTTGAATGCTTTTAATGAAGCGCTCAAAAATATGAGTGATTCTGACAAAACTGCCTTAGAAACCCAATTGGGTTTGCCTTCAGGAACGCTTAATACGATACAGGATTCCCTTAGTGAAATGTCTACCTACATTAGTCAGCTCGATGAAGCCGAAAAGGGTCTTGCGCAATTAAGCCAGGCGGGAAGCGATTTATCGTCTGGTATGGAGCAATATGCTCAAGGCATGAATTCACTTGCTAATTCCAGTGGTGCGCTTGTTGCGGGCACTGATGAACTTTCGCAAGGTGCTTCGTCGTTAGCGTCGGGAACGAGTGAGCTCAGTACGCAATCACAAGGAATTCCTTCTCGCATTCAAAGTGAAATAGACGCGATGCTTTCTGAATTTGATAAGTCTGACTACAAGCCACTAAGTTTTACGAGTTCGAAAAATACGAATGCTACACTGGTTCAATTCGTCATGACAACGGAGGCCATCAAAGCGCCTCAGCCCGAAAAGGTAATAGTCGAGGAAGAGGAATTATCGATCGTCGACCGATTCTTTGCGCTCTTCTCATGATCTCATTCGTATCGCGGCTTTTGCGCTACGGTGAACAGGGTATTATGACGATGAGAAAAAAGGCCAGATTGAATTTTTTGAAAGAGGAATCATGTCTCTTCCAGCAGCAAATCTTGATGCAAAACCAGACAACTTAACTACGATGGAGCTGGGCGAATGCCTCCCTATGACTGCCGAGGTAAAAGATGACCATCTTTTCATTGGTGGCGTTGATATGGTTGAGTTAGCCCATGAATACGGAACAGCTCTATATGTCTATGATCAGGCGGATCTTGAAAATCGTATGGAAACATACGTGAAGGCTTTCAAATCTCGCTATGAGAATTCCGATGTTATTTACGCAAGCAAAGCTTTTCTCAATAAGGCGGTAGCTCGTCTTGCGGCGCAGCACGGTCTTTGCTTAGACGTTTCCGGTGGTGGCGAACTTGCGGTAGCTCGTGCTGTTGGTTTTCCGATGGAAAAAGTGTTTGTGCATGGCAACAATAAAACCCCTCAGGAACTTAAGGAAGCTATTGAAGCAGGAGTTGGCCGCATTGTGGTTGATTCGCGCATTGAGCTTTCTCGTGTTTCTGCTATCGCTCAGGAACTGGGCGTGACTCAGGAAATATACATGCGCATTACTCCCGGCGTTGAGGCCGATACTCACGAATATATTCGCACAGGCTGCGAGGATTCTAAGTTTGGTTTCACTATGCGCGAAGATTTCGCTTTTAAGTGCGTTAAAGATGCACTCGAAGCACCAAACGTTCATCTTGCGGGGTTGCACATGCATATTGGGTCGCAAATCTTTGCGCTCCATTCTTTTGGCGAAGCAATCGAAGTAATTGTTGAATTTGCTGCTCGCATTAAGGAAACCTACGGCTATGAAATTGATGAGATTGATGTTGGCGGCGGTTTGGGTATTGCCTACACTGCAGAGGATAAGCCAGCTTCTATCGATGATTTTGCCGAAGTCATTACGAGTGAAATGAAGGCTGCTTGCGCTAAGTACAATGTGAAAGAGCCTCGTCTTTTATGTGAGCCAGGTCGTAGTATGGTGGCAGTTCCCGGAGTTACGCTCTACACTGTGGGTATTTTGAAAACACTTCCCGGAATTCGTAAGTATGTTGCCATTGACGGAGGTATGTCCGACAACATTCGTACTGCTCTTTATCATGCTGATTATGAGCCCGTTATTGCAAACAAGGCTGGTCAGCCCCGCACTGAAATCGTAACGGTTTGCGGTAAGCATTGTGAAAGCGGCGACGCTGTGGTGCTTGATAGACCTATTCAGCACCCTGATATTGATGATATTCTGTGCGTTTTTGGAACGGGTGCGTATTGTCACTCCATGTCAAGCAATTACAACGGTCAGCCTCGTCCTGGCATTGTCTTCGTTAAGGATGGTCAGGCTCGGTTGGTAACGCGTCGCGAAACGTATGACGATCTCATGGCATGCGATGTTGACTAATGGCGGCCTTGTTTATCGGTAGTGGTGGCGTTAGCTAATAACGAAAGGTAGCTCTCATAAGAAAGGAAACTTATGACTGTCAAAATTGGTTTAGTTGGAACAGGCACGGTAGGCGGTGGCTGTCTTGACATCCTCGCTAACCACAAAGAGGATTTCAAGCGTCACTTTGGCGTTGATCTTGAGTTGGTTCGTGTGTGTTCGCGTAATCCCGAGCAGGCTATCGAGCATGGGGTAGAAAAAATATTCACTCAGGATTACACCGAAATTATTAATGACCCAGAAATTGATATTGTTATCGAGCTTATCGGCGGTACAGGCATCGCGAAGCAAGTTATTTTGGATGCCTTGAATGCGGGCAAACATGTAGTTACTGCTAACAAAGCGGTAATGGCTTCTGCTGGAGGAGAGGTACTCGGTCTTGCGCGCGAAAAAGAACTCGAAGTTGCTTTTGAAGCAAGTGTCGGTGGTGGTATTCCTATCATTCAGCCACTGAAACATGCGCTTATTGCTAACGAGATTTCAGGCATCATGGGCATTGTGAATGGTACAACGAACTACATGCTCACACGCATGGAGCAGGATGGCATGAGCTATGATGAAGCCTTGAAAGAGGCGCAAGAAAAAGGCTTTGCCGAAGCTGATCCGACGGCTGATGTTGATGGTTTTGATGCGGCGGCAAAAATTGCAATTCTTGCTTCTATTGCGTTTAACTCGCGTGTAACCATGGATGATGTTTACGCGGAAGGCATTCGTCGTATTTCGCCTGTTGACTTAGCTATGGCGCGTGATATGGGTTATGCCGTTAAGTTGGTTGCTCATGCTCACCGCACCGAAAAAGGAATCGGTGTTCGTGTTCATCCAACCATGATTCCTTCAGAGCATCAACTTGCAACGGTCAATGGGGTATTCAACGCTATCTATGTTGTGGGAGATGCCGTTGGTGAAACTATGTTCTTCGGCGAAGGTGCTGGCTCTGGTCCTGCTGCAAGTGCTGTTATGGGCGATGTTTTAGAGGTTGCACGTCATATTCAGGCAGGTATTAAGCCCATTGTTGGTTGTACCTGTACCGATGTCGTTCCCATTCTTGAAATGGAGAATCTCAAAACAAAGTATTACCTTCGCTTTGTTGTCGCTGATCGTAGTGGGGTTTTGGCTGCAACGGCGGACATTTTTGCCAAGTATGATGTTTCAGTTCAATCGGTCACACAGCGCGGAACCAAAGCGCGTAATGAGGTTGATTTAGTATTCCTTACGCACACCGCCGAGGAGCGCAATCTTCGCAAAGTTATTGAAGAGATTCTCGCCCTTGATGGTGTAGTTGTTGGAGGAGAGCCTTCACTCGTTCGCGTTGAAGACTAGTTTCCGCAGAGGATCGCTACTTGCGAGCCAATGAGCCTCGATCAATTATTGGATGAAATCTGACGAGGCGAGGTGGATTGTGTAGGACTGTTGTTAGTCCGCCTCTTGATAAGGGAACCGTTTGATAAGGTCGTCGACGGTAGTGAATTCATAGCCTTGCTCTTTCAAATAGGGCAGGGCTATTTTTAGTGCTTCAACTGTGTTGGCGCGATCTCCGCCACCATCGTGCATAAGGATAATATCGCCGGGTTCAGCACTTTTAATTCGATTAGCAATGGTATTGGCATCGGGACGTTTCCAGTCGGTGGTGTCAATATTCCAGCCAATTTCAGCGGTAACTAAATCAGAAAGATCAGCAGCGGTTTCTTTGCTGAAATTCCCACCCGGTGCGCGGAAAATAGTAGAGGCAGGCTTGCCTGTTATGTCCGTAATAGCTTGAAGGCCATTGATAACCTCGTCGCGACGCTCTTCAGTGGACATCAAATCAAGGCTTACGCTTCGGCCGGAACCTGCTGCGTGATCATAGGTGTGGGTTGAGATTTCGTGGCCAGTTTTTGCCATGCGTTGGATAGACTCGGTATCGTTAGGGATACGATTTCCGACGGTGAAAAAGGTAGCTAATGCGCCGTTGTCTTCTAGAACATCAAGCACTTCTTTGGTCCATTTTTCCCAGGGGCCATCATCGAACGTGAGAGCAATTACTTTTTCTCCCTTTGTGTCCACGTTGTAGCGTATGAGCTGTTTGTCGATTGGCTCTTTGGTAACTATTTCAATGGTGATATTTGATTCGTTACCCGTACGCTCAATCTTTTCGCCCGGCGCACCTTTATCTGTGAAAATATGCACAGCGCCCACGCCAGCTATATCAACGCCTGGTTGAATTGTGATAGGATCGCTGTCGGTGTAAGGCTCAGTTATATCTTCACCGTTTTCAAGAGTGATTGCGTCGCCTTCTTTGAGATGAACAGAAAGATCATCGGCTGCTTCGCCATTGAGTGTTGCAGTGCAGCGCGTTCCATCTCTGTGGCGTATAACCGAGCCATCTACTGCTAAGTAGTTGCCAGGAGCAACTACTACCACTTCATTTTCTAAAAGGCCATCAAGGGAGCGCTCAGGTCCCTTGATTGTTTTTTGCTCGCCGTTAATGGTTACTTCGATGGGTGCGTTTTGAACGTAGGAATAGATGCCAAAACTAAGAACGACCACTGCGACAACGGCAACAAGCGCGGTAATGAGTGGTTTGCGCCTCGTTGATTGGCTCTGTTTGATAGTGAATCGCTTTTTTAGCGTATCTTGGTTTACGCGCTTTTTTGGATGATTGTTAGGCATGATCCTCCCGCTTGTTCCTGTTCATGCTACTGTACTTTTCCTTTTGCTAAAAGAAAAATAGTTTTCTTTTAAGGTGATCAAAAAATCAGGCTTTTGATATCAAAATCAAAAGGGTTTACATAATACCCCCGAGGGGTATATAGTCATGAAAGGCGTGAGATACCCCTAGGGGGTATCCGTTCTTAGGATTGGTGAATTCGCAACGACGTTAGAGGTGGCAACGGTAGAGCAACAGGCTAGAAAGCAACAATACTTTTGAAAGCCTGCTGTTGTATACCAATCGCATGAATAAAGCTATACATAAAGAGTGGCTGGTGGATACATGAGCAATAAAAAGGATCAGTGTGAGTTGCAGGCGAAAAGTGAACAGGGGCTCAAAGGGTTCAAAAAAGACGAAACAGCCGCTTCTGGAAGTGGCTGTTCTTCAAATGACCATCCTTGCCCCTGTTGCAGAAAAAAAGCAACTGAGCGCAGCGAACAATTTCAGAAAGACTTACAAAAACGCTTGAGCTTAGCGATTGGTCAGCTTAATGGCGTGAAACGCATGCTTGATGAAAACTGCTACTGCGGGGATGTACTAACGCAGGTGGCAGCAGCTCAAGGCGCGGTTCGTACAGTGGCACTCATGCTTTTAAAAGACCACATGGAAACGTGTGTTGCAGAGCAAATTCGCGAAGGAAATGACGAAGTGATTGATGAGATGGTGCAGCTCATCAAGAAGTTTTCTCGATAAGTGCAGGGGAACTAGTATGAAGAAGATATTCGATGTGACTGGAATGACATGTGCGGCATGTTCTGCTCGGGTGGAAAAAGCTGCCAAGAAAGTTGAAGGTGTTTCATCGGTTGCCGTTAACTTACTGAAAAACTCGATGGAAGTTGAATATGATGGTTCGCCTGAAACAATAGCTAAGATCTCCGAATCGATAGACAAGGCAGGCTACGGGGCTTTTCCTCGTGAGGAAAGAGACGAAAATTCGGGCAGTGCGGCGCCAATTTCAGATTCAGCTCCCGCTGTCCGCGCGAAACAGGAAGAAAAAACAGTGAAAGTTCGTTTGATTGTTTCGCTTGTTTTTACTATTCCTCTGTTTTATCTATCGATGGGTCATATGTTCGGTTGGCCACTACCTGGTGTTTTCTTGGGTGATCAGAATGTTATGGTGTTCGCTCTTACGCAATTCCTGTTGCTCATTCCCGTAATATTCGTTAATTGTAAGTATTTCAGCGGTGGTTTTAAATCTCTCATTCATGGTGCACCCAACATGGATACGCTTATTGCTCTAGGGTCGGCTGCATCAACGGGTTATGGAGTCTATATTCTATATGCCTTGGCGGTGGCGTTGGGTGAGGGGCGCCTTGATCACGCTCACATGCTAGCGATGGATTTATACTTCGAGTCTGCGGCAATGATTTTAGCCCTCATTACGTTGGGGAAGTATTTTGAGGCACGCGCTAAAGGCAAAACAACAGATTCGCTTGCAAAACTTATGGACCTTTCTCCAAATATGGCCACGAGGGTCAAGGGAAATACGGAAGAGCAAATCCCAACGAGTGAAGTTCGCGTGGGGGACATTTTGGTGGTGCGACAAGGGGAGGCAGTTCCTGTTGACGGCACGCTGCTTGAGGGTAATGCTGTTATTGACGAATCCCTTATTACGGGCGAAAGTATCCCTGTCGAAAAAACGCCAGGTTCTTCGGTGACAGGAGCAACGCTTAATCAGTCGGGTTGGTTTAAGATGCGTGCGGAACGTGTTGGCTCAGACACCACTCTTGCAAACATTGTTCGATTGGTTGATGAAGCCACGAGTACGAAGGCTCCCATTGAAAAACTCGCTGACATAATCAGTGGTGTTTTTGTTCCTGTAGTTATCGCCATTGCTCTTGTTACCTTCATTGTTTGGATGATTGTTTCGGGCGAAGTGGGAACTTCGTTGGTGTATGCGGTTTCCGTTTTGGTTATTTCTTGTCCCTGTGCGCTCGGTCTTGCAACACCAACTGCCATCATGGTGGGTACGGGCAGGGGTGCCGCGTATGGCATTCTTATCAAATCGGCGGAAGCTTTAGAGCGTGCTCACGCGTTAAAAACGGTGGTGTTTGATAAAACGGGAACGATTACTCAAGGTGTTCCGCAGGTTACGGATGTAGTTTGGGCTGCTTCGTCCGATCAAGCAGAAGGTGCTCCTTCGGAAACGTATTATGCGTCAGTGAGCAACGAGGAAATTAAGGCTTTCTCAAGCGCCGAAAACAAAGCAAGCTCGCAAGAAGCAAGCAAGCGGAAAACGCCTGAAAATGTTCATGCTTCGTTTGATTCCTTCTTGCGTTTTGCGTTTAGCTTAGAAAAGCGCTCGATTCATCCTCTTGCTCAAGCGGTGAGCAGGTTTGCTCAAGCACAGAATATCGTTGCTTATGAAGTGGATAATTTCGAAGAACTTGCAGGAAAAGGGCTTCATGCTCAAGTTGAAGGAAAGCCTGCAAGTGTTGGAAATGCGCGTTTTATGAGAGAACAAGGGCTTTCGATTGCTCAATTTGAGGGGTCTGCCCAGGCTTGTACCGATGAAGGCAAGACGCCGCTTTTCTTCTCGCTGGACTCAAGGGTGCTGGGTTTTGTTGCGGTTGCTGATGAGGTAAAACCAACAAGCGCTCAAGCTATTCAGGCGCTGCGCAGTGCAGGCATTTCAACCGTTATGCTGACAGGTGATAATAGTCGAAGTGCGGCTGCTATCCAAAAGAAAGTTGGTTTAGATGAGGTTATTGCCGAAGTTCTTCCGCAGGACAAAGAACGCGTAGTTCGCGGGCTTTCAGAAAAAGGTGCGGTTGCTATGGTTGGCGATGGAATTAACGATGCACCAGCCCTTGTGCGCGCCGATGTGGGAATCGCAATTGGCGCGGGAACGGATATTGCGATTGAAAGTGCCGATGTGGTTTTGATGCACAACCAGCTTACCGATGTTCCTGCGGCGATTGATCTTTCGCGGGCAGCCGTGCGCACAATCAAGCAAAATCTGTTCTGGGCACTGTTTTACAACAGCATTTGCATTCCTGTTGCCGCTGGTGTTCTTTCGGTTTTAGGAATAACGCTCAACCCTATGATTGCCGCCGCAGCTATGAGTTTAAGTTCGCTTTTTGTGGTGAGCAACGCGCTTCGTTTGCGTGGTTGGAAACCTCAAGTAGGGGCTGGTCATACGGGAGTTGTTGACGCTTCCTCTCGAGCAAGTGAGCGTTCTGCTTCCATTCAAGCGGCAGAAACCGAACCAAAAGAAAGTAGGAATAATGCTATTAAAGGGGATGAATCTTCAATGAACGAATCATTGTCTGCTAAAGGCGAAACAAGAATGCTTTGTGTTGAGGGGATGATGTGTCCTAAGTGCGTGGCTCACGTAACAGAAGCGCTAGAAGAACTCAGCGGTGTTGCTTCGGTAGAAGTAAGTCTTGACGAAAAGCGTGCAACGGTAACGCTTACGGAAGAATCTCCCGCAACCGACAAAGAACTTGTTAAGGCCGTTGTTGAAGCTGGGTATAAAGCCAAAATAAAGCGCTAGCTATGTGAGTTTAGACGTTTGATGCGGGGCTGTTACTCGATTATGTAAGCGGCAACAATTTCTGCGGCGTATACAGTGTGAAAATCTCGAAAACCGTTTTCGTCAGCAGGATACCAAGCTTCAACATCTTCAGTGCCAAGCAAGGAAAGATCCTGATCCTGAATGTAGCGAACTTTGCACTCTAAGGTAAGGGGAAGTTCGCGAATTCCTGGTGCAGCAACAACTTCAGGGTTTTCAAGGGTTAATCCTAGCTCAGCAATTTTGTCCATATCGCGTCCAGATTTTGAACCACAAACAGCAAGGATTTTTTTGTTATATTCGCCCACGGGCATATTTACGGTAAATTCACCGGTTTCATCAAGGAATTCTTTAGTGAAGCGATGTTGGCGAACAAATGCAGTAAAAAGAGGTTTGCCCCACTGAATACCGAGCGTTCCCCAGCTGATAGTCATCGTGTTTACGCGGTTACCCGATTTAGTGGTAAGAAGAACACCTTCTTTAAGAGCCTTCACAATTTCGGTTGAGTGTTCAAAGACATCGATCTGTTTTTTCATGATTACCTCTTACTCTTCAAATGTTATTTGTAAGCAATATGAACGGCTGCAACGCCGAAGGTGACATTGGTGTATTCAACACGTGAAAAGCCTGCGTCATAGAGCATTTTTGAAAAACCTTCTTGATCAGGGAAGGCTTTAATGGAATTTGCTAAGTACACAAATCCTGAATCGTCGCCTGTGACAATTTTGCCCCAGGCGGGAATACCCCAACGCAAGTAGACATCGTAACCAAGGCGCATAAGAGGGTTTGGTGGGGTGGAAAATTCAAGGACACAAAGCGCGCCACCAGGACGCAAAACGCGATACATTTCTGAAAGTGCTTTTTCGCGTTCGGGCATATTGCGAATACCATAAGACATCGTAACGATATCGAATACATCGTCATCAAACGGAATGTTCTGGCCGTCTACGACTGCTAAAACAATAGGAACTCCGTTTGCTTCACCTGCGTCGAGGCGCGTTTGCGCCACATCGAGCATGGCGGGGGTGTAGTCAGAAAGAATGATGTGAGCGGGCTGTTTGTGCTCGCAAGCCATGAAGGTTACGTCACCTGTTCCGCCTGCAATGTCGAGCATTAAAGAATCTGGGCGAATGGGGGCTTTGTCAATGAGCGTTTTAAGCCAGCTGCGATATTGACCAAAACTGGAGTATTTGTTGAAGCGCTCGTAGTCCCAAGCAATATCGGTGAATATCTTTTTCACGCGTTCGGAGGAAATGTTAGCGGGTGCTGATTTTCCTGTAGCGGTGTCGATGGAGTGTTCTTCTTGTTCTGTGGCCTGTTTGTGTTGGTTGTTGCTTTGGATCTGGCCTTCAGTTTGGCGTTGAATCTGACCTTCAGTCTGGCACGAAGCGTCTTTTTCTGAAGAAGACGCAGAAGGCTCATGAGAAGCTTCGCTTGTGTCACTCATATCGCTCATATCGCTCATATAAAAATCCTTTTAACCGTTGTGTAGACGGGCGGGCTTTAACCCGCTAGCCGCATGCTTCGTTAGCTTGTTTGATTATAGGTTTATTTGTCTGATAATCATTGAACTAATTAGTTCAATGATATGATGGCAACTCAAGGATAGTACAGGAGGATTATCATGCTTTTATGCGCGCAGTACGTTGTGCCCGTTTCTTCGGATCCTATCGAAAAAGGCGCCGTCTTGGTCAAGGACGACAAAATCACCGATATCGGTTCAATGGAAATGATGAAGCTTCGTTATCCAGAAGAAGAAGTGCGCGATTTTGGCATGGCAGCAATTACTCCTGGCTTCATTGATTTGCGCGCTCATAGTGAAGATGCTGTTTTGCGTGGTTTAGTTCCTGATCTTCCCTATGTTGCTTGGACAAAGAAGATTGATGAGCTTCGCTCTCAGCTTTCGGCTAAAGAGTGCTATGATTCCGCATTTCTTGGTGGCCTTAAATCAATTTCTTCAGGCGTTACTACTATCTGTGACGTAACAACTACCGGTGCTTGTGTTTCCGCAGCGCAGAAGTTGGGTTTGCGTGGCGTATTTTTCCGCGAGGCAACGGCAATTGATAAGCGCCTTGTGGGTTATGCAATGAAAAAGGCCGATAATGACTTAGAGAAATGGTCGCAAGAAATTGATTCTGATCGCATCACGCTCGGTCTTGCTCCTGCTCCTGTGTTCAGTTGTCACCCTCTGATTTATAAAAACATTGCTGAATACGCAAATGAAAATGGTGATATTCCTATTGCGCTTCATTTGGCGGGAAGCCGCGAAGAGTATCGCTTCGTTAAATATGGTGCTGCGGTTGGCAGCGATGAGCGTTTCGACCTTCACGGGTTTATGGAGATTCCACCTTGGTTGCCTACGGCGGTTACTCCTGTTAACTATGTTCTTAACTGGGGCGGATTCGATGCGAAGAATGTTATTGCAGTTCACTGCATTCACGTGAACGACGAGGATATTTCAAAACTCAAAGAAAACGACGTTGCAGTTGCTGTTTGTCCAAGCTTTTCCGCTCAGGTAGGCATGGGCGTTGCTCCTGTTGGTGAATTTTTGCGTGCAGGTTTACGTGTTGGTTTGGGTACCAATGCTCCCGGAGCGCTTGACTTTGTTGATTTGTTCACAGAGATGCGCGTTGAGCTGCTGTTGCAGCGTGCGGTTAACAAGGGCGATTTCATCACGTCTCAAACCTTAATGGAAATGGGAACGCTTCGTGCGGCTGAAGTATTGCGCTTAGAAGACAAGATTGGTTCGCTTGATGTTGGTAAACAGGCCGACATTATTGCAATCGACCTTTCAGGTTCACATCAAACTCCTACGAGTGACCCTGTATCGGCAATCTTGAGTTCTGCGGGCGATAGCGACGTAATGATGACTATGGTCAACGGCAATATTCTGTTTGAGCGTGGTCAGTGGCACGTGGTAGGAGAAGTAGCTAAAAACATTGCTCACGTCCTTGAAATTCGCGGAAAACTTCGTTCGTAGGCGTTTTCCGTTCCTCAAAGTAGCAAGGCATCTTATCGAAAAACCCGCTTTCATCTGTCGCGAGTGCGTTAAGGTTGTTTCACGATAATTGGAAAGTGTAAGTTATGGCCAAGGTAAACAAAGGAAAGCAAAAAGTATCTGCAAGGCAGCGTCAGGCGCGTGAGCAGGCACTTCTTGAAAAAAAGGCGCAGGCAGAAGCAAAGAAAGCTCGTCAAGATAAACTGAAGAGAGTTTTCATTGTTGTTGTTTGCGTTATTTTGGCTTTAGCGCTCACTCTTCCAACCATGGGATTATTAGTCCTTGGCGGAAACGCTTAAATGTACGAAATGTGACAGGAGTAGCTTCCAAGTCATAAGAAAATTCTTGCATGTAAGGTGCGCGTTTAGCGCGGAGTCATGCAGGGTTAGAGATGTGAAGGTGTGCTTTGTTCGGAATTGGTGGATTTGAATTATTCATTATCCTCCTGTTTGGCTTTTTGATCTTCGGGCCCGACAAGTTACCAGAAATTGCAAAAACCGTTGGTACTGCTATATCGAAGTTCAAGAAAGCTCAGGATGAAATGAGCGCGGTCTTGAAATCGGAAGTTATGGAGGCCGGCGCTGAATCAGATAAGAAACCCAAATCAAAAACGAGCGGTAGTTCAGAAGACGACTCTGCGGTAGAAAGCTTTGCCGAGCGCAAGGCTCGTTATGACAAAGAGCGTGCAGAACGCAGACGCAAGCAACAGCTTGAGGCAAACCGTGAGGCGATGCGTAAAAGCTCTACAGAACACGCACGCGAACTTGAGCAGCAGGCTGAAGCAGGGGAATCTTCCGCTGCTGGTAAAGATTCAGCAGCAGTAAAACCAGCTATTACGGCAGATCAGCTTTATGGCAATGTTCCCATTAAGCCTGCGCCAAAGGCAAAGGCAAAACCTGCTGCGTCTGAGGGTGTAGGGAAGTCAGAGCAAACAGCTAAGATGCAATCCAAGGAAGAGGGGGAATAAGCTATGCCTATCGGACCTGCGCGAATGTCCCTCATGGAGCATTTAGGCGAGCTGCGCATGCGCCTTGTTCGTGTTATTGTGTGTTTGATTGTTGCGATTATCGTTTTTTACTTGGCAACTCCTACGGTGGCAAACTTTTTGCTGCTTCCTGTCGCCGATTTTATGCCTAAGACAGAGGACGGCACGGTTGCTCTTAATGTTTTGGGCGCGTTTGATGCGTTTTCTGTTCGCATGACCATTGCGCTTTGGACATCTATTGTCGCATGTATGCCTGTAATTCTGTGGCAAGTACTGGCGTTTTTCTTGCCGGCACTTAAGCCAAAGGAAAGAAAATGGTTTATTCCAACGTTTTGTGCGGCTGTCGCGCTCTTTTTGTTTGGTACGGTTTTTTGCTACTGCATCATCTTGAATCCTGCCTTTGAATGGCTCACAAGCCAAGCTTCAGGGTTTGCCGAGATACTGCCTGAAGCAAGCCGCTGGATAGATATCATCATCAAGTTTGAATTGGGATTTGGCTTTGCATTTGAACTTCCGCTGGTTGTGTTTTATCTAGTTATGTTCAATGTTATCCCGTACAAAAAGCTGCGCTCAAGCTGGCGCGTGGTTTACATCGTTTTGCTTACTTTTTCCGCCGTTGTTACCCCTGACGCTTCGCCTGTTACCATGGGTCTTATGTTTGCGGCAATGGTGTTCTTGTATGAGCTTAGTTTGCTTGCCGCGCGCATTGGTTTGAAGAAGCGTATTAAGTCGCAGGCTGAAAAGGCAGCTCAGGAAGAAAAAGAGCGCCAAGAAGCAAAAGAAGAATTGCGCTCGCTTAAAAAATCTTTCGATAAACACCTTTGGGGTGACGAGGATGGTGAGCAGTAATGCATGAACTCGGAATTATGACCGGTGTTTTGCAGGCTGTTGAAGAATCCGCAAAACAGGCAGGGTCTGAAAAGGTTCTCAAGATTAGTCTTTCCGTTGGTGTAATGACTGAGGCAATTGAAGATGCTTTGCGTTTTGCCTTTGAGGCGCTTTCGGAAGGAACTATGTGCGAAAGTGCTGAACTTGAAATAACGATGATTCCTCCCGTAAGCATTTGCGCAGAGTGCGGCAATGAATACGAGCACGATCGTTTTCATATGTTGTGTCCAGAATGCGGGAGTAGCTTTACGCAACTCATTCAGGGAAAGGAACTTCAGATTGACTCCATCGAGGTTGATCTTCCTGATGATGGGGAAGATGCCGAAGAGCCTAGCCAATTGTCTGAAGCCTAAAGAAGTAAAGGGATTAAAAAGCTAAACCCTTTAGAGAAGCGAGGAAAACATGCAGATAGATATGAAACAGCCCATCTTAGACAAAAACGACCGTCTTGCAGCTGACAATCGAGCACTTTTTGCTGAGAAGAAAGTATTTGTTCTTGATTTGCTCGCCTCGCCTGGTTCAGGAAAAACCTCGACCATTTTGGCAACCATTGAAGCTTTGCGAGACACCTTCAATATCGCGGTTATTGAGGGCGATATTGCGTCTTCGGTTGATTCGGAAAAAATTAAGGCACAGGGCATTCCGGCTGTGCAGATTAATACGGGTGGCGCATGTCACCTTGAAAGCGACATGATTCGTCGTGCGGTTGATGTGCTCGATCTTGATTCTATCGATCTCATTATTGTTGAAAATGTGGGCAATCTGGTTTGTCCGACTGATTTTGATTTGGGCGAAAACATGAAGGCTATGATTCTGAGCGTTCCCGAAGGAGACGATAAGCCTCTGAAGTATCCCGGCGTGTTCCAGGCTTCTTCGGCTATTGTTCTCAATAAAATAGATACGCTTCCTGTGTTCAATTTTGACAAGGAATTGTTTGATGACCATATCAAAAACCTTAATCCTAATGCGCCCATTTTCCCTATTTCAGCAACTACTGGCGAAGGCGTTGATGAATGGGCTTCATGGCTTGCTGAAAAAATTCAGGCTCTTTAGTGAAACCTTTGTTACCGCGAGTATTTCGCAACCATTTAGAAACATTTACTAAAGATACTGAGTTCAGCGCCCGCTAAAAGATCATAGGAGGGGTTATGGATTTCGAGCAGAAATACCAAACAGGCTTACATGCCCTTAAAGAATATGCTTCTACAGCCGGTTTTACTGATGTAGTTATTGGACTTTCGGGCGGTATTGATTCTTCTCTTACGGCAGTTATGTGCGTTGAGGCATTTGGTGCTGACCATGTTCATGGCTTCATGCTTCCTGGTCCCTATTCAACTGACCATTCCTTGAAAGATGCTCGCGATCTGGCTGATAACCTAGGCATTGAAACGCAAGTCATTTCAATTCTTGAGCCTTATGAGGGTTTTGAACGCGCTCTTCACAAGGTGATGGGTGGCGATCTTGAAGGCTTGGCGTGTGAGAATACTCAAGCTCGTTGCCGCATGGTGTGTTTGATGGCGCTTTCGAACCGCTTTAATTGGATGCTCGTTAATACGGGCAACAAGAGCGAAGCTATGATGGGTTTCTCAACGCTGTATGGTGATACCGCTGGGGCATATGCTCCTTTGGGCGGGTTTTACAAGACGGATGTTTTTGCGCTTTCTCGTTGGTGTAATGAACGTGCCGAAGAACAGGGCGTAATTCCTCCTATTCCTCATCATGTCCTTATCAAGCCGCCGAGTGCAGAGCTTTCTCCTGGGGCTGAAGATGAGAAATCGCTAGGCGTAGACTACGCAACGCTCGATAAGATTCTTATTGCGCATTATGATCAGGGTAAAACTGCCGAAGAAGTTGCGGCACTAGGCTTTGATCTCGAGCAAGTTCAAAACATTATTGTCCGTGCAGATTCGTATGCCTATAAGCGCGCTATGGAGCCACCATTCCCGCAAAACCCGTTCTATGTTTAATGGTTGGTTTTAATGTTTTGATTAAGCTGTCTACGGAAATTGTTTTTTGAAGACAGCTTAATTTGGATTTGGCTTATTACGCGCATGAAGACACAGAGAAATATCTTTAGTTTCAAGATATTTCTCTGTGTCTTCTTTGTTAATTAAGGCTTCAATCCGAACTTTTCCTCGTAGGTTTAATTCTTTCTTCATCTGAAAGAGGCCCATTCCTGTCGCTAGAGGGCTTGTAAATTTCGCGAAGCAAAAAGAACTTGATTTGCCCTACGTTGAGCCAAGTGTTGAGTGAAATACGGAAATGCAAAAACATGCGAAGTAACAACAAATCAACATCTAAGTGTCACAGACTCATATTTTCTGTTTCTTGGGTTGCTTTATGTATGAAAGTTGCTAAGATGAACAACTGTTAGCACTCAAACAATGAGAGTGCTAATCAGTTTGGTAATAAGCGCAATGCATGCTTATGCAAACGCGTATGACGTAAACAAACCTATGAAAGGAAGTACGTTATGAACCTTAAGCCACTCGGCGATCGTATTGTTGTTAAGCAGGATGAGGCTCAAGAAACCACTGCTGGCGGCTTGTATATTGCTGCTGAATCTAAGGAAAAGCCTCAGACTGGTGTTGTTCTTGCTGTTGGAGAAGGAAAAGTCAACAACGAAGGCAAGCATCTTCCTATGCCCGTAAAGGTTGGCGACCGTGTTCTCTACGGTAAATACGGCGGAACTGAAGTTGACGTAGACGGCGAGAAAGTTCTTATTCTTCGCGCAGACGATATCTACGCTGCTTTTACTGAGTAAGTAACACGAAAGGGCGCTTGCTTGGCGTGCTTGCTAAGTACAGCGTATGTGCAGCGCGCGCAGTTAAGGCGATTTTTCTTATAGAAATACTTTGATGAAAGGATATATTCATGGCTAAAGAAATTCTTTTTGAGGCCGACGCACGCAGCGGTATGGCTGCAGGCGTAAAAAAACTTGCTGATGCAGTCAAGGTAACTCTTGGCCCTAAAGGCCGCTATGTTGCTCTTGAGCGTTCATATGGCGCTCCTCTGGTAACCAATGATGGCGTTACGGTTGCTCGTGAGGTTGAACTCGAAAACCCTGTAGAGAACATGGGCGCTCAGCTCATTCGCGAAGCTGCTGTTAAGACCAACGACGTTGCTGGCGACGGTACTACTACCGCTACTTTGCTCGCAGACGTTATCGTAAGCGAAGGTATTCGCAACGTTACTGCTGGCGCAGATGCTTTGGGTATTCGTCGTGGTATCGAGAAGGCAACTGATGCTGTTGTCGAGGCAATCAAAAAAGATGCTAAAGAAATTACCACCAAAGAACAGATTGCGAATGTTGGCACCATTTCTGCAGGTGACGCCGTAATTGGCGAAAAAATCGCTGAAGCAATGGACGAAGTTGGTAAAGACGGCGCAATTTCTGTTGAGGAAAGCCAGACTTTCGGTATTGATATCGACGTTGTTCAGGGTATGCAGTATGATCGCGGTTACATTTCTCCTTACATGGCAACTGACACCGAGCGCATGGAAGCAGTTTTGAACGATCCATACGTTTTGCTTACCGACCTTAAGGTTTCTTCAATTCAGGATTTGGTTCCTTTGTTGGAGCAGGTCATGAAATCTGGTCGCCCACTTTTGATCGTTGCAGAAGACGTTGAGGGTGAAGCTTTGGGCACCTTGCTTTTGAACAAGCTTCGCGGCACCTTGAACGTTGTTGCAATCAAGGCCCCTGGTTTTGGTGATCGTCGTGCTCGCATCTTGGAAGACATCGCTGTTGTAACTAACGGCAAGGTTGTTTCTAAAGATTTCGGTATGACTTTGGCAGATGTTACCCTTGATGCTTTGGGAACCGCTAAGACCATTAAGGTTACTAAGGACGCTACCGTAATCATTGACGGTGCAGGCGACAAAGCTGCCGTTGATGCACGTATTGCACAGATGCGCGCTGAGCTTGAGCGCCTTGAGAGCGAATTTGATCGCGAGAAGCTTCAGGAACGCTTGGCTAAGCTTTCTGGTGGCGTAGCTGTTCTTAAGGTTGGAGCTGCAACTGAATCTGAGCTCAAAGAAAAGAAGAGCCGCATTGAAGACGCTTTGCAGGCAACCCGTGCTGCTGTTGAAGAAGGTATCGTAGCTGGTGGCGGTGTTGCTTTGATCAACGCAATTTCCTCACTCGACGATTTGGAAGTTGCTGACAAGGACGAGCAGGTTGGTGTTGATATCATCCGCAAGGCTCTTGAGGCTCCTATGCGTGCAATTGCAACCAACGCTGGTTATGAAGGCTCTGTTGTTGTTGAGAAGGCAAAGGCAATGCCTAAGGGTGAAGGCATTAACTTCGCTGATGGTTCTCAGGGCAACATGATTGCAATGGGTGTTAACGATCCTGTTAAGGTTACCCGTACCGCTCTTCAGTCTGCTGCTTCTGTTGCTGCTTTGATTCTCATCACTGAGGCAACAATCAACGAGATTCCTGCTGAAGGCCCAGACCTTTCTGCTCTCGCTGGTGCTGCTGGTGGCATGGGCGGCGGAATGGGAATGATGTAATCTCCGCTTCGCTTTTTCGCTTAGTTGCTAGATGCTTACATGCCCCTCCTTCCTTGGAGGGGCTTTTTTTATGTGCCCCAGACAATATCCTCTGGCTCCGTTGCCCGGGTTGTTGTTTCTTTGTGGCCCCATTTTGGAGCTAAAGTCCTATTTAGCCTTATAAGCCCCTGTCTATCAGGTATTATTCAGTTAAGTAATGTTTTAAAAAAAGAAAAAGAGCCCCAGGAAAGGGCTCTTGGCAAGTCTTAAATGCTCCCTACGGAGCGTCTTCTTAGGAAGACATTTTTGGCTAGGCCGTATTTTGACTCGCAGTGTCGATGTAACTGGTAATCGACAACGCAACTATAGCACAGTATGAAGGGGCTGGTCGACGTGAACTTAAGAAATTATCCAGGGGAATACAACATCGGCCTTGACATGGGTACTGGATCCGTTGGTTGGGCGGTCACCGATGAACAGGGTGCACTGCTTCATTTTAAAAAGAAGTCTACATGGGGTAGCAGGTTGTTTGACAGCGCTCAGCCAGCTTCAGAGGCTCGCACCCATCGTGGTCAGCGTCGTCGCTATATCCGCCGTCGTTGGCGCCTTGATTTGCTACAGAAAATCTTTGAACCAGCCATGAGTGAGGTCGACCCTGATTTCTTTATGCGACTCAATCAATCGCGCATCATTGAAGGGGACCCTATTTTCACCAAGGGTTTCACCAAGGCAGATTATTACGATCGTTTTCCGACCATCTATCATCTCCGCGCATACCTTATAGATACAGATAAAAAGGCTGACTTGCGCCTGATTTATCTTGCTATTCATAACATCGTTAAACATCGCGGAAACTTCTTACGTCAAGGCGAAAAACTTTCTGCGAAAACCGCCAAGACTTCCGATGCGCTTAAGGCGCTTAATGAATCACTTAAGGCTTGGTGTGAGTCTCGCGAGTATGAATTCTCGAAAATCGACGAAAAGAAAGCCGTAGAGATTCTTGCCGAGAAAATGACTAATCGGTCAAAGAAGGCGGAGGGCATCAAAGATCTTATTAAAATCGATACATCTGACGCTTCGGCGAATGGGAAGCTTGCAAAAGGTATAGGCAACGCCATTGTGGGGTTAAAGTGCGAATTCGTAGATGTTTTTGGCGAGTTCGAGTGCGAGGCAACCAAGTTTGAGCTTTCAGATGATGAAAAGCTCGAAGCGCTTAATACTGCTTGCCCTGATGATTGTGTGGAACTGCTTGAAGCCATATGCGGTGTGTATTCTGCTTATGTGTTGCAGGGCTTGTTGGCTTACGCAGAGGGCAAGACTATCTCACACAATATGATTGCGAAATACGATTGCTACAAGCGTGATCTTGAGACTTTGAAGTCCCTCGTGCGTGACTATGCTCCAGATTCCTACGATGATTTTTTCCGTGGATCAACGTATCATGATACGAATGCCGATGATCCATCGCGAGACTATGATGTTTCAAAAGCAAAGGGATATACGGCGTATGACTTGCACAAACTTACCTATGATGATTTTGCAAAGGCTGCTGGAAAGCTACTTGCGGGGACTGGGGCGGAAACAGACGAGCGCTATACCCAAATGATGGACGCCTTCAAGGAACAGCGTTTTCTTCGTAGGCTCAAAACGAGCGACAATGGAGCCATTTACTATCAGCTACATTTGGAAGAGCTTCAAGCAATTCTCAAAAATCAAAGCTCGTATTACTCGTTTCTTAAAAATGATGAAGCAAAGATTGAGAGTCTCGTAACGTTTCGTATTCCATATTACGTTGGACCGCTTACGTCCAAAAACGCTGCGCAGGACCGTCACGCCAATAATCGCTTTCAGTGGTCTGAGCGCAAACCTGGCATGGAAGATGCTACCGTTACCCCGTGGAATTGGGAAAGCATTATCGATAAAAATAAAAGTGCCGAAAACTTCATTATGCGTATGACGGGAGACTGCACTTATCTTGCAGGCGAAAAGGTTTTGCCTAAACAATCACTTCTCTACGAAGAGTTTTGCGTGCTTAATGAACTCAACGGTGTGCGCTGGACCATGGACGGTGATGACTGGCGACGCCTCGATGCGGCTCAGCGTGAAGGTATTATTCACGACCTATTTCATCGTAATCGTCGCGTGACGTACAAAATGATCGCCGACTGGCTCGTGCGCGAAGGCGACGCAACAAATCCTCTCGTCACGGGTGGTCAAGGTGAATCGGGACTTGAATCTAAGATGGCTTCGTATATCTTCTTCGCTAAGGATATCTTCGGGGTCGACGAGCTTGATTCGTTGGATTATCCCGTTATCGAGAAGATCATCTTATGGAACACTCTTTTTGAAGACCGTTCTATCCTCAGGGAAAAGTTGCAAGAGGAATTCGGTCCTGCTGGAAATGGGATGCTCAATGTGGAGCAAATCAAGAAGATATGCAAGAAGCGCATGACGGGCTGGGGTCGCCTGTCGCAGAAGTTTTTGTGCGGTATTAAAGTTAACACGCAAGCTGCACGACAGGTGAGCATTATGGATGTGCTTCGCGAAGGCAATCCCAATACTACTCGTCGCCAGGGTGAAACTATGGTCATGATGGAGATTCTTCATGATGATACGCTGGGTTTTCAAGAAAAGATTGACGAACACAATCGTAAATATTATATGGAGAACGAAAAAGGGATGGGAGTCAATGAGCTGCCTGGCTCGCCTGCGATTCGTCGCAGCCTTAATCAGGCGATTCGCATTGTTGATGAAATTGCGAAAATTGCGGGGCACGCGCCTGCGAACGTGTTTGTCGAGGTTACGCGCGATGAGGACGTGAGTAAAAAGGGTAAGCGCACCAAAAAACGCTGGGATAACATTGAAGCGGCGCTTAGCGCATTCAAGGCTCAAGGTGGAAATCTTGAGGTTATGGGTGACTTTAAGGAGCTTAAAGCCGCCAACATTGATTTAGACGAACGTCTAACGCTGTACCTTATACAAAACGGCAAGTGTCTCTACTCTGGAAAGTCGATTAATCTTGAGAAATTAATGGCAGGCTCGGGTGATTATGAGGTTGACCACATCATTCCGCGTGCTTACATCAAAGACGATAGTTTAGATAATAAGGCACTGGTGTGGCGTGAAGAGAATCAGCGCAAAACCGACCAACTGCTGATCGATGAAAGCATTCGCAGGAAAATGGGAAACACTTGGGGTTGTTTGCATGAGGCAAAGATGATGAGCGATAAAAAGTATCGCAATCTTATGCGCACGAATATTAGCAACAATGCCATGAAGGGTTTTATTGCTCGCCAGTTGGTTGAGACGAGTCAGATGGTCAAAATGGCTCAGTCGTTACTTGAGGCACGTTATGCCAGCGAAGGAACAAAAATTATTCCTGTGAAGGCGAGCATATCCCATAATTTGCGTGATGCTGCTGGTTTGGTCAAATGTCGCGAGGCCAATGATTTTCATCATGCACACGATGCCTATTTAGCTTGCCGTTTGGGCTTGTTTATCCAAATGAGGCATCCTGGTATGTATAACAATCCTATTGCTTATTCTCGCGTAATGAAAAAGTATGTGCGTGAGCAATCTGAATTATTTAAGAAGACGCACAAGATGCCTGGTTCAGCTGGCTTTGTGGTAAACAGTTTTATGACAGCGGGTTTTGACCCAGAGTCGGGTGAAATTTTTGATGACGCCTGGGATGAAGATGATGATGTGAAGCGCCATAGAGGCAAGTATCTTCCTGATGCCTGGAATGCCGCGGTAGAAGTCGAGGGTATTCGCCGTGCGCTCAATTATCGTCAATGCTATATCTCAAGGATGCCGCAGGAAGATACAGGAGCGTTTTGGGATGCGACGGTGTATTCGCCTCGAAGTGGCAAGAAACTCGATCTTCCTCTTAAATCCGAACTCGATCCTGCTAAGTACGGTAGCTACTCGAGAGAGCAATTTGCTTACTTCTATATCTATGAGGCGAAAAAGAAGGGGAAGAGTCTATTCCAGTTTGATCAGGTTCCTGTTTCAGTTGCAAAACGAATTAAAGACGGAACAAAGACGCTTGATGGTTTTGCCAAGAAACGTGCCGAAAACGCTGGTCTCGAGTACGTTGGCATACATCGTCGGAAGATACTAAAAAAACAGCTTGTTGAGATTGATGGTTGTAGGTTGTATTTGACGGGGGCAAAAGAGTTTCGAAATGCTGCTGAAATTGCTTTTTCGGTTGAGGAGTATCGCTTACTTTCCGATCAACAACTTGCAGTGTCAAAAGAACTTTTGATGGATGCGATTTGGACACGGTTTTGTGCGGAGTGTGGTCCGTTGCGGGGCTTCCTCGGCAAACAATTGAAGCTCGTTGGATATGAAGTTGGGTATAAGGGGCTTTCGGCTAACCAAAAATGGAACCTTCTTCTTGCGATTATTAAATTGGCAAACGCTGGTACCAATGTCGTTGATTTGAGTTGTATTGGAGGAGCTAAGAATGTTGGTACGATAAGGCCGGCTCGAAACAAACTCCTTAACGATTCCAAAACTCCCTTCTATATCATTGACCAGTCCGTGACGGGCATGTTTGAGAGAAAAACTCGTGTCGGGCTTTAGAAATATTGTCATCACGAATCCCTGCAAACTGCAGTACAAAGGAGGGTATATGGTGGTGCGTCGCGAGGACGACACGACCAAGGTCCACCTATCCGAAATCTCTTCTGTTGTTCTGCAAACCAACCAGGTATTTGTGAGTGCTTATCTGCTTTCCGAGCTTGCCAAGACAAAGGTTACATTCGTTGTTTCTGATGAGAAGTGTGACCCCGTCGGGCAGTATTTACCTCTCTATGGGGCGCATAACACAAGTAAGCGCATTGCGGAGCAAATGGAGTGGAGCGAACCTATCAAAAAACGTGTGTGGCAGCGCATTGTACGGGACAAGATTAAACATCAATCCGATGTGTTGCATGCGCGAGCACGTGAAGAACAAGGGGAAACACTTAAGAGTATTGTTGCCGAGGTCCGCTCAGGAGATACAACGAATCGCGAGGGGCATGCGGCACGAGTTTATTTCAATGCCTTGTTTGGTCCTGAGTTTTCACGTGACGATGACACTCCACTTAACGCAGCGCTTAATTATGGGTATGCAATTTTGCTATCCAGTGTTAATCGTGAGATAGTCGCCCGAGGATATCTCACGCAATCAGGCATTTGTCACAGAAATGAGTTTAATCAGTTTAATTTGAGCTGTGACTTTATGGAACCATTCAGGCCGCTTGTCGACCGCATAGTGTTTGATAACTTTGACGGTGATTTTACCAAGGAGACCAAGCTTCTCTTGGTGGACATGCTTAATCAAGGTATTGCGTATCGCGGAGGTATTTATCGGGTTGGGTCGGTTATATCGCTTTATGTTGCCGATTGCTTTAAAGCGCTTGATCGAAGGCTGTCAATCGACGAGATTGAGGCTTTTGATGTCGTATGAGCGTAGGCGGAAGGATTAGATATATGCGGCTTGTTGTATTCTTCGATCTTCCAGTCGATACGCCAGCGCAGCGCAAAGACTACCGCGTTTTTCGCAAGTTTTTACTTAAAGATGGTTATCTTATGCTGCAGGAATCGGTGTATGCCAAGCTGGTTGTCAACGATGGTGCTGCTGGTAATGCGGTTCAGCGACTTCGAAAGCATCGGCCACCGGCGGGGTTGGTGCAGGTGCTTAAAGTGACCGAATCCCAATTCTCGACCATGGAATATATCACAGGGAACCGCGAGGCATACGATGAAGTCGATACCATGGAAGAGCTTATGATTCTATGAAGCTCGTATTTACTGGGCTGGAACACTCCATTGAGCTTGCGGTAGGGGAGACGGCTGTTTTGCAAGTGGAGAATGCGGCTTTGTTCGCTCGTATTGTGAGGTCGTTGCAATCAGGGCAGGGTCGATACGCAGCGGAGCCCTATACGTTTTGGAATGGTGAGATGGAGGTCAAACCATCTTCGGCGATCATGCTCGTGACCGATGTTGTGCGTTTGCCTTGGAGTGAACGTTCATTTGTTGCTGCGGTAACCAAACGTATTGAGAGAGAGTATCTTGAGGACGAAGAGCTCAGGATGCAGGTTGAAGCCGCTGAGCGGTCGTTGCAAGAAAAACTGGGAAGCCTAAACTTTGGGTTCAATGCTGACTTTGGTTTTGGATTAGAATGGGATTTGAAGCGCTATCTTAAATTCATGGGATTTGGTGTGGCGGTTCAGGAAGAAAAAACGCTCCTTGACAATGTATTAAATTTTCTTTCATTTGCTCTTGACGCAGGTTGCAAGAAGACTATTACGTTTGTGAATCTGAAAACTTTTTTGACAGAAAATGAACTAAAAGTGCTGTATGATCACGTGTTTTTTCTGAAATTAAGTGTTTTGCTTTTAGAGAACAAAAAGGATAGTATGACATACGATCATGAACATAAACTAACGGTTGACCTGCAGTTTTTAGAGCATTGAAAGCATTTGCTAATTAAGTCGAACGTCTCGTCGCAGTAGGGAATTTGCTCCAATGGTTTTGGAGCAGTGTCGATTTAACTGGTAATCAAACGCGTTCGAGCTTACTGTAAAGAAATATCGGTTTTGGAGCAGTGTCGATTTAACTGGTAATCAAACGTTGATAATCGCGTTAAACTCCATCCGTGCGTTTTGGAGCAGTGTCGATTTAACTGGTAATCAAACGAAAGATACGCCCGTCGATTCGCTCACCGAGTTTTGGAGCAGTGTCGATTTAACTGGTAATCAAACAAGCTAGAAACTGAGTACAAAGCAGGAACCGTTTTGGAGCAGTGTCGATTTAACTGGTAATCAAACTTTACCCGCGTCGAGAGGGACGAGAACGGGTTTTGGAGCAGTGTCGATTTAACTGGTAATCAAACAGCACTATGACGAGCCGATTCATCCAGTAGTTTTGGAGCAGTGTCGATTTAACTGGTAATCAAACGAGACAATGGCGCGTGCGGTTCTTATCGCTGTTTTGGAGCAGTGTCGATTTAACTGGTAATCAAACGGCTTCACCCTCTATACGACCAAAATCGTAGTTTTGGAGCAGTGTCGATTTAACTGGTAATCAAACGCGCTTGAAGAGTGGAATTTAGACAAGGTTGTTTTGGAGCAGTGTCGATTTAACTGGTAATCAAACTTTACTTCATTTTGGGACATGAGCCGAGCGTTTTGGAGCAGTGTCGATTTAACTGGTAATCAAACACCCACCCAGCATTGGCTAACATTTACCAGTTTTGGAGCAGTGTCGATTTAACTGGTAATCAAACTAGAGCATCCACGCCATTTTCGAGTCTACAGTTTTGGAGCAGTGTCGATTTAACTGGTAATCAAACTGATGGACGGGGCGGTGTTCTTGGAGCCTGGTTTTGGAGCAGTGTCGATTTAACTGGTAATCAAACGACGAGGGCTATACAGGCCCAATTAAGGTGTTTTGGAGCAGTGCCGATTTAACTGGTAATCAAACAAGAGTGCGCTCGTGCAAGTCAATGAGGGTGTTTTGGAGCAGTGTCGATTTAACTGGTAATCAAACCTAAAAGGTGTCACATGGGGGGCTTAGGGCAAAAGAAAAGCCCCCGTTAAGGGAGCTTAAACTAGTTAGATTAAGATTCTTGAATCGACGCGCCTACATTGCTGCATCCGTCGCTTTGATTGCAACTTCGATAACGCTCTCGAACGCTTTACCGAGAAAAGATTTAACCTCAGCCATCTTTGAATTGTTAGTGAGGTATTGAGCGCCTTTTTGCGACAATCCTAAAGCCTTTGGCTCTGCTATTGGCTTAGCGTCATTTCCCAAGTATTCGGGAATCTTTACGCCTTGAATGTAGCCATCATTGAGCATGGACTGAATAACATGGAGCCAGTAAACGTCATTGCAGCGTGTTAGTTCTTGTGCTTTATCTAAGGACGGGTAAACGCCAGCTTTTAAGCATTGATAGATGTATTTAAGCACCTTATAAACGATAACGTCATAATCATCGTAAGACATTACGAACCCCCTAAAGGTCAATAATCACGCCTTCATAGGGCGTAGCGCCATCAAGAGCAAGGATTTGGTCGATAGCCTCTTTATATTCAGCGTAGCTTTTTCGTGCCTTTTCGGGTGCTTGGTCGGTAAGCTCGTACTCATAGCTGTTATTAACAGGGCGATACCATGCAGGATTTTTTTTCCAAACATAGATTTTTCTGTATAACTCTTCGGTAATCACGATAACCCCCTTTGTTTGAGAAACTCTAGCAATGCTAACCCGTATGCGTTAGGTTTTCCGCAATTGAGATTTGCAAAACATTCTGCAAAGAAATCGCGTGAATTATCTTTTGCGTACACCGATAACTTATCGTTCTTTAATTTTACTATACTCATTATCTCTTCTCTGTGTTTATCTGCCATTTTTTCATATTGCCAATAGGTATAGTTTGCCCCTAATTCCTTCTCTACAATGCTTTTTTGCAAAATGTGCCCAAGCTCATGAACAGCGGGGTAAGAGCTTGAGCCGCTTTTAGTTGCGGGCATGAAATAGCCGTTCTTTATAGTTTGATTACCAGTTAAATCGACACTGCTCCAAAACCGAACTAAGCGGGTGTCTTTTTTGCACAAACAAAGAACGCTCATACTTTTCCGCTTCTGTTTTGGTATCGAAGTGCTTAACGCGCCTATCACGAGAACCGTCAAGCTTAGTGCCTAAAGTAACATCGACGCGCCATTTACCATTCTTTATTTTCTTAATCATGATAAAAGCCCCCCAAATCAGAAAAGCCGCTTGCCAGTAATGGCAAACGACCTTTCTTTTGTTGCTGGCTCTCGTAGAACACCAGCAACTGTATCACCATTAACTATACCAAAAAAGACACTGTAGGTTATTACCAAGGGTAAGCATATATTTCAAAGCTTGAATACTCAGGTATGCCATATGCATGGATATCGAAGGGAACATAATCACCTTTTACAACATTGACAAAGGAATTGTAGCCAGCAATCGTTTCTCCACTCTCATTTTTAAGAAGAACCGACACAAAGGCAGATTCTTTATTACCCCAAGAATCATCAACTTTCAGCCTTCCAGTAAAATCGACATCACCGAAAGAGTCTTTAACATCATTTGTCTCGACTATTTCATACGACGGAATTACGATCTTATCTTTATTGACTTTATTCCAGTCTGAATCTTTTACGTAAGCATCAAATTCAACCGTTGCTGGCTTTGTTCCGTTTCCAGCTTGCATTCCAAAAGTTATAGTTTCATGAGGATTTATAACTCCCATAACCTGTTTATCACTAAACAAGATTTTCCCGTTTTCATCTTTTCCCGTGATAGTTACTGTTGCATAATCTCCCGCATAATTATCATTAGGGTTGTATATGGACACGCCATAATGAAGGAAGCTTGAATTACTATATTTATTGGGTTCAGGAGAATACCAACCAGAATCAGTAACCTGTATTGGCTCAGGGTCTTTATTCTCTCCTCCGCACCCAACTAAGACAAACGACAAGCACAGTGCAAGAGCGCACACCAACCCTACTAATACTTTCTTTTTCATTTTCATCACCCTTAATCCAATTCTTTTTCAGGCTGAAACCACACCACAGTACCAGCATGTATTTGATTGCCAATTGCATCGATGCTGCGAGCCAAAATACGGTCTAGCCAAAAATATCTTCCTAGGAAGATATTCTCTACGGAGCGTCTAAGACTTATCAAAACCTCTTAGAAGGATTGTTCGCTCTACTGCCCTACTATGCAAGCAAGCCTCCCGTTGTTTACATAGAGCCCATGCTACTCGCAATTGTAGCTTAAACCCCTAGCCATATGCCGTGAACTGGTCAAACGATCATCCGCACCGACAAATGGTACCGAAATAAATAATACCGTTATTATTTATTTCGGTGTCCAATATCCTACCCACGCAATAATCAAAAATCCGCTATGCAAAAGACGTTTACGTCGCTTAAATGGCATAATGACTCCGCCAGAGCAGAGAAAAACAGGCTTACAAGGCGAGTATTTTCGTCTTATAACATAAAAAAGGGAATTGACCTGCATCAACTCCCTAAACCAAACCCGGACAACGGAGTCGGAGGGTATTGTCTGGGGTTATCGTGTTTTGTTCGCTCTTCTCTGCGCGCTTGGTAGTGCAGAAAATAAGATGAGCGGGTCACCTGTTACTAATTGGTATCACGCTCCCGCTCAGCTATATTATGCCATGCGAAACGAGAATTGTAAGAAAGTGAGAGCGGTTCACATGTTACCAAAAAGGGTATCAAATGGCCGCTCGACTGCATTATGCCATGAGAAATAAAAGGTTGAAATATGAAAAATACGATAGGCGACTCATAAACCACCTATGGGTGGTAAATGGTCGCCTAACATAGATACATTTTATTACGGAACGAAAATTTTTGAGCAGTGTCGATTTAACTGGTAATCAACTATAGGGTGTTTAATTATGACGTTTATGGTTGTTATGTCTTTTAGCGTCTAGATCGCTTTTCCTTTGGTGGCTATCTTTTTGGTGATCTCACATTATAAGCATTTCGATATGCTCTTTTTTCTTTGCGTTTGCAAACGCCCCTCGCAATTCAGCTTTAGAAAGGCAACCTTGCCTTTATCTGTTTAACGCTCTTTTAACTAACTTTTTGTTTATTTCTGATTGAAATTTTCAGTAAATGAGGTATGCATGTCCCAAATGTGGTACACGCAAGAGGAAAAGATGTGTAAAACTGACTGGTAATCAACCGTTGAAAAATAAAAGCCCTGTAATCCAGGGCAGAACAAGCACTAAAAGCGGGACTACAAACGGCGGGAGAGTAAAACTTCCTGCCAACAACGAATATAGGCTTACAAAAAAGAAAGCGGAAAGTTATGAATTACGTATTACTCGGGGTTGTAGTTTTTGCGGCTTCTTTTCTTGGAAATGTTGTTGTTGCCTTGATAACGAGAAGGCTGGATAAATGACGATCGAAGCTCAGCGTCAAGGTTTTGCAAATCTTAACTGCGGAAAGCCTAACGAATACGGTATAGCGTTATCGGAATTTCTCAAACAAAGGGGGTTATCGTGATTACAAAAAAAGTCTATGAAAAACATCCGGGCGATTCTTGCAGCGACGGCTCTCGTCGCATACGGCACGGCTTCGGCCTGCACCAACTTCATCATCACCCGGGGAGCCTCCTCGGACGGCTCGGTGATGGTCTCCTACGCCGCCGACTCCCACCAGCTCTACGGCGCACTCTACAAAACCTTCGCCGGGCGCTACAAACCCGGCACGATGCTCCCGGTCTATGACTGGGACTCGGGCCGCTACCTGGGAGAAATTCCGCAAGCGGCACAAACATACGCCACGATCGGCAACATGAACGAACATTCGCTCATCATCGCCGAATCGACCTACGGCGGACGCGAGGAGCTGGCCGATTCGACGGGTCGCATCGATTACGGCTCGCTCATCTACATCACCCTGCAACGCGCCAAGACTGCCCGCGAAGCGATCCGGATCATCGTGGATCTGGCCAACACCTACGGCTACGCTTCGAGCGGCGAATCCTTCTCGATCGCCGACCAGAACGAAGCCTGGATCATGGAGCTGATCGGCAAGGGCTGCGAGCTCGATGCCGAGGGTAACAACACCCGCAAGGGCATCGTCTGGGTAGCTCGCCGCATTCCCGACGGATACGTTTCGGCACACGCCAACCAGTCGCGCATCACGACTTTCCCGCTCGACGATCCCGAGAACTGCCTCTACGCTCCCGACGTGATCTCCTTCGCCCGTGAAAAGGGCTATTTCAACGGCCCGGACGAGGAGTTCAGCTTCTGCGATGCCTACGCTCCGGCCGATTTCGGCACGGTGCGCGGATGCGATGCCCGCGTGTGGGCGTTCTTCCGCACCGTAGCGGACGACATGGATCAATACACGGACTATGCAATGGGATACAACATGTCCAACCGGATGCCCCTCTGGGTGAAACCCCGCACCAAAGTCGATCCCAAGACCGTTTTCGACGCCATGCGCGACCACTACGAAGGAACTCCGATGGACATGACCCAGGACATCGGTGCGGGCGGACATGCCCTGCCGTACCGCTGGCGCCCGATGGATTTCGAAGTGGACGGCGTAACCTACCTGAACGAGCGTGCGGTAGCAACCCAGCAGACTGGATTCTGGTTCGTGGCACAGGCCCGGCCCTGGCTGCCGGACGACATGGGCATCCTCTGGTTCGGGGTGGACGATGCAGCGACATCCTGCCTGACGCCGATCTACTGCTCGGCAACCGAGGTTCCCGAATGTTTCCGCGAGGGCAACGGCACGATGCTCAAATATTCGCCCACGTCGGCATTCTGGCTCTTCAACCGCGTAACCAACTTCGCCTATCTGCGTTACGATCTGATCGCGGCCGACATCCGCAAGGTGGTTGACGAGTGGGAGAATACCCGTTTGGAGGAGGTCAAACAGATCGACGCAGCCACAGAGGGCGACTCGCCCAAGAAACGGCAGAAACGGCTTACCCGTTATTCGGTGGATATGGCCCAGCAACTCTTCGACCGCTGGACGGAACTCGACCGGTACCTGCTCGTCAAATACATCGACGGCAACCTGAAGAGCGAAACCGAACCGGGTAAATTCCTCGACAACGGCAACGGGCGCGACATTCCCGACAAGATCCAGTTCCCGGGCTATAACGAAAAGTGGAAACGCGCCGTAGTAGCCGACCACGGTGAAGTGCTGAAAGTAATTCAATAAACACATACAAAAAATATGAAATACGATATCATTGTGATCGGCAGCGGTCCGGGCGGTTACGTAGCCGCCATCCGCGCTGCTCAACTGGGTAAGAAAGTGGCTGTCGTAGAGCGTGCCGAGGCCGGCGGCGTATGCCTCAACTGGGGTTGCATCCCGACCAAAGCGCTGCTCAAGAGCGCCCAGGTTTACAACTATTGCAAGTCGGCCGAACATTACGGACTCAACTTCGCAGGCGAAGTGCGGCCCAACCTCGAAAAGATCGTAGCCCGCTCGCGCGGCGTGGCCGAAACGATGAACAAAGGCGTGTTGTTCCTGCTCAAAAAGAACAACGTGGAGCTGATCAACGGCTTCGCAAAACTGAAAGGAAACGGCCGGATCGACGTGGACGGCACGGAGTACGAAGCCGACCACATCATCCTCGCCACCGGAGCACGGCCCCGCGAAATGCCGTTCATGCCCATCGACGGAGAGCACGTGATCTCCTCGAAGCAGGCGCTCGTACTGCCCAAACTGCCCGAAACGATGATCGTCGTGGGATCGGGTGCCATCGGCAGCGAGTTCGCTTATTTTTATGCCGCGCTGGGTGTGAAGGTCACCATCGTCGAGTATCTGCCCCAGATCATGCCCCTCGAAGACGAAGAGGTCGCCAAAACCATGGAACGCTCGTTCCGCAAGCTGAAAGCGACCATACTTACTTCGACCACCGTGAAATCGGTGAAAGTCAATGCCGAAGGCAAATGCGACGTCGAGGTGGAAGGCAAGAAGGGCACGGAAACGCTGGTAGCCGATATCGTCCTCTCGGCCGTCGGCATCCAGTCCAACATCGAGGGAATTGGGCTCGAGGAGCTGGGCGTCGCGGTCGAGCGCGGCAAGGTGACGGTGGATTCCTTCTACCGCACGAACGTGCCGGGCATCTACGCCATCGGCGACATCGTGCCGGGTCCGGCGCTGGCCCACGTCGCTTCGGCCGAGGGCATCTGCTGCGTGGAGGCCATCTGTGGACTGAACCCCGAGCCGGTGGACTACACGACCATCCCGTCGTGCGTCTTCACGCAGCCCGAGGTGGCATCGGTCGGCATGACCGAGCAGCAGGCCGCCGAGCGGGGCATCGCGGTGAAGATCGGACG
>OLOH01000036.1_pt1 | contig 105349 bp, 88 predicted proteins | sample 1673221 | NCBI WGS metagenome assembly OLOH01 (sample SAMEA3136767, study PRJEB25190) | human gut metagenome
TGGGTGTCGGCGGCGATGATTCCTGGGGTGCACCGGTGCATGAGGAGTACAGAATTCATGCAGATCAGCCGATGAAATTGGAGTTTGTAATTATGCCTTTTGAAGGGTAAGGAATTACTTTATGTCTATGAAAGTACGGCTAATTTCCCTTTGTCCATCTCACAGACGGTATCGTTAGTGTCAAGCAAAAGTAGGCAGCATTTCTCAAAATCGTCACAATACAAAAAATCAGAATGATAAATCAGTGAAAGGTTTGCTGTTGTCCTTTTGTATCCAGTTTGCGTCGTCACCGTTTTTCACACGCAGCGCAATCTCATCTGTATTGTAAACAGAAGCAACGACATTTTCCTTATGCTTTCTGAATTTATCTGCCGATTCAAAGCTTGCATAGGTAACTTTATTATCAAGCTTTTTGTGGATTTTTCCATCCTTCTGAACTTGATGAAGGACGCCGTCATAGGCTGTGCCTATTTTCATTTCCCTGGATTTTCCGTGTTTTTTCTGTATCTTGCTTTCCGCATTCAATCACAGTTTTGAAAATCTCTTCCACAAATACAGAAAAGTTTTCAATTTCTCCATTGCCTATTTTTAGAACCTGTCTTCACAAGCGTATACACGTGTCTTTTCGGCAAATTTTGCTGCATACTGCGTGAAAAATACTTGCCGGGCGACTGCGTTCGAGGCAGGATTCTGCTCGAGAACAAAGGAGTGTCGCACTAGGATGGATTGCGACCGACAGCCCGCCTGCGTATGTTTGCCTTGTCTGCAACGAAATTATGCTCGAAAATCCACACATATTTCTTGTGAAGACAGGTTCTTACTTTATATGCTATACGCATTTTAGGGTCACTTGCTTTCTATGTTTTGTTCCAATTACATTTTAGCATTTTTTGACCTGAAGAGCAACTGTTTTTTTGCAGCTGCTCCTTTTTATTTGCCTACTTTTATTTTACGCTAAGCTTTTTTCAAGTTCCCAAATAACCGGGAATTATTTGCTTTGGGAATTGCACCGGGTATAAGAACTACACCTGAACATTTCTGTCCAAGTGCAGTTTTACGTGTTATATTATGATTCAATGAAACGTTGCCTTATAATCATTCCCCCACTTCTCCATAGCGTCTAAAGTCGGACGCATGGTGTCACCCAATTCGCTGAGGGAATATTCCACTCTCGGCGGAACTTCTGCATATACTGTGCGATTGATTATCCCATCTGCCTCCATGGAACGCAGGCTCTGGGTCAGCACTTTCTGGCTAATCCCCTCCAGAGATTTTTGCAGTTCGTTAAAACGCCACGGACGTATTCGCAGATTACGCAGAATCAACAGCTTCCACTTGTTGCCGATAAGCTGTACTGTAATTGCCACTGGGCATTCCGGCAATTCTTCTTTTTTTATCATGATAACATCTCATTTGTTTCATTTAGAATGTTACATTCATTATAGCAGGTTACAGTTGAAATTGCAATACATTTTGCCATTCACAAACTGTTTACAATAAAATTTAGCGTCAAAAACCCAGCTAATGCACAATCGTTACCTTTTGGTAACTACCTTACAAAAAAATGCGTACTTTTCAAGTGCAGAAATGTGTGGTATGCTGATAACAACAGGGAAACCTGAATAAAAACAAGGAGGAAATCACAATGAGTGAAATGCTGAACAGAGTTGTTGCTTTTGGCGGTGACAGCGGTGCTTGCGGTGCAGCAGACCCGAAGGAAGCTCCGGCTTCTGCTTGCGGTATTGCCTAAAGTGTAACGTAACATGACACCACTTCCAAAAAGCAGACGCATCGTTTGATGCGGTGCGTTTGCTGAGAGAATTGTACGCTTTTGCGTTTGAAATAGATCAGGAGGAAACGACTTTATGAAACCATATTTTGCTTTTCAATGGCACATCAATTGCAGACAATTCGGACAGAGCCGCTGATGAGATACAAAATTTCACTGTAATAGTGCCAGTGCAGCGGAGAGTGCGTGCTGTCTGTATAAAAAATGTCATAAGGCTGCTGCATAAAGTCGATGTATTCAAAAAGTTTCATTTTCCATTCCTCCCAATCTGTATTGTATCATAAACCAGTATCTTTCGTCAATCCGCAAATAATCGGTTTGTACAATTTTTTGCGTTCTATTTCATAGAAACAGGATACCTGACAGGTGTAAAATAGAATCAATGAAAATTCATCAAGCCTTAAAGAGGATTCGCATATGAAAGCAAAGGTATTTCAGGAGCATCTCGAAAAGAATATCATTCCGTTTTGGAATCAGATGACGGATTTCGAAAAGGGCGGTTTTTATGGCTATGCAGATTCTGACGGAAAACCTGTAAAAGACAGTGTGAAGGGCTGTATCCTGAACAGCCGCATTCTATGGTTTTATGCAGCCTCTTATCAGTTGCTGAAAAAGCCGGAACTTCTGGAAAAAGCAGACCATGCTTATCAATTTCTTGCAGAACATTTCTATGACAGCAGATACGGTGGTATGTTCTGGTCTGTACAGGCAGACGGAACGCCGGAGGATACGACAAAGCACACGTACAATCAGGCGTTCGCCATCTATGCCCTTTCTGTTTATTATCAGGCAAGCGGAAAAAAGAGGCACTGAATCTTTCCTACAGATTATATCAGATTATCGAAAGCAAGTGTCGCGATCATGAGGGCTATTTTGAGGCGTTCAGCCGTGATTCCTCGCCGGTTTCCAATGACAAGCTGTGCACTTGTGGCATTAGATACAGCGGAAATCCGGTTTCTCCATTTTTCAAAAGCGTATAGAAAACATGACAGGAGGTATAACTCATGCAAAACACAGTCAATTCCAATGCAACAGAAAAAGCAAAAGCACTTCTGAATTTTCTTTCAGAAACCGCAGGAAAAGCGATTATCACCGGACAGCACACCCAGACAAATCCAATGGAGGAAATTGACTATATCAAAAGCAAAACGGGAAAAGAGCCCTTGCTCCGCGGGTTTGAAATGCTGGCATATTCGCAGAACATCAATGATAACGATGCGTCAGAAGCCTGCCTTACTGAGGTTTATGAAAATCGAAATACCATGGAAACTGCACTGAAATGGGCAGAAGCAACCAGCGGTATTGTGACGTTGTCTTTTCACTGGTTTTCTCCCATTGGCGGTCATGACAAGAGCTTTTATGCGAAAAATACAGATTTTGATGCATCACGCATCCTGATTGACGGCACACCGGAACGTGCAGCGTTTTATCACGATATGGATATCATTGCAGAAGAACTCAAGAAATTTCGTGAGGCAGATATTCCAGTATTGTGGCGACCTTTTCACGAATCAGACGGAGATTGGTTCTGGTGGGGTGCAAAAGGCCCCGAAACAGCAAAGGAATTATACAAACTGATGTTTGAATATTATACGCAGATACATCATCTGAATCATTTGCTTTGGGTCTGGAATTGCCGTCTGAAAGAAGGATACCCTGGTGATGCATATGTTGATGTAATTTCTGTGGACATTTATCTGGAAAAATACGCAAGAACAGATTATCATGAGGATTACATGAAACTCATTGCATCAACAACAAAAAATAAAGTGGCTGCTCTGGCAGAAGTAGGATATCTTCCGGATGTTGGAATGCTGGAACAGTCGCATACGCCATGGGCATATTATATGACATGGTCAAAAGAATTCTGCATCGGTGAGCAATATAATTCAACAACACAGTTGCAGAAAATGTATGCAAGTGATTATGCTCTTACAATGGATCATAGAAGAAAAACTGTCTGAGTTTGTAGAAAATCCTTGTAAGTTGCCATATTTAAAAGATTTTGACAGCTCGCTTTTTTATTAGCGAGGTGGCTCAGTTTTTTATTGACAAAGGCAATTGTACACGTAGCTTGAAACATATCAACATCATCAGAGCACCATACCCGCTACGATTATCGATATTTACATACGTTCGTTTTTCAGGTTTCTTTTTGTCATTTTTGCTATTAAAGTGATTATTGGTCACACCCGAAAAAGCGCTTAATCTGCGATAGATGTTTGCTTTATTGGATTTCCCCCGCCTAGACATCCATTGCTTCTTGTTCCAATCCTTTTATCGCCTCAAATGATTTGGAATTGTAAACATCAAAAAAGAGTTACAATTCGTCGATCTTTTTGCTGGTTTCCTTGATGTGACCTGTAATCTGGAACTGCCTTTATTATAGCAGAGCCGCGGGACGCACGTCTGTCCGTTCAAATATAATTTATAACTATAGACAGTATCACATAAGTCTTTGCAACATCCCCTATTTTTAAAACTGGCAGACGCGTTTTTCTGCTTTGTCGAATTTTGTCAAAACTTGCGGTAAAAAAATGAAAAACCACAGTTGAATTTTTATGTCGTTTATGGTATAATTGTAACATATAAACAATACTGAGGTGGAAAGAATGGAATATTATGCACATATTCGGGAGGACGGCGAGAAGCAAATGGTTCTGGAACATCTGACCAATGTTTCTGATATGGCGGGTGCATTCTCGAAGGAAATGCTTCGGGAGATTTGCCGGGCTGCCGGACGCTATCATGACATCGGAAAATATGCGCCGGCATTTCAGCAGCGTCTGATGACCGGAAAGCCGAAGTTCGAGCATTCCGCCTGCGGCGCGATCGCTCTGGATCAGATGTCGAAAAACAAGATGGAGGAATGCGTTGCCTGGATGCTGGAATACTGCATTGCCGGGCATCATACCGGACTGCCGGACGGCGGAACGAAGTCCGGCAGAGGGTATCCTTATGACGGAACTGCATTGTATCATCGGTTGGGGCGAGCGCCGAATTATACCGGGGAACGGGATTTCAGCGCCTATCAGAAGGATGTGCCCCTGGCGATCCCGGATGCCGCTGCCATGATGCAAGAGCTACTCCGGGCAAAAGATCAGACGGAAATGCTGGAGCGGTATGCCTTTTTTACACGATATGTTTTTTCTTGTCTGACAGATGCCGATTTTCTGGACACGGAGCAGTTTTGTAATCCGCAGAAACAACGCGGTCTGTCTGCAGACTTTGCCGAAGTTCTGAAAGCGCTGAACCAGAAGCTTTCCGGATTTCGGGCTGAAACATCGTTGCAAAAGGCACGGCAGCGCTTGCAGCAGCAGGCGTTTCAGAATGCCGCGCAAAGTGATGCGCCCATCTCTATTTTGAATATGCCTACCGGCAGCGGAAAGACGCTGTGCAGCCTGAAGATTGCACTGCAAAAGGTGCTGAACAATACCGGAAAAAAGCGGATCATCTATGTAATACCATATACAAGCATCATTGAGCAGACTGCCGAGCAATTCGAACAGGAGTTCGGACAGTACGCGGACATTTTGCAGCACCATTCCAATTATGTCTACGATACCGATCCGGAGGAGCAGGCAGACGACACGGTTTCTGAGGCACAGCGCCGAAAGTCTGCCACAGAGAATTGGGATGCGCCGTTTCTCGTTACCACAAGCGTACAGTTTTTTCAGTCACTCTACCATTATAAAGGCACCGGACTGCGTAAGCTGCACAATATGGCGGATGCTGTGATCGTGTTTGACGAGGTGCACCTGCTTCCGGTGGAGCTGCTCCAGCCCTGTCTGCGCGGCATCGGCTATCTGATTCGATATCTGAACAGCGAAGCCATCTTTCTGTCTGCAACGATGCCGGATTATACGGAGCTGTTTCAGCGGTATCTACCAGGAATTCCGGTTTGTCCGCTCATCACTGACCGCACCGATTTTGCCGCTTTTCAGAAGTGCCGTTTTCACTTTCTGGGGATGACAGACTATGATAATGTGCTGGAAAAGGCTTCTGCCTATCCCAGCAGTTTAATTATTGTCAATCAGCGAAAGTCTGCCCGAGAAGTCTTTGCACAGGTTTCGGGGAAGAAATATCACCTTTCCACGGACATGATACCGGCAGACCGTTCTCGTGTGATTGGGGAGATCCGGGCAGACCTGAAAAAGGGTGTCCCCATCACGGTGGTTTCTACCTCTCTGGTGGAAGCCGGGGTAGATCTTGACTTTTCCGCAGTATTCCGGCAGATGGCAGGGCTGGACAATATTTTGCAGTCTGCCGGACGGTGCAACCGGGAGGGAAAACTGGAAAAGGGTGACGTCTATATCTTTGAAACTGAGGAGCGTGTGCCCCGCACGCTGGAGCAACGGGTGCAGTTTACAAAGGCAGCGCGTCAGAGATGCCCGGAGATCGCTGCCCCGGAATGCATCGAGACCTATTATCGACAGTTCTACACATTTTGCGATAAGGACGAGATCAGGAGCAATACCATTGCCAGGGATGCTGCGGGGATCGACAATCTGCCGTTTCGGACATATGCAGAAAATTTCCGGTTCATCCAAGAGGACACAGTCGGCGTTGTGATCCCTACAGATGACACAGCAAAAGCGCTTCTGGCAAAGCTGGAATCCGGAAAGTTTTCAGTCAGGCGAAAACTGCAGCGCTATACCGTTTCGCTGCGGCGGCATGCGTTTTCCAAAGCGGCAGAAGCCGGCATTCTGTGCGAAAGAAACGGCGTTTTCGTTCTGGCGGATATGGCATATTACGAAAAGGAGACTGGCTTGAATCTGGAGCACAACGGAGACCTGCTCTGGGATGGCATGTTCCCGTAATATGTATGCCTTTGGCAGGGAGGAATCTCTGAACAGCAGAAGACAACCCGGCAAAATCACCGGATCCTCTTCCAATCGTTCCTCATAAAAAATAGAAAATATTTCAACTCACTGCAATTTGCAGACTTTTCTCTTATTATAAGCGATGATGTGATAAAAACCAAGTGGGTTTGGAATACTGTACAAAAATATTCTATGATATTTGTGCAAAATGAATATTGCATATCCGAAAGATCAGCGTTCTAGCAAATATAAAATAAGTCGAAAGGAGTGAATGAAATGGCTTATGGATTTCAAATCATGGTGGAGGGCGACTATGCCTGCTTCTCCCGGCCGGAAATGAAGGTGGAGCGTGTTTCTTATGACGTGCCGACACCATCTGCACTGGAAGGTCTTATCAAGTCCATATATTGGAAGCCTCCGGTTCGTTACAGAATAGACAAAATTTTTGTCTATCATCCCATCCAGTTTCTGAATGTGCGGCGAAATGAGTGCAAGAGCAAGGTTTCTTATACTGCTGTACGCGCACAGATGAAAGGGAACGGCTCACCGGTAATCTATACCTCTGAAGATCGCACGCAGCGCGCCTCGATGATTTTGAAGCATGTGAAATACGGCATTGCCTTTCACATGGAGATGACCGGGCTGAAAGCAGACCATCCCGACGAGTGCGAAGCCAAGCATTACAACATTCTGCTGCGGCGGCTACGAAATGGTCAGTGCTTTTGTCAGCCGTGTCTGGGCTGCCGGGAATTTCCGGTGAAAAAAATCACCCTGGTGGACGAGCTCCATCCGGAAGAGATTTCACCGGAACTGAAAGGAGACATCGACCTGGGCTATATGCTCTATGGCATGCGCTTTCATGACGGCGGAAAGCCCATAAACGGTGACTGGGAACACCCGCAGTTTTCCGACAAAGCGGATGCGGTCTATTATCGGCCGCATATGATTGACGGCATCATTGACGTGAAAAAGTATCGGGAGGGGATCATATGCTGATACAGGCGCTTTGCAGCTATGCAGACCAGCTGGCGGAACGTGCCGGCGGACAAAAAATTCCCGATGGCTGGTCGGAGCAGAAGATTTCCTTTGAAGTGCTTCTGACACCGGAGGGAAAGATCGGCGACATTCTGGACATCCGGAATGCGGTGGAAACGCCGCAGAAAAAGGGCAAGACTAAGATCACATATTCGCCCAGAACCTGTCTGCTTCCGCTGCGGACACAGGTGACGGGGATCTGTTCCAACACCATTGAGCACCGTCCGCTGTACCTCTTCGGTCTGAATCTTGATCAGGGAGAACTGAAGCCCTGTGACAAGACCAATAAGGCGAAGAAATCCCACGATGCCTTTGTGGTGCATAACCGGGAATTTTTTCAGGATCTGGATTCGGAGATCTGCCATGCGTTCTATGCGTTTTTACAGAACTGGAATCCGGAATCGGAGACAGAAAATCCTCATCTGAAAAAATGCGGTGCACTCTATAAGAACAACTATTTCTGTTTCGGGCTTCAGAGTGATCCCAATGTCCGTCTGGAGAATGACCCTGCTTTTCGGGAGAAGTACGACCGCATTTTTCGGGAGAAGCAGACTGCTGAAAAGGCGGCACAGAAAGAGAGCGGCACTTCGGCGCAGTGTGCTGTTTTGGGCGAGGTATTACCGGTGGCGCGTATCCACGATAAAATCAAGCTGCCCGGCGGAAATTCCACGGGGTGCGTTATGGTAGGTATGAAGGAATCGGCGTTCTGGTCTTACGGAAAGACACAGTCCTATAACAGCAACATTTCAGAAAAGGCGATGAAGAAATACACTTCGGCGCTGAATTATCTGGCTGGGGACAGGCGTCATCACAAGATTATGGATGAGATGTGTCTGGTCTATTTTGCCATGAAGCCGGATGATGCCGGAGAGTGCGATCTGTTTTCTTTTTTGCTGGGTGATCCTACTGCAAGGAATGAAGCTGAACTGGATGACATTTTCCGCCAGGCGGTTTTCGGTAGAGCCCCCGATCTGTCTGCGCTGCATGCGGACGCAGATGCGACATTCTATGTGGCAGGACTTTCTCCCAATAGTTCCCGCATCTGTCAGAAGTTTTTGTACCGGGACAAATACGGCACATTCATTGCCAATCTCGTGCAGCACCAAAAGGATCTGGCATGCAACCCGGCGCGGATGCGTCAGGTCTCCTTTGATGACATCCGAAAGCAGCTGGTTTCGCCGGTGGCAACGAATCCGAAAGTGCCGTCACCGCTTATGGCAAGCATCATGTATGCGGCATTTCACGGGAGCGCTTATCCCACAGACCTGCTCGCCACCGTGATCCGCCGCGTCAAAACAGACAGCGACAACGAAAACAACCATTTTATCAAGTTGAACGATGTGCGCACAGGCATCATTAAGGCATGTCTGAACCGTAAGGCGCGGCTGGCGCATCAAGAGGAGGAGATCACCATGAGCCTGAACAAGGAAAACCAGAACCCGGCATATCTTTGCGGCAGATTGTTTGCTGTTTATGAAATGATTCAACAGTCAGCCGCAGACGGCAACCTGAACCGTACCATCAAAGATGCTTATTTTTCTTCCGCCTGCGGCATACCCCGGCGTATTTTGCCGCAGCTTGACAAGCTATCAAAGAACCATCTGAGAAAGATCGGTGCAGGCAACAAGGGCAGAGAAGTGTATTTTGAAAAGCTGATCGGTGAGATCATGGACAAGCTGGACGGCAGCTTTCCAGCAACATTGAGTCTGGAAGAGCAGGGTTGCTTCATTGTCGGATATCAGCAGCAAATCACCGATTTTTATCAGAAAAAAGCAGAATCCAAATCCGCTGAATAGAGAAAGGATGGTCTATTATGGAAAACAATCAAGCAATTCAGAACCGCTATGACTTTGTGATGCTGTTTGACGTGGAAAACGGCAACCCCAACGGCGACCCCGATGCCGGAAATCTGCCCCGGACAGACCCGGAAACTTCTCTGGGCCTGGTAACTGATGTATGCCTGAAGCGGAAGATCCGGAACTTTGTGGAACTGGCAAAAGCAGATGTGCCAGGTTATCAGATCCTGATCCGGACAGACCGTCCGCTGAATGAGAAGTTCACAGAGGCATATGACGCAGAGAAACTGGAAAAGGACAGAAAAAAAGAAACGCCCATGAGCGATCAGCTGAAAGCGCAGAAGTATATGTGCCGGAATTATTATGATGTCCGTACCTTCGGCGCAGTTATGAGTACCGGCAACAACCCATGCGGCATTGTCCGCGGCCCGGTGCAGCTGAACTTTGCGCGGAGCATCGACCCTGTATTGGCGGAGGATATCACCATTACCCGGCAGGCAAAGACAACGATCGACCGCCAGGAAAAGGGTATGACGGAAATCGGAAAGAAGAGCCTGGTCTACTATGGTCTCTATCGGGCAGAGGGTTATATTTCAGCATCTCTGGCGCAACGGGTCACCGGATTCGGAGAAGAAGATCTGGAACTGCTCTGGACAGCCATTATCAATATGTTTGAAAATGACCACAGCGCTGCAAAAGGTAAGATGTGCATGCGAAAGCTATATGTTTTCCGGCATGATTCTGTGCTGGGCAATGCGCCGTCTCATGTGCTGTTCGATAAGATCACAGTCACCAAAAAAGCGGATGTTGTGACACCGCGGAAATTCAGCGATTATACCATTGCAGTGGATCGCCAGCTTCCGGATGGCGTTACACTTCTGGAGAAAATATGAACGAGGATGCCATTCAAATTCGCAGCATTCAGCATTATCTGTACTGTCCCAGACGGTTTGCGCTGTTGGAGATCGATCGGGACTGGCAGGAAAACGCCTTTGTCGCAAAAGCTGACCTGCTGCATGAACATGTGCACGACGGATCTCATTCGTTTTCAGACCATCGAAAGACCGTGTGCAGTGCAATGTTCGTTTATCGGGAGGATATGCCCTATGGGATCTACGGAAAGACAGACTGCGTTGAATTTCTTAAGGCAAAGGACGGCGTCGCTGTTCCGGGGCTGACGGGAACATACCAGGTGCGCCTGGTGGAATACAAGCCCAAAGCACCAAAGGATGCGTCGTATCATGAAACAGATGCAATTCAGGTATTTGCCCAGAAGGTTTGTGCCGATCAGATCTGGCAGTGCGACAGTGAGGCGTATCTGTATTATGCAGATACTCGAAAGCGGGTGAAGCTGCCTTTTGATACGGCATATGCCGCATATGATGCCAAGCTGCGGCAGTTGTTAGAGGAGATGCGTGCGATTCTGGAATCGCATGTGATTCCGGCGCGTAAGCGCGGACAGAAGTGCTCCGGTTGTTCGATTGCCGATCTTTGTCTGCCGAAGCAGAAGCCGTATTGTGTTCGGGAAAGAATCGATGCACAGAAAGGAGGAGATGCAGTATGCGAAAGCTGAAGAATACACTTTATATTTTGGATGAAACCGCTTATCTGACTCTGGATGGTGAAAATGTTGTGATTCGATGTGACGGTGCGGAGAAAAGACGCATGCCGTTTACCACCATCGAAGAGATCTATTGTTTCAGCTATCCCGGAGCTTCGCCGGCGCTGATGGGCGCGTGTGCAGAACGAGGGGTAAACCTGTGTTTTTTTCATCCCAACGGAAAACTGTTGGCGCGCATACAGGGAAAAACCAAAGGAAATATCTTTTTGCGAAAAGCGCAGTTTGAACAGTTTGCTTCGCCGGATCCGCTGCTGATGCAGAACACGGTTGCAGCAAAGCTGTCTAATACACGCTATCTCCTTCGGCGCTCTAAACGCGATAATCCACAGCTGGATGCAGACGGTGCACTGAGCAGCTGCATCTCATTTTTGGAAAGCGGGATTGATCGTGTCTATCAGACCACAGACCGGGAAATGGTGCTGGGTATTGAGGGGAACTGCGCAAAGGCGTATTTCGGCGTGTTTAACCAATTAATCCTGCACCAGAAGGAGGATTTTCGCATGCATGCCCGTACCAAGAAGCCGCCGCTGGATCCGGTCAATGCAGCGCTGTCCTTTTTGTATGCGATCATGACAACGGCGTACACTTCCGCACTGGAGAGCGTGGGATTGGATAGCTGTTACGGCTTTTATCATGCACTGCGTTCTGGCAGAAGTAGCTTGTCCTGCGACTTGATAGAAGAAACGCGCTGTATTGCCGAGCGCATTGTGTTGACGCAGATCAATTTAAAAATTCTGACGCGCAAAGATTTTGCGTTTCAGGAGAGTGGCGCAGTCCTTCTCAATACGGACGGCAGAAAAAAGATTTTGACTGCCCTGCAGAAGCGAAAGCGCAGTATCATAACGCATCCATATCTGAATGAAAAAATCGAGATGGGGCTTTTACCATATGTGCAGAGTGCACTACTAGCAAAATACATCCGAGGTGAAATCGAAGAGTATCCTTGTTTTCTGATGAAGTAGGTGATGTTGGATGATGGTGCTTGTAAGCTATGATGTGTCTACAACGGATGCCAAGGGAAGAACGCGGCTCCGAAAGGTGGCAAAAACTTGTCAGAATTATGGACAGCGCGTACAGAATTCGGTTTTTGAGATAGACGCAGATTATGGTACATTTTTAAGAGTCAAGGATCAGCTTTTGAAGCTGATCGATGAAGAAAAGGACAGTCTGCGGTTTTATTATCTGGGGAATCATTGGGCAAGGCGCGTGGAGCACTTCGGCGCGAAAGAAACCTATGACCCGGAAGGCGTACTGATTATCTGAGTGTTTTGCTGAAACTTATTCTGGCTGCGAACCGCAAATAATCTAAAATTCCGGAGCACTTCGCAAAGGAAAAGAGTAAAATAAAAATATTTTATGCGAAATTGTATGATTTTGCATAGGATAATCCGCTCGCGTGATAATTTTGTGCCTCTTTGACACAACATCTAGGGTCACGCCCCACGCGGGCGTGTGAGTTGAAATAAAATTTCCGGCACGAAGGAAAAACGTATTGCCGCCGTAAAATATCTGATCAAGCTTATGATTGGATGGGCGATTGGTTTCTGTCTTGCTGTGCTGATACTCGCCAATGTATTTGAAACGCATATTTATCAAATTTCCTCCTTGTTTATGGGATTTATTGTCTTTGCAATTCCCATTGTCATTATGGAAGAGAAAACCTGTCTGAAGGAAAAGCTCAGCAGAATCTTTTTTGTGCTTATTGGAATTGCCCTGGTCTCTGCGATCACATACTTTAATCCGGTAGGTGGCGGAAGTGGAATGGATCTGAGCCATCCGGGAATCGCCATGTATCTCTATGTCTTTGTCTGTGGTGCAGTGGCAATCTGCGCTATGATTCTGCCGGGAATTTCCGGTTCCACGCTGCTCCTGATCTTTGGAATCTACCTGCCGATTATTACAGCAATTAAGGATATTCTGCACCTGCAGTTCCACTCGCTCCCGATTGTGATTGTTTTTGGAATAGGCGTGCTGACAGGCATTGTTGCAATTATCAAAATCATTCGCTCTGCCCTGGAAAAGCACAGAGCGGCAACCGTTTTCCTGATTCTTGGTTTGATGCTGGGGTCTCTGTATGCAATTACCATGGGGCCGACCACACTGAATACCCCTCAGGACGCCCTTTCTGTGCATACATTCAGCATTCTGTTTTTCCTGATCGGCGGCGCAGTTATCTGGGGAATGCAGCTCTTGAAAATGGTGTCTGAAAAGTCGGAAAAGGAAAAGAAGCAGGAACAGACAACAGAATAAAAATGCGTCTTTAGCAGCAATTCGAAGTTTCTTTTTGGAAACAGGATTTCTGTATGAATAAGCTGAAATGAAATGTTCTCACGGGCAAAGCGAATTGCTGTATACCTGTGAGAACATTTTTGGGAATGGGGAAATTGACTGTGACAATCAAAAAAACATTTGTTTCTTTCCAATATTCTAATGCTGATTATTCCGGTTCTGGTGGAGCAGTCGAAGGAGTTTCTTTGCAGCACAGAGGATTTGTCACATTCCAAATTGTATCACACCGCTGAAAATATCTGATATCTTAAAGAATTCGGGAAAAAATCGAAGAAAATCCATCGCAGCCGCATTATATCGAAGCCATGTGGAGTGCAGGCTATCACTTCAAGGCGTAGGGCATGTATTTTTGGGAAAGTGCTTCAAATATTTTTTGTTCGTCTTGTTTGACTTAATAAGAAGCTGGTGTTTCACCGGAAAACTTTATAAAACAATACGTGATATGCTTTTTGAAGAAATAAAACCGAAAATCTTATTTTTGAAAAATGCTTTTCCGGAATAAACTTGTTTTTTTCAAAAAAACTGAACATTTGCTATTGACAACGGGGAAAAAATAGAGTATAATAAGAGCATATTAAAAAAGGCTCGGTATGGAGTCCATGATGGAAGGGCAACGGTGCTCACAGAGACAGGATTTCTTTTGAATTCTGCTTTGTGGGCACTTTTTGTTTTTCATCCCAAACTCAACTGGCAAAATGAAGAGCATTTTCGGAAAAATCAATCGGAAAGGTTCTGTACACAAAGGGAGAAGTGACCATGGATAATTACAGAAATCAGGAACCGTTTGCAAAAAGCGGTTTGTATGATCCGCGTTTCGAACATGAAAACTGCGGAATCGGTGCTGTTGTGAATATGAGCGGTGAAACAGATCGAAAAGTCGTAGACAGTGCACTGCGAATTGTAGAAACGCTGGAACACAGAGCCGGAAAAGATGCAGAGGGTAAAACCGGTGACGGCGTAGGCATTCTGCTTCAGATTTCCCACACCTATTTTTCAAAGGTAGCAAAGGAAGCCGGAATTCCCATCGGTGGAAAGCGGGAATACGGAATTGCCATGTTCTTCTTCCCGCAGACTAAGGAAAAATATGAAAAGGCCATGCAGACCTTTGAGGACGTGCTGAAGGAAGAACATCTGGAATTCCTGGGCTGGCGTGAAGTGCCGGTAAATCCGGATGTGCTGGGTACCAAAGCGCTGGACAGCATGCCGCACATTATGCAGGCATTTATTAAAAAACCGGATGACTGTGAGAAGGGTCTGGAATTTGACCGGAAGCTGTATATCGCACGGATGGTATTTGAGAAGCGGGACAGCGAAACCTATGTGGTTTCCTGTTCCAGCCGTACCATTGTATACAAGGGCATGTTCCTGGTAAATCAGCTGCGCTTGTTCTACCATGACCTGAACAGTCCGGATTATCATTCTGCAATCGGTATTGTGCACTCCCGTTTCAGTACCAATACCAACCCCAGCTGGCAGCGTTCTCATCCGAACCGCATGATGGTACACAATGGTGAGATCAATACCATTACTGGTAACGTAGACAAGATGCTGAGCCGGGAAAACATCCTGCACTGCAAGGCATTGGATGCCCGTATGAAGGATATTCTCCCCATGCTGGATGTCCGCGGTTCTGACTCTGCCCGTCTGGACAATACGCTGGAATTTATGACCATGTCCGGTATGGATCTGCCGCTGGCAGTCATGATGCTGATTCCGGAGCCGTGGCAGCATATTCCCACAATGAGCCGGGAAAAGCGTGCGTTCTATCAGTATTATGCTACCATGATGGAACCGTGGGACGGCCCTGCTTCTATCATCTTTTCAGACGGCGATGTGATGGGCGCTGTTCTGGACAGAAACGGTTTGCGTCCTTCCCGGTATTATGTCACAAATGACGGCTATCTGATTCTTTCTTCTGAGGTAGGCGCACTGGATGGCATTCCGGCTGAGAATATCATTAAAAAGGAACGTCTGCATCCGGGAAAAATGCTTCTGGTAGATACCAAAAAGGGTACACTCATTGATGATGATACCATTAAGAATTACTATGCGAAGCGCCAGCCGTACGGCGAATGGCTGGATCACAACCTGTTCAGCCTCAGTGAACTGAAAGTGCCGAATAAGCGCCCGTTCCGTTATGGCGGAAAGGAACTGCTCCGGTTACAGCGCGCCTTTGGCTATAACTACGAGTCTTTGTACCATGTTATGGTACCCATGGCACTGAACGGCGGCGAGCCAACTTCTGCAATGGGTACAGATACACCGATTCCGGCAATGTCCCGGAAGAATCCGCCGCTGTTTGATTACTTCAAGCAAATGTTTGCCCAGGTAACCAATCCGCCGATTGACTCCATCCGGGAATCGGTAATCACAGATACTACAGTTTATCTGGGCGTTTCCGGCAATATTCTGGAGGAAGACGAACGGAACTGCCGGGTGCTGAAGGTCAATAACCCCATTTTGACAAACCTGGATCTGATGAAGATCAGAGGCATGAATATCGAAGGCCTAAAGACAGCAGATATTTCCATGCTGTACACCAAGGATGTTTCGCTTCACGATGCCATTGAGCATCTGTACCATCAGGCAGAGGATGCTCATGCAAAGGGTGCAACCATTTTAATTCTGACAGACCGGGGCGTAGACCAGGAACATCTGGCAATTCCGTCCCTGCTGGCAGTGGCTGCACTGGAAACCTATTTGGTACGCACCAGAAAGAACACCGCAATTTCTTTGATTATCGAAACAGCAGAGCCATGTGAGGTGCATCATTTTGCAACACTGCTGGGATTCGGCGCAAGCGCTGTCAACCCGTATCTGGCACTGGATTCCCTCTATGATATGATCAACCGCGGCTTAGTAGATAAGGATTATTCACAGGCAAGCAAGGCATATATCGATGCAGTGGTTTCCGGTATCGTAAAGATTGCTTCCAAAATGGGCATTTCCACCATTCAGTCCTACCAGGGCTCCAAGATTTTTGAAGCATTGGGTATCAGTGATAGTGTTATGGAGGAATATTTCCCGGATACAGTCAGCCGGGTAGGCGGAATCGATCTGAGCGATATTGCAAAACGGTGCATGGAAATGCATGAAGGTGCATTTGACCCCAGCGGTCTGGGCATGGATGAAGGCCTGAGCAGTGTGGGTTGGCATAAGGAACGGAGCAATCAGGAAGACCACCTGTATAATCCGGAAACCATTCATCTGCTGCAGCAGGCAACCTGGAGAGATGATTACAATTTGTTCCAGCAGTATTCTGCATGTGTCAATGCAGAAGATCGGCATATTACGCTCCGCAGCACGCTGGACTTTAAGTTTGCAGAAGACGGCGGCATTCCCATAGAAGAAGTGGAAAGCGTAGAATCCATTATGCGCCGGTTTAAAACAGGTGCGATGTCCTACGGTTCCATTTCTCAGGAAGCCCATGAGTGCATGGCAATTGCCATGAACCGCATCGGCGGCAAATCCAATAGCGGTGAGGGCGGCGAAGACCTGGAGCGTATTGTGACCGCAGGCAGTGCTGTGGATAAATGTTCTGCCATCAAGCAGGTGGCATCCGGCCGATTCGGCGTAACCTCCAAGTATCTGACTTCTGCCAAGGAAATTCAGATCAAAATGGCACAGGGCGCAAAGCCGGGAGAAGGCGGCCATCTGCCGGCCAAGAAAGTATACCCGTGGATTGCAAAAACCAGACACTCCACACCGGGCGTTGCGTTGATTTCACCGCCGCCGCATCACGATATTTATTCTATCGAAGACCTGGCACAGCTGATTTACGATCTGAAAAATGCCAACAAGAAGGCGCGGATTTCCGTAAAGCTGGTATCAGAAGCCGGCGTAGGTACTATTGCAGCCGGCGTTGCCAAGGCAGGCGCAGGTGTTATTCTGATTTCCGGTTATGACGGCGGTACCGGTGCAGCACCGGGCAGCTCCATTCATAATGCCGGTCTGCCCTGGGAACTGGGTCTGGCAGAAACCCACCAGACTCTGATCCAGAACAATCTGCGTTCCAAGGTTGTCATTGAATCAGACGGCAAGATGATGACCGGCCGTGATGTTGTAATTGCCGCTATGCTGGGCGCTGAAGAATTCGGATTTGCAACAGCACCGCTGGTAACCATGGGATGTGTTATGATGCGTGTCTGCAACCTGGATACGTGTCCGGCCGGTGTTGCAACACAGAATCCGGAATTGCGGAAGCGTTTCCACGGAAAGCCGGAGTATGTCATCAACTTTATGCGGTTTATCGCACAGGAAATGCGGGAATACATGGCTAAGCTGGGCATTCATACAGTGGATGAACTGGTAGGCCGTTCTGATCTCCTGGTACAGAAGCAGTATGCAGAGGGCACACGGGAGAGCAAGATCGATATGTCCCGGATTTTGTCCAATCCGTATGCCGCAGAAAATAGTCCGGTGAAGATGCATTTTGTATCGGAAGATGTCTTTGATTTCAAGCTGGATCAGACCATTGACGAAACTGTGATCATTCCGGAAATGAAGGAAGCGCTGGCTAAGAAAAAGAAAAAGGAAATTAAGATCAGCGTCAGCAACCTGAACCGGGCACTGGGTACACTGTTCGGTGCAGAAATTACCCGGAAATATTATAATACCCTGGAAGACGATACCTTTGTCATTCATTGTGAGGGCGCAGGCGGCCAGAGCTTCGGTGCCTTTATTCCGAAGGGGCTGACACTCGCACTGGAAGGCGACAGCAACGACTATTTCGGAAAGGGACTTTCCGGCGGAAAGCTGGCTGTTTTCCCGCCGAAGGGTTCAAAGTTTAAGGAAGATGAAAATATCATTATCGGCAACGTGGCACTGTTCGGTGCAACCAGCGGCAAGGCCTTTATCAATGGTGTAGCCGGCGAGCGGTTTTGTGTCCGGAACTCCGGTGCTTCTGTAGTAGTCGAAGGCGTAGGCGAACACGGCTGTGAATATATGACCGGCGGCTGTGCCGTTATTCTGGGCGAAGTCGGAAAGAACTTTGCGGCCGGTATGAGCGGCGGTATTGCCTATGTACTGGATCGGGAAAACGATTTGTACACCAAGCTGAACAAGGCTTTGGTCGGATTCAGCGGCGTAACAAAGAAGGAAGATGTTGCACAGCTGCATGATCTGATTCAGGAGCATGTGGCATGGACAGATTCTGAACTGGGTAAGGAAATTCTGGAAGACTTTGAAGAATATCTGCCGCACTTTAAAAAGATTGTGCCCCATGATTATGCCAAGATGCTGGAAAGCATTGCAGCATTCCGTCAGGAAGGCATGAGTCAGGAAGAAGCACAGATTGAGGCATTTTATGCCAATACGAGAAATTAACAGGAGGCGCAGTCATGGGAAAATCAACTGGATTTCTCGAATATGAGAGAGTAGAAAATGCTGGTCAGGAACCGCTGGAGCGAATCAAGACCTATCGGGAATTTCATACCCCGTTATCCGAAGAGGATCGCCGGAAGCAGGGCGCACGCTGCATGGACTGCGGCGTACCGTTCTGCCAGGCGGGAAAGCCCATCTTCGGAATGGTTTCCGGCTGTCCGCTGAATAACCTTTGCCCGGAGTGGAACGACATGGTCTATAACGGCTTCTGGGATGAGGCCGCAGACCGTCTGTTACTGACAAACTGTTTCCCGGAATTTACGTCTCGTGTATGTCCGGCGTTGTGTGAAAAAGCCTGTACATGTGGCCTGTATGGTGATCCGGTCACAGTTAAGGAAAATGAATATGCCATCATTGAGCATGCCTTTTCCACTGGCTATATTCATGCCAATCCGCCGAAAGTCCGTACCGGAAAGCGTGTGGCCGTTGTCGGTTCCGGTCCGTCCGGACTGGCTGCTGCATTGCAGCTGAACAAGCGCGGACACCACGTTACAGTATTGGAACGGGAAGACCGTGTGGGCGGCCTCCTGATGTACGGTATCCCCAATATGAAGCTGGAAAAGACTGTCGTACAGCGCCGCGTGGATATGATGCGGGAAGAGGGCGTGGAATTCCGCACAGGTGTGGATGTGGGAAAGGATATCTCTGCAAAACAGCTGCTGGAGAAATATGATGCTGTAATCCTGGCCTGCGGTTCCTCGAATCCGAGAAATATCAATGCAGAGGGACGGGATGCAGATGGCATCTATTATGCAGTGGATTTCCTGAAAGCAACTACAAAGAGCCTGATCAGTTCCAACCTGTCGGATGGTTACTACATCAGTGCAAAATATAAGAATGTCATTGTCATCGGCGGCGGTGATACCGGAAACGATTGTGTGGGAACGGCAATCCGGCATGGATGCAAGTCTGTGGTTCAGCTGGAAATGATGCCTAAGCTGCCGGACAGCCGTGCGGAAAACAATCCGTGGCCGGAGTGGCCTCGTGTCTGCAAGACAGACTACGGCCAGGAAGAAGCCATTGCTGTGTTTGGACACGATCCGCGAATCTATCAGACTACTGTAAAGCGCTTTCTCAAAAACGATAAAAATCACGTTTGTGCCGTTGAAACAATCAAGCTGCAATCGGTACAGGATCCGAAAACCGGACGCAGACGGATGGAAGAAATTCCGGGCAGTGAACAGATTTTGGATGCGGATCTGGTGCTGATTGCTGCCGGTTTCCTGGGAGCACAGTCCTATGTGACAGATGCATTTGGCGTGGAGGTAACACCGCGTACCAATGTTTCCACCAAACTTGGCCACTATAAAACCAGTGTGGATAAGGTATTCACCGCAGGAGATATGCACCGTGGTCAATCCCTGGTGGTTTGGGCAATCCGAGAAGGCCGGGAAGCTGCAAAGGAAGTAGATGAATTCCTCATGGGCTACACCAACCTGCGCTGAGAACGGCAATTGCATGTATTGATTATGGAAAACAGATCATATTTCCGAAAAAATGGAGATATGGTCTGTTTTTTCTTTGCATTTTTTCAAAGAATATGGTATAATGAAAAACAGATTGGTTTGGGTTAAGATTAAGAACCTGTCTTCATAAGAAATGTATGTGGATTTTCGAGCATAATTTTGTCGCAGACAAGGAAAAAATGCGCAGGCGTGCTGTCGCCCGGTAAGTATTTTTTACGCAGTATGCAGCAAAATTTGCCGAAAAGACACGTGTATACGCTTGTGAAGACAGGTTCTAAAGGTTCTGATACGCGTGTGTATTTCGTTCAAATGCATGTAGGGCACAGCAAGGCTTGCTTTAAATTAAGAGGTGTATTATGGCTTTATGACAAGGCGCTTCCGGCTGGTTTGCGGAATGTCATGTATAAAGAGCATCGCTGGTATCGAAACTTAAACAGAAACGGTAAAACACGGATTTTCATCTGATAAGGAGACAAGAAAAATGCAGAAAAGACAGGCGGAACACCAATGGATTCGCCCGGCGAGGGAAACGGATGCCGGACGGATTGCAGAAATGATTGTGATAAATTACCGCGTCAATTTCTATCCCTTTTTTCGGAATGATGCCTATTATTTCGGCGAACTGAATGTGCTGGATATGGCAAAAACATATGTTCAAGGCTCAGCGGAATTGCGAAACAGCTATGTGTATGATGACGGCGTTGTAAAAGGCATGATTCGTATTTCCGGCGCAGAAGTTGAGAAGCTGTTTGTCGAACCCCAATTTCAGAGTCAGGGAATCGGTGCAGCATTGCTGCGGTTTGCCTTGTGGGAAAAGAATGCAGATGCTCTTTGGGTACTGGAATACAATACACGGGGCATTGCATTTTATGAGAGAAACGGGTTTCGTCTGACTGGTGAAAAAATATGGGAGGACGACTGGGTGCCGCTTCTTCGGATGGAGCGCATTTGACAGAAGGCAGGTGTATTTTATGCGAATTGATTTCAATCAGATAGAGCCGATTACCATTCCCGGCATGAATCACGGGACTGGTACTATGACAGCAAAAATGTATGCAGACAAGCAGGGAAAAATCATTCCCTGTGTCATTCATCCAGGCGGTTCAATCGGGCTGCATCGGCATGCATCCAGCGATGACATAAACTATGTGATTTCCGGCAGCGGCATGGCAACAACAGACGGTGCAGAAGAGCCGCTGTCGGCTGGTATCTGCCTTATTTGCAGAAAAGGCTCTTCTCACAGCATTGTCAATACCGGGCAAGAAGATCTGGTGCTGCTGACAATTGTAGTAGAACACGAAACAAAGGAGAAGCATCTATGACGAAAAAAGAACGTGCCCTGCTTGCAGTACAGACGCTGGAAAGCGTTTATCCACAGGCAACCTGCGCACTGCAATATGAAAAGCCTTATGAACTGCTGATTGCAGTGCGGCTTTCTGCACAGTGTACAGATGCGCGGGTGAATCTGATTACCCCGAAGCTTTTTTCAGCGTATCCCACTCTGGAATCCCTGGCAGCGGCTGATATTCAGGATTTGGAAGAGATCGTCCGTCCCTGCGGATTCTATCATATGAAGGCCAAGAGTATCCAGGAGATGTCCGCACAGCTGCTGCAAAATTTCGGTGGCGTAGTGCCGGACAATATGGAAGATCTGCTGTCGCTGTCCGGCGTAGGGCGAAAAACAGCCAATCTCATTCTCGGTGATGTGTACGGAAAGCCGGCCATTGTGGCGGATACCCATTTTATCCGCATTACCGGACGGCTGGGGCTGACCAAGTCCAAGGATCCGGTGCAGGTGGAAAAGGATCTGCGTCCGCTGATTCCGCCGGAGCGTTCTTCGGATTTCTGTCACCGGGTGGTATGGTTCGGACGGGACACCTGTCGTGCCCGGAAACCACAGTGTGAGGGATGTCCCATGGCGGCATTTTGTCCGTCCTTCGGGAAGTGAAAAAAGGAACATGCGAGATTTGGAATGCTTTGTTCCGATATGCGTATAAATTCTTTCAAATTCTATTGACAAACAGAAAGCCATGTGCTATACTAATTATTGTATAATTTGAATAAAGGCGGTAAACCAATGGGCATTTTTAGTAAGGTATTCGGCTCGTACAGCACACGTGAGCTGGCACGCATTGAGCCGTTGAAAAAGAAGGTTCTGGATCTGGATGAAGAGTTCAAGGCATTGTCTGATGCAGAGCTGAAGGAAAAAACCAACGAATTCCGGGAACGTCTGGAAGACGGCGAAACCCTGGAGAGCATGGAAGCAGAAGCACTGGCAACAGTCCGGGAAGCTGCATTCCGCGTTTTGGGCAAAAAGCCTTTCCCGGTACAGATTATCGGTGCGATTGTCCTGCATCAGGGACGTATCGCCGAAATGAAAACCGGTGAAGGTAAAACGCTGGTTGCTTGCGTTGCTTCATACCTGAACGCACTGCCTGGCAAGGGCGTTCACGTTGTAACCGTAAATGACTATCTGGCAAAAACCCAGTCGGATGAAATGGGAAAGGTACTCCGGTTCCTGGGACTGACAGTTGGCTGTATTCTCCACGGTCTGACCAATGATCAGCGCCGGGAAGCTTATAACTGTGATGTTACATATGGTACCAATAACGAACTCGGATTCGATTACCTCCGGGACAACATGGTTATTTACAAGAAGGACAAGGTACAGCGGGAACACAACTTTGCCATTGTGGACGAAGTGGACTCCATCCTGATTGATGAGGCTAGAACACCGCTGATTATTTCCGGTAAGGGCGATAAGTCGACAGCACTGTACGGCGTAGTGGACAAGTTCTGCAAGACGCTGAGCGGTGCAACAGTTGTTGAAATGGACGACAAGCAGGATCAGGAAGAAATCAACGAAAATGCGGATTATATTGTAGATGAAAAGGCAAAAACTGCAACCATCACACGCCGCGGCGTGAAAAAGGCAGAGGAATATTTTGCAGTTGATAACCTGATGGATCCAGACAATATGACACTGCTGCATCACATCAACCAGTCTCTGAAGGCAAATGGTGTTATGCGCAAGGATATTGACTATATCGTAGAAGACGGCGAGGTTATCATCATCGATGAATTTACCGGCCGTAAGATGCTGGGCCGCCGCTTCAATGATGGCCTGCACCAGGCGATTGAAGCTAAGGAAGGCGTAAAGGTTGCACAGGAATCCAAGACGCTGGCAACCATTACTTTCCAGAATTACTTCCGTCTGTACACCAAGCTGTCCGGTATGACCGGTACAGCAATGACGGAAGAGGACGAATTCCGTGAAATCTATAAGCTGGATGTAATTGCAGTTCCGACCAACCGTCCGATACAGCGTATTGATCATACTGATTTGATCTACCGTACGGAAAAGGGCAAGTACAAGGCAATCATTGAGCAGATCGCCGAGTGTCATGAGAAGGGTCAGCCGGTTCTGGTTGGTACCATTTCTATTGAAAAGTCCGAGCTGCTATCTGCAATGCTGAAGCGCAAGGGGATTCAGCATGAAGTTCTTAACGCAAAGTATCACGCAAAGGAAGCAGAAATCGTTGCACAGGCTGGTAAGCTGGGTGCAGTTACCATCGCGACCAACATGGCCGGACGTGGTACGGATATTATGCTGGGCGGTAACGCTGAGTTCCTGGCAAAGGCAGAAATGCGGAAACGGGAATATCCGGAAGAAATCATCACAGAGGCAATCGGCTTTGCAGATACCGATGATCAGGAAGTTCTGGATGCACGTGAAGTGTACCAGGAATTGTATAAAAAGTTCAGCGCAGATGTCAAGGAAAAGGCAGTTGATGTGAAAAAGGCCGGCGGTCTGTACATTTTGGGTACAGAGCGGCATGAGTCCCGAAGAATCGATAACCAGCTCCGTGGTCGTTCCGGCCGTCAGGGTGACGAAGGTGAAAGCCGCTTCTTCCTGTCCGTTGAAGATGATCTGATGCGTATTTTTGCCGGCGATCGTCTGGAAAACATGATGCGTGCACTGAACGTAGATGAAGATACCCCGATTGAAAGCAAGGCGCTGACCAAGATCATTGAATCCTCTCAGCGGAAGGTAGAAGGACGGAACTTCAATATTCGTAAGAATGTCCTGAATTATGATGATGTTATGAATACACAGCGTGAGATCATCTACAAGCAGCGTGCACAGGTGCTGGATGGAGAAGATATTCACGACAGCATTATCAAGATGTTTGAAGAGCTCATTGCTTCTACTGTAAAGCAGTATATTAACGAGGAAGAAACCGATCATGCGCAGTGGAATCTGGTTGGACTGCGGGATCATTTCCAGGGCTGGATCACAGAAGAAGACGACTTGGAATACAATGAGGAAGATCTGGCTGCTCTGACAGCACAGGATATCACAGATGCCCTGATTGAAAAGGCAAAGGAATTGTATCAGGCGAAGGAAGACGAGTACGGTTCTGAGGTAATGCGCGAATTGGAACGTGTAGTACTGCTGAAGGTAGTCGATACCAAGTGGATGGCACATATCGACGATATGAACGAACTGAAAAAGGGTATCGGTTTGCGTGCTTACGGCCAGCAGAACCCTGTTGTAGAATATCGGTATGAAGGCTTTGAAATGTTCGATGCTATGGTAGATTCCATTCGGGAGGATACTGTGCGGATGCTTCTGACAGTTCGTCTCCAGAAGAATCAGGCACCGGAACGGGAACAGGTTTCCAAGCCGGACGCACCGAATGCAGGTGCCGGTGACGGCAGCTTTGACGGCCAGCGCCGGAATCCGAAGAAAAAGCGCTAAAATGTGCTAAGTGAAAATGCATTTTTAAGACAGGGGACACGGCCGTGCTGTGATCCCCTGTTTTAGAAGGTGCACGTCAATGGAAGAGAAAGGCGTTTGAACAGAGGTGATTGGATGCAAGATACAACAGGATATGAGACATTTTCATTTTACTATGATGCATTGACGGAAAATGTGAATTATCCGGCGAGAGCAGCATATTTTCACACATTGATTCAGGAGAATCTGCATGCCAAAGGCAATGTTCTGCTAGATTTAGCGTGCGGAACTGGCACAATGGCTGAAGAAATGGCCAAGCTGGGGTATGATGTCATCGGTGTGGACTATTCCTGCGGCATGCTGAGTCAGGCAATGGACAAAAAGATGGAGCACGGACTGGCGATACAATATGTGCAGCAGGATATGCGGGAACTGGATCTGTACGGAACTGTTGATGTGACGATTTGCACACTGGACAGCTTGAATCATCTTCCGGATTTCCAGGATGTGTGCCGGGTATTTCAAAAGGTTTCAGAAGTGACGGAACCGGGCGGTCTGTTTTTATTTGATATGAATACGTTGTATAAGCATCAGGTTCTGCTGGGCGATCAGGTATATCTGTATGAGACAGAGGATGTATACTGCGTCTGGGAAAATATGCTGGCAGAGGACGGATGCACGGTAGAGATTACACTGCATTTGTTCCAGCAGGAGCCGGATGGACGCTATGTCCGGCAGGAAGAGCATCTAACAGAGCGTGCCTATGCGCCGGAGCAGGTGGAGAACGCCTTAAAGGAAGCAGGATTTCATGTAATCGGCATTTACCATGCGGATACCACGGAGCCTTTGAAACAGGACAGCCAGCGCATGGTAGTTGCAGCGAGAAAGGAATAAAAAATGGGAAGATTAAAACGAGCAATTGCAAAAGATGCATCTGTTGTGGCATGCGCAGTAGATGCCACCGATATTGTTGCACAGATTGAACAGATTCATCAGACTTCTGCGGTTGTGACAGCGGCGCTGGGGCGTTTGTCCATTGCTGCCAGTATGATGGGATATGGACTCAAGGGACAGAATGATACCATTACTCTTCGTGTATCCGGCGGCGGGCCATCTGGTATGCTGACTGCTGTAGCGGACAGCCGGGGAAATGTAAAGGCAGACGTGGAGCATCCCATTGTAGAGCTGCCGCTGAATGCCCAGGGGAAACTGGATGTAGGCGGTGCAGTTGGTGCGGATGGTACTTTATCTGTCGTAAAGGATTTGGGACTAAAGGAACCCTATGTTGGCGTTGTCCCATTGGTTTCCGGCGAGATTGCAGAGGATATTGCCCAGTATTTTGCAACCAGTGAACAGACGCCTACGGTGTGCGGACTGGGCGTGCTGGTTAAACCTGATTTAACCGTACAGGTGGCCGGGGGATATTTGATTCAGGTGTTGCCGTTTGCCAGTGATGCTTGTATCGACACCATTGAAAATAATCTGAAAACACTGCCGCCTATGACAAAAATGATGACAGAAGGCATGACACCGGATCAGATTGCATTGCGGCTCTTGGATGGACTGGAGCCGAATCTGCTGGATGAGGCAGAAGTTGCATATCACTGCGATTGCAGTCGGGAGCGAACAGAACGGATGCTGCTGTCCCTTGGTGCAAAGGAACTGCAATCCCTGGAGGAAGAGCAGGAAACCATTGAAGTTTGCTGCCATTTCTGCGGAAAAAAATACTGCTTCACACCGGAAGAAATACGGTCGCTGCGACTGAGCAGTGAAGCCGAAACGCGGAATACATAAGCTATGGCAGAGATGAAACAACAACGGGAAAAATCCGTATCCCGTTTTCCGCACATAGGAAAAATATTGATATTATTGCTGCTCATGGGCGGCTGGCTGGTTTTGATGTGGCGGCTTTCTGCGGCAAACGGAACAGAGACCTTAAAGGACAGCATGCGTTTTGCCAAAAAAATCGGTGCCTTACTCTACCAGAATCCCACAGCAGAACAGCTTGCAGCGCTCAATCTAAAACTGCGGAAAATGGCGCATGTTTTTCTTTACGCAGGATTGGGTACCATGATGACGCTGCTGTTTCACTGGCTGCTGTACCGATTTTCCATCTGGAAACAGGCGATTCCGGCAATTGTCTGCTGTACGATCATTGCATTTGCAGATGAACTGCAAAAAATTCCGATTGCAGGACGGCATTTTTCATTTTCAGAATCCCTGCTGAATGCTGGGAGCGCAGCCGCAATGACAGGAATTCTGCTGTTCTTCTGTTGGGTCAAAACTCATAAATCAACAAATGCATAAAACATTGTGGAAATGCGGAGAGGATGAGCGAGTCATGGAAATCAGAAATTGTAATCTGGAAGAAGTTTCCGATACCTGGATGGATTCGGAGCGGATTCTGGCAACACCGTCTGCGCTTGCAAAGGAAGCCTTGTTTTATGTACAGGAAACCGGAACAATGACTTGTAAACACGCCCATGACTATGTGCGGGAAAGTCTGGATTCCTATTTGCTGCTGATGGTGCTGGAAGGAACGGGGACACTTTCTCAGGAAACGCAGCGCTATACTCTTCGGGCCGGAGATATTGCCTTTGTGGATTGCCACAAGCCATATTGTCACAGCAGCAGTGAAAAGCATCCCTGGAAAATTGCGTGGATTCATTGGAATGGAAAGGCACTGGAATCCCTCTATGAGTTGTTCCGGAATCGAAACGATACAATTGTACGGGGAAAGGTACTGCCGCTGTACTTGCCGATTTTTCAGGAAATACAGGCACTGCTGCTGGAAGAATGCGGTGACTATGAGTTGTTTCTTTCTCAGAAGCTGTATGAAATTCTGATGCAGCTGCTGACAGATGGACGTGCGATTTCTCACGGCATGGAAAATACAAAGAAATGGGAAGAGATTCATCAATACATTGAAGCACACTTTACAGAAAAAATCACTCTGGAAGGATTGAGCCAGCAGTTTCATGTGAGCAAATACTATATGCTGCGGGAATTCAAGAAACAGTATCATGTTACAATCATTCAGTTTATGAATCAGTGTCGGATGAATTACGCCAAAAAGCTGCTGCGGTTTACTGATTGGCGTGTGGAGAAAATTGCGGAGGCATGCGGTATCCGGGATGCCAGCTATTTTAACCGCGTTTTCCGAACCACAGAGGGCATCTCAGCCTGTGAGTTTCGAAAGCGCTGGCAGAACTAAGAATTCGTCCTCACAAGCGAATACCATGTGTCCTTAAAAATGATGTTCGAAAATCCACGCATATTTCTCGTGAAGACAGATTCTAAAACAAAAGCTCGTGAATCTTTTTTAGGTTCACGAGCTTTTTCATTTGGATTACTGTTTCTTTTTCTGGAAAAAGGAAGTAGGGCGGTTGACGAGAAAAATCCCCAGGCAGACAAAGAGCAGTGCCAGGAGCGTGGAAAATCGGATTTGTTCCCATTCGCCCAGGAAAACTGCGGAGAGCAGCACGCCGAAAATCTGAATGGTAAAGCCATAGATCGTCACACTGGAAACCGGATTTTGCTGGAGCAGAATGCCCCACAGCGTGTAAGCAACTGCGGAAATCATAGCCATGTATAGGAGCAGCAGAACGGGTGTAATTCCATGAAGAGAGAAGGAACCGCCCTCTAAGAGCGCCAGTATCGTAATGCAGATGCCGCCAAAGAAAAATTGATAACCGCTGAGCATAACTGGATTTTCAGTTTTGGAGAATTGTTTAAGCAAGATCGGGGAGATGGCATTTGCCAGATTGGACAGCAGTAGTGCACCTTCTCCGTTCCAATGGAAATCAAAGCGAAGCGTACTTCCGCTTCCGGAAATGCTCACCAGACAGATTCCGGCAAAGCCGATGAGGCACCCCAGAAGCTTGGGCAGTGTCATGGATTCCTGCCGAAAAACCAGGCATACCAGAAGGATGGAAAACAGCACGCCAGTTCCGCCTAAAATGGAACTTTTCACGGCGGCAGTATGCGCCAGTCCGATGTAAAAGAAGATGTACTGTAAAATGGTTTGGAACAGACTAATGCCGGCGATTTTGGAGAGAGAATGTACATGTGGAAGCAGTATCTTTTTTTGCAGAATACTTCCGAATAAAATGGTAAGGATACCGGCAATGGTGAAACGAAGTCCGGCAAATAACAGCTGAGATGCTGTATCAGAGGAGGAAATTTCCAGGATGCGGTATCCGATTTTAATGCAGGGAAACGCGCTGCCCCACAATCCAGTACAGATCAGGGCGCAAAGGCAAACAATGCCGCCGCGTTGCAGGAGAGGTTTTTTCTGTTCTTGCATGGTAAAATGAAACGAGTCCTTTCTATGCCGGTGTATCCCATAAAAATGAGCTGCTGTGCTCATTTGTTTCCGTACAGGAAGCAGGTCTGAGAATACAGCAGCTCATAATTTAGAGGAACATATTGGCTTTTTTACGAAACCGGAAGAACAGGGAGAGAGTTCTCCAGTTTTACCAGGAACCGCAGGAGCGTAATGGAGTCATTTCCGTTGATTTCTCCGTCAGCCTGGCAGTCAGCGTTTAACTTAGCTGCGTCAGAAAGTGTAACCTGATCTGCGACAGCCTTATTCAACATAACTGCGTCTACCAGATCAATCTTGCCGTCCAGGGTGATATCACCATACAGGATGGATTTCGGATCGACAGCGCCGGTAGTTGTGGTAGTAGTTGTAATCGGGTCAACTATTGTAGTGCTTACAGCTGTTGTAGTGGTTGAAGTAACCGTATCAATATCAGAAGCGGTTGTAGTAGTGGTAGAAGTTTCTGTTTCAGATTCAGTTACAGCAGGTGTTGTTTCAGTAGTTGTAGTAGTTTCAGAAGAAGTGGATTTTTTCGGAAGGTATGCATTTACCAGCTCTACCAGAGAGGTGCTGACATCTTCGCCGCTTCCGTCATTTGCCCACCATACCTGTACTTCTGCGGAAGTATTTTTCTGTGCTTCCTTTACAATTTTTTCGATGAGATCCTTGTCTGTGACCTTATCGGTGCCCTTGTTGTAGGAAACTTCTTCCGGCTTGGACAGATTTACAGTAACCTCACCAGACTTTTTGATTTCCCACTTGAAAGACAGCCAGTAGTCTACATCATCTACAGTTGTAGAGAGACCAACGCAGCCGTTTGCATAGCTTACAGAACTGTCAGCCTTGAGATCCAGGATAACAGTATCTTCAATTGCACGGTCAAAAGAAATCGTCCAGCCGTTTGTACTCTTCTTGATTGTTGCAGGATCGCCCTTTACAGCCGGAGTAGTTGTAGTGGTCGGCTTTGTGGTTGTTGTCTTGGAGGGATCCTGTGTTGTAGTCGGCTTTGTTACAATAGGCTGACCATTGGTGTACAGATCATCCGGCAGCTCATCCAGTGTGATGCAGTAGTCGCTCTGATACATTTCGATGAGATCTTCCTTTTTGTTGAAGAGTTCATTGGTCAGGAAATTGGTATCAGAAGAACCGCCGTCATACCACGGGCAGAAGTACAGCCAGCCAGCCTTTTCAGAGGTCATGTTTTTCAGTGTCGGGATGCTGTCATTTTCAGACATTGCAACCATTTTCTTGCTGTCATATTTCTGCATGATGCCATAGAAAGTGCTGCTGATGGCACTGTCATTGTGTTCCAGAACAGCGCTTCCGGTAGACCAGTTGGTGCAGTTGTACTTGTCATATGCGATCAGGTCTACATATTCATCGCCCGGATACCAGTTTTCAGAAGTTGCATAGTTGTAGCTGTTCCATTCCCAGATCAGGTTGTGCAGGCCGTATTCTTCTGTCAGTGTCTGATAGGTGAGAACCCACAGCTGCTTGTAAACAGCAGAGCCTTCCTTGCCCCACCAGAACCAGGAACCATTTTCACCGCCGGAACCTTCTGCTTCGTGAAGCGGACGGAAGATCAGCGGAACGTTTGCATCCTGCAATTTTGTCAGCTCAGCAGCCAGACCCTTCAGGCAGAGCATATAGTATTCCCGTTCCTTGGTGCCCTCTTCCAGAATCTTGGAAGGCTCAAAGTCTGTGTCCTTCGGAACGTAGGTTGCATCTGCCCAGGCAACACTGTCACCCAGGTTATAGCTGGAGAACTTCTTCGGTACGGTAATGTGCCAGGAAGCAGTTGCAATACCATGATTGTCTGCATACGGATTGTTGTTTACCCATTCAATGATACGGTCGGTTGTACCGTCTTCACTGCCGTACAGCGGGTTGCAGTTCAGATAGTCAAATCCGCGGATAGCCGGGAGCTTTCCGGTGGTATCCTTAATGTAGTCAAATTCATAGGAGAAGTCGTGCGGGCCGTACTTGTAGATTTCCTGCTGACCGGAAATAACGTGCTCGCCGTAAACACTTGCCAGATAGGACATGAGGTTCTGTGTTTCCGCAGTTGCATTGGTGTCAGAGCAGGTGATCTGCGATGCGGAGATATCCGGCATGGTTGCGCTTTCTACTGTCAGATAGTCCAGATCAATCCAGCCCCAGCTGCCCTTTACGGTAATGGTATTATCGCCGGCATTCAGCTTAACTGCATTGAATGCAACGTCTTTCCAGACACCGGCATCGTTTTCTTCCACGCTGAAATTACCCTGATCAACGTCATTTACCAGCAGGGTATTTGTCTTGTCGCCGAAAGGCGCGCTGAGATGAATGGTGATGTTGTACATACCGGTTGTCTCCACCGGAACGGTAACGGAAGCAGTGTCTCCGCCGCTCTCCAGGAATACAAATTTGTCACCGGATGCCCCTTCCTGATAACGATTTGTAGAACTGTCCTGGACAGCAGCGCCGCCAGTGGTTTTTCCGTCCTCAAATTCATACTTTGTTGCACCATCTGCTGCGGTGGTGATAAAAGAATAAAATACCACGCTATTAACAGCGATTGCGCCTGCTGTCAACAGCGTCAGTATTTTTTTGGAAAAAGGTTTCATTCCAATCCTCCTCAAATTTTTAAGATGCTTTTATCATATCACATTTATTGTGCAATGTCAATAGATTTCAGCCAATTTTTCAAATTATTTTATTTCATATTTGCTTTAAACAGAAACAAATATACTGGGATCGGTATTGCCTTTTGTGTTAAAACAGCATGAAAAGCCGATGAAATCTCTTGTATTATTCTGCTGATTGTGATATACTAAAATGGAAAGCTGAAATCAGCACAAATGATTTGGAAAGGGTGTGATATTGATGCTTCATAAGTTTCATTTGTGGGATGATTCTGCATTGTTATGGCTCCAGAACCATCTGCGCCGGACATGGCTGACGATTTTCATGAAAACGGCAACATTTTTGGGAAACGGCGGCATTTTATGGATCGCACTTTGTATCATATTGCTCTTTTTTCGGGAAACACGTTTTGCGGCGGCGGCCGGATTTCTGGCGCTGTTGTGTTCAGTTTTGGTCATCAATGTGCTTTTAAAAAATCTGATCGGCCGTGACAGACCATTTAACCGGATACAGGACTTGATTGTGCTCATCAAACGGCCGCAGGATTTTTCCTTTCCCTCCGGGCATACGTCCAGTTCTTTTGCCGTATCTACGGTGTTTTTGTGTACACTGCCGTTTTGGTTTGGTTTGCCTGCGCTTCTGATAGCCTTTACGATTGCGTTCTCCCGGCTGTATCTGGGGGCGCATTATCCCACGGATGTCTTGTGCGGTGCAATTCTGGGAATTCTGTTCGGGACGGCGGCGCTGTACCTTTTGCCGCTGCTGCTCTATGCCTCCTGGATGCCAGAAGGAGTGCAGATGTTTTTTAGATGATAAATTTGCAGGCTCGAACCCGTTCATATCATATTGCTATTATTCCGGGCTAATATACAAAAAACTGTACCTTTCTGTTTTAATGGAAACAGGGAGGTACAGTTTTTCATATGCTTTATTTCTGAGAACCTGTCTTCACAAGAAATATGTGTGGATTTTCGAGTATAATTTTGTTGCAGACAAGGCAAAAATACGCAGGCGGGCTGTCGCCCGGCAAGTATTTTTCACGCAGTATGCAGCAAAATTTGCCGAAAAGACACTTGTATACGCTTGTGAAGACAGGTTCTGAATTACTGGTTCTGGAAGAAAACAGCGCAGAACGAATGCAGTTCTTATAGCGTTTCCAGATCCTTTTGCCACAGCGCAACGCAGGCATCGCTGGGCATGCGCCAGTCACCTCTGGGGGAGAGTGTGACGCTGCCGACCTTCGGGCCGTCTGGCAGACAGCTGCGTTTGAACTGTTGGGAGAAGAAACGCCAGTAGAATTTCTTCAGCCATTTAAGGATGGTTTCTGTATCGTAGGTTCCCCGGAATGCCAGGCATGCCATCTCATATATTTTGTGGGGCAAGAATCCCATTCGCAGAACATAGTACAGGAAAAAGTCATGGAGTGCATACGGCCCCACCAGTTCTTCCGTTTTCTGGGCAATGGTCCCGTCCTTTTCCGGGGGCAGCAGTTCCGGGCTGACCGGTGTGTCCAGCACATCCTGTAGGATGGCACGCAGAGCAGAATCTGCCTGAGATGCTTCATAGGCAACCAGATAGCGTACCAGCGTTTTGGGGATGGAGGCATTTACGGCATACATGCTCATATGGTCACCGTTGTAGGTTGCCCAGCCCAGCGCCAGTTCTGACAAATCGCCGGTGCCGATGACAATGCCGCCGTTTTGATTGGCCAGATCCATGAGCACCTGTGTGCGCTCCCGTGCCTGGGAATTTTCATAGGTTACATCGTGCACGTCTTCGCTTTGGCCGATGTCGGTAAAATGCTGGCGCACACTTTTCTGGATGGGGATTTCCCGCAGTGTAGCGCCATAGGCCTGTGCCAGGCGGCAGGCGTTTTGATATGTGCGGTCCGTTGTGCCGAAGCAGGGCATTGTAACAGCCAGCATGCCGGCAGGATCCAGGCCGCAGATCTGAAAGGCGTGTACCATAACAATCAGCGCCAGCGTGGAATCCAGACCGCCGGAAAGCCCCACAACCGCAGTTTTGCACCCAATATGGCGGAGCCGTGTTGCAAGTCCCATTGCCTGGAGCGTCAGGATTTTTTCACAGCGCTGGGAAAGCTCGGCACTTCCGCTGGGAACAAAGGGAGCCGGATCAATGTGGCGCGTTAGCGTTGTCTTTTCTGCTTCCATGGAAAAATAGTGAACCGGAGCGGCTTCCTCCGGCTTTGCGGCGCAAAATGTGTTGGAACGGCGCCGCTCTCCGTTCAGCCGCTGAACGTCCACCTCGCCGTATAAAATGCCCTGCGTGAAAAGCTGGGATTCTGCCAGGATAGAACCGTTTTCCAAAATCAGGTTGTGTCCGGCAAAAACCATGTCCTGGGTAGATTCCCCGAAGCCGGCATCTGCATAGGCATAGGCGCAGAGAAGGCTGCCGGATTTGGCTTTTAAAATAGTGCGGCGGTAGTCTTCCTTCCCGATAATCTCATCGCTACAGGAGAGATTGAGCAGAAGGGAGGCGCCGGATTTTGCCATGGTGACAGAGGGTGTATCGCCCACCCAGACATCCTCACATATTTCTACGCCAAACGTAAAGTCCGGCAGCTGTTTGCAGGTGAAAATTTGCTTTGCGCCAAAGGGGAAAGAAACGGCAGGATTGGTGTGCAGAGAAAGGGGATGCGTCATATCGCGTGCATCCGGCCCCGGCGTAAAATGCCGCATCTCGTAGAACTCGCTGTAATTCGGCAGATTCTGCTTTGGAACCATGCCTAAGATCTGTCCCTGATAGCAGACAGCGGCACAGTTGTACAGGGTGCCCTGATGTGCAAAAGGAAGGCCGGTCACAATAACCGCATTCCATTGCTTTGTCTGTTCCAGGATGGAACAGAGCGCAGTCTCTGCCCCTTGCAGAAGCGTCTCCTGCAAGAACAAATCGCCGCAGGTGTAGCCGGTAATGCACAGCTCCGGAAAAACAATGAGTTTCGCGCCGTTTGCAGCAGCTTCGGCTGCCAGTTCTATGATTTTTTCTGCGTTATAGGTGCAGTCTGCCACACGGAGCGGCGGTGTGACACAGGCAATTTTAATCCATCCGTCTTTCATGAATGTATTGCACTTCCTTTTTTTTCAGATTGCAGCAGACACTCAAATCGCCGGCATATGTTTTTTAGCCGGAATCCGTCTGCTGAGGGATAAGTTTATTATACCTGAAATGGCGAAAAAATGCAAGCATTTCCGGGGAAAGGCTTAAAGTACAATATATTCATTACAGGCGTAGCCCACTGTTCCCTGATAGGAGATAACATCCCAGCCATTGGTGCGGCTGTAGACGGTTACGGCGCTTCCGTTTGGAATGGTGCCGATGATTTCGCCTTCTGTAGAAGGGAACTTTCGGATATTCAGATTGCTTCCGTCTGTGACCACTGTGCCGCGGACAATCGGCCCTGGTTCAATCAGAGGAATCCCAAAGTAATCGCAGAGAGACTGCGTTAAGTTTTCAGCGATCTGTGTCAGATTACCCCGAATCCAGTCTGCATCCTGTTCGTTGTCGTGATAGCCGATTTCACAGAGGATTGCCGGCGCCTTTGTCTGGGTGACCTCGCCCAGATTGGTGGTCGGCCGTGCGGTACATTTGTCCGGAAGGGGATAAATGCTCATAAAGTTGTTGGCCGTGATTACCCCCAGCATTTCACTGTATTTGTCATATGGATAATAGTAGACATCAATGCCCCGCAGCTTCCCGGCGAGATGTTCCGGCGCTGCGTTGCTGTGGAGTGCCAGGTGTACATCAAAATAGCCAGCGTTGGAGTCGGCGATGGCACCGCCCACATTGCGGTCAGGGTCATTCCGGACATAGGTGATGCCGCTGGAACGCAGGTAGGGTTCCATTCGGTCCGCGATGAGATTCATATACAGCTCTTCGTTGCCGTTTTCGCTGCCGGCATAGGGATTCCATTCCTGGGTCGAAGGGCTTAAAAAAACTTTTGGCATGGATAAAAAACCTCTTTTCTGTGCAAAATGCAGAAGCAGTCTGCTTCTGATTTTATGGTATGCAGAAAGCCGGAAAATCGTGTGATCTCTGCATACGGCACAGGGTTAAGAGGGCATTTCCCCGAAGGAAGAAACAATGACTTTGCCGGAGCAGTCCGGTGTGTACTGCCAGTAATCCATGTGGCTGCTTTCCAGGAAGTAGTGCAGCGGTTCCGGCGGTTCACTGCTGGAAAATGCATCAATGAGAATCAGCTTGACTTTCATTTTTTCCGGAAGAATGGCTTTAATGTAAACGCTGGCGTGCTGTCCTGCAAAGACATTTTCCTGTAGTTCTGCCAGTCCTGCAAGATTTGGCGTCAGTTCAATAAAGATGCCGTAGGATTCCACAGAGCGGACAATCCCCGGAACGGTCTGCCCGGCGGAAAACTGCGCGGCATTTTCCTCCCAGGTTCCCAGCAGTTCCCGGTGGGTGAGATGAACACGGTTTTCCTCTGTCTGCCGTATCACCACATGGATGAACTGTCCTACAGAAAACCGATCCCGTGGATGTGAGATACGGGAGACAGAGATACGGTCAATGGGGATGAGAGACGGAATACCGCAGCCGATATCCACAAAGGCGCCGAATCGCTCCAGATGAGTGACAACTGCCGGTATAATATCCCCCGGCCGGCACTGGGAGAGATACTGCGCCCAGCATGCTTCCTGTACCAGACGGCGTGAGAGCAGGGCAGTGGGATTCCCGTTTTCATCGGTTTCCATTCGGAGAATCCGGAAGCAGACCGGCTTTCCGGCACGGGCAATGAGAGCGATATCCCGTGTGGTGCCCTCTGCAATTCCCATGGCGCCTTCATCTCTGGGAATGATCCCGCGCATGCAGGGGAGCTGTACAATGAGATTGTGGTTACTGTCACAGAGAATGGCTTTGGCTTCCAATATTGTGCCTGCCGCCATTGCCCGTTCCATGGCGGCAATGCTGGATAATGCATGTTGATTTTCTATGGTATGGATACGGCTTCCTTCTGGTAAATACTGCATAGTTTTGACCTCCCGGATGATCAGATCTGTTTTGGCTGTGAAGTACGAGACCTGGAAATGATACAGTTTATGCGCAGGACGTTTCCTTTATGCCGGGGAATGTCCGGGTGCTGCGCGGCAATTGTGTTTCAAATGTGAGAAAATGGAAAAATAAAATCTGCATTTATGAAACTTTACCGGATTTCCACCCTCGGTTTTAGAGTATTTATACAAAGACAAAAAAATATTTTCCGGAGATATTGCCATCCGGAAAGAAATAGGGTATAATATAATGTACTTGTGATTCGATAGAGGATGGTGACAGATATGGATGTCCGGCCGGCTGATATCCTGCTGATGAAAAAACCGCACCCATGCGGCAGTCAGACTATGTACGTTATCCGGGCAGGAATGGACTTTAAACTGCGCTGTACCGGATGCGGAAGAGAATTTATGGTACCGCGCAATAAAATCGAACGGCGGATTAAAGAGATTCGAAGAGACACCCCTTCAGAAGAAGACGGCAGCAAGGCGTAGCTTTTCTGCGCCGGCGAAATACCTAGGGTCTGCAATTTGATTTGCAGACGGCATGTTTTAATTTATAAAGAAGAAGGACGGATACGGTTATGCTGGAAAAGCTTCGGCAAATGGAAGAAAATTATCTGGCAATGCAGAAGCGCATGGTGGATCCGGATGTGATTTCGGACAATCAGCAGTATGCACAGCTGATGCGGGAATACAAGCACATGGAACCAATCATGGAAAAGTATCATGCGTATCTGCGCACGCAGCAGAATTTTACAGAAGCGAAGGAACTGCTGGACAGCGGTGAAACAGACCCGGAGCTACGGGAAATGGCACAGGCAGAACTGGAAAGCAGCAAAGAAGAACTGGAACAGCTGAAAAACGATTTGAAGCGGCTGCTTCTGCCGAAAAATCCGGATGATGACCGCAACGTCATTATTGAAATCCGGGGCGGTGCTGGCGGAGAAGAGGCTTCTTTGTTTGCGGCATCTCTTTATCGGATGTACACCATGTATGCAGAGTCCCGTGGATGGAAGCAGGAAGTGCTCAGCGCAAATGAAACAGAGCTGGGCGGCTATAAGGAGATCAGCTTTTCCATTTTGGGCGATGGTGCCTATTCCCGGCTGAAATATGAAAGCGGCGTGCACCGGGTACAGCGTGTACCGGAAACGGAGTCTCAGGGCAGAATCCATACTTCTACAGTTACGGTTGCCGTACTGGTAGAAGCGGATGAGGTTTCTGTGGAAATCAACCCCACAGATCTGCGGATTGATGTGTTCCGTGCCAGCGGTGCCGGCGGACAGCACATTAACAAAACCGAATCTGCTGTGCGCATCACACATATTCCTACCGGATTGGTTGTAGAATGTCAGGATGAGCGCAGCCAGTATAAAAATAAGGATAAGGCAATGAAAATTCTGCGTTCCCGTCTGTATGAACAGATGCTGCAGGAACAGAATGACAAAATTGCATCGGAACGGAAAATGCAGGTGGGCACCGGTGATCGCTCCGAGCGGATTCGTACCTATAACTTCCCACAGGGAAGAATGACGGATCACCGCATCGGACTGACACTGTACCGCCTGGAAGATATTATGAACGGAAATCTGGACGAAGTGCTGGATGCGCTTGCTACCGCAGACGAACTGGCACGGCTGGCAGGGCAGCAGGAAGAGGCGTAGCGGCGTGGAAACAAAAGAACTCAAAGATTGTGCAGCAGATTTATGGGAAGCAGCCAGAATGCTGCACGACGGCCAGGTAGTGGGCATTCCTACAGAAACAGTTTATGGTCTGGCGGCAGATGCCAGAAATCCCCAGGCTGTGGCACAGGTTTTTGCGGCTAAGGGACGGCCGGCAGATAATCCGCTGATCGTGCATATTGCATCTATGGAACAGCTCACGGAAATTGCGGCAGAGGTGCCGCCGCTGGCGAAGCGCCTGGCGGAACAGTTCTGGCCGGGGCCGCTGACCATGATTCTTCCCAAACAGGCATCAATTCCGGAGATTACCTCCGGCGGACTGGACACAGTGGGAATCCGCATGCCGTCTCATCCGGTTGCAAGGGCGCTGATCCGGCTGTCCGGTGTGCCCATTGCAGCGCCTTCTGCCAATATCTCCGGCTATCCCAGCCCGACAACAGCGGCGCATGTTATGCGGGATATGCAGGGAAAAATTGCGGCAGTTGTAGACGGCGGCCCCTGTACCGTGGGTGTGGAATCTACAGTGATTTCCCTGGAGGGAGCAGATAGTGTGCGGATTCTGCGTCCCGGCTATGTGACTAAGGAAATGCTGGAATCTGTGGCGGCGCATGTGTCGCTGGATCCGGCCATTCTGCATCAGCTGAAGGAAGGGCAGACCGTTCGTTCTCCCGGCATGAAATATAAACATTATTCGCCCCGTGCACATGTGATTCTGGCAGACGGCTCCTGGAAGGGATTTGCCGCGCTGGTAGAACAGCGCAAGACAGCGCATACATATGCATTGGTGTTTGACGGAGAGGGCGAAACGCTCTCCGTGCCGATCCTGACCTATGGAAAAAATGATCAGGAGCAGGCACAGCAGATTTTTTCAAAATTGCGGGAATTGGATGACCTGGGCGCGCAGCTGGTATTTGTGCGTGCGCCCAGTGCAGACGGCGTAGGACTCGCCGTCTATAACCGTCTGATTCGTGCGGCAGGATTTGAGGTGATACAAGTATGAACAGTCTCGATGGTGTGATGGTTGTTGGTCTGACCGGTCAGACCGGTGCCGGAAAAAGTACCGTTTCAAAGGTGTTTGTCCAGAACGGATTCCGGCTGATCGACGCAGATGCAATTTCACGCATGGTAGTCAAGCGTGGCTCTCACTGTCTGGCAGATCTCCGGGAGTGCTTCTCGGATGTGATACTGCTTCCGGACGGGGAACTGGATCGCCAGGCACTGGCAGCAATTGCATTTTCTGACCATCGCAAACTCGAAATGCTCAATACGATAATGTATCCATATATTATGGGAGAAATTCTGCGCATGATTCATCGGTTTTCCCAGCAGAACCATAAGCTGATTCTACTGGATGCCCCCACGCTTTTTGAAAGCCGGGCAGACGATTTCTGTGACCTGATTATTTCTGTTGTGGCAGATGCGGATCTGCGGCAGCAGCGGATTATGCAGCGGGATCACATTCCCGCAGATACGGCAAAACAGCGCATGGATGTACAGCTGAGTGAGTCCTTTTTTCGGGAACACTCAGACGCAGTACTGGAAAATAATGCAGATTTTTCGGATCTCTGGGACGCAGCACAGGAGCTGTCTGCCAAGACGATCCGTTATTATGAAACCAAATATGGACTGCTGGTCTGAGATGTACATGCAAAAAAGACCGGCTGTTTTATTCTGAGAATGGAGGAATTTCAGATGGAAGCAAAAAAATCAGCAGCAAAGGAACAGAAAGAAGCCCTGTTTGCACAGGCAAAACACGGCGCTTTGCGGATTGATGCCGCACAGCAGGCAGAAAGCGATGCTTTTGCAGCGGATTACATTGCATTTTTGAATGCATCCAAAACAGAACGGGAAGCTGTGATAACAGCCTCTGCATTGCTGGAAAACAACGGATTTGTGCCGTTTACTCCTGGCATGTCTCTGAAAGCCGGCGATAAAATCTATGTAAACAACCGGGGCAAGGCAATCATTGCAGCTGTAATCGGCACCGCACCGATTACAGAAGGCGTTCGCCTGTGTGCTGCGCATATCGATTCCCCCCGTCTGGATATGAAGCAGAATCCGCTGTACGAGGATCATGAACTGGCAATGTTCAAAACCCATTACTACGGCGGCATTAAAAAGTATCAGTGGACAGCAATTCCCCTCTCCCTGCACGGCGTTGTGGTAAAAGCAGACGGCACTTCGGTAACTGTAAATATCGGGGAAGATGCAGGAGATCCGGTCTTCTGTGTTACAGACCTTCTGCCGCACCTGGCACCTCAGCAGATGAAGCGCCCCGCTACAGAAATTGTACGGGGAGAAGAACTGAACATTCTGGTAGGCTCTATGCCCTTTAATAAAGACGAAGAGAGCGAGCAGGTGAAGCTGAATATTCTGCACATCCTGCATGAAAAATATGGCATGACTGAAACTGATTTCCTGTCCGCAGAATTGGAAGCAGTCCCGGCATTCCCGGCAAAGGAACTAGGCTTTGACCGCAGCATGATCGGCAGCTATGGACACGATGACCGTGTTTGTGCTTATCCGGCACTGCGCGCGCTTCTGGACTGCAAGACACCGGTACACACCGCTGTGACAATTCTGACAGACAAGGAAGAAACCGGCAGTGACGGCAATACCGGTCTTTGCTCTTCTTATCTGCCCTACTTCCTGGAAGATCTGGCAGATTGCTTTGGCGTAAAGGGACGCCATGTGATGCATGCTTCGCAGTGCTTGTCTGCGGATGTCAATGCAGCATTTGACCCCACATTCCCGGATGTCATGGAGCAGAAAAACTGTGCTTACCTCAACCACGGCGTTTGCGTTACCAAGTTTACCGGCGCACGGGGCAAATCCGGCACTTCTGATGCATCTGCAGAATTTGTGGGAACTGTTCGCCGTGTTCTGGACAATGGAAATGTTGTATGGCAGACAGGAGAACTGGGCAAAGTAGACGCAGGCGGCGGCGGAACTGTTGCAGCTTATATTGCAAATCTGGACATTGATACAATTGATGTGGGTGTTCCGGTGCTCTCGATGCATGCACCGTTTGAAGTGGTTTCCAAGCTGGATGTCTATATGACATACCGGGCATTCTGTGTCTTTATTGCGTCCTGAGCGCGCATAGCAACGGAAATCATAAAGCGAGGTGAATGCGGATGCCGATTCCAAATGATCCGATTATCCTGATGAGCTATCTGAATACACAGCTGCGGGATCATTACAGCTCTCTGGAGGATTTGTGCAAGTCCATGGACTTGGATGCTTCTGAGATTGCAGAAAAACTGAAGGACGTGGGGTATGTGTACCACCAGAAGCGCAATCAGTTTGTAACCGCATAGCAAAAAGAACGGATGCAGTTTTTTCTGCATCCGTTTTCGTTTTCTCTGAATTTTTTTGGAAGGATAAGCTTTTTACTTAGATTGTGCCGCAATTTTTTTCAGCTGCTTCTGTACGGCAGAAAGCAGACGCTGGTTGCACTCCGGCAGGGTGCATTTCGTGAGATCAACGGTGAGATCGGCATACTTTTCATACAGCGGACAGCGCTCATCAAACAACTCCTGGAGTGTTTCGCATCCGCCGTGACAAACCACACCCCGTGTTACCAGATTTCCAACACGCTGCGTTAAATCATTTAATGCATGGTGCAGATATACGACAAAACCAATGGATTTTAAATATGCCATAGCGCCTTCATGATAGATAACGCTTCCGCCAGTGGAAATCACTGCCTGGTTGGTGTGGATGGACTGAACCACCTTTCCTTCTAATGTAATGAAACCCTCTGTGCCGTTTTCTTCAATCAGCTGCATTAGCGTTTTTTCATATGTGTCCATGATGACATCATCAGTATCAATAAAGTGGTAGGAGAGGGAGTCCGCCAAAATACGACCTAGCGTACTTTTTCCAGAACCTGGCATCCCAATTAAAATCACATTCTGCATCCTTGCAAATTCCTTTCTTTTTCAAAAGACTCATATCTCTTTTATTTTATCATATTTTCACAAGGAATGCAAGACTTTTGCTGCAAAAAAAGCAGATACAGAAATACTGCTGAAAAATTAGAGGATGCCTGTGGCCTTCGCAGTTCATATTTTATTGTTGAAATCATCATACGGCCATGCTATAATGAGTAAAATACGGACGTTCCATAAAAAATAAAATGGAATTGTCATATATACAACACATTTTTGCGAACTGTATCTTTTTCCCCGTTTGTGTGCAAAAAGGTGCAGGATACACGCAGTTGAATCAAGGGGATTTGCATGTATACAGAACAGGAAGCATACCGGCGTCTGGCCGAAGAGCTGATCGGTTCCATTCAGCATGGAAAACTACAGCAGGAATCGATCATTCCCACAGAAGCGGCGCTGGCGAAAGAGATGAAAATGAATCGCTTGGCTGTCAGACGGGCTGTTCAGTATTTTCAGATGATGGGAATTCTGGAACAGGATGCGGAAAAGAATTACCGCCTGACCGGAAACGTTACAGACCGTTTGCAGGAGACACTGCATATTATCCTGCTGCTGAAACATATTTCGCCGGAAGAGGTTTGTCAGGTGCGGCGTATGATGGATCAGGAAGCCCTTCGCCTGGCGTTTGCCCGGCGGGATCAGCTGGATCTGGATGCACTCAAGCATCTGCTGGAACGCATCTGGTACGGCAATGTGCTGGACAGCATAGAGGCGGATGAGGCATCTCATATCTGGCTGATGGAAGCCTCCGGCAATCAGTTGATGAAGAATATTATGCAGTCTGTCTGGGCGATTTGTTCCACGCAGATGAATTTGCTTCTGGCAGACGGCACGGAGGAACTGCACCAAAAACAAAAGCTGGTGCATGAGCAGCTTTACAAGAGCCTTTTACGGGGCGATCTGGAAATGGGATTGGAAGCCGTACAGGTACACTATGATACCATTGAAGCGTGCTTAAATGCTTGCATAGAACAGCAGCTGTTCCAATCACAGCCAGATGTTGCTGCTTCGACAGAATTTACAGAGAGGAGCGTGGCAACAGGATGAATTTATTTCTCACATTGGCGTTTTTATTTTGTATCGGCAGTATTTTAGGGTGGGTGCTTGAAGTGGTATTTCGCCGCTTTTTCTCCGCGCACCATTGGGTGAATCCCGGCTTTCTGATAGGGCCGTATTTGCCGCTGTATGGTTCCAGCTTGTGTGTGCTGTACTTGCTGGCAGAACTGGAGCCTTTGATTGCAGTTGAACAGGCATGGCTGCGGAAGTTGCTGCTGTTTCTTTTGATGGCAGTCGCGATTACACTGCTGGAATATGTTGCCGGCGTAATTTTTATCCATGGCATGAAAATCAAGCTTTGGGATTATTCTGACCGGTGGGGCAATATCGGCGGTATTATTTGTCCGCTGTTTTCCTTCTTCTGGATGGTACTCAGCGCGTGCTACTATTTCCTGATTCATCCCCATATTTTGTCGGCGCTGCACTGGCTGTCAATCAATCTGGCATTCTCCTTTGTCATCGGATTTTTCTATGGCATTTTCGTACTGGATGTGGCCTATTCCACACACCTGATGGTGAAAATCCGTTCCTTCGCGGCAGAGAGCGGCATTGTCGTCCTGCTGGAAGAACTGCGGGAGGATGTACGAGGGGCATTTGCCAAATATAGAAAACCACACTTTTTCTTTACAATGCATCCAGGGATTCCGCTGCGGGATATGCTGGAAAAATACCGGGATGTGCACTATATCTCCGGAAATCATCTGAAGAACAAAATTCGGCAGCATAAGAAAACGGATTCCGATTCATCGGATTTGTGATAAGATGCACCAATATTGCGAACACTGAATATACTGGAATGTACTTGAAAGGAGGACATTTTTATGAAGATTGTGGTTGTAAAGAGTCCGCGCCTGCTGACAGGTCTGTTCCGTGTGATATTCAAAATAAAAAAGGAGACACCGGAGACATAATCGTTTTTTTCAAAAGAATCGATGGGAAAACCGCAGGGAGCTGTGATACTGTGCAGCCTTCTGCGGTTTTTTGCGGTTCGGGCAGATGTATATTTTCCAGGCGCACATCATATGGTGAAACAGGCTCTGAAATTACTTACTGGGAGGAACACAATGATGATGCAGGAATCTGAAATCTCAAATGTACCGGAAGAAGCTGCCGCAGAACTGCAAAGCGAAACACAGGTGCTGCACCTGTCCGGAGAACATCGCGGCAGTGCACGGCAGCAGCGTGCAGATGATGTGGCAATGACGCAGTGTATCCTTTGCATTTTGCTGGTTTTGATTTTGTTTGTACTGCACTGGCTGAAGCCGGAGTGGCAGAGCATGCTGCTTCAGCAATACATACAATACCGGAATGCGCCGCCGCTGCAATGGTTGGATCAACTGCTGCACAGCATTCAGCAATGGATGCAGCGATGATCCGGTTTTGCTGGCGTGGAATCTATGTTGAAGCGGAATTTGGCTTTTTTGTCCTTAGTGCGCTAATTGGACTTTTGTACGGAACTTATTTTTTTCTTCTGTTTTTGTCGGCGTGTCTGCTCCATGAACTGGGACATCTGTGCATAATGCTTTTGTTTCATCGAAGGGTGCAGCGCATTTCTCTGGGCAGTGCCGGGATTTTGATTGCGCCGGTACCAGAATACGGCGCATATTCCCAGGATTTTCTGGTGTACTGCGCCGGGCCGCTTGTCAATCTCCTGCTGGGGGCTTTCACCTGGAGCGTGGGGGAGATAACGGCCGCAGCCCTGCATCTGGGACTTGGCGCGCTGAATCTGCTGCCATATTCCAAATTGGACGGCGGCGCGGTTTGCCGGTGTCTGCTGGAAATGCTGGGGATTTCCCAGGACGCAGCAGAACGGTGTATGCAGCTGCTGTGCGGTGCTGTAACGCTTTTCCTTCTGCTTGCCGTAAAAATATTCTCTGTGAAAAATGTGTCGATTCCGGCAATGACGGTGTATCTGGAACTGACAGAGCTGCTGCCTGTTTTTTGGACGCGGTGCAGATCCAGGTGATTTTGCTGTAATTGAAAAAAGAGACAAAAAGGACGATTTTTTACAAAATGATCGACAGGAATTTTGGGAAATGCTTGCAATGCAGCGTGTCTTATGTTATACTTAACATAGGAAATGTACATTTTTCACAGAAAACGACTGTGAAAAATGCAAGAGTCTGTTTTATATCAAGACACAGGCAGACTGCCTGGAACAAAACAGACGCGAAAAACCGGAGCATATCCCTGTCGGGAAGCTTCGGAAAATTGGAGAAGAAAGAGGAATTGGAAATGAATATCAGCACAATTGCAAAGCTTGCGAATGTATCCACTGCTACAGTATCCAGATATTTGAATAACGGCTATGTCAGCGAAGAAAAACGTCAGAAAATTGCAGAAGTCATTGCACGTACAGGTTACACCCCCAGTTCTTCTGCCCAGACGCTACGCACCGGAAGAAATAATCTGATTGGTGTTATCGTTCCGAAGATCAGCTCAGAATCCATCGGACGGATGGTAGACGGCATCACAGAGATTGTGAACCATTCTTCCTATCAGGTGCTGCTGGCAAATACGGGAAATGATACGGAACGGGAGCTGGAATATCTGAAAATCTTCCGCACCAACAATGTAGACGGTGTTATTTTCATCGGTACTCTGATGAGCAAAAAGCATCTGGCCATTATGCACTCCTATAAAAAGCCGATTGTTCTGCTGAGTCAGCAGGAATCCGGTGTGTCCTGTGTCTATTTTGATGATTACGGCGCAGCAGAAAAGGCAACCGACTGCCTGATTCGCTCCGGCTGTAAAAGAATTGCACACCTGGGCGTAACGCTTCGGGATAAGGCTGCCGGAAGAGCCAGACGGGGCGGCTTTATGGACACGCTTTTGAAAAATCAAATTCCAGTGCATGAGCAATTGATTGTGGAGTGTGAAGGTTTCAGCACGCCGGATGGACAGGCTGCTATGCAGAAGCTGCTGGATCGGGGAGAAACCTTTGATGGAGTGTTCTGTGCGACAGATACGTTGGCATTCGGCGCAATGGATTGCCTGCGTCAGGCGGGAATTTCCGTACCGGATCAGGTGTGCGTTTCCGCAGTAGGCAACAACCGGATGTCTGCCATTTATCATCCCCACCTGACTTCCGTGAATCTTTGCCATCGGACAGGTGGTATGGAGGCCGGGGCAATTCTGATGGAAATGATTCAGAATCACGTGGAATTGATTCAGAATGCACAGATGCAGTGCCAGCTGTTTGAACGGGAGAGCACAAACCGCACCGTATGAAAATAATTCCATATAAATTGTTTTTTGTCACAAATGCCGATTTTTAATTTTGGTGATTTTACATCTTTTCTTTTTCCTCGAATTCTGATATACTATAGTTGTAATAAGAAATCGATTTCATAACGTGTAAAATAAAAGTGGAAAGTTCTGGATCTCTCTTGCACACAGGATTTTTCAGGAGCCATGACAGCAACAGAGAAGAATACAATAGACGATAAGGAGATGAATCATCATGAATTATCAAGAGATGGCTTCTCAGGTGTTAGAGAAAATCGGCGGAAAGTCCAACCTGATATCTGGCGCGCACTGCGCAACACGGCTGCGCCTCGTGGTTGCAGATGAAAAAAGCATTGAAAAGGAAGCAATCGAAGAAATTGACGGCGTAAAGGGCGTCTTTTTGGCGCAGGGACAGCTGCAAATCATTTTCGGAACCGGAATCGTGAATAAGGTGTACGATGCATTTGTAGAAGCTTCCGGTATCGATACCGCAACAAAGGATGACGTAAAGACTGCTGTGGCACAGAAGATGAATCCGTTTAAAAAGGCAATCAAAACCCTGGGGGATATCTTCGTTCCCATTATTCCGGCGATTGTTGCCACTGGTTTGCTGATGGGCCTGCTGGAGGGCTTCAGTACATTATTTCCGGCAATGGCAGATTCGGATACTTATCGGATTTTTCACATGTTTTCCAGCACAGCGTTTACATTCCTGCCGATTCTCATTGCCACCAGCGCGGCGAAAGCATTTGGCGGAAATATGTTCCTTGGATCTGTTATTGGCATGATTATGATTCATCCGGATTTGATGAACGCCTGGAATGTGGCATCTGCCGTAGAAGCAGGGGAGACAATCCCGAAATTTTCAGTTTGGTTCGGACTGTACGATATCAATGCAGTGGGCTATCAGGGACATGTAATTCCGGTGATTATTGCAGTCTGGCTGATGTGCTTCCTGGAAAAACGGCTGCACAAAATTGTGCCGGCTTCCATTGATTTGTTTGTCACACCTCTTGTCAGCGTGGGCGTAACCGGCTATTTGACTTTGACTGTAATCGGGCCAGTTTTCTCTCAGCTGGAAACCTGGGTGCTGGACGGTGTGCAGTGGCTGATTGCTGTTCCGTTCGGAATCGGCGCTTTCCTCATGGGCGGCCTGTATTCTTCCACGGTTGTGGCTGGTGTGCACCATATGTATACCATCATTGACCTGGGACAACTGTCGGAGTACGGCGTTACCCATTGGCTGCCTCTGGCTTCTGCTGCGAATATGGCACAGGGTGCCGCTTGTCTGGCGGTTGCCATGAAGAGCAAAAACAAAAAGACACGTTCTCTGGCGTTCCCGGCTGCACTTTCCTGCATGATGGGAATTACAGAGCCGGCAATCTTCGGCGTCAATCTGCGGACGATAAAGGTGTTTATCTTTGGTTCCATCGGCGGAGCCTGCGGCGCACTGATGACTTCTATTTTCCATCTGGGGGCAACTGCTACCGGTGTCACTGGCATCTTTGCCATTCTGCTGCATCTGAAACAGCCGGTACAGTATATTGTTTCCATGCTGGTTGCTATGGGCGTTGCATTCCTGCTGACCTGGCTCTTTGGCTATAAAGAGACTCCGGCCGCTGCACAGACAAAGTGAGGTGCGCTGCTATGAATATAAGAACACAAAATCTGCTTTGCGCCTGCCAAAAATTAGAAGGAATTCAAAACAAATTCGATCCATGGAGACCAGAATTTCATGTTTCACCGCCGGTAGGGTGGATGAATGATCCCAATGGTCTGTGCCAGATCGGCGACACGCACCATTTGTTTTTCCAGTATTCTCCCTTTGATACAAAGCCGGGGCTGAATTATTGGGGACATTTTTCCACCAGGGATTTTGTCCACTATACTTATCAGGAGCCTGCATTGTGCAGCGATGAACAGTTCGACTGCCATGGTGTGTATTCCGGCTCTGTGCTGGTGGAAAACGGACAACCCCTGGCGTTTTACACCGGAAATGTCAAAAAGGTGGGGGCATATGACTATGTAGAAGAGGGACGGGAGCACAACACAATTCTGGCTCAGGGCTGGGACGGTTGCCATTTTCATCAGAAAACCCTGCTGTTGCGAAATGAAGATTACCCTGAAAATGTCACCTGCCATGTGCGTGATCCAAAGGTGTGGAAGGAACAGGATACCTACTGCATGGTGCTGGGTGCCAGACGAAAGGATGATGTGGGAGAGGTGCTGTTTTATCAGAGTACCGATCTGCTGCACTGGGAACTGAAAAACAGCCTTGTGACAGAAAAGCCTCTGGGGTATATGTGGGAATGCCCGGATTATTTTGTGCTGGACGGCGTATCGATTCTGACCTTTTCTCCCCAGGGCGTTCCGGCAGACGGCTTTCGGTTTCAGAATATCTATCAGAGTGGTTATTGTGTGCTGCACGGTGATATTGGCGGCGATTATACTTTGTCCGAATTCCGGGAACTGGATGCCGGATTTGATTTTTATGCACCCCAGACCTATCAGGATGAACAGGGTCGCCGGATTCTGATCGGATGGCTGGGCATGCCGGACAGCGACTATGGCTATGCAGAAAAGGCCTATGGATGGACACAGATGCAGACCATTCCCCGTGTGCTCTCTGTCCGGGACGGGGCGTTGTATCAGCAGCCGCTTCCGGAATTGCAGGCGCTGCGCCGCAGTGCTTTTCGGATTCAGGTGGAGGAATCCTCGGAGATGCGCTGTGCACCAGCCTATGAAGCGGATATTCGTGTGGAAGAGGGAGATCATCTGACACTCCGATTTGGTACAGACGGTGTGCTGGAATGGAAGGACGGCATGGTGACGCTTTCCTTTGGAGAAAGCGGCCTTGGCAGAACCAGCCGGACAGTACCATTGGAACAGCTGAAACGAATCCAGCTGTTTTGTGACACCTCTTCCATTGAGATTTTCCTCAATGACGGTGCCGCGGTGTTTACCTCCCGTTTTTATGCAGATCCGGTCGCTTCTGTTTTTTCAGTGGCAGTGCAAAAAGCAGAATTTATCATGTGGGAATTACAGCCAATTTCGATTCGAAAGGAGAACTTGTTATGAAAAAGATACTGGCGTTAGGAGAAGCACTGATCGACTTTATTCCGGCGCAGCGGGACTGCCTGCTCAAGGAAGTAGAACAATTTACACGCGTCTGCGGAGGCGCACCGGCCAATGTTGCGGCAGTCGCTGCAAAGCTGGGCGGAAACAGCAGCCTGATCACACAACTGGGACAGGATGCATTCGGAGACTATATTGTAGATACACTGCGGGATGCAGGCGTGGACACTTCCTGTATCTGCCGGACAGAGCAGGCCAATACTGCCCTTGCTTTTGTTTCCCTGAAGGCGGACGGAAACCGGGACTTTTCCTTTTACCGAAAGCCTAGTGCGGACATGCTGCTGAATCAGAGCCAGCTGCGCGCAGAGTGGTTTGAGGATGCCGGAATTCTGCATTTCGGCTCTGTTTCCTTAATTGATGCGTCCATTCAGATGACGCATCGGCGCGCCATTGCAATGGCACAGGAAAGAGGTGCACTGATCAGCTTTGATCCGAATATCCGCCTGCCGCTCTGGAAGAGTGAAGATGCCTGCCGCAGCCGTGTTCGGGAATTTTTGCCGTGTGCAGATATCGTAAAGCTTTCAGATGAGGAGCTGGAATTTGTCACCGGAAAGACAGAGATTGCACAGGCGGCAGAGGAACTGTTTTCTGGTAGCTGCCGCGTGATTCTGTATTCCATGGGGAAGAAGGGGGCAATGCTTCTGACACCTGAAGGAAGCTGGACTGCGGAAAATCTGGATGTTCCGGTAAAGGACACTACCGGCGCAGGAGATGCTATTATGGGTGCGCTGCTGTACTGTCTGGCACAGCAGAATCTGACACGGGACAAGCTGGCCGAGGTAACCGGACAGCAGTGGCAGGCGTGGCTGGAATTTGCAGTGTATTACGCCAACTATAGTGTTATGGGAAGCGGTGCAATCGGCTCATACCCGGATTATGATACCTTTATTTCCTGGAAGGAAGCCATGCAGCGGAAAGGATGAGACAAAATGGGCATGTTTGATTTTTTGAAAAAAAAAAAGGCAGCTGCTGCGCCGGCAGAAGTTCCGTCCAACACCCTGCTTGCCATACAGGACGGAGAAATCCTGCCGGTGGAAAAGGTGCCGGATCCGGTATTTGCCAGAAAGGTGCTGGGAGATGGCTATGCTGTCAATCCGGTAAGCGGAAAGGTGCTTGCACCGGCTTCCGGAACCATTATTGATATTCAGGACACCCTGCATGCCTATGGCATTGAAACCGAGGACGGTCTGGAACTGGTGGTGCACATCGGCATTGATACTGTTGAATTGAAAGGGGAAGGCTTTAAAACCAAGCATAAGGTGGGAGACAAAATCCGTGCCGGAGAACTTCTGGCTACAGTTGACCTGAACTTGCTGGAACGAAAGAACGTCCCTAAGTATACCATGGTGATTATCACCAACATGGAAGAGATTGATCACATCACGCTGGTGTCCGGAACGGCAAAGGCTGGCACACCGGCACTGACTTATGAGAAAAAGTGAGATGTTTTTTTAGGCATACAAAAAACCGGAATGTCCGTTTGAAGAGGGCATTCCGGTTTTTTAAAATGGGAGAGAATCTCACAGGATAAAACAGATCAGGCCGCTGCATCCTTCGTTGATGATGCGCTGTAATGTTTCCTGTAGCTTTAGTCTGGCATCCATAGGCATTTTGGAGAGCTTGCTGTGAAGCCCTTCTCCTACCAGCTCGTGAAGTGATTTTCCGAAAATGTTGGAAGACCAGATCTTGGCGGGATCTTCTTCAAAGCCCTCCAGCAAGTACATGACAAGCTCTTCGCTCTGCCGCTCTGTACCGACAATGGGGCTGACAGTGGTGCGGATATCGGCGCGCATCATATGGATCGAGGGGGCAGAGGCACGGAGACGCACGCCATAGCGGCCGCCCTGCTTGATGATCTCCGGTTCTTCCAGTGTCATCTCCTCCTGCTCCGGCATAACAATGCCGTAACCGGTGGCTTCCACTTCCCGGAGCGCCGGCTCGATTTTTGCGTATTCCTTCTGAATCCGGCTGAGTTTTGTGAGAATGGGGAGCAGATCATTTTCCCCCTGGATTTCCAGACCAGTGGCTTCTCCCAGAATCCGATAGAACAAAGTCTGATCCAGGGAAACATCGACACAGACGCTTCCGGTGCCCATATTCATTTCCCGGATAGAAGCCTTAGTGACATAGGGGCAGGTGCAGACGGCATCTGCAAAGGTCTCCGCATCCTTGATGGTATGGATTTCAGAGGCTGCCAGACGAATGCAGGAAAATACGGATTCCCGGAGCCAGTGGTCTTTTTCCAGTTCTGTAATCCAGTGCGGCATGCAGACATTGATTTCCCGTACCGGGAACGTGCGCAGCAATTCGGTCAGAATGGTGCGGATGTCGGATTCGTCCAGATCCGGGCAGCTGACGGGAATTACCGGTGCGCCGTACTCTTCGGAGAGACGCTCTGCCAGTTCCCTGGCGGCCGGCTGGTGGGGATCCAGACAGTTCAGCAGAACGGCAAAGGGTTTTCCCAGTTCCTGCAATTCGGCAATGACGCGTTGCTCGCAGGCGGCATATTCTGAACGGGGAAGATCTGTGATGCTGCCGTCTGTGGTCACAACCAGGCCGATGGTGGAGTGCTCTGCAATGACCTTGCGCGTGCCTACCTCTGCCGCCATGTTAAACGGCACCTCCTGTTCAAACCAGGGGGTATGTACCATACGGGGCTGGTCGTTTTCGATGTATCCCAGGGCGCTGGGGACAATGTAGCCTACGCAGTCAATCATGCGCACCCGCATTTTAGCGCTTTCTCCCAGGGTGAGTTCTACGGCTTCCTCCGGGATGAACTTCGGCTCTGTGGTCATAATGGTTTTTCCGCCGGCGGACTGGGGCAGTTCATCTACGGCGCGCTCTCGTCTGGCTTCGCTCTGAATGTTCGGAATCACCAGCTGTTCCATAAACCGTTTGATAAACGTGGATTTTCCGGAACGAACCGGGCCGACCACGCCTACATAAATATCACCGTTTGTGCGCCGTGCAATATCCGCGTAAATTTCGTTTGCCATGCACAGGTACCTCCTCTTAGTGTACAATGGGGATAAAGAGCATGCCTGGTGTGGTGAGCTGTTCATCCGAAAGGTCATTTTCTTCCATAATTGCATTGACGCTGGTGTGACAGCGCTTTGCGATGTCCCAGACATGTTCGTGTTCCACTCCATAGTACAGCTTCAGCGCATAGTCTCCGTCCCGGATCAATTTGTTTTCTCCGTCTACCGTAAGATCAGACAGGCACACATGCCGGGAAGACGGGCAGAGAACGCCCTGGAGCAGCAGGGATGCCTTCATGGAAACTGTACCGTCTGAAGCCAGGTGATAGGTGCAGTCTGTTGGCTCTACCTGTGCCTGCAAAACTGCATTGTCCAGCGGAATTTCAGAATCTGTGTAAACCTCAAAGGCCTCTTCCTTTTCCAAAAGCATAGGACAGCCTTCGCTGTCTCCGGCCAGCAGGCTGCAGCAGAGCATGCCGGAAACACGGATTCGGTTGGTGTCTGCCAGCAGCTGCATGTTGACATTGCGCACCTGGCAGCGAAGGTCATAGATGCAGGAAGGCGCATTGTCGCCGGGCAGAAGGGAAGCGCTGCACTGCATCGTAGCCTGAATGGGCTTTGGCACCATATCAATTTGCAGCGGAACCGTACTTTGTTCACAAGGATACATGGTGGAAAATGCATCTGTTACCAGCTGGGCAGAAGCGGTCTTTACAGCGGTGCAGTTCAGGCGCAGCTCCAGCTCGCATTGAATCTGGTCGGCGGCACTGTTTTTTCCGTTACAGGGCTTGAGATCGCATCGGATCACCTGTACCTCGGCATTTCCCTGATAGCTTTCATCAATTTGTTCCATATCGATAATCTGGCTGTACGGCAGTGTAAACTGCATCTGTTCTATGCCGTTTTCCTCCGGAGACTTTTCCCAGGTGTAGAGCAGGTGCACCTGGGCTTCGCCCTTTACAATAAGCTTTCCGGCCAGAATGGAATGCTCCTGGTGCTCCAGCCGGACATCACTGCGGAGAATGGTTTTCACAGAGGGCTTTGACTGTCCCAGTTCGATTTCCTCGTTTAAGATCACATTTTTTGCGGCGTGGCGCTTTTGTGCGGCATATTCTACTGGTATTTTTCGCAGCTGTACATGCATGCCAAAAACGTCCTGAATGACCTCCTGCTTTTTCTCTCCGGCAACACGAATCTGAACGGATACTGCGCCGCGCACTTCCAGACGGCGTGGACTGACGGCGCGGCAGTTGGCATAAGTAGTCTTGGGGCGGAGCAGGACAGAGGGTGCCTCTGCCGGCCGCGGCAGTTCAATGTTCCGGGAAAATGTCATCTGCTGACTGATGCACTGCAAAAGCTTGCTGCCGGAACCGCAGTACAAAACCCGGATATCCGCACGCATCTCATAGGTGATGCGGTCGGTTCCCATGGCATAGCCTAAAATGACCGGCTGTATTTCACACCCGATAATCCGGAAGATATCCGGGTCATAGTCCGGCAGCACATAATCCAGCTCTACACTTTGCTCCTGCATATCGTCCAATAGAATTTCTGTCACAGGGATGGTTTCCCGATTGATTTTCAGATCCATATGGAACTCCTCCTTTTTCGCCGTCCGGCGGCGTTCATTTGCTTTATCCTATGCAGACAAGCGAAACGATAGACCAAAAGCCGGGGAGAATTCCTGCATGCCGGAATACAGTTTGCTTTTTTAAAAAGAATGTGCTATAATAAGCTGTATCAGAGCGTGTTTCCAGGAAGGATGTACTTGCGGAAACAGGTTTATATCAACTGCCGGATTGGCAGATCAGGAGGAATCAGAGCATGGTGCTTGCGATTGATATTGGAAATACAAATGTGGTAATCGGCTGTTTTCAGCAGGAACGGATTTTGTTTGTGGAACGGGTTTCGACCAATCAGAATGCAACGCCGCTGGAGCTTGCCATCTGGATTAAGACGATTCTGGAAATTTATGAAATCCGCACTGCGGAAATAGAGGGCAGCATTATTTCTTCCGTTGTCCCTTCTCTGAACCATGCCATGCGGAAAGCAGTGGATAAAATCGCCCACTGTCCGGTGATTACTGTAGGCCCCGGCGTGAAAACCGGATTGCAGATTGCCATAGACAACCCGGCGCAGCTGGGGAGTGACCGCGTAGCAGACGCAGTGGCAGCGCTGCATGAGTACCGGCCGCCCATTGTGATTATTGATATGGGCACGGCTACAACGCTGTCGGTCATTGATGCCAACCGGCGGCATATCGGGGGCGTGATTGCACCAGGTGTGGGGATTTCGTTGAATGCTCTCACGGAGAAAACGGCACAGCTTCCGAAAATCTCCCTGGAACCACCGAAAAAATGCATTGGCAGCAATACGGTTTCCTGCATGAAGAGCGGAATTCTATACGGTGCAGCCGGCTGTATTGACGGGCTTCTGGATCGGATTACAGAAGAACTGGGAGAAACGCCGACCTATGTTGCTACCGGCGGCCTGTCGGAGTCTATCATTCCCCATTGCCGCCACAAGATTCAGCTGGACAATATGCTGCTGCTGAAGGGCTTGCAATTGATCTATCAGAAAAATATGGGCGGCGAAGATGCGTAAGCGCAGACAGCATAGAAAAAATACTGGACAAAATTTGACGCATATGCTATAATAAAAACGGTATTTTTCAAGACCTTTTTCGCAGAACAAATCTGCGGAGCGGTTTTTTGCATGGGCTTGGCAGCTTGAGAAGCTGTTTTCACAAGAAAACCAAACCCGGCGATGAGAGGACAGGATTTATTTTAACACCCGGCTTTTTAAAGACAGTGAAAGCGCCGGGAAAGATCAGGAGGCTTATCTGATGAAGTATCTGGTAGTATTGTGTGATGGTATGGCGGATTATCCGGTTGCAGAGCTGGGTGGAAAGACCCCTCTGGAAGCGGCAGATACCCCGAATATGGATGCACTGGCAAAAAAAGCAACTGTCGGTCTGGTAAAGACTGTACAGGACGGCATGAAGCCGGGCAGCGATGTGGCAAACCTTTCTGTGCTGGGATATGATCCCATGCAGTATTATACCGGCCGTTCTCCTCTGGAGGCAGGCAGCATCGGCATTGATATGAAACCAACAGACGTTTCGCTTCGCTGCAATCTGGTTACTCTCAGCGATGAGCCGAACTATGAAGACCGCACGATTCTGGATTACTGTGCAGACGATATTTCCACAGAAGAAGCGCGGATTCTCATTCAGGCTGTACAGGAAGCACTGGGGAATGACACGTTCCATTTTTATGCCGGCGTGGCATACCGCCACTGCCTGATCTGGGATCACGGCACCACCGACCTGGGCGGACTGACACCGCCTCATGATATCACCGGAAAGCCGATCCGGGAATATCTGCCTCTGTGCCACAGCCAGAATGCAGCACCGCTGTATGACCTGATGGTGCGCTCCTATGAGATTCTGAAAAATCACCCGGTAAACCAGGAACGGGTACGCCGCGGAAAGCGCCCGGCCAACAGCATCTGGCTCTGGGGCGAAGGCGTACGGGCAAACCTGGATCCGTTCTATGAGAAGTACGGCCTGCACGGTTCTATGATCTCCGCAGTGGATCTGCTGAAGGGCATCGGAAAATTCTCCGGCATGAAGGTGGTAGAAGTAGAAGGTGCAACCGGCTATATCGACACCAACTTTGAAGGAAAGGCAGCAGCTGCCATTCAGGAATTCCGGGACGGACAGGATTTTGTCTATGTGCACGTAGAAGCACCGGACGAATGTGGCCATCGTGCCGAAGTGCAGAACAAGGCCAAGGCGATTTCCCTGATTGACCATAAGATTCTGGGGCCGGTGATAGAAGAACTGAAACGGATGGGTGATTTTAAGGTACTGGTCATGCCGGATCATGCAACACCTTTGTCTCTGAAAACCCATACCAATGACCCGATTCCGTTCCTTATCTATGACAGCCGGAACCCGAAGAACGGCCCGGATACCTTCAGCGAAGCTACTGCAAAGGAAACCGGTCTCTATGTGGACGAAGGCTTCCGCATGATGAAGGATTTTGCAGCAAAATAAAAGAAAAAGGATTGACAGAAGAGACGTGATGAAACAATATTTTCGCTTATACCGCTGGGTGCTGCTGAGTCTGGCGGTGACAATTGCCATTCTGGCTGTTGCGGCTGGATATACAGTGGGAATTGTCAGTCAAAATTCGGTAATTGCGCAGATTGACATGAATATCGGCTCTATAGAGGCCTATCTGGAAAAAAACAAGGACAGCTCCGCAATGCTGACAGAGGAGTTTAAGGAAGAATATGCCGCAAAAACCAGAACCATTGCCATGATTCTGGATCAGGACAGTTCCTTTATTACCGATGACCGGACGCTGGAAGAGCTGCGCGTAACAGTCAATGCAGACCGCATCAGCGTTGCAGATACCAACGGGAGTGTTGTGGCAAGTACAGACCCTTCCGGAGAGGGCACTAAGATTCGCAGTGAGTTTACGCCGCACTTGTCAGAAAAGGTGTACACCGATGTCTTGTTCCTGCTGGAAAGCGATACGCCGACTATTATTGCCGCTTCTACGCTGAACGGCGGTCACGGCATGATTCAGATTACATTCCCGGCAGATAATGTGGTTTCTCTGCTAAAGGAGGCCGATCTCGCCAATCTAGCGGTAGACAGACCACTGTATTCCTACGGCACTACCTCTATTCTGGATGCAGATACGTTAAAGTATGTCAGCTGCACGGACACCGCGCGAATCGGAAAGACAGCTTCCTTTGAAAAATCCAGCTTGAAAAAGAAAAAAGGTAATTTCGATATTACCGATGCAGACGGTAATCAGGAAATGGCACACTACCAGACCTCCGGAGATTATGTAATTCTGGCAACTGTTCCGTATCATGACATCAATCATATGCGGAATGTGGTAATTGGCTGGATTGTCTGCGGCGGCGCAGGCATGCTGACAGTGACAGCGCTTTCTCTGCGCATGGTATTCCTGCGGAGGGAAAAGTCCAAAAAGTAGAAAATCATTTGTAATGCACAAAAGCTGCCTGACTCTTTTCACGGAGCCAGACAGCTTTTTCTGTATTGTAAATTTTATGGAAGCATGTCTTAGTTCATTACCACGGCATTTCCCAGAAGCTTGAATTCCCGGCATGTCTTGCACAGATCGTTCAGGAATGCGGCAATGCTTCTGTCCCGGAGATTTCCCTTGAAATCAATATGAAAGACAACATCGAAGCTGCCGTCCTGAATGGGGCGGCTTTCGATTTTGGTCATATCCAGGCCGTACAGGAAAAACTTGTTCAGAATCCGGCTCAGGCTGCCTGGTTCATTGGAAATTGTCAGCATAACGGAAATGACGGATGCCTGCTCAGATACCTGCATATCTTTGGTAATGCAGATGAACTGGGTGAAGTTCGGCACCACGTTGGAAATCCGGGAAGCCAGAATGTTCAGGCCGTTCAGGTGGGCGCATTCTTCCGAACAGATTGCTGCAATGGTGTTGTCGCCGGATTCGCCTACCATTTTTGCAGCGGTGGCGGTGTTGCTGTAATCCCGGCGCACCAGTCCTCTGGCACTCAGGAAATCGCTGCACTGGGACAGTGCCTGGGGATGAGAGTACACAGCTGAAATCTCATCCGGCTCTGTGCCGGGGAGTGCAGCCAGACAGTGCGCTACTTCCACACGATTCATAGCAGTGATGAAAAAGCTGTATTTGCGCATCAGATCTACCGTCTGGGTAACCGTGCCGGAGGTGCTGTTGTAAATGGGAAGCACGCCGTATTCCAGCTCGCCGGATTCCACTGCGGCAAAGACCTGTTCAAATGTGGGATAAAACTGAACCGTTCTGCCGGGGAAAAATGCCTGGGCAGCAGTTTCGGAATTTGCCCCCTTGGTGCCCTGACAGCCGATGCGTACCGCGGTGTCCATCTGGGGTGTTTTCAGTTCCGGCTCCGGCTCTGCGGCGAGAAGCATTTTCTGCTGCAACTGGGAGCTGATGCTCATCATGTTGGCAAACATGGTGCGGGAAGCAGCACCCAGTCCCGAACTGGCATTTTGTTCTACCCGATCCAGCACCTGCTTTTCCCGGTCTGCCTGGAACACCTGCATGTGGTGCGCCTGCTTATATCGTGCTACATCCTGACACAGCAGCATCCGCTTTTCAAACAGCGTTTGCAGTTCTTTGTCCAGTTTGTCGATTTCGTTTCGAATTTCATTCAGTTCCATATGTAAGGGGTTCCTTTCCTTTTTTAAAGCTCGTCTTGATAAGAAAACCGAGTTTTTGCCGTGTGCACCGTTCTGTACAGAGAGACGGCGTACCGGAGCCTGCTTTCTGTCCGGTGCAGTCGGATTTTTTGGCATATCCAGAAAAACATGCCGGCCGCATGCAGCGGAAAAGAAAGAAAACAGACTCTGCCATACATCCTTTTCCATTATACACAATTTTTTTTCGAAAATCAAGATAAAAATTTGAATAGCTATTGAAAAGGAGAGTGGTTTTGTGCTATAATGAAATGTACGCATATTTGTACCGAGAGAAAAACCGGCGAAAGGAGACTGCACACATGCGGATTTTAGGAATTGATCCCGGCTATGCAATTGTGGGATTCGGCGTTGTGTCTTATCACGGCGTGGATTTTACCCCCCTGGAATACGGTGCAATCACCACGGAAGCAGGCACCCGGTTTGCCGCAAGACTAACGGCAATCTATGATGACCTGGACTTTCTTTTAAAGCGGTTTTCTCCGGATTGTATTGCGATTGAGCGTCTTTATTTTACATCAAACCAAAAAACGGTGATTGATGTTGCACAGGCGCGCGGCGTGATTGTGCTCTGTGCGGAACAGCACGGCATTCCGCTGTACGAATATACGCCGCTTCAGGTGAAGCAGGCCGTTGTAGGATACGGAAAGGCAGAAAAGCGGCAGGTAATGGACATGACGCGCCGCATCCTGAAACTGGCACAGATTCCAAAGCCGGATGATGCCGCAGATGCACTGGCGCTCGCCATTTGTCATGGACACTGTGCAACCGGCATTCAGTTACAGGAACGCAGAATCAGAACAGGAGATACGGTATGATCTATAGTGTGCACGGAAAATTGATTGCAAAGGAACCGTCTATGGCTGTAGTGGAATGCGGCGGCGTTGGATATGGCTGCCGTACCACATTTACTACCCTGGGACAGCTGGGGGCGATCGGAGAAACCGTGTTTCTCTATACAGTGCTCTCTGTCCGGGAGGATGCCGCAGAGCTGTTTGGTTTTGCCACACAGCAGGAATTACAGTGCTTTCAGCTGCTGACCTCGGTGTCCGGTGTCGGCCCGAAAGCGGCGCTGACCATTTTGTCAGATCTCACACCGGATCGGTTCCTGCTGACTGTGGCCTCCGGAGACAGCAAGACGCTGACACGCTCCAAGGGAATCGGCGCAAAGTCTGCCCAGCGGATTGTAATGGAACTCAAGGACAAAATTGCCGGAGAATCTATCGGTCTTCTGGCTGGTGCAGAGGTACAGTCTGCGGCAGCGGCATCCTCTGCCGGCGGCAATGTGGGTGAGGCGATTGAGGCACTGGTGACCCTGGGCTATACCCAGGGCGAGGTGGCGCCCATTGTGGCAAAGCTGGATCCGTCTCTGAGCGCTTCGGAACTGATCCGGCGGACACTCCAGGAATTCGGAAAGAAGCGTTCCTGATGATTGAAACAGAAATTTTATTTTGATTTGATACATAGAAATTATCCGGGTCTGCGCCCTGATTGATCAAGGGAAAAGCAGACGCTCAGGAAGGGAAGTGAACCCAAATGATTGAAACCAGTGATATGCAGTTTGAAGAACGCATGGTGACACCACGTGAGGTGGAAGAAGATCACGAAGCGGAGGTCACGCTGCGTCCACAGACACTGGTGGAATATATCGGCCAGGATAAGGTGAAGGAAAATCTGGCGGTATATATTGAGGCGGCAAAACGCCGGGGAGATCCGCTGGATCATGTATTGCTCTACGGCCCTCCCGGTCTTGGCAAAACAACGCTGTCCTCGATTATTGCCCACGAAATGGGCGTTAATCTGCGTGTGACAACCGGCCCTGCCATTGAAAAGGCCGGCGATCTGGCTGCGATTCTCACCAATCTACAGCCGAATGATGTGCTGTTTATCGATGAAATCCATCGGCTGAACCGTCAGGTAGAGGAAATCCTGTACCCGGCGCTGGAGGATCATGCCATTGATATTATTATGGGAAAGGGGCCGTCTGCTCGCTCGCTTCGTGTGGATTTAAATCCGTTTACACTGGTGGGTGCGACAACCAGAGCTGGCCAGCTTTCCAGTCCGCTGCGTGACCGCTTCGGCGTGATTCTGCGTCTGGAACTGTACACGACAGAGCAGCTGACCGATATTGTGCGCCGCAGCGCAATGCTGCTGAAAATTCCGTGCACCATTGACGGCGCAACGGAGATTGCGGGACGCGCACGGGGCACGCCCCGTATTGCAAACCGCTTGCTGAAACGTGTCCGGGACTTTGCGGATGTCATAGGCAACGGCGAAATTACTCAGGAGATTGCGCACATGGCGCTGGATCGTCTGGAGATTGACGAACTGGGGCTGGACAGCAATGACCGCCGGATGCTGGAAATGATCATCAAGGGCTACAGCGGCGGCCCGGTAGGGCTGGAAACCCTGGCCTCAGCACTGGGAGAAGAAACCGTCACGCTGGAAGATGTGTGCGAGCCGTACCTCATGCAGCTGGGATTTCTGGCGAGAACGCCAAGAGGACGCTGTGCCACTGCACAGGCGTACCAGCATCTGGGCTATGCGCAGCCGGGTCAGGGTGATGGAATGGACGGACAGATGCGTTTTGAAGAAACAGAATAACGATAGATTGATATAAAAAAGAGCCGGCCGGAGAAGAAAACAGTATCCCGGAAAATACAGGCTCTTTATGACAGAAAGGATCTGGAAACAATGGGCAGATTATTTGGAACAGACGGCGCAAGAGGCGTTGCAATTACAGAACTGACATGCGAGATGGCAATGCAGATCGGCCGTGCAGCAGCACTGGTTTTGACAAAAGAGACAAAGCACCGCGCAAAAATTTTTATCGGAAAAGATACCCGGATTTCTTCGGATATTCTGGAAGCAGCACTCTGTGCCGGCATTTGTTCTGTCGGCGCTGAGGCGGTGAGACTGGGCGTTGTTCCCACACCGGCAGTGGCCTATCTGGTGCGGACACACGGTGCGGATGCTGGCGTTATGATTTCCGCTTCGCACAACAGCGTGGAATTCAACGGCATCAAGCTGTTCGCTGCTACCGGCTATAAGCTCCCGGATGCAACTGAGACAGAAATTGAAGCACTGATTCTGGATCATCCGGAACAGATCGTATTGCAGTCCGGCACGGATGTGGGGGCAATTACAGAATACGCTACCGCCAGAGAGGACTATATTTCCTACCTGGCCGGCTGTGTACAGACCGACTGCTCCGGCATGCGCGTTGCACTGGACTGCGCAAACGGCAGCTCCTCCGCCACCGCAGAAGAACTGTTTACACGTCTGGGGGCAGAGGTACATATGCTCAGTGCAGAGCCGGACGGCACAAACATCAACAAAAACTGCGGCTCCACCCATATGGAAAATCTGATGGAATATGTGAAAACCCACGACTGTGATCTGGGTCTGGCCTTTGACGGAGACGCAGACCGCTGTCTGGCAGTGGATGAAAACGGTTGCCTGGTGGACGGCGACAAGATTATTGCCATCTGTGCACAGGCACTCCAAAAAGAAGGCAAGCTCAAGGGCAACACTGCGGTTGTCACAGTTATGACAAATCTGGGCTTCTTCCACTTTGCAAAGGCCAATGCCATTGCCACAAAGGCTACAAAGGTTGGCGACCGCTATGTGCTGGAAGAAATGCTCTCCGGCGGCTATAACATCGGCGGCGAACAGAGCGGCCACATCATTTTCCTGGATGAAGCAACCACTGGTGACGGTGAGCTGTCCGGCATTAAGCTGATGGAAATTCTCAAAAAGTCCGGCGGAAAAATGAGCACGCTTGCCAGTGTCATGGAAACATTCCCCCAGGTGCTGTACAATGTAACCATTCCGGCGGCAAAGAAGGGTCACTGGCAGGAGGATGCAGAAATCGCTGCACTGATTGCCTCCTATACCGAAGAACTGGGTGACAACGGCCGGATTCTGGTACGGGAAAGCGGCACAGAGCCTCTCATCCGCGTGATGGTAGAGGGAAAAGACGCCGCACAGATGGAAGCCGCAGCACAGGCAATTACAGCGCAGGTGCGCATATTTGCCCAAGCGTGAACAGGAAAAAGGAAAGCAAGAAGAGATAGGAGCACGCCAAATTGAGAATTGCAAATGGATGGAAACAATACCGTATTTTAGATACTTCAACACTGGAAAAGCTGGAGAGCTGGAACGGTGTTACCCTGGTGCGGCCGGATCCGCAGATTATCTGGAAAACGTCGAAGCAGCACAAGGGTTGGAAGCAGGCAGACGGTCACTACAGCCGTTCTTCCTCCGGCGGCGGCAGCTGGGCTTTTTCCCGAAAGCTGCCCACAGACTGGACAATGGCATATGAGCCGCTGGGGCTGACCTTTAAGATACAGCCCACCGGGTTTAAGCATACCGGATTATTTCCGGAGCAGGCCGTAAACTGGGACTGGATGTCCCGGCAGATCCAAAATGCAGGCAGACCGATTTCTGTACTGAACCTGTTTTCCTACACCGGCGGCGCAACGCTTGCCTGTGCTGCGGCCGGTGCCTCTGTCTGTCACGTGGATGCCTCCAAGGGCATGGTGCAGTGGGCACGGGAAAATGCCGCGCTCTCCGGACTGACAGAAAAGCCGGTGCGGTGGATTGTAGATGACTGCGAAAAATTCGTGGCACGGGAAATCCGCCGTGGCAGAAAATATGACGCAGTGATTATGGATCCTCCCAGCTACGGCAGAGGTCCGGGGGGAGAGGTCTGGAAGCTGGAAGAGAATATCTATGATCTGGTGCAGCTCTGCGCCGGCGTGCTTTCCGAAAAGCCCTTGTTCTTCCTGCTGAACAGTTATACTACTGGTCTTTCTCCTGCTGTAATGGGCTATCTGCTGGGCAGTGTGTTAAAACCGCAGTTCGGCGGGGATGTTACCGCAGATGAAATCGGTTTGCCGGTGGAGCAGAGCGGCATGGTGCTGCCTTGTGGTTCTACGGCTATCTGGACTTCCGGAGAAATTGCCGGATAAACCTGCGTTACAGGAAATGCATGCATACAGGCGCGAAGACCCACAGGAGGCGATTATCCTATGAAAACCAAATTACAGGCAGAAGACCTCTCATTTCATTATACAGATGAAGAGGGAAAGGCGGCTTCTCATGAAATTTTTGCGCACCTCAATCTGACCATAGAGCCTGGCACTTTTGTGGCAATTCTGGGACACAACGGCTGCGGAAAATCCACGCTGGCAAAGCATATGAACGCCATTGTGCTGCCCACCGGCGGCCGGATGCTGGTGGCAGATATGGATACCCGGGAGGAAGAAAAACTCTATGACATCCGGCAGCGCGTGGGAATGGTATTTCAGAATCCGGATAACCAGATTGTCGCCACGATTGTGGAAGAGGATGTGGCCTTTGGCCCGGAAAACTTAGGCGTGCCGCCGGAAGAAATCCGGGCGCGCGTAGATGAAGCGCTAAAGGCAGTCGGCATGTACGAATACCGGATGCATGCCCCCAGTCAGCTTTCCGGCGGCCAGAAACAGCGTGTGGCAATTGCCGGCATTATCGCCATGCGGCCGTCCTGCATCGTACTGGACGAGCCTACCGCTATGCTGGATCCCAAGGGACGGCGTGAGGTCATGGAAACCATCCGAAAGCTGAACCGGGACTATGGCATTACGATTCTTCTGATCACGCACTATATGGACGAGGCGGCGCAGGCAGACCGGGTGCTGGTGATGGATGCCGGAAAAATCCTGCTGGATGATACGCCGGAGGAGGTCTTTTCTCACGTGGACGAAATGAAGGCGGTGGGACTGGACGTTCCTCAGGTGACAGAACTGGTGGACGAACTGCGAAAGTGCGGGATGCAACTGGATCCCCATATTATTACCGAAGAAGCATGTGCAGAGGCGCTGATGCAGCTGCTGTAAAAAGAATGAGGTGGACATTTGGCTGCAATTGAACTAGAGGGCGTAACATATCGTTACGGGATAGGAACACCGTTTGAAAAAACTGCGGTGGATCATGTAAATCTGAAGATTGAACGGGGCGAATTTCTGGGGATTATCGGGCATACGGGATCCGGAAAGTCCACGCTGATTCAGCATCTCAACGGTTTGTTAAAGCCAACGGAAGGCACTGTCAGACTGGGCGGAACAGATATCTGGGCAGACCCGAAAAATATGCGGCAGGTGCGGTTTCAGGTGGGACTGGTATTTCAGTATCCGGAGTATCAGATCTTTGAGGAAACTGTAGAAAAGGATATCGCATTCGGCCCACGGAACATGGGGCTTTCGGAAGCGGAGGTAACAGAAAGAGTCCGGGAAACCGCAGAGATCATCGGCCTTTCTCCGGAGCTTTTGGGGCGTTCTCCGTTTCTGCTGTCCGGCGGACAAAAGCGCCGGGTGGCAATTGCCGGGGTCATGGCCATGCGCCCGAAGGTGCTCATTCTGGATGAACCCACTGCCGGACTGGATCCAAAGGGACGGGAGGAAATCCTCTCGGAGATCAAGCGGTTTCAGGACCACACGGGAAGCACGATTCTGCTGGTTTCCCACAGCATGGAGGATATTGCCCGTCATGCCAAGCGAATTCTGGTGATGAATGCCGGCAGGGCATTCTGCTGTGATACGGTGGCAAAGGTGTTCAGCCGGTCGACAGAATTGCAGCAGATCGGCCTGGCCGTGCCACAGGTGACACGCGTGTGCGATATGCTCCGGGAAAAGGGGCTGCCGTTGTCACCGGATATCTACACCATTGCGCAGGCAAAGGAGCAGATTCTCACACTGTATCGGAGAAAGGGGGCACAGGAAACATGCTGAAGGATATTACCATCGGGCAGTATTTTCCCGGCAACAGTGTTATTCACCGGATGGACCCCCGGTTCAAGATTGTGATGACGCTGCTGTTTATTGTCATGCTTTTCCTGGGACAGCATCTGTACTCCCTGCTCTTCGGGCTGGTGCTCTGTGCCGTGGGATGGATTTGCTCCCGGATTCCCTTTCGCCTCATCTGGAAGAGTATCCGGGTACTGCTGCCGGTTTTGCTGATAACAGCGGTGCTGGACTTGTTTTTTGTGGATGACGGCAAGGTCTATTTCCACTGGCATTTTTTGAAGATTACGGAGACCGGCGTAGTTACAGCGGTTTTGATGGTGGCGCGGATTATCATACTTTTGGTGGGATCTTCGTTGCTGACTTATACTACTTCTCCCATAGCGCTGACAGATGCCATTGAGCGCCTGCTGTCACCGCTGAAAAAAATTCACGTACCGGTGCATGCCTTTGCCATGATGATGACCATTGCCCTGCGGTTTATTCCCACGCTGCTGGAAGAGACAGACAAGATTATGACTGCGCAAAAGGCCAGAGGCGCCAGCTTTAGCGAAGGAAACCTGATGCAGCGCGCCAAGGCGCTGGTGCCGGTTTTAGTGCCGTTGTTTGTCTCGGCATTCCGCCGGGCAGAGGAACTGGCCACGGCAATGGAATGCCGCTGCTATCGGGGCGAAGCCGGCAGAACCAAAATGCGTCAGCTCCACGCAGCCGGAAGAGACTATATTGCCATGACAGTGACGCTGCTCTTTCTGGCCGGTGCAGTTGCAGTGAAGGTGATCTGGCACTGAGGAAGGGCTTTGGAACGCTGCCCTGTTCCTTCGCATCCGGGCATGAAACAGGACTGCGCAGAAAAGGAGAGACAGACGGTATGACTGGACTTCAAAACACAGAAATACAACCGAATTTGCAGAAGCCGCACCGGAAACAGCCGGTCTGGTTTCTGCTGCTTTCCTTTTTGTTCCCCATGCTGTTTCTCAGCGCCGGATTCGCAATGCAGCATGTCTATCCGCTGGGTGACCGCCAGATTCTGGTGGTGGATTTCTGGCACCAGTATTACCCGTTTCTCCGGCTGCTCCATGAAAAATTGCAGCACGGCGGTTCACTGCTCTACACCTGGAACTCCGGGCTGGGGTCTGACTTTGTGTCCATGGCGGCCTATTATGCGGCAAGTCCGCTGAATCTGCTGACAGTTCTGGTGCCGGATGCATGGCTGCGGGAAGCGGTGACAGTGCTGCTTTTGCTGAAGGTCGGGTGCGCCGGCCTGTTTTTTGCCCTGTTCCTGAAGGGGACGTTTCACCGCAATGACTTTTCCCTGTGCGTGTTCTCTGTTTGCTATGCCCTGTGCAGCTATATGCTGGGCTATTACTGGAATATCATCTGGCTGGATACGGTGGCGCTGCTGCCGCTGGTGATACTGGGGCTGGTACGGCTGGTGCGGGACGGAAAATGCCGGCTGTACGGAATCGCCTTGGGACTTTCTCTGTTTTCTAACTTCTATATCGGACTGTTCACCTGTATTTTCGTGTGCCTGGTGTTTCCGTGCCTGTGTGTGTTGTTTCTCCGGCCGCGTCAGGTGCCGGGGAGAATTCTGGCAATGGGGGTGTATTCGCTGCTGGGCAGTATGCTGGCGGCCTGTGTGCTGCTGCCGGCTTATTTTGCATTGCAGCTGACCTACAGCGTCCGAAATGTATTTCCGTCCCATGTGGAGTTCTATGAAAACTGGCGCGTGCTGCTTTCTAATCTGCTCAGCTTTCATGCGCCGACTGCCAAGGATGGCTTGCCGAATCTGGCCTGTGGTCTTTTGAGCCTGGTGATGCTGGGGCCGTTTCTGCGCTCACTTCGCATCCGGATTCGGGAAAAGGTGCTGGCGGTACTGCTGCTCGGCTTTCTGCTGATCAGCTGCAACTGCAACGTGCTCAATTATCTCTGGCACGGGATGCACTTTCCCAATATGCTGCCGTTTCGGTTTTCGTTTTTGTTTTCCTTTGTGCTGCTGACCGTGGGGTACCGGGGCTTTTGGCTCCTGCTGGAGGAACAGCTCCGGGGCTGGGATGTGCTGGCGACGCTGGCGGTAAGTGCAGCTTTTTTTGGTCTTTCCTATGGGGTGCAGGAAAATCACGCGGTGTTTTACAGTGCGGCTGTTATGCTGCTGTATGTGTTTCTGCTGGCGCTCTATCTGGGAAAAATTTTCGGAAAACGACTCTTTTATTTCGGACTGTCTATTGTGATGGTGTTTGAGCTCTTTGAAAATGTGCGGATGGGAACGGAACTGGTTTCTACCTCTGACCACACTACATATCCGGCCGGGAACGGAGCCGTGCAGCAGCTTCTGGATGAAGCGGCACAGCAGGATTCCACACTGTTCTACCGCACGGAGATGAATACCTGGTACTCGCTGAATGATCCGGCACTGTATGGCTACGCCGGATTATCTCAGTTTTCTTCAATGGCCAATGTACAGGTCAGCAAATGGATGCGTGCCCTGGGACTTCCGGCCTCGGAGGCCGGAAACCGGTATTATTACGCTGGCGGAACACCGGTTACCAACATGTTCGCCGGAATCCGGTATCAGATTTTTCGCAGCGGCACAGCAGCAGATGTGCGGTCGTGGGAGCTCCTCTCCATAGAAGGAGGAAGCAGTCTGTACCGCAATACCTATGATCTTCCGCTGGGATTCTGGACGGAAGCGGCGCTTTTGGATTACAATTGCCTCCCGGATGCCAATCCCTTTGAAAATCAAAACACCCTGTTCCGGCTGGCCACAGGCGTGGAGACACCCTTGTTTACCGCTGTACGGCCGTCTGTGGGTGATAGCGACGGCGCGGAGATTACCTACAGCGGAAACAGTCTCTTTTCCTATACGCTGGATACCGGGGCAGAAACGCATTCCATGCAGCTGATCTATACTGTGCCGGAGGGAGCGTCGTTGTACGGTTATCTCTCGGCGGCGAATGCGTCCTCTTTTTCCGTGCTGCGTGATGGAGAACGCATGGCGGATTACGGCGCTTCCAAACAGCCGTACCTGTTTCCTATGGGGGATTTTGCAGCCGGGGAGACAGTAGCTCTTTCTGTTGCGCTGCAAAGCGAGAGCCTGAGTGGTATGGTGCGTTGTGATATGTACGTTCTGAACCGACAGGCGCTGGAAAAAGGCTATGCCAGACTACAGTCCGGTGCTGTGACGCTGACGCAGTTCCGGGATACGGCAGTGACCGGAACCATGACTGCCGTCACAGACGGTCTGTGCTACTTTTCCATTCCCTATGAGGACGGATGGAAGGCAGAGATAGACGGAAATGCGGTGGAAATTCAGCCGGTAGGGGATGCCATGATCGCAGTGTCTGTGACAAAGGGCAGTCATACCATTACGCTGACTTATTGCCCCAAAGGATGGAAACTGGGGTGCAGCCTTACAGTAGGTGGCATTGGCATTCTGCTGTGTCTGTTTCTGCTGGAGCGCAGACGGAAAAGGCCGTTTTTATCTCCAGCAGAAGCCCAAAGGAAAAAACAGCCGAAAAGGATGACATCGGAGGAAATATATGAGAAATCTCAAAGTAATGATGGCATTTCGGGGGACGCGGTATCACGGATTTCAGCGTCAGCCCAATGCAGTGACAGTGCAGCAGATCGTGGAGGAAGCCCTTTCTCAGCTGCTCAATGAGCCGGTGACGATCTACGGCTGTTCCCGGACAGATACCGGCGTGCATGCCCAGCAGTTCTGCTTTTCCATGCAGACGGAGAAACAGCTTCCTGCCCGGAACTTTATCCGGGGGGCCTGCGGCTATCTTCCGGAGGATATTTCCATCCTTTCAGTGGAAGATGTGCCGCCGGACTTTCATGCGCGGTACAGCTGTCAGGCAAAACAGTACATGTACCGGATTCATAATAGCGAGAGCAAAAATCCCTTTACGACGGATCTGGAACTGCTGTACCGCAGAAAAATGGACATTCCGCTGTTACAGGAAGCCGCATCGCATTTTGTGGGGACACATGACTTTGCAGCGCTTTGTACAAACTGCACAGAAAAGCAGAATACCATTCGTACAATTCATAGTATAAGTATAGAAAAACAGGGAGACACCGTTCTGATACTTGTCAAAGGAAATGGATTTTTGTATAATATGGTTAGGATTCTTGTGGGAACGCTGCTCAGTGTAAATGAGGGGCGGATTCCGGTTTCGGAACTGGATGCGCTGCTGGAATCCCGGAACCGTCTGAAGGCCGGCATTACGGCACAGGCACACGGCCTGTCGCTGTATCGGGTGTTTTATGAGGATGCGCCGTCCGGTGCATCCATCGACCTCTCCTGAAAGGGCTGAGGAAATTTGGTGCAGATTCCCGGCGCAGGAAATCGGCGCCCTTGCACCAAAAGGAGAAAGAAGAGTAATGATGAGTCATGATACGGACGATATGATTGAAAAGCGGAAGCGGCGGCATAAGCTGCGCACACTCCGCAATTTGCTGATATTCCTGCTGATTGCCGGATTCTGCGGCTATCTCTATGTACAGCGGGACATGTGGATTCCGAAGCTGGAGGGAATCGGGAGCCGCTATGATTCTGTCACACAAAATGACGGCACACTGGCAGAGGGAAACTTTCCGCTGACCATTTCCGGAAGCACTGGCTATGAGGCACAGCTGGTAGATGATACACTGTTTCTGCTTCATGATGCCTATCTGGATCTCTATTCACTCCACGGAGATTCCAGAGACAAGCGCCAGCACACCTTTCAGGATGCTGCACTCCTTTCCAACGGGAAATATGCGCTGCTGTATGAGCGCGGCGGCACTTCCTTCCGGCTGGATTCGAAAAGCAAAAATGTCTATAGCAAAACGGTGGACAATGATATTATTACAGCCGCAGTCAGCACAAACGGCAATGCTGCACTGGTGACGGAATCAGATGCTTATACCTGTGTGATCAATATTTATGACAATACGGGAAAGCGCATCTATCAGCGAAACTGTGTGGAACGTGTCACAGATGTGGTCTTTCATGCAGACGGAAACGGCTGCTGCTTTACCTCAATGGATGCAGACGGCGGCAAAATTCAGAGTACCACCACCAGCATTCTGTTTGATCAGGTAGACACCCAGTGGACTTCGCTGCCGCTGGAAACCTTTGTGGTAAAGTCTGGTATTGCCTCGGACGGAAAACTGTGTCTGATCGGCAACACTGCCTGTACCTATTACAGCGCCTCCGGAGAGGTGCTGGGTACTTATAACTATAATGGAACGCTGGTGCAGGCAGACTGGGAGGACGGAAGAACTGCACTGGTCATCCAGGATGATCAGAAGCGGCAGACCTCGCTGATTCTGCTGGATCAGTCCACCAGCAATCCAAAGGTGGTTTCTGTGGACGATACCGCTTCTTGTGTGCGTGTGGCAGACGGAGATGCAGTGGTGATGACCCAGGGGAATATCACTTCCTACGATTTTTCAGGAAGTCCGGTGGCAACTGTAGAACTGGACGGTGCTTATTCGTCCTTCCTCAAGCAAAACGGGTATGTGTTCCTGCTGGGCTATCACCAGATCGACCGTGTGGATTTTAAGGAGTAGCTCCCATGGAAAAATGGATGAGCCAGACCTTCTGGCTGTATGATCTGACTGTGCTGGCAATTCTCATTCTCTGTGTCTGGGGCGGCTGGAAACGAGGCCTTTTACGGACGATTATCGGGCTTGCCGGATATGGCCTGGCGGCGCTGCTGTCCGGCTTTCTGGCACAGCCGGTATCACAATGGGCTTATGAAAAATGGGTGGAGCAGCCCTGTACCCAGCTTCTGGAACAGCAGCTGGAAAAGTACGATTTTGCCGGAACAGTGCGGAGTGCCCTTTCTTCCTACGGTGTGTCCCTGGATGCGGCGCAGCTCCAGCAGATTGCACAGCAGCCGGAGCATGCGGCAGATGCCCTGTGTTCTGCGGCGGCTGCACAAACCGGCCTTCCGGCAGAAGTGATTCAGCAGGGACTGCACCAGTCTCTGGACAGTGCGGCGGTGTCTTCGTATACCGGGCTTCCGGACTGGATGACAGAATCCCTGCTGCCCTCTGACAGCGGCACAGAGGCGGCGGAAAACCGCCTGGCACAGACGGCGGCAGTTCTGCTCACAGAAGATAATGCGGCAGCGGCGCAGACCTTAACGGAACTCTACGTGAAGCCGGCGCTGCTCTCCATGGTAAAAATATTTACATTTTCCGCATTGTTCCTCTTGATTTCTGTCGCATTACAAGTTATAATAAAAGGGATATCTTATTTATGCCGCTCCCAAAGCATTGTATTTTGGAATCAAGCTGCGGGTGCTGGAATAGGATGTTTTCAGGCAGTCGTATTCCTGTTTCTGATGGGAAAGCTGACACAGTGGCTGACGGAAAATTCACAGGGACAGATTCCGTTTTTCCGCACGGCGGATATTGAAAAGACGGTGCTGTTTCAGGGAATTTATCAGATTGTCACTGGCCTGCACGGATAAATACGGCGCGGCAGCCGGGATTCCATGAGAAAGGTGAGAAAAAGATATGATGTTATGCAGCCGATGCAAAAAAAGACCGGCAGTTGTGTTAATCACAGCAATGCAGGGCAATCAGAAGAAAAACGAGGGCCTGTGTCTGGTGTGTGCCAAAGAGCTCAACATTCCGCAGGTCGATGAATATATGAAGCAAATGGGTATCAGTGATGAAGAACTGGATCAGATTTCTAACCAGATGATGGACTTAATGGACGGAGAAAACTTTGAAATGGGCGGCTCCGGCGTGATTCCACAGTTCCTGGAAAATCTGATGAAGGACGGCCCTATGAAATCACTGGCAAATTTAAACGAAGAGGACGGCGCCATTACAGAAGGGGAGACCCCGTCAGTGCCGCCGGCAGAGTCTTCCCGCCGGGAGCGCCGTGCAAAGCGGAAAAAGGAACTGAAATTTCTGAACAACTACTGCACCAACCTGAGCCAGCGTGCCGCAGAGGGCAAGCTGGATGCCATTATCGGGCGGGACAAGGAAATCGCACGTGTGATTCAGATTCTGTCCCGCCGCACCAAGAACAACCCCTGCCTGATCGGAGAACCAGGTGTTGGTAAAACAGCCATTGCAGAGGGAATCGCCCTGCGCATTCATGCCGGAGATGTACCCATGCACTTGCAGAACAAGCAGATCTATCTGCTGGATCTGACGGCGCTGGTTGCCGGAACTCAGTTCCGCGGCCAGTTTGAAAGCCGGGTGAAGGGTCTGATCTCTGAGGTGAAGCAGGAAGGGAATATCATCCTCTTTATTGATGAAGTACACAATCTGGTGGGCGCCGGCAATTCCGAAGGCTCTATGAATGCGGCGAATATTTTGAAGCCGGCACTGTCCCGCGGCGAAATTCAGGTAATTGGCGCGACAACCTTTGAAGAGTACCGGAAGTTTATTGAAAAGGATTCTGCTCTGGAGCGTCGTTTCCAACCGGTAACAGTAAATGAACCTACTGTTGCAGAAACGGTTGCAGTGCTGGAGGGCATTGCAAAATACTACGAAGCATACCACCGGGTACACATTTCCAAGGAAACGCTGCACCTGTGCGCTGTGCTGGCAGAACGATACATTACAGATCGTTTCCTGCCGGATAAGGCAATTGACCTGCTGGATGAAAGCTGTGCCTGCACCAATCTCCGCTCGCCGGAAATTGCGGCTTATGACAAGCTGGAAAAGCGGCAGCAGGAACTGGAAGAAAAAGAAAAAGCGCTTGAAGATGAAAACGAAATCAACTATGAGGCTCTGGCGCAGGTCAAGGCGGATAAAATCCGTCTCCAGGACAGCCTGAAGGAAGCCAAGGAAAAGCTGGATGCTGTGCAGGTAACCGGAGATGATCTGGCAAAGGTCATTGAACTGTGGACAGGAATTCCGGCGCATAAAATTGCAGAGACAGAATTTACAAAGCTGGAACATCTGGAAGACCGCCTCAAGGAACGGATCAAGGGACAGGATGCGGCCGTGGATGCACTGGCTAAGGCGATTAAGCGCACTCGTGTTCAGCTGAGTCCGCGCCGCCGTCCGGCTTCCTTTATCTTTGTCGGTCCCACTGGCGTGGGAAAAACCGAACTGGTCAAGGTGCTGTCGCAGGAACTGTTTGACTCCAACGAGCCGCTGATTCGCCTGGATATGACGGAGTATATGGAAAAGCACGCTGTGTCTCGTCTGATCGGTGCGCCTCCGGGATATGTGGGATATGATGAAGCAGGTCAGCTGACGGAAAAAGTCCGCCGCCGTCCGTATTCTGTCATTCTGTTTGATGAGCTGGAAAAGGCACATCCGGATGTCATGAATATTCTGATGCAGATTCTGGACGAAGGCAAAATTGATGATGCACAGGGCAGAACGGTGAACTTTGAGAACACCGTAATCTGCATGACCTCCAATGCCGGTTCCACAGACAAGAGCATTGGCGTGGGATTCAATCGTACGGATACGGAGATCTCCAAGGATAAGGCGATGAAGGGACTGCGGGAATTCCTGCGGCCGGAATTTATCAGCCGGATTGATGAAGTTGTGGTATTCCGCAATCTCAGCAAGGAGAACTTCCAGGAAATCACTGCACTCATGCTGGATGAAATGAAGGAACCTCTGGCAGAGAAAAACATGACAGTGACCTATGATGATGCGGCATTGGCTGCAATCGCAGAGGAAGCCTACGGTAAGCCCTATGGTGCCCGTGATATCCGCCGCGTCATTCGCCAGCAGGTAGAGGACAAAATCGCTTCTCTTATCATTGCACACAACGGCGAAATCCATAATCTTGCCATCTCTGCGGTAGACGGAAAGGTAACCGTTTCCTATACCTGATTTTTCAGAAGAGAAATAACAGAAAGAGCTTGTCAAACTGACAGGCTCTTTTTTCTTTTTTACTCAGGTGAAATTGAAGATAAAATTGCAAGCATAACCGAAAAAAGAAAAATATCCAACACAGATTCTTTGAAAAATACGGATTTGCGGAAAATGCTTGACATTTTTCAGACACTGTGGTATACTATATAAGTCGCCTGATGAGGCGGATATACAGATACTGGGGTGTAGCCAAGCGGTAAGGCAGTGGACTCTGACTCCATCATTCCGAGGGTTCAAATCCTTCCACCCCAACCAGAAGTCACGCAGTGTTTTCATTGCGTGATTTTTTTATTATTATTTCTGGATATGCGGTGCCAGGCTTGATAAGCTATCTGCAAAATGTCGAATTAAAAAAGCGCCTTGCTTTTCATGCAAGACGCTTTTTGTATGCTTTCGCATATATTTCTGTGAGTCAAAATTAGGTTTTGATGGAATTTAAGAATTTTAGACACAAGGTATAGTCGTTAGCCAAATATTTGCACGAAGTGCACTCAAATCCATGCCGTTTAATGTATTATCTTGATTGATGTCAGCATTATAGAATGCTTCAGTTGTCAGTTCTGCATCACCAAGAAGATATTTCTGGAGCAGAACAATATCTGCAATGGATACTGTGCCGTCGCAATTGACATCTCCCGGATGGCGAGGCTTCCACAGCATCTGCACATGGCGGTTCAGGACAACGCCGCCGTCCGGTGTGAACTGCGCAGCATCTGCCTCTGCCTGTACCGGATTCTCCTCGTCATCCGAAAAAGTGAGATCATAGACATACTGTGTCTTTCCGGAAATGGCATCTTCAGCATGAGGGTCGGCAATCACAATGCCTTCTTCAGTATAGACAGTGCCTTTGGTGTCCAGGGCAGAAATGGTGATGGTGTATGCGGAAGCATAAATGTTGTTGAGAAAATCTGCCTGGTATACCGTTTCAAACTGTGACGGATCCTGGGGGCACTCAGAATAGCTGAGGGCATAGCGGTAATCGGTAACGGCAGAGCCTTCCTGAGGCTTTAGCTCGTCCTGATAGTAGATCACCGTGCCTTCTGCTGAATGATGAGAAATGGTGACCATTACCGGATTGTCGTGGATGATCACAGAAATTTCGCCCATGATCTGGCTCTCCGGAAGCGGCTTTTTTGTCACATTGCCGTTTTCGTCTATTACGTCATAGTACAGCGCTTTGCTCCAGGGCATCTCCACTACCGGGATGGTTTCTTCTGCCAGCGCAGAAAACGGAGAAATCCAAACGGAAGTGCACAGACACGCGGCGCACATCAGCGCAGAAATAGAACGTTTCATGTTGAAATCCTTTCCTGAAAAATACCTGCATCCAGTCGGACTGGGGCATATCATGCAACACAATTCTACTATATGTGCCGAAATAAATGGCACAAAACCACTCTTATTATATCATTTGGAAAAAGCTCTGTCAAGTTTTGGACAGGTGCTTTTTCAGAAGTATGTCAGTGTAATTGGATTAAAAAGCAGTTGGAAGATTTTTTTAATCCTATAAATGGAATTGTTCCGAACGGTTTTGTCATTTTTGCTCTTTTTCAGGGGGAAGGCTGCACAGAAAAAATGATTTCCAGGAAAAACACACAAATTTTCTTGACACTTTCGGTTTTTATGGTATGATAAAGGTAGTATTGTTATTTTGGAGGTACAACATATGCATTTTTGGAAAAAACTAATTGCTGTTGCTATGGCTGGCGCAATTGCAGGATCCGCGGTTGCCTGCGGTTCAAGCGATGACTCGAAAAAGTCGGACGACAGCAAGGCGGAGAGCGAAGCTTCTCGTGTTGTAGACCCCAAGGGCGACTTCACCATTGGTTTGGATGATGTGGCAGAAGCCATGGGTGCCGGCTGGAACCTGGGCAATCAGCTGGAAGCCAACTCCGGCGGTGATGTAGACGAAACCGTCTGGGGTAACCCGAAGGTAACGCAGGAGATGATCTCCATGGTTGCGGATGCCGGCTTCACTACAGTCCGGGTGCCGGTTTCCTATTTATCCTACATTGATGATGACAACAATTATCAGGTGGATGCTTCCTGGCTGGATCGCGTGGAAGAAGTGGTAAATTACTGCTATCAGGAAGGCCTGTATGTTATCATTAACATGCACGGTGATGGTTATAATACCGTTGACGGCGGCTGGCTCCTGGTAAACGGGGAAGATCAGGACATGATCAAGGAAAAGTATGAGGCAGTCTGGAAGCAGATTGCAGAGCGTTTTTCCGATTATGATGAGCACCTGATTTTTGAGTCCATGAACGAAGAATCTGACGGTACATATGACGGCGAACCGAACAAGGAGTACTATGCAAATCTGAATCAGTACAATCAGATTTTTGTAGATACGGTTCGCGGTACGGGCGAAAAGAACACGCACCGCTGGCTTTTGGTTCCGGGCTGGAACACCAACATTGAGTACACCGTAGGAGACTATGGCTTTGAGATGCCTACTGATGAAAAATGTTCTGCCAGAGAAAGCCGCATGATGGTTTCGGTACATTACTATGACCCGTGGGATTACTGTGGTACAGAGGATCTGAAAACCATCCTGTGGGGTGACTACGGTCTGAATCTGATTGATACTTATGGCTTCTCGAAGATGAACTATCCGAAGTGGGGCGATCAGACATATCTGGATGAGCAGTTCCAGATGCTTCACGATAAGTTTGTTGCCAACGATATCCCGGTTATTATCGGCGAGTACGGCTGCATTGACAAATCCTCTGCATATGCAGATTTCAGCGGACAGCTCCAGGGTAACCGTGCATACTGGGACGGCTATGTTGCAGGTAGGGCTGCTTCAATGGGCATGATTCCGGTATACTGGGACAACGGCTTCAACGGCGTATATGGTTTTGGTCTGTTCGACCGGAATACCTATGAACAGACACAGCCGGAGATTATTTCCACCATTTTGAAGGCAGTAAAGGATAAGGATCCGCAGGCTGGCCTGGATCTGAAGATTGAAACCAAGAATGAAAAAGCATCGGAAGTACATGCATACATCGGAATTCAGACAGAGGCGTACACCTTCCGGAATGCGTATGATGATGCAACGTACGGCGGCGCAACCGATCACTTCAACACCCTGATCAAGTGGGGCAATGATGATGAGACCATTGACACTGGCGCAACCTTTACAGATGCTACTATCACCGGAGATGGCACTTACACCGTATCGGTAGATGGCTATGACTTCTCCTCAGACAGCATCAAGCTGAACATGCTCTTTGTCAGCAGCGACTTTGCGTACAGCAATAAGCTGAAGGTGAGCGATGTTGTGGTAAAGGCGGACGATACCGAAATCCCGATCAGCAATCCGTTGGTAATGGCAGACGATCAGGGCAATTTCTACATCGAGCTGGTCAATATCTACAACACCGATCTCACACCGCTTACCTATGATATGCCAAAGGAAAGCTTTAGCGTTACCTTTACGCTGTCCGGAACGGAAAATGTTCTTGCTTCGTAAAAATGATTCGATGAAATAAAAAGATTCCTCTCAACGAATGGGCAGTTGGGAGGAATTTTTTTGCAAAAATAGCTGATAAATATTGACAATATAATTTTAAAAGCATATAATATAGTTATAAATTGCGAAAAGGAAAGGAGGATTATAGTATGACCTTATTAGTGATTATACTATTGGCATATGCAATAAATGCATTTATGAATTTTATTAGTGAGAATGGCAGTGGTATCTTAATGTTGCTTTTTGAACTTTTATTGTGGCTGATAAAACTGCCAATTAGAGTGGCAAAAATAATTCGAATTTACTTTTGCAAGATGAAAAAAAGAAATTTTGTAAAAGCAGGAAGAAATGTAGAAGAGCCAGTGTTAGAAGAAAAAGATGAAATGGAATTAAAAGAAGATGAAAAAGAAAATCGTTCTAAGTTTATGATTTTTCTTGATTTTGCTGTTTTAGGATTGATTATATTTTTTTCAGTTGGAGCGATTTACAAAACAATTCCGCGCGAGTATGAAATGCATAATATTACATATAAATTGCCACGAAAATATGAATATGATATTTTTCAGAAAAATACCGACACATTCGACTTGGGTGATATAGCTGTAATTTGGGTGGAGTACCGTAAGGACTATGCAAAAGATGAGAAAGATAAGGAATTGGAATTGTATTTTTATTCTGGCTACAATGAAGATAATATTCGGTACAGTGATGTGCTTGGAACGAAAGTGGCAAAAGATACAAGCAATCCACAAAAATTGATGTTTGCGTTTTTTCTTGATAACGATCTGTATTGTTTTAGAACTACATGTTATACGGATTATTATGCTGAAAAAGTGGACAAAGATGAATTTGAAAAACTGATATCTTCAATCAAGCTGCGTGAATGATGTTTTGTGCGGCATTTTAAAATATTCTGGCTGCATAAATGCATAACCAATCTCATTAAAAGAAACGGAAAAATTCCTCTCAACGGATTAACGGTTAGGAGGAATTTTTTATTGAACTAGATGTGACTTATGCCGGACATCTATTTAGAGAGGGTAGTGAATATGAATACATGGGCTTCTCTCAGGCTTGCCAGGGCATCTGTTTTTTCAGTGCTGAATTTTATATGTTAGGTATCTGTTAGGAAAACGCAAAAAAGATGTAATACAAAGCTTCAAAACAAAACTTGTATTACACCTAATTTGCGTGATATTTAGTGGGGTGGGAGATGGGATTCGAACCCACGATCTTCGGGACCACAATCCGACGCTTTAACCAGCTAAGCTACACCCACCATATTTGTGCCCCTCAGCGGGACATTTGGCGCGCCTTACTGGATTCGAACCAGTGGCTTACTGCTTAGAAGGCAGTTACTCTATCCAGCTGAGTTAAAGGCGCATGTGGAGCGGGTGATGGGAATCGAACCCACGTAACCAGCTTGGAAGGCTGGAATTCTACCATTGAACTACACCCGCATGGCGTTCTCGGTGTCAACCGACTATATTATTATAGCACAGCGTTGTAATTTTGTCAAGTTTATTTTTTTCGGAACTAATATCATATTTTGTCGAACATAGTGTGTGCTTACTTTTTATTATTAAGAGGATTGAGATTGATGGAAGGAAAGTGGGAAAACCATGCCAATCCGCTCCGGCAGGCGGCAATACAGCAAAGGGAATACTTTCGGATGCTGTTTTTGCAGAAACAGAAAATTGATGCGTAAAACTTGATTTTTTGATTTTAAGATGGTATAATAGATATGTTTATGCAAAAACGGAGCAAAAAGAGAAAGGATGAGATCATGGCGAAGAAGCAAACCTATGATAATGAAAGTATCACAATGCTGAAAGGCCCGGATAAAGTACGGAAGCGGCCTGGTGTTATTTTTGGTTCAGATGGTCTGGATGGCTGTGCCCATTCGATTTTTGAAATCATTTCCAATTCCATTGATGAAGCCCGCGCAGGATACGGCGGAAAAATTATTGTGACGAAGTATCAGGATCACTCGGTAGAAGTAGAGGACTTCGGCCGTGGATGTCCGGTGGATTTTAACAAGAATGAAAATCGGTATAACTGGGAACTGGTATACTGTGAATTGTATGCCGGAGGAAAATATGATGCCGGCGAGGACAACTATGCCTATTCCCTGGGACTCAACGGCCTGGGTCTGTGTGCCACCCAGTTTGCATCTGCCTATATGGATGTGGAAATTATTCGGGACGGCTATCAGTACAACCTGCACTTTGAAAAAGGGGAAAATATTGGCGGCCTGGAAAAAAAGCCTACACGGAAAAAGCAGACCGGCACCCGTACCCGCTGGATGCCTGATCTGGATGTCTTTACGGAAATTGACGTGCCGGATGATTACTACTGTGACACACTGCGGCGGCAGGCAGTTGTAAACCCGAACCTGCTGTTTGTGTTCCGGAAGGAAGAGGCAGACGGCTCCTTTACAGAGCAGCAGTTCCTCTATGAAAATGGCATTGCAGACTATGTCCGGGAAATTGCCGGCGAAACGGCGCTGACCTCTGTCCAGGACTGGAGCTGTCAGAGAGAGGGCAGAGACCGGGAGGATAAGCCGGATTATAAGGTAAAGCTGGGCGTTGCCCTGACTTTTTCCAACCAGGTACAGCGTCTGGAATACTATCACAATTCCAGCTGGCTGGAACACGGCGGTTCGCCGGAAAAAGCGGTGAAGCAGGCGTTTGTCTATCAGATTGATGCCTACCTCCGGCAGAACAACAAGTATCTGAAAAATGAATCCAAGCTGAAATTTGAAGATGTCGAGGCGTGTCTGGTGCTGGTTTCTTCCAGCTTTTCTACCCAGACCAGCTATGAAAACCAGACGAAAAAAGCTATTACCAATAAGTTTATCTATGAGGCCATGACAGATTTTTTGAAGCATCAGCTGGAAATCTACTTTATCGAAAATCCAGATGAGGCAGAAAAAATTGCCGCGCAGGTGCTGGTGAATAAGCGCAGCCGGGAAAACGCAGAAAAAACACGGCTGAATCTAAAGAAAAAACTGGCAGGTACCATTGATGTCACCAATATGATCCCGAAGTTTGTGGATTGCCGCAGCAAGGATCTCAGCCGCCGGGAACTCTATATTGTAGAGGGTGACTCGGCACTTGGATCGGTTAAAATGGCACGAGACGCAGAGTTTCAGGCAGTAATCCCGGTACGTGGTAAAATTCTGAACTGCTTGAAGGCAGACTACAACAAGATCTTTAAAAATGATATTATTACGGATATTATGAAGCTGCTGGGATGCGGCGTAGAGGTCAGCACAAAGGCCAATAAGGATATTTCCTCCTTCCACCTGGACGGCCTGCGGTGGAATAAAATTGTGATCTGTACGGATGCGGACGTAGACGGCTTTCAGATTCGGACGCTGATTCTCACTATGCTCTATCGTCTGACTCCGACTCTGATCAATGAGGGCTATGTGTATATTGCAGAGTCACCGCTCTTTGAAATCACTACCAAAAAGCGTACCTATTTTGCGTATACGGAAAAGGAAAAGACGGAGATTCTTGCTGAGATTGACGGAGAAAAGTACACGCTCCAGCGGTCAAAAGGTCTGGGCGAGAACGAAGCGGATATGATGGCACTGACGACCATGAATCCGGAAACACGCCGGCTGATTCAGGTGACGGCGGCCGGTATTGAGGAAACAGCGGCCATGTTTGATATGCTCCTGGGAGACGATCTCCAGGGACGCAAGGACTTTATTGCCGCATACGGCAGCGATTATCTGGAACTGGCAGATATCAGCTAAAACGTGTTCCTGTTAAAATTTTGCCGAAAAGACGTGTATTTCATGCGGACAGGAACGCGCTCTAAGATACAGCAAAAAAGCGAGGACAAAAATGGCAAGAAGAAAACAATCGGATAAACCAAAAAAGAGTGCAATCTCCGGTGCCTATATTGCAGGCGCAGGAATTGTGGAAGAAGAAAAGATTACAGAGACACTGGAAAAGAACTACATGCCCTATGCCATGAGTGTCATCATTTCCCGTGCGCTGCCGGAAATTGATGGGTTTAAGCCGTCTCACCGAAAGCTGCTCTATACCATGTATAAGATGAATCTGCTCAGCGGCGGCCTTACCAAGTCTGCCAATGTGGTGGGGCAGACCATGCGGCTCAATCCTCATGGAGACAGTGCAATTTATGACACCATGGTACGTCTGGCACGGGGCAATGAGGCACTGCTGCACCCGTTTGTACAGTCCAAGGGAAACTTCGGAAAATTCTACTCCCGGGATATGGCGTATGCGGCTTCCCGTTATACAGAGGTAAAGCTGGAGCCTATCTGCAATGAGCTGTTCCGGGACATTGACAAGGACACGGTGGATTTTGTTCCCAACTATGACAACACCATGCAGGAACCCACCCTGTTTCCCACCACATTTCCCACGATTCTGGTCAATGCCAATGTGGGAATTGCCGTTTCCATGGCCAGCAGCGTCTGCCCGTTTAATCTGGCAGAAGTGTGCGAAACAGCCATTGGCGTGATCCGGGATCCGAAGCATGATATTCTTTCCACTCTGAAAGGGCCGGATTTCCCCGGCGGCGGCTTTTTGTTCTATGAGGAGGACGAGCTGCGGAAGATCTATGAGACGGGCAGAGGCAGTGTACGGGTGCGCTCCAAGTGGACATATAATAAAGAGGATAACTGTCTGGAAGTGACAGAAATTCCTTACAGCACCACCATTGAAGCCATTGTGGACAAGATTGTGGACTGCATCAAACAGGGAAAACTTCGGGAAGTTTCCTACGTCCGGGATGAAACGGACATTGACGGCCTGAAAATTGCCATTGATCTGAAACGAGGCAGCGATCCGCAAAAGGTCATGCAAAAGCTCTTCCGGCTGACACCGCTCCAGGACAGCTATTCCTGCAATTTTAATATTCTGGTGGGCGGTACGCCCAAGGTCATGGGCATCCGGGAAATTCTGGAAGAATGGACGGCGTTCCGGATGGAATGCGTGCGGCGGCGGCTGTGCTTTGATCTGCAAAAGAAGAAGGAAAAGCTCCATCTGCTGCTGGGACTGGAAAAAATCCTGCTGGATATTGACAAGGCCATCCGGATTGTCCGGGAGACAGAAGAAGAGGCAGACGTTGTGCCGAATCTGATGATCGGCTTTGGCATTGATGAAATCCAGGCGGAATATGTGGCGGAAATCAAGCTGCGCCATCTGAACCGGGAATATATTCTAAAGCGGACACAGGAAACCGACCAGCTGAAAGCAGATATTGCCGAGCTGGAGGAAACCTTAAAGGATCCGAAGAAGATCAAGCGCATTATCATTACCGAACTGAAGGAAACCGCGAAGAAGTACGGCCAGCCCAGAAAGACTCTGTTCTACTACGCTTCGGACGTGGAGGAAGAGTCTGTGGAGGATGACATCCCGGATTATCCGGTGCATCTGTTTTTGTCCCGCGGCGGCTATTTCAAAAAGATTCTGCCGGCTTCGCTGCGGATGAACAGCGAGCAGAAGCTCAAGGAAGAGGACGAGATCTGTTGCCATCTGGAAAGCACTAACCGTACAGAGCTGCTCTTCTTTACCAATCAGCAGCAGGTGTACAAAACCAAGGTCAGCGAGTTCGGTGAGTGTAAGGCCAGCGTCCTGGGAGACTACGTGCCGGCGAAGCTGGGCTTTGCCGATGGGGAAGCCGTGGTGCAGATGATAGCAACCACGGACTACAGCGGAGATCTGCTGTTTGCCTTTGCCGGGGGAAAGGCGGCGCGTGTGCCGCTGTCGGCCTATGCCACCAAGACCAACCGGAAAAAACTGCAAAAGGCGTACAGCGCCAAGTCACCGCTGGTACAGGTGCTCCAGATTCCGGCCGGAACGGAGCAGAACCTGTTTTTCCGCACAGACGGGAACCGGGCAGTGCTGGCAGACAGCAGCCTGATTGCATCAAAGGCAACTCGGGATACTCAGGGCGTTCAGGTTGTTACCCTGAAAGCCAAGCATCTGGTGTGTGAAGCACGGATTCTGGACGAGGAGGAAGCGGCCGCTTTGAAAAAATACCGGGTGAAAACCATTCCGGCTGCCGGCGGCATGGCGAAAGATTTGCCGGGAACTGGTCAGATGAAACTGGTGTAAAAACGAACAAAAATCGGATTTCTGGGCGCTGTGTGACAAATTGATTGACAATTTACAGAAAATGCGATATAATAGAAGAAATTCCAAAGAAACGGCAGTCTGGATACCAGGATGCCGCAGAAGTTTCCTGATTGGCTTCTGAAAACAGGGGGAGGATTTTTCATGAAGTATTGTACCAAGTGCGGCTGTGCTATGGGGGACGAAGAAGTCTTTTGCACCAAGTGCGGCACGCAGAATGCAACGCAGGCAGTTCCGCCGGCAGCGCCGGGACAGCAGTCAGTTTATTCCAACAGCAGTGCATCCCAGACCGTTCCGCCGGCAGCAAAGGGACAGCAGACCGCCTATTCCAACGCGGCACCTCAGCCGGAAACTGAACCGGAGACACCGCCGACAGGGGACAACATTTACGGCTGGCAGCCGGAACCTGCGGCAGCACCGGTTCGTCCAGCCGCGGAGAAACGCTCACCGCTGATGATCATTATTGCCGGACTGCTGGCGCTGTTGGTGCTGGTAGTGGCCATTGTGGGTGTGCTGCTGTATCAGAACAGTACCAATTCTTCGGATGGCTCGCCCCGGAAGCATCTGGATGCAGCTGTGACCCAGGAGGATTCCGTAGAAGAAACGACTGCTACAGAAGCACCGACTGAAGCGCCTACAGAGGCTCCCACTGAGGCTCCGGCAGAAACAGCAGCGCCTGCTGCCGTAACACAGGCACCGGCACAGCAGGCAGCTTCTCCGAACTATGTAAACGGCGCGGCAGATCCCAGCTATTACGGATTTTCCATGGGAACCAATGCTACGGTGATGCATGTCAACTGTTCTTCTGTGTACATTTATCCGGAGGCAAACCTGAACTCTCCCACCACAGAGGCAAATACCCTGTATCAGAATGACAATGTGTATGTCTGGGGAACAACCGGCAGCTTCTCCTATATCAGTACAGATGACGGCTCTCATGATATGTACGGCATTTTTGGCTATGTTCCCACAAAGTATCTGTCTTCCGGTGCGATCGTTACTAACGGAGACGAATATTCTTACACCATGGTAAAAGTAACTGGCTCTACTGCTCATGTCCGCAGCACGCCTTCCAAGGACAATGACAGCAATGTAATCGGTACTGTTTCTGCCGGAGATACCTTCTCTGTATACAGCTATGACGGCTACTGGTACAAGATTGATTATTACGGAACAGTGGCCTATATCAGCCACAAAATGGTGACAGGGTGGTAAGCATCCGACATCGTTTGAAATGGAATGCATAAAAAGAACCGGAGCAAATCGGTTCCCTTGTGAAAAGGGAAGTGCGGTTTGCTCCGGTTTTTTTATTGTTTTATAAAGATATGCAAAGGAGATTATTGCAGCTGCTTTCCATCAGAAAAGGCAGTTCCTGCTACATCGCCCAGCTTGCGGTATACATGTTGTACGCTGTCAAAAACAATGGGATCCAGCTTTTCCGCATCGATGTTTCCTTCTGCATTCAGGATGGATTCTGCTGCACTGACATTAACGATTTCACCAATGACAATGCCATCCTCGTTGAATTTCACCAGCTTGCATTCCAGTGCCATGGGCAGTTCCTGAATCAAAGGTGCGTCTACGAAAGTGCTCTTTTCGGTGTGGAATCCGGCCTTTTCCAGCTTGTCGGGAACTTTGTTTCCAGAAGCGATTCCCACGTAGTCAGAAGGAACAACTGTCTTTGCAGTGGCAAAGCTGACGGTGAAAGCGCCCTTTTTGCGTATGTTCTGCGTGGTCTTGTGGCTTTCGCTCAGGCAGAGCATAATCTGATTGGTTTCATAAATGCCGCCCCAGGCAGCGTTCATAGCATCCGGCACACCATTTTCATCATAGGTTCCTACAATCAAAACCGGCATCGGGTACATCCAGGTCTGTGCACCAAAATTTTTTCTCATGTTTCAGACTTCCTTTCCAGATATTTCAAAACTGTTCGGAGAAAACGCAGCCGTACTTCCTTCGAGCATACTTTTATTATAGCACGGTTTCAGGGTTTGTCAAGGTGGGGACGAAGCAGCTACTGCGGCGGCATTGCTTTTGGGGTTGTGGCGTGCTTTCCAGTGGGAATCAGGACACCCACCCGAAATAGTTTTGCGCTTGGTTGTACGTCTAATGTGCCCTTGTGCTTTTCTGCAACATGAATAGCGGAGGAAAGCCCGATACCGTGGTATTCGCGGTTATTCTTTCTGGTGAAAAGACCCTGCTGTTCCTTTGGAACAAGTATGCCATCATAGGTGTTTTCAATCACCATGTACCAGAATGCGGGCTTGCAGGCAGTTTTTAGCAGAATGCGCTTTGGTGCTTCCGGCGGCATTCGCAGACATGCTTCTACAGCATTTTCCAGCAGATTTCCCAGTAATGTGCAAAGCTCCACGTCAGTCATAGGAAATGATTCCGGTATCTGAAATTGCAAAGACAGGTCGATATGTCGGATTTCTGCCAGATTGTCATAGTAGAACAGCAGCGCATCTACCGCTGGCCTGCCGCAGTAGGTTTCCGCAGCTTTTCCCGTACCGCTGCTGTATTCTCCCATAGAGTCCAGATATTCCAGAACCGTCTGGTCGCCGGTCTGTTCTGCCAGGGTGTGCAGTGTGCGGAGATGGTGGCGGAAATCGTGAACAAACTGCCTTCGGATTTCAATTTGTTCCCGCAGCTGAAGGGTGTAGTTGGTCTGCATGGCCAGCTGTTTTTCGGCATTGTGGTTTTGCTGCTGGAGCAGGCAGTTCTGGGTATAGCTTTCTGCCAGAAATCTCCACAGCATCACGGACAGCATATAGATCAGCACTGTGCAAACCCATTCCAGAAACCATCCGCCGAAGATGGGATCATAGGCCGGATAGATACGATCCCAGAGACAGGCACAGCTGAAAAAGAGGGAGACATAGAGCAGCTTATGATTCTTTTCGCTTTTACGCGCAGTCAGGAATGCGGTGAGAATCAGGTACGCGGAAAGCAGCAGCTTATATCCGGCGAGGATATGGGAAACTGCGGCAATACCCCAGTCCGGTATGGCAGATGCACCGAAAAAATATCCCGAAAGACCGATGCAGACACTCACGGCAACGCCGCAGCTGATACGGGAAACAGTAGCAGAAATGCCGCAGACCTGGTTGTGCAGATAGAGCAGCAGCGCCAGCGTTCCGTAACAGCATAGCGTTTCCAGCCAGTAGGTGGGGAATACAGGCAGCAGAAAGAGCGTATGTAGCAGGGGGTATACTGTCCATCCGATCATCAGCAGGCAGAGCAGCGCCAGGAGGGCGGCGTTTTTGTGACGCGTCCGGAACCAGAAATATCCGCACACCAGAATGGCAATCTGAAACATGAAAATCGTGCAAAGCCGCAGTCCCAGCCGGATTCCCCGCGTGTAGTTCAGCGCTTGAGGCGTGCCGAATGCCGGTGGAAAAGTCATGCCGCTGTAAAAATACGACTGATTGCTGACGGCAATCAAAATGGTAATCCTGCCGTTTTCATCCGGGAAGAAGGTGATCAGCCGGCTTCCAGTGGCATCCTGGTAGTGGTCAGGGTCGGGATTTCCGATAGACAAGGCTGGATTGCCGTTGATGTACAGCCGATACGCCGAGAACACCTCCGGCATGTCCAGAGAGTAGCTGATGTGGGTGTTGGGAACCTGTATGTGAAGCAGGTAGGTGCCGCAGCCAAATCGTGCCTGATCGCTCTGCCCGGAGAGATCCATACGGTTTCCGGACTGGAGATTGACATAGGTCATGTAGCGGTCGGGGTTGCCATCCTGAAAGTCTGCCGGCGTTAACAGCACATTGGGATAATATGCCCAGTCATGCCATAGATAGCGGCTGGGATGCTGTTCCATATCTGTTTCTGAAAGAATCAGCAGACCGCTGATGGGCTGGGTGGTGTGCTGGGTATATTTGTTGTTGAAACAGTACAGTCCACTGAAAAACAGGGATGCCAGAAGCACAGAAAGCAGCATACCCAAATATAGCCGGATGTAATGATTACCCCGGTTCATCGTTTGTGCTTTCGCAGCCACAGGAACAGGAACAAACCTACTCCTGCCGCAGCAATTCCGCCGGCCAGTCCAAAAATCCAGTACAGAACATGGTGTGCCGTCTCGGCTGCCGGAATGGAGAAGAGTCCCAGATAGTCGGTGTCCATGCGGTAGGCACAGCTGTCTGCGTCATATTCCAGCAACTGTGCGGCACCGTTGACTTCCAGTGTCGGTTCAGCATCCTGGGAAAAGAGCGATTCCGGAAACCACAGAGTCACTTCTTTTTGCAGGGAAACCATTTCGTCATTTACCATGATTTGTACAGCGTAATCGCCGTCCTCTTTCGGTGTAATTGAAACAGTGACAGTGTCGGAGTCCGTGCAGGAAAATGCACCTTCGGGGATGGAAAGGGTAATGCCATTCTTGGAGAATATCGCACCGCCGCTTTGCTCGAACATGCACCGCAGCCGGTATCCGGAAATGGTGTCCCGATTGCTGTCCGAATATTCCATTATAGGAGCTGCGGTAGTTTTGCGCTGCGTGGTACTGGACTTTGCATCGGTAGAAGCGGATGTGGTCTTGGCAGGAGTGGTTTCGGCAGGAGCACGGTTAATGGAATAGGCTTTTTTCTTGTGCTCCTCCTGGAGAGAACCGGCGCTGTCATTTTCCTCTGTCGGGGCAGGCGCGGCCGGAACCTTGACCGGAGCTGTTTGCGTTTGTGTAACAGCAGGCTGGGTTTCTGCCGGGATAGTTTCCGGCGCAGTGGGGGCAGGCTGAGAAACTGCCGGGGCAGATGATGATATATTGTCGCTGCCGTCCCGGTCGCCACCGATAGAGATCACTTTGGTCTGGCTGCCGTCCTCAAAAATGCCAATGTACTGAGAACGGGCATTTTCTGTCTGTATGTAAAAATAGGTATACCACTTTTCCGGCAGGCGGTCTCGGATAATGAAAAAGCCATTCTGGGAAAGAAGCGCCGTTTCCTCATCACACAGTGTCCAGGCACAACGGTTCAGTTCTGCGGTGTCGCAGGGCTGCTTACTGGAATAGGCATAGATCTTGTCGCTTTCATGAAGCTCCGGCAGGCAGTAGATCACATGGTACTCCGCCGTACTGCGTGCACAGAACAGGTCGAATGCATCTGGCTGGCTGATGCAGACCGGAATGGAAACGTACTCCAATTCCGGCGCAAGCACATAGTCTGCGGCATCTCTGTCGGAATCGTCAATACACAGGTGTACCGTGACAGTGTAGGTTCCTGCGGTTTGAATGTCTACAGCTTCCCAGCCGGAGATCTCTGCCAGAAGCAGGGCTTCGCCGCCGTCCTCATTGTAGGCAACCAGATAGGATACTGCATCCTCCAGATAAGACTGGGATTCTTCTAGTTCAAAGGTATCTCCGGTGGCAATGAGAAAGCCGCTGAAGATAACATCTGCGGAAGCGATTGCAGTGAGAACTTCTGGTTCTTCTTCTGCCGCAGCCGAAATCGGAGCGCCGCTGCCCAGGCAGGTCAGCAGGCAGGCAAAGAGCACGGCAAAGCTGCCAGAACGTTTCAGGGTAAGTATCAAAGCGTCAATCCTCCTTTGCCATCTGATCGTAGAGATAGGTGCGCCACTGTTCACCAATCTTTTTCTTGTTGCGGATATTGATGGGCAGCGTTTCGCCGCTGGAAAGACGGAACAGGTTGCCGTCCATTTCCTGAATGTGCTGCATGTTGACCAGAATGCCCCGGATACAGGGGAGAAAGCGCTCGTCTGCTTCCAGAGGTGCTGTCAGCTTGCCGAAGGGAACCGAAAGCGAGATGCACTCGGTCTCTGTGTGGATCACCGTGGTGTGCCCCTGTACATCAATATACAGGATTTTTTCAGTGGAAATGCTGCGCGGCACATTTTCCTGAACGATTTCCAGAAACGGCACGGCATAGTCCGGCTGCAATTCCAGAAACTGCATGGCCTGTTCGAATTCCTCCGGCACAATGGGCTTTACCAGATAATACACCGCCCGTACAGAATAGCTTTGCCGGAGAAAGTCGGTGCTGCTGGAAAGAAAAATCAGTTTTGTGGTGCTTCCGGCGGCGAACAGCTCCTTGGCTACGTCCATGCCGGTCTTTTCCTTCATATAAATATCCAGGAAAACTACATCGAAAATCTGGTGCCGTGCGGCTTCCAGATAATCCTCGGCACAGGAGAATTCTTCCAGTACCGCGGTGATGCGGTGTTTTTTCAGGTAGACGTGCAGATATAATTTCAGACTGTTGCGGTCTGCGGCAGAGTCATCAACCAGTGCAAAATGCATATGCAAAACCACCTCCGTTGGATTGTAAACTTTTGAATAGGCATACGATTACAGATTACATTATAACATATTTTTCATGGATTGTCGAGAGGAATTTTTGCGTTTCATGAAGAAAAAATGCGTTTTACGTAAAATGTATTGCATAACTGTGAAACTTCCTGTATAATTATATCATCAACGGCGCGGCATTCTAAACGAAATGCCGGAACGCCGCCCAGAGCAGGCGAAGGCGTGTTCTGACGAAACTGAAAAGGAGATTAGAATTGGTGAAACTGAAAAAAATGTTGGCATGGCTGACTGCAATGGCAATGATTGGAACGGCTGCACTGGCAACTGCCTGCGGTTCAGAGGATGATGCTTCTTCTTCCAAGACAGAATCATCTGCTGCGGAATCCAAGGATGCTGCGGCAGATGATGCAAAAGCAGAAGATCTTGCAGCAGATGACGCAGACGCAGAGGAAAGCGGCAGTACAGATGATGAAACCGCAGCGTATGCAGAAGCACTGGCAGGTACTCTCTGGCTGGGTATGGATGCAGAATACAATTGCTATGCAATGGGCTTCAATGATGAGGAAATCGTGTTTGAAGCAGATGACGGCTCTTCCGCTTCCGGTTACTGGGGCGTTACCGCAGGGGATCCTACCATTTATATTTTCGAGGATGCAGAACTGACCAACCAGATCGCTTCCATTCCATGGAGCTACGATATGGAAAATGGCGTGATGATCCTCAATGACAATGTGATCATGGCGCAGGCAGACAGCTACAGCTTTTCTGATGCAGCAACTGCAATGCAGCAAATGGCAACTGCCGCAAAGGTACAGGAATACCTGCAGGGTACTTACTGGGTCGGCACTGATGACACTAGCGCATCTGCCATTTCCATGAGCAGCGATACCCTGGAAATCATTGAACTCAGCCAGGACGGCACACTGGATCAGGGATCGTTCCTGTGGAGCATGGACTATGACACTCTGAATGCCTATGATGAAAATTACAATCTGCTGGCAAGCTTCGGCTGGAATATTTCAGAGGACGGCTCAGAATTGCAGCTGACCAATGACGGCGAGAGCGTCGTGTATACACAGGTATCCGAAGAAGATGCCAACGCTGTAGTTGCATATTTGTATTCAGTAATGGGATTGGAAGAATCTGCGGGATAAGCAGAGGAAGTTCTATATCAAACGACACGCACCGCGTTCCGGACAAACGGGAACGGTGCCGGACGAAGGGAGGATATGACCATGAAAAGCAAAACCACAGCATTGATTCTCTCCATTCTGTTGGGAGAACTGGGCGTAGATCGTTTTTATCTGGGATATGTCGGTCTGGGTATCCTGAAGCTGATCACAGCAGGCGGTTTCGGTATCTGGTGGCTCATTGATCTGATTCTGATCGCTACCGGAAAAATGACAGCCAAGGATGGCAGTGAACTGGTATAAGCAGAAATATTATGCAAAGTGCTCTTAAAAGGCATTGTCTCTCCTTTGCCTTTTCCACTGTTCATATTGGAATCACATAGGCTTGTCAAAGCCATTGGGAAAAGCAGAGATCTTTCGTTATCTCTGCTTTTTTTTTTTTTGAAGCTGGATACAAGAATATTTCGGGAGAGAGAAATGCAGCATAAGAAATAACGAAAGGAGCGATTTATGCCGGTATTGTTTCGAAAATTTGCCGCGGTCTGCATGGCAGCAACGTTTGGCTTTGCAGTAGTCGGCTGTCTAGACTGGGAGGAAGAGACCACGCCGGCGGTACAGGGAAATGCTTCGGACAGCTATACCCTGATGTTGTATATGTGCGCTTCTGATCTGGAATCAGAAGGCGGATTTGCCACGGAAGACTTAAACGAGATCATGTATGGATATACCGCTGGCAATCTGAATATAATCGTGCAGACTGGCGGCACGGCGGAATGGCAGAACACCGTTGTGGCAGATGACCGTTGTCAGCGGTATCGGGTGACAGAGGATGGTCTGGAACTGGCAGACGACAGTCTGGGTATGCAGAACATGGCAGACAGCGCTACACTGACCGACTTTATCCAGTATTGCAGCAGCAATTATGCCGCCGACCACTATGGGCTGGTGCTGTGGGATCACGGCGGCGGTGTGGTAGGCGGCTATGGCTATGACGAAAATTTTGACGGTGACAGCATGAGCCTGACAGAACTCTCCTACGCGCTGGGCGATGCCGGGGTGCATCTGGATATGCTGGGGTTTGATGCATGCCTGATGGCAAACTTTGAAACCTGCTTAATGGCGGCGCCGTACGCCGATTACCTGATTGCCTCTGAGGAACCGGAGCCGGGATGCGGCTGGTACTATACCGACTGGATTGGCGCGCTTTCGGGAAACTGCGGAATTCCGCCAAAGACCTATGGAAAGCAGATCATCGACGATTATATTACAGAAAGCGGTCTGGATTCTCCCAGCATGTATTCTACGCTGGGCATGTTTGATCTGAAACAGGTGACCCAGAAATTGCTGCCGGCACTCAGCCAGTTTTCCGATGACGCAGTGCAGCAGCTTTCTGCAGGGGAGTACCGTACCATTTCCCAGAGTCGCAGCAATACCCGTGCAGTGTATCAGTCGGAATTAGATCACATTGATCTGCTGGACTATGCACAGCAGACTCAGGGCGAAGCGGCAGACCAGCTGGAACAGGCGGTTTCAGACTGTGTGGTGTATTATCAGGAAACGGAAAATGGCAGCGGAGACAATGGCTTATCTATTTTATTCCCGTATTATGATTTGTCTGCGCTGGATATGCTGGAAGAAATGTATCAGACCTTGGGGTATGATGATGCGTATCCGGCATTTCTGGAGCAATTCGCCAATGTTATGGCAGGGGGGCAGATCTCTGTTTCCGAGTTTTCCAACACCCAGAATCACGCAGCGGCCAGCGAGTACAGCGGCTTTCAGTGGTTTGATGCGGATGCCGGCTATGACGAATCCTACTATGAAACCTACAGCGCAGACCTGAGTCTGCTGGAAACCACAGAGGTGGACGGCAGGTGGGTGCTGGAACTTTCAGACGAGGACTGGGAGATTGTCAACGATGCCGCTATGCAGATGTTTGCCGTCTACGATGGATTTTATGTGGATATGGGGCTGGATGATTACTGTGAGTTTGATGATTACGGCAATCTGATTGTGGAATACGACCAGACATGGGTAGCGCTGGATGGACAGGTGGTGCCGTTTTTTTATGAATCCTACACCAGCGATGAGGACAGCTTTTTCACCTGCGGTTCTGTGCCATGTATTTATAATGGTATCGATGCGGAAATTGTGCTTGTCTGGGATACAGAGCATCCATCAGGATATGCTGCCGGCGTTCGTCCGGTGTATGCGGACAGTGTGGCAGCCAAGGGATTGTATGATATCTGTGACGGGGATACGTTCCAGGTGTATTATGACATCTACGATGAAGATCTCAACTATGTGGAAACCATGACACTGGAAGATGAGGTCTTTACCGTGCAGGGCAGCCTGGAAGTCGGCTATGCAGATGCAGCCGCGCAGCTGGGGGATACCTTCATTTATTACGTGTTGGAAGATATCTATAACAATACATATTATACGGATTCGATTGCGTATCTGGAGAAATAACAGGCGCAAAAAACATCCCCGGCAAAAACTGGGGATGTTTTTTCGTATTTCCCTGCTTTTTCGTCAATTTCTTGCACTACGAGCATTTTTGAAAAAAAACAAAAAGCCACGCAATCTCGAAAAAAATCGAAATTACGTGGTTTTCATTTGGTCTGAGTGACCCGACTTGAACGGGCGGCCTCTACCACCCCAAGGTAGCACGCTACCAACTGCGCCACACCCAGACACAAGAAATGCATTCTATTTCAAATGCTTTTATATTATAGCACACATTTGAAAACAAGTCAATGAATTATTTTGAAATTTATTGTTTCTAATTCCGGAAAATAATATTCCCGAATATTATTAAAAAGATGCAAGATATTCATTTGACAAAATTCGATAAATATGGTATGCTGGATTTCGAGGGCATGCCTGAAACGGTAGGCGGTCGATTCCTGCTCCCGGAAGGGAGTGAGTAGTATGGAATACGTAACTTGGTCAGAATTGATTCAGTACAGTATCCTAATTGTTGCTATCATAGCATTGATCTGCGATATTTTCCATAATCACTACAATAAACGGAAATAACCGCCCCTAAGCTGCGAACTTGAACGGTTATTTCAATAATCACTTATAATGGGAGCAGACCGTCTACTGGCACGCTCTCTTTATTTTATTATACAACAGAACTTGATGTTTGTCAAGTTTTTTGTAGAAACCGATATGCTATTTACTACGAGGTATCAAATAAAAATCTTAAAAAATTATAGGCGCAGTTGGTAGCGTGCTACCTTGGGGTGGTAGAGGCCGCCCGTTCAAGTCAGGTCACTTAGACCAAATGAAAGGTTGTCCAGCGAAAATGGCGACAGCAGGCGTGTCCAGGAATAGCGATCTAGCTACCGTTTTAACTATGCCCTCAAAAATAAGATATTTTGTAAATGCTGCAGCATGGATAACATGTATTGTCATCATTATAGTTAGCTATAACTAACTATAAAAAGGAAATTCGGAAAGAAATTCACAAGAAAATGCTTGATTCCTGTCGAGAAATAGTGTATAATAAAATTCGTATGCGGGATCGTATACACAATGCCATACCATGAAAGGAGTTTGACCATGATTTATTCAAACGAAGTAAATGAAATGTGCTGCGTGAAGCAGGGCGTGCAGCACGGTGCCGCACCGATTCCTGAGGAAGCAAAGTGGGTAAAGGCAAAGGAAATCAGCGATATTTCCGGTCTGACACACGGTGTGGGCTGGTGTGCACCGCAGCAGGGCGCATGTAAGCTGACCCTGAATGTAAAAGAGGGTGTAATCCAGGAAGCACTGGTAGAAACTATCGGATGTTCCGGTATGACACACTCCGCTGCAATGGCAGCAGAAGTACTGCCGGGCAGAACTATTCTGGAAGCTCTGAACACCGACCTGGTTTGTGACGCTATCAACACCGCAATGCGGGAACTGTTCCTGCAGATCGTATACGGCCGTACACAGAGTGCATTCTCTGAAGAAGGTCTGCCGATCGGCGCTGGCCTGGAGGATCTGGGTAAGGGTCTGCGTTCTCAGGTTGGTACCATGTACAGCACACTGAAGAAGGGCCCGCGTTATCTGGAAATGACAGACGGTTATGTTACCAAGATCGCACTGGACGAAGATGACGAGATCATCGGCTACAAGTTTGTGAACTTCGGCAAGATGATGGACTTCATCAAGGCTGGTGACGACGCAAACACTGCTTTTGAAAAGGCACAGGGTCAGTACGGCCGTGTTGCAGATGCAGTGAAGTTTGTGGATCCGAGAAAAGAATAAGGAACAGGAGGAAACTACCCATGGCATTATTTGAATCATATGAGAGAAGAGAAAAGCAGATTCTGGCTGTTCTGAAGGAATATGGCATCGACTCCATCGAAGGTGCTGCGGAAGTCACAAAGGCTGCTGGTCTGGATGTATACAAGATGGTAGAAGGCATTCAGCCGATCTGCTTTGAAAATGCAAAGTGGGCATACACCGTTGGTGCCGCTATTGCAATTAAAAAGGGATGTCGCAGAGCTGCTGACGCTGCTGCTGCAATTGGGGAAGGACTCCAGGCATTCTGCATTCCGGGTTCTGTTGCAGACCAGAGAAAAGTTGGTCTGGGTCACGGCAACCTGGGCAAAATGCTGCTGGAAGAAGATACCAAGTGCTTTGCATTCCTGGCAGGTCACGAATCCTTCGCAGCTGCTGAAGGCGCAATCGGTATTGCAGAAAAGGCAAACAAGGTTCGGAAGGAACCGCTGCGCGTTATCCTGAACGGTCTGGGCAAAGATGCTGCACAGATCATCGCACGTGTCAACGGCTTTACTTATGTAGAAACTGAGATGGATTACTACACCGGCGAAGTCAAGGAAGTATTCCGCAAGTGCTACTCCAAGGATGCAAACAGCCCCCGTGCAAAGGTAAACTGCTACGGCGCAAATGATGTTACCGAAGGTGTTGCAATCATGTGGAAGGAAGGTGTAGACGTTTCCATCACTGGTAACTCTACCAACCCGACTCGTTTCCAGCACCCGGTAGCAGGCACATACAAGAAGGAATGCATCGAAAAGGGCAAGAAGTACTTCTCCGTTGCTTCCGGCGGCGGCACAGGCCGTACACTGCACCCGGACAACATGGCAGCAGGCCCGGCTTCTTATGGTATGACAGACACAATGGGTCGTATGCACTCTGATGCACAGTTCGCAGGTTCTTCCTCCGTTCCGGCTCACGTAGAAATGATGGGTCTGATCGGCATGGGCAACAACCCGATGGTTGGTGCGACTGTTGCTGTTGCAGTATCTGTTGAAGAAGCAGCAAAAGCAGGAAAATTCTAAGAAATTGCGTTGTTTTTTTGGATAAGCAAAAAATGAGCGTGTCCCGACCGATTTGGTTGGGATGCGCTTTTTTATTTTGGAGAGACATTGACCACATTTTGACCACAAATCAGCACGATTCCGCCGGAAACTTTATACAGCGCCGCCCTTGCATTCCCATTTAAAATGTGGTATAATAAAAATAATTACGGCTGTGTGCAGACATTCTGCACGGTTTGGCCGTAGACGCTGCAGGCTGCAGGGGAGATCTGCGGCCAAGAATTCACAGAGCTGCTCCGGCGGCATCTGATTCCAGAAAGGCAAATGTAATATGAAAAGACGTGGTTTTAAATTTTTAGCACTGGGCATTAGCGCAGCACTGCTGGTGGGAACATTCACTGCCTGCGCATCCAAGAAGTCCGCAAGCGGCGATGTGGGGACAGATGCTTTTATCATCACCCTGTATCCGGATGTTGCTCCCATCACCTGTGAAAATTTCGAAAAGCTGGTCAAGGACGGCTTCTATGACGGCCTGAAGTTCCACCGGATCGTAAAGGACTTTATGGCACAGGGCGGTGACCCGAAGGGAGACGGCACCGGCGGCAGTGATGAGAACATCAAGGGCGAATTCCAGAGCAACGGCGTGGAAAACACTCTGTCTCACACACGGGGCGTGGTGTCTATGGCGCGTTCCAATGATCCGGACAGCGCTTCCAGCCAGTTCTTCATCTGCTACGGGGATGAGAGCTTCCTGGACGGCAGCTATGCCGCATTCGGCAAGGTAACAGAGGGCATGGAGGTTGTAGACTCCTTCCTGAAGGTAGAGCGTTCCATGGGCAGCGATGGCGAACAGTCCTCTCCCAACAAGGATATCGTCATGAAAAAGGTTGTCATGATTGATGATGATTCTGACGGAAATCCGCGTGTGGAAGTTACCATGAACGATTTCCTGGACTGATTGGATAGGGAACGCCAAGCGCGGACTTGCGCGTTTTTCAAAAATTCGGCAGCAGGCACGTTCCGACAGACTGGGCGTGCCTGCTGTGTTGTCACAAAATGAATTTCCACTCCGTGGGAATCCGTAACAGAAGATGCAGGAGGCATTGGGATGCATAGTATTGCACATTTTTTTGAAGTGATGAAACAGTCGAAGGTGGCATTTATCGGAACAGGTGTTACCAATCACGATATTATCCGTTTGTTCCGGAAAAAGGGCATTGCAGTAACACTGCTGGATCGCAAATCGCCGGAACAGCTGGGCGCTGTCTATCAGGAGTACCAGGAACTGGGTGTTACCTTCTGCCTGGGAGACGGCTATCTGGATTGCCTTACAGAATATGACGTGGTGTTCCGTTCTCCGGGTATGTACTACCATAACGAAAAATTGCAGGCGGCCAGAAAGGCAGGGGTTGTGATCACCTCTGAAATGGAAGTGTTCTTTGCACTGTGCCCCTGCAAGATCTTCGGCGTGACCGGCTCTGACGGCAAGACCACCACCACCACCCTCATTTCTGAGTTCCTGGCACATGCCGGCTATCGGGTGCATAAGGGCGGCAATATTGGCCGGGCACTGCTTCCCATCATCGAAGATATCCGGGAAGAAGATGTGGCGGTGGTAGAACTGTCCAGCTTCCAGCTGCTGTCTATGCGTCAGTCTCCGGATGTTGCTGTAATTACCAATATTGCACCGAACCATCTGGACGTACACGGTACCATGGAAGAATATATCACGGCTAAGACTAATCTGATCACCCATCAGGATGCCTTTTCCAGAACTGTTTTGAATCTGGACAATGAGACTACCTGGAACCTGCGCGGCATGGTACGGGGTACTCTGTCTGCTTTTTCCCGGAAGGGACATCCGGAACGGGGCACCTTCCTCCGGGAGGACGGCATGCTTTGTTATACGGAAAACGGAACGGAAACTCCGGTGGTTGCCATGCAGGATATCCGGATTCCCGGCATGCACAATGTAGAAAACTATCTGGCAGCCATTGCCGCAGTCTGGGGCACCGTTTCTCCGGAAGTGATTGTAGACGTTGCCAAGAATTTCGGCGGTGTAGAACACCGGATTGAATTTGTAAGAGAGTGCGGCGGTGTCAAATGGTATAATGACAGCATTGCCACCAGCCCCACCCGCGTTCTGGCAGGCCTGAACTCCTTCTCCCAGAAGCTGATTGTTATTATGGGCGGCTATGACAAGAAGATCCCCTTTGAACCCATGGCAGATACGGTATGCCAGAAGGTGAAGCTGGTGCTCCTCATGGGACTGACCGCAGATAAGATTGAAGCGGCAATCCGGGGCAGTAAGCTCTATCAGGAGGGCGCACCGGAATTTGTCCACGTAGGCTCTATGGAAGAAGCTGTTGCAGAAGCCAAAAAGCGCGCAAAGCCGGGGGATATTGTCACCCTGTCTCCGGCCTGCGCCAGCTTTGATCTGTACCCCAATTTTGAAGCAAGAGGGGTACACTATAAAAACCTGGTAAAGGAGCTGAACTGATGTCCATGGAAATGCTGGAATTGCTCCGAACACTGACGGAATGCCCTGGGGTGTCCGGCAGTGAAATGCCCATTGCCGCCCGCGGGGCAGAACTGCTGCGGCCATATTGCAGCCAGGTGGAAATCCAGAACGGAAATGTACACGGCATCCTCGGCACACGCAGCAGCGCCCGTCCCCATGTTCTGCTGGATGCCCATATGGATCAGGTGGGATTCCTGGTGACGGCAATCACGGAGGATGGCTTTATAAAGGTAGGAAATGTAGGCGGCATGGACTGCCGTCTGATGCCGGCGCAGCGCGTGACAGTACACGGCAGACGGGACATTCCCGGCGTGATTGCCAGTGTGCCGCCCCATCTCCAGAATGGGGGAGAACACGTCCTCTCTGTATCAGAACTGCTGATTGATACCGGGCTTTCTCCGGAAGCTCTGAAACAGGCGGCTGCACCGGGAGACTCGGTTTCCTTTGCCATGCCGTTGCGGCAGATGCAGGGAGATCGGGTAACCGGCCCGGCACTGGATGACCGGTGCGGCATGGCAGCAATTCTGCGCATGTTGGAACTGGTACAGGGGGAGACACTGCCCTGTACCGTTGAAGTGTTGTTCTCGGTACAGGAAGAAACTGGAGAGTGTGGTGCGATTACCGGCGGCTATACGGCGAATCCGGATGTTGCCCTGGCAGTGGATGTAACCTTTGCCCTGGGACACGGAGAAGATGCTGCCAAGTGCGGCAAGATGGGCGGCGGCCCCATGATCGGCCTGGCACCGTCGCTGTCCCGGAATGTGTCTGAGGCACTGATTGCTGCTGCCGAGGCCGAAGAGATTTCCTGGCAGCCGGAAGTAATGCCCGGCATGACCGGAACCAATGCAGACCGTTTTTCCGTAACACGGGGCGGCGTCTGCGCCGGAACCGTTTCGATTCCGCTGCGGTATATGCACACGCCGTCTGAAGTGATTGCGCTTTCTGACGTGGAACAGACGGCAAAGCTGCTGGCAGCATACCTCAGGAGGTGCGGAACATGCTGAATCATTTTGAAACACTGTGCAGTCTCTGCGGCACATCCGGAGACGAATCCGAAGTGCGCAGCTATCTGATTTCTGTGCTGGAACATACTGACCGGGTTTCCTGGTGGATTGACCCTCTGGGAAATCTGCTGGTAGAAAAGCGGGGCAAAGCCCGTGCACCCCATAAGCTGATGATCAGCGCCCATATGGACGAGGTGGGACTGATTGTGACAAATGTCCACGCAGACGGCACCCTGCTGTTTGCTCCGGTAGGCGGCGTAGATGCCTCTGTCATTCTGGGTTGTCAGGTGCTGGTGGGGCCGCAGAAGCTCCAGGGCGTAGTGGGTGCCAAGCCCATTCATATGCTTTCCAAGGAGGAAAAAACGTCTCTCCCCAAATGCGGTGCACTGTCCATTGACATTGGCGCAGAAAACCAAAAGGAAGCAAAGGCGCTGGTTGCGCCCGGTACATATGCCTATTTTGCGCCGGATTATCAGCCGGTGGGAGAACACCGGATTTGCAGCAAGGCTATCGATGACCGCTTCGGCTGTGCACTGTTGCTATGGATGCTGGAGCAGGAGTCAGCCTATGATTTCACAGCGGCATTCCTGGTGCAGGAGGAAATCGGTCTGCGGGGCGCAAAGGCGGCAGCCTATACCGTTGCCCCGGACTTTGCCCTGGTGCTGGAAGCAACCACTGCCGCAGACCTGGACGGCGCAGAAGAGGATGCAAAGGTGTGCACACTGGGCGGCGGCCCGGTGGTTTCCTTCATGGATCGCAGCACAATTTATGACCGGGAGATGTATGCCCTGGCGTTTTCCCTCTGTGAAAAGCAGGGGATTCCGTGCCAGACCAAATCCCGGATTGCCGGCGGCAATGACAGCGGTGCCATTCATGTGAGCCGGGGCGGCGTGCGGACACTGGCGGTTTCGCTGCCGTGCCGCTATCTCCACAGCCCGTCCTGCCTGGCAGACTTCCGGGATATGGAGTCTTGTCAGAAACTGGTGAAGCTGCTGGCAGAAGAACTAATGCATATGGGAGAGTAACAGCATAATGATACAACAAATCAGCGCATTTGCGCCGGAGGAGACCGCTGTCCTGGAACAGACCTTCCGGGGACGCCAGATTCTTGCCTATGAAAAGGCTTACGGCGGCGGCTATGATTTCTGCCGTTTTTTTCGGGTAACAGACGAGGAGACCGGGCGGCGCGGATGGCTCTTTCTGCTGAATGCCACCCTTCTGATCTGTACAGACGGGGCAATTTCCGGAGAGGAAATCTGCGCATTTGCAGCAATGCACCTGCCGTTCCGGATTGAATGTCCCCAGTATCTGTTGCCGGCGCTGCGGCAGATTCCCAATTATCAGGCACTGCACCGGGCGACATTTGCACTGACACCAGGGGGACAGCCTTCGCCCCAGTTCCGGCCGGAGGAGATCAATGAAGCGCCCCGACTCCAGGAAGTCTATGACATTCTGGAAGAGGGCTTTCCGAACCTGCTGGAATATTCCCTGTGGCTGACCGATGTTTCCCACCGCTGCCGCCACGGCATGAGCCGCGTCCTGACTTATCGGGACAGCACCACTCTTACGCTGATCTATGACTGGAAGGACTGCGTTCTGGTGGGACAGGTGGCAACACGTCTGGCACAGCGCGGCAGCGGTTACGCCAGGGATTTTCTCCGCTGGACGGCCAATCGTCTGGCAGAGCAGGGAAAGCAGGCGATACTCTACGCCCTGGATGTGCGGATCAGCTTTTACCGGGAAATCGGATTTCAGGAAATTGCCTCGGAATATGTGCTGGAACGGCAGGATGTTCCGAAGGAAAAACAAGAGAAGGGAGCACTTTCATTTTGACAAATTTACAGGACTTTTTTCCGCTGGATGCGCGGCTTCTGGATGCCGCGCAGGAGGCAGAGCGCACCTGCCGGGAGGACTTTGCACAAATCGAGGAAACGGCAGCCTATAACGGTGCCAAGGTGCTGGCCGCCTTTCAGAAAAGCCGGGTGAGCGAGCCGTGTCTGTCCGGTACTACCGGCTATGGCTACGGCGATCAGGGACGGGAGGTGCTGGACCGGGTAGTTGCCGAAACCTTTGGCACAGAGGATGCTCTGATGCGGCACAACTTCGTTTCCGGCACCCATGCACTGAGCGTGGCACTGTTCGGCATTCTCCGTACCGGAGATACAATGGTGTCTCTCACCGGACGGCCGTATGATACGCTGGAAGGGGTTATTGGTCTGACTGGAGATGAAAAGAGCGGCTCTCTGAAAAATTTCGGTGTACATTATCAGGAGGTGTCTCTGTGCGCAGACGGCACGCCGGATTATGATGCTGTTCCGGAAGCGGTCCGCGGCGCGAAGGTGGCCTATATCCAGCGCTCCCGGGGCTATTCTCTCCGACCGGCGCTGACTACAGATCAGATTGCACGGCTGGTAAAACAGGTGCGCAGCACCAATCCGGACGCAGTGATTATGGTGGACAACTGTTACGGTGAATTTGTGGAAACCAGAGAGCCGGTACAGGTGGGATGCGACCTGATGATCGGCTCCATGATTAAAAATGTAGGCGGCGGCATTGCGCGCACCGGCGGCTACATTGCCGGAAAAGAAACTCTGGTGCAGCAGTGCGCCGAACGGCTCACCTGTATCGGCATGGGTAAGGAAGTGGGCTGTACACTGGATATGAACCGGGAGATGTACCTGGGATTTTTCCACGCGCCGGACACTACCGCCAATGCGCTGAAAACCGCAGATTTCGCAGCGGCGCTCTTCTCCGGATTCGGATTTTCCTGTTATCCGGAGGTGGGACAGAAACGGGGCGATATCGTAGAGGCCATCCAGCTGGGAGATGAGGCAAAGTTGACGGCATTTTGCCGGGGTATCCAGCAGGGTTCACCGGTGGATGCCTTTGTCACACCGGAGGCCTGGGATATGCCGGGCTATACCAGCAAGGTAATTATGGCGGCTGGTGCCTTTACCATGGGCGCGTCCATTGAACTTTCCGCAGATGCCCCCATTCGGGATCCGTTTGCGGTCTGGATGCAGGGCGGCATTACCTATCACAGCGGAAAAATCGGCATCCTTCTGGCGGCACAAAAGCTCCTGGATGAGGGCTTGATTTCTCTGTAACAACGCAGTGCTTTCCGCAAAAATCTGGTTCAAATGGTGTCAGAAGTGTTACAAGTGGCTACAAATTAGACTGTTTTCCCTGGAAATTCGGGAAAAACAGTTGACTTTTCTCCGGGTTGCTGGTACAATATAATGTGCCGTTTTGTTACCTGCTTTCAATTTTTCAAAACCAGTCTTTCTGAGAAAAACACATGTATCAGTATATAAAGACAGACTTTCAGGTATCAGAGCCGAAATCGGCTCCGTGTGCGCAGGCTTTCTGCGCGCGGAAACAGCAGACAAATCTGATGATAAAAAACAGGAGGTATCGCTTTGGGAGAACGGAAATTATGCTATGGCTGTATGGAACGCACGGAATTTTCCGGCGGTGTCTGCCCGAACTGCGGATATTATGACCAGTCTCCAAGTGACCCTTCCTTCATTATTCCCGGCACACAGCTCCACAATCGGTATATTGTGGGCGTTGTACTTGCCATGAATGGAGAGGGGATTACATATCTTGCTTATGATCAGTCCATTGGCTGTAAGGTGCTTCTGCGGGAGTATATGCCCCATAATCTGTGCAACCGTGTCAGCGGCTCACCTGTGATCAGTGTGATTCCGGCGCGTCTGGTGCAGTATAAGGCACTGATGGCAGAATTTACGGAACTGCATAAGTCTCTGGCGCGTCTCCGGGGACAGGTGCATGTGAGTACTGTGGTGGATCTGTTTGCAGAAAACAACACTACCTATGTGGTGGATGAATATATTGACAGCATTCGCTTTGTAGACTACCTCAAGGACAATGCCGGTGAACTTACCTGGGGACAGCTGTCCCGGATGCTTCCGCCGCTTTTGACAACCCTGAGTCTTCTGCACAATTCCGGCGTGGTACACCGTGCCATCTGTCCGGACACAATCTACGTCACGGAGAAGAACGAGTTGATTCTCACTGCCTTTTCCGTTGCGGCTGTGCGGACGGCCAATACAGAGCTGGAATGCGAGATCTTTAACGGCTATGCAGCGCCGGAGCAGTATGCGGCCAATACCCGACAGGGTACATGGACGGATGTCTATGCAGTCTGCGCCGTGATCTACCGGGTACTGACCGGAAGCATGCCGCCTTCTGCAATCAGCCGGATGGAAAATGACAATCTGGTGGCGCCTGCTGTGCTGAATCCTAATGTACCGCGCCATGTCTCCAATGTGATCATGCACGGACTGGATTTGAACAGCGATCAGCGAATCAAGACTGTGACAGAACTGGTGACCAGTCTGTTTGATGAGCATGCAGCAGAAAAAGAGGCCGGATATGCCGGCGGCGCATATATTCCAGAAGGAATGCGCCAGAATCCGCCGGTACAGTCCGGCGGCGGACAGAATTATGAAAACACAGCCTATCAGGAGTATGCCGGAGAAGAATATCCGGATTATGATGTGGGCTATTCTGATGATTATTCCTACGACAATTACGAGGAAGAGGAGTATGCAGACGGTCACGGAAAGGCCGGCGCAGTAGATCGGCTGAAGGTGCCGATTATTGTGGGCATTGTTCTGCTGCTGATTTTGCTGATCTGTGTCTTTGTCTTTGCCGGAGATCTGTTTAAGGGCGGCAGTGAG
>OLOH01000044.1_pt1 | contig 97711 bp, 84 predicted proteins | sample 1673221 | NCBI WGS metagenome assembly OLOH01 (sample SAMEA3136767, study PRJEB25190) | human gut metagenome
GGCCGGTTGCGCCTACTGCACCGTCTGCGCCTGTTGCACCCGTGGGGCCGGTTGCGCCTACTGCACCGTCTGCGCCTGTTGCACCCGTGGGGCCGGTTGCTCCCACTGCACCAGCAGGCCCTGTCGCACCAACCGGGCCAGTCACACCCGGCGGCCCTTGCAGGCAGCAGGGGGACGGCGGTGGAACCGGAACACAGCATCGGCCGTCCGGCCGCTCCGGTATTTCGCCGCAATTACAATATGCCATATCTCAAGACTCCTTTCCACAAAACTCAAGCGGTTTTCACATGGCTTCTGTCATAATCCCTTTTGAAGCAAAATATTGCCGGTTTTGTTCTACCGCCCGATCCTGCGGCCGAACGCTTCCGGCTAATGCATTATATGCAGCGGCAGCAGAAATGTCCCCCATGCGATCATAACAGACACAAAGCTGCATTGCCGGAATATAGTCACAGCACGCCTGGCTGCGGAATCCCTCAAATGGATGCACACCCTCCCGAAGGGCAGTCTGATACCAGAATGCTGCGGTTTTCCACTGCTCCTGTTTCATAAAGCATGCACCAATTTCACAGCAGATTTCCGGCGTAGGCACGCCATACGAAAGCGCACGAAGCAGACTTTGCAGCGCCTGCTCCACCTGATTCCGCTTCTCATAAACCTTGGCGCACAGCAGGCACGCGCCAATGCAGTCCGGCTCCCATCCCTTTCCCTCCTGCAAAAAGTGCTCCAGTACAGACAAGGCCGCCGTATCGGCACCGTGGTCGATTAACTCCCGTCCGTAATAATACTGCTCTCTGGGAGAAAAGCGTTCTCCCTTCAACCGCTTTTGCTGATAGATCCGCAGATTGCGATCTGGATCTCCTGCCTTCTCCTTTCGGTGGAAAACGGCCGCATCCCCCATGCGGATAACACCATGGGGGACAACGGCTTCATGCACTGCCCCTTCAAACCGATAGCCCTTTGACCGCCGGAAAATCCGTTCCCGCTTTGAAATCAAATCCGGTTTTCCGGCAGAATCAAAGGACAGGACATAGGGCAAATACACCAGATCTGCATCCGGATTTTGCAGAATCTGTTTTAATCGTGCCCGGTTTTCGCCTTCAATGACATCATCTGCATCCAGCCACATCCAGTAGTCCCCCACTGCCTGCTGAACTGTAAAGTTCCTTGCCGCCGAAAAATCGTCACACCAGGGGAAATCATAAATTTTCGCCTCAAACTGCGCCGCAATCGCTTTGGTTTCATCCACAGAGCCGGTATCTGCTATGATTATTTCGTCTACCAGATCTGCCACAGATTGCAGACAGCGCCCCAATACCTCTGCTTCGTCCCGAACAATCATGCATAAACTAATCAATGGCATAAAAAAATACCCCTTTCGTCCCTTTCTTCGGATTTTCCCAAAGAAAAGTTTTCAAGCACCATTTTCCACAAAAAACAAACATTTCCACAAAAATACTTGTTACATTTCTGGGAAAACAGACTTCTTTGCAGTATATGCAGTTTTTTGTCGTTTTTGCCTGGACAGCAAAAGAACCTGCGATTTTACAGAATCACAGGTTCTTTTCAACGGGTGGAAAAGGTATCTTAAAAATGGTGCCGGAAATAAGTGCCCAGATTTTCCTGCACTTTCTTTTGCAGTTCCTCGGGCGTCTGCAGCAGCAGATTCCGAACAAAGGCGATGGGTTCCCGATCCATTCGTTCCCGCATGGACACAAAATAGATTTTTCCATACATGGACGGTGTATCAATGTAAATGCGTCCCAGTCGTCCTTCTTCCAGATCCTGCTTTGCCATGCATTCCAGCAAAAATGCAAAGCCTGCCTTTTGCCGCAGCAATTCGTTCAGCACCCAAAAGGAATCCACCTCTAAAACCGAGGCAAAGTCATAAAAGGAGAGGCCGCGGCTGTTGAGCTCGCGCCGCACCAGACTGCGCAGGCCGCAGCCTGGCTTCATCAAAAGAAGATGCTCCTCCAACAGCTGCGGCAGTGTACAGCCGTACAACGCCTTTGCATGCTCCGGGTCTGAGACTGCAATAATCCGTTCCCGGTACAATTCTGTCGATTCCACCAGCATTGCCGGAATTTCTCCTTCCAGCACTGCAGCATCCAGTTCACCGCTCTGCAATTCCCGCAGAACCGTCCGGGTATCTGCCACATGCAGATGTACCCGCGGCGTTGTTCCAGCCCATTTCAGGCCGCAGAGAATCTGCATGGCAGGGGTAAAGGATGCAGACGGCGTAATTCCAATTTCCAAAAGGGGGGCCTGCTGGTGAAAGCCGGAAAGATGCTTCTGCACTTCCATTTCCTGCGCCCGGAGAATCAGCGCTTTGTTGTGCAGATATTCCCCGGCGGCTGTAATTTCAACACGCCGGCCGTCGTATTGAAACAGCTGACACCCATAGTACTGTTCCAGAAACTTGATGTGCTGTGTCACAGACGGCTGTGTCAAATGTAGATGCGCCGCCGTTTTGGTATAGCTTTTGGTTTCACACAGTGACAGAAACGTATCCATCCGATAATCCAGCATCGGCGCATTGTCACTCCCTTCCCTGACTGTCTGCGTTTATCTCTTACTGAAACGGTTCATACTCGTGTTTTTTCGGGCGGCTCATGAGATTCTGCACTGCCTTTTTCGGACTTGCGCCGCAGAACAGCACCTGGTACAGCTGCTCTGTAATCGGCATGGAAACCTGATGCTTCTGCGCCAGCTCCCAGGCAGCATGACAACAATAATAGCCTTCTACCGTTCCCACCTGTTTTACGGCATCCTCCGGAGAAACGCCCTCGCCGATCAGAATTCCAGCGCGGCGGTTCCGGCTGTGCATACTGCAACAGGTAACAATGAGATCTCCGATTCCGGACAATCCACTGAACGTTTCCGGCTTTCCGCCCATTTTCACGCCCAGATTGGTGATTTCGTGAATACCTCTGGTCATCAGGGCAGCCTTGGTATTATCACCGCATTTCAGGCCATCACAAATTCCGGCCGCCAGTGCAATGATATTTTTCAGCGCGCCGCCAATCTCACATCCCACCGGATCGTCATTGATATAAATCCGAAATGTGCTGCTGGAAAAGATGTCCTGTATTTTCAGCGCTGCTGCCTCCTGTACCGAAGCGGCCACAACAGAGGTGGGAACCCCCCGGCCTACTTCCTCTGCATGGGACGGCCCTGTGATCACGCCTACTGCATGATGGGGATATTCCGACTGAATCACCTGACTCATAGTGAGATAGGTTTCTTCCTCCAATCCCTTGCTGGCATTGACCAGCAGAGCATCCCCGTCCAGATAGGGCTTCACCTGCTGTGCCACAGACCGAATGAAACGGGACGGCACCACAAAAACCACCACGGATTTTTCCTTCAGGCAGGTCGGATCACATGTGAACCGGATTTCCTTCGGAATCGGAACACCCGGCAGTTTTGTCTTATGTTCTCCGTCCCGGAGAATTGCGCTGACGATTTCTTCTGAGATATCCCAGACAGTCACATCATGATGATTTTGATGTGCAGCAATTGCAAGGCTGATTCCAAATCCCCCTGCACCAATGATCGCAATCTTTGCCATAGTACCCTCCTATCAGGAATGTGATGATTTATGAAACGAAAACTTGTTTTCATTGCCGGCTTTCAGGCGCTGGATATTGGTGCGGTGCATCCAGATTACCCACGCTGCCATGAGCGCAGCCAGTCCTGTATTCAGCCAGAGATACCACATCGGCAGTCCGTCCCGCTGAAGATACTGGAACAAGAAGGTGATCACCGGACAGCATGCCGCCGCGATAATAGAACCCAGTGAAACGTATCTGGAAATCGCCAGCACCACAATAAATATGGCAATCAGGCAGAGAAACACCTTCCAGTCAATTCCCAGAAAAACTGACACGCCCACCAGCACGCCTTTTCCGCCTTTAAAATGGTAAAAGATCGGGAACACATGCCCCAATATCGCAAAAATGCCAGCAATATAACCGATAAAATGAACATCGTTTTGCGCAGTGAGTCCTGTCCCCAGCAAAACGCAAATTTCCCGGCTGAGCAGTACCGCAACAATTCCCTTTCCCAGATCGCCCAGGAGCGTCAATGCAGCCGGCCCTTTTCCGAAGCAGCGCAGTGTATTGGTCAGTCCGGCATTATGGCTGCCATAGTCCCGGATGTCTTTGTGCTTCCACAGGCGCACCACCAGAATGGAACTGTTAAAACTCCCCAGCAGATAAGAAACAACTGCGGAGAGAAAAATTGCCAAAATCAGCATAACAAGGCCTCCATTTACTTTTCGTCACGGGCGCGTTCCCGCACCACAAAACGAACCGGCGTGCCCGTCAGGCCGAACGTAGAGCGAATCTGATTCTCAATATACCGCTGGTAGGAGAAGTGGAACAGATCGCTGCGATTGACAAAAATAACAAACGTAGGGGGCTTTGTGCTCGCCTGCGTCATGTAGTAAATTTTCAGGCGACGCCCCTTATCCGAAGGCGGCTGCACCCGTGTTGTGGCATAAGCCAGCACATCATTGAGCATACCGGTGGAAATCCGCATGGCGTTCTGCTGGTACACCTCGTGAATCTTTTCAAACAGTTTTCCCACACGCTGGCCGGTTTTTGCAGAAATAAACAGGAACGGCGCATAGGACATAAAGCTGAAATCGTTTTTCAGCTTTGCCTCATACTCCTTCATGGTACTGTTATCCTTTTCAATGAGATCCCATTTGTTCACCACGATAATAGAAGCCTTTCCCTGTTCGTGGGCATAGCCGGCCACCTTGGAATCCTGTTCCGTAAAGCCCTCTGCGGCATCAATCAGAATCAGACATACATCTGCACGATCCACCGCCATATAGGCACGGAGCACGCTGTAATGTTCAATCCGCTCTGTCACGCGGGACTTTTTACGAATGCCGGCAGTATCAATCAGGACAAACTTTCCGTTTTCATTTTCAATTGTAGTATCCGTTGCGTCTCGTGTTGTTCCAGCCACATTCGACACAATGGCACGTTCTTCCCCGGCAATACGGTTTACCAGAGAGGATTTGCCCACATTCGGCTTGCCGATAATTGCCACATGGATAGCATCGGCATCTTCTTCAGACGCATCCTCCGGCGGCAGCAGATCATATACTGCATCCAGCATATCGCCAGTACCGTGCCCATGGGCGGCAGAAATCGGGTACGGATCGCCGATTCCCAGGTTATAGAATTCATACAGTTCCATGGGCGGTTCCCCAATGGAATCGCATTTATTGACGGCCAGCACAATCGGCTTGCCGCTCTTTTGCAGCATGCTTGCCACAGCGCTGTCATCTGCGGTCACACCGCATCGCACATCTGTGACCAGTACAATGACATCTGCGCGTTCAATGGCCAGCTCCGCCTGACGGCGCATTTGCTTCAAAATCACGTCATCTGTCACTGTTTCAATTCCGCCGGTATCCACCAGCATGAATGACCGGTCCCGCCATTCTCCCTTGGCATAAATCCGGTCACGGGTTACACCGGGAGTGTCTTCTACAATTGACAGCCGCTGACCAATCAGTTTATTGAACAGTGTAGATTTTCCTACATTTGGCCGTCCCACGACAGCTACAACAGGTAATGCCATTGTGATTTCATCTCCTTTATTTCGACATACAAAAAAGAGAGGCGGCAAAGGCCGCCTCTCCTCCTCGTACAAAACGATTGTTTTGTCATCGCTTATTCTGCATCGTCCATCTTCAGAACAGCAACGCCCTTGTAATATCCGCAGTTTTTGCAAACTTTATGCGGAGCCTTAAATGCGCCGCAGTTGCTGCATGTGCTCATTGCAGGTGCATCGAGCTTCCAAACAGCAGAACGTCTCTTGTTACGTCTTGCCTTGGAGACCTTATTCTTCGGTACAGCCATGTCTTGGCACCTCCTTCTACTTTCGACAGTCGCAGGTGCCTTCGTTCAGATTACACCCACAGATATCGCACAGACCCTTACAGTCCTCCCGACAAAGCATCTTTGTCGGCAGCATCAGCAAAAGATCTGAGATTGCTGTCTCATTCATATCAATGCTTTCGTGTTTTGCTACCAGGTACGTGTCATAAATATCTCCCTCACTTTGAAGAGAGGGCACTACCGTATGCGTAAAATCATACGAATAGTCCCGTGTCAATTCTTGGAGACACCGGTCACAGACAACATGCAGCGTACAGGAAACTGTGTACTGGAGCGTTACAATTCCGGCGCGGTTTTGAAACACGCCCGACACCGTTACTGGTGCATCAAACTGATATCCCCGTACATCAGCCAGTTCTTCCGGCAAAATCTGATATTCTACCGGCAACCGCTTGCCTTCGATCTGAAAAAGTTCCCGCAGCTGTAATACCATACCTGCTTCCTTTCACGCATTGCATTCCCTATTATAACAAATTTTTGCCTGTCTTGTCAAGCCTTTTTTGAAAAAATCCAGAAAATAACCGACAAACGCTCTTTTTAGAATCCGTTCTTAGTCAATATATCTGGTAACAGATGCCGGCAGTTCAGAAGCATCTGCGGAAACAGTAAAGGTAACAGAAGCGTCATCACCAGTCAGCTTGTCTACCTTTTCCAGCATCAGACCCAGTGCATCGAAATCTGCACCAGCGATCTTCAGGATACCGTCTACATAGATTTCCTTGATATCGTAGTTGCCTGCCAGCATGCCTGCAACAAAGCCATAAAATGCATCAAAGCTGTCGATGCAGAACTGTTCTGCATCACACCATCTTACCTTGTAGCTGATGGAGCGGCGCAGAGTCTCACCCTTTTCGATGCAAACCAGACAGCCGTTTGTAGATTTTACTGCTGCATTGATTTTATCGATAATGATCTTGGTTTTACCGCTTCCTTTTTTTCCTGTAATCAGTTTTACCATAATAATACTCCTTTCGTGCCGGAATCCGGCAGCGTGTTATTCTGAAAAAGCACTGCGAAAAATTCAATTCAGTGATTTCCGTATCCATTGCAGTATTCTGTCCGGCGGATAGGTTTACAGATTCCTGTGCATTCCGCCGCACCATTTTTGTCTTACTTTGCCAGCTTTGCTTCCAGAGCAGCCTTCTGATCTTCATAGCCCGGCTTGCCCAGCAGTGCGAACATGTTCTTCTTATAGCTTTCCACGCCCGGCTGGTTAAACGGATTTACACCCAGCAGATAGCCGGAAACTGCGCATGCCTTTTCGAAGAAATAAATCAGATAGCCCAGGCTCTTTTCAGAAACATCTTCCACTTCCAGAATCATGTTCGGAACGCCGCCGTCTGTGTGCGCCAGTACAACGCCTTCCAGTGCCTTGCGGTTTACAACAGACATGTTCTGACCTGTGAGGAAGTTCAGGCCGTCCAGATTTTCAGCATCCGGTTCCAGATAGAAGTCCTGCTTCGGCTTCTTGATGTCCACAACTGTTTCAAACAGAATGCGGCTGCCTTCCTGGATATACTGACCCATGGAGTGCAGATCGGTAGAGAATACGCCGGCAGACGGGAAAATGCCCTTGTTGTCCTTGCCTTCACTCTCGCCGAACAGTTGCTTGTACCACTCAGACATCATAACAAAGCTCGGCTCATAAGAAACCAGCATTTCTACATTCTTGCCCTTCCGGTACAGGATGTTCCGGAGCGCAGCGTACTTGTAGCAGTCATTGTTGTCAAAGTCTGCGGTGAGATCCTTCTGTGCCTGTGCAGCACCTGCCATCAGCGCATCAATATCGCATCCGGCTACTGCAATCGGCAGCAGACCAACTGCTGTCAGAACAGAGTAACGACCGCCCACATCATCCGGTACCACGAATGTCTCATAGCCCTCTGTATCAGACAGTTCCTTCAGTGTGCCCTTTGCCTTATCTGTAGTTGCAAAGATATGATCCTTGGCGCCGTCCTTGCCGTACTTCTTTTCTACCAGCTGCTTGAATACGCGGAAAGCCAGTGCAGGCTCTGTGGTAGTGCCGGACTTGGAAATTACGTTTACGGAGAAATCTCTGCCCTCGCAGATGGAAAGCACCTCATTCAGATAAGTGGGGTTGATGTTGTTGCCCACATAATAAATATCCGGTGTATCCTTCTTCAGGTTGTTGTAAAACGGCGACTTGAGGAATTCAATTGCAGCGCGTGCGCCCAGATAAGAACCGCCGATACCGATGACGACCAGTACCTCAGAATTGCTCTGAATCTTCTTGGCAGCTGCCTTGATCCGTGCGAATTCTTCCTTGTCATAATCGGTCGGCAGTGTCAGCCATCCCAGGAAATCAGAGCCGAGACCGCTCTTTTCGTGGAGCATTTTTGCAGATGCTTCCACCTCATGACGAATTCCGGTCAGTTCATCCGGATTTACATAATTTGCCAGATATTTTGTATTCAGCTTTACAGACATAATACAATTTCCCTCCACTTTCTTCAAGGCGTTGAGATACGATGGTTCCCATTCGGAGCACACAGGGCATTGCTCAACCACTTTACCATATCTATCATACTATATTCTGCGCCCGATTGCAAGAGAAATCCGGATTCTTGTATAATCTACACAATTTTACATTCTACATTTTAAGCAGTTTGACGGCTATTTCCAACAACGCATCCCCGTAATTTCGCTTTCGAACGGTATCTGCCGCAATGACCGTGGTTTCATAGAGCAGCGTGCCGTCCTGATAGAACGCGACGCTCCCCAGCTGCTGTCCTTTCCGTACCGGTGCCTGAATAAAACGGGGCAGCACCAGAACCGTTTCCAGTTCTCCGCAGCCCTTGGGAACGGCGAGTCCCCGGAGCTTTCCCGGTTCTGCCAGCACCGCCCGGTCTACGCCGCGACGCACCGGAATCGGATAGAGAAATTCTCCGGAAAATCCCGGCTGTAGCACCTTCCAGCCCGAAAAGCCCTTTCGCAGCAGCTGTTTCGCCAGCGCAAATCGATCATTGTCTTCCTGACAGCCCAGCACCACTGCAATACACTGCATATGGTTCCGCTCTGCCCCGGCCGCAATGCTCCATCCGTCAGCCTCTGTGTGACAGGCCTTAAAGCCAATGCAGGTTTCATCGGTTCGGGTCAGTGTATTTTCATTGACCAGTTCTGTGGCTTCTCCCCGGAGAAAATCCCGCCAGGTGCACAAATACGGTTTCAAAACCGGATACTGAGTCAGCGCCCGGCAAAGCCGCGCCAGGTCTGCCGCTGTGGTATACTGCTCCGGGTCGCCGTCTCCCTGGGGACTGGAAAAACGGGTACTGCGCATTTCCAGATCAAAGGCACGGGCATTCATCTCCATTACAAAGGTTTCGGTATCGCCGCTGACGGCCGCTGCCAGCGCAACCGCAGCATCATTGGCATTTCCGATCAGCAGTCCTTTCAGCAGATCTCCCACCGTCATCACCTCTCCGGCAGTCAGCCAGATCACTGCACCCTTTGTCCCGGTTACACCGTCCGTCACTGTAATCGGACTGTCCGTTGTCCAGCATCCCTGCTCGATCTGCTCCGCTGTCAGGAGCGCGGTCATCAGTTTCGCCATTGTACCGCAGGAAACCTTCTTTTCCCCTTCTGATTCCAGGAGAATCGTACCGGTTTCCGCTTCCATCAGCACATAGGACACCGCAGGAATTTCCGGTTCCTCTGCCGCAGCCGCGCCCCTGCTCAATAGTAAAAAGCACAGAACCGCCGCGCACAATGCAGCAAATAATCGTCTCATAGCAGCACCTCACATCCATTTTCTTGCGCGTGTACACGCTCCAACATATGTGCAGTCTGCTTTTTTTAGAACCTGCCGAAACGAGTGCCTATTCGTTTTTATATTTCTGTTTCAGCAGAAAAAGCCGCCAGCCGCAGTAACCGATTGACACGCTGTACAGAACAAACATCGCCATCCAAAACCAAAAGAGAAAGGTGCCAAACGGATTGCTCCGGGCAGTGATCTGCTGCACCGCATTCGGCAGCACACAGCACAAGAACAAGGCAGCCAGCGGAATCAGCCGCTTTCGGGAAACGCGCCGAATCAGTTCCCGCTTGGACGCGTTGTCACTGAATATCTCCGGATTCTCTTCTGTAGCGTTTGCCGGCTTTCGGAAATAGTTCCATTCCTGAAAGGCGGAAAAGTATTCCCAGCCATAATCAGAAAACAGCTGAAAATAGCTATCCCAGTCTGTTCCCTTGGTGCGAAAGTCCAGCCGGTATACCACATCCTCCGGAGTGCAGGCTTCAAAATGGTAAAAGCCGAAAGCGGTTATCCGCTTCAGTTTCCAGCCGTTCTGATGCTGCTGCCGCAGAAACTGTTCTTCCTGCTCATAATCCGCAATGGTAAAAATCCGAAACATGGTCTTGGTCGTTTTCATGAAAGCCACTCTCCTTTGCTGTTCTGATAGAGCCGTTCAATCCGTTTGCATTCCAATGCCAGTACCTCGCGCCCCAGGGGTGTAATACGGTATAGCTTCCGCTTTTCCACTTCCTGCGTCCGCTGAATCAAACCGTCCTTTTCCATTTTAGAAAGCGTCCCGTACATGGTACCAGGACTGATTTTAACCGCACCGCCTGTCATTTTTTCCACCTGCTGCCCTATGCTGTAGCCGTGCATTTCCTTCTGCAGACAAAACAGAATGTAAAACCCGGTTTCCGTCATGGGCACGTACACCCGGCGTATTCGTTCCTGCATGCTGCATCCCCCCTTTTTCGGCTTTGCATAATATATCGCATCTCGATATATCTTTCGCACTTAGTATATCACACCTCGATATATTTGTCAAGCACGATTTGCAAAAAAATCACCGTACAGGCATCTTATACCCATACGGTGATTCAGAACATGTCTTTTTGGCAAATTATGCTCGAAAAGAACGCATCTATTTCTTGTGAAGGCAGTTTCTCAAATACAATTTCTTAAAAGTTCTTTCTCCAGACGGAGGGAATGCACAAGATCAGAAGCGGCAGACATTCCAGTCGTCCCAAAAGCATATCTATGGCAAGCACAATCTTAGAGAAATCAGACAGCCCCCCGAAATTTTCCATCGGACCAACTGCATTCAGTCCCGGCCCGATATTGTTGATACAGGTGGAAACCGCTGAAAACGCAGTTCCGAAATCCGTATTGTCCAGGGAGATTAGCAGCAGTGAAAGAATCAGCAGTCCCAGATAGATGACCAGATAGCGCATGACACCGTGCACAGAATCCGAGGAGATGGTCTTATCATCTGCCTTGATAATGTTCACAGAATTGGGATGCAGCATTTTCCGCAGGGACAGCACGCCGCTTTTAAACAGGATTACAAAGCGCTGTACCTTAAAACCGCCGCCGGTAGAACCAGCACAGGCTCCTATGTACATCAACAGCAGGAGCACCATCTGCGAGAACAGCGGCCAACGGTTGTAATCCGTCGTGGCAAACCCGGTGGATGTCATAATTGATGCCACCTGGAACACTGCAAACCGAAAGCATTTTCCTATTGTGTGATACAGCGGGCGAATATTCCACATCACCAGCAGGGTAGAAATCGCCAGAATAGCCAGATACACCTTGAGTTCCGTATTCTTCCGCACTTCCCGGAAGCGCCGCACCAGCATCAGATAGTACAGCGTAAAGTTCGCGCCGAACAGAATCATGGTCACTGTGACAACACCTTCCAGGTAGGCCGAGCCATAGTAGGCGATTCCGTCATTTTTGATGCTGAATCCGCCGGTTCCTGCAATGCCCATTGCATGGCAAATACTGTCAAACAACGGCATGCCGCCGGCTGCCAGCAGAATCACAGTCACCACAGTCAGCGCAGTGTAAATCAAATACAGATACACCGCAGAATTTTTTCCCTTCGGCACCAGCTTGCTGACCTGAGGGCCGGGGCATTCTGCACGCATCAGATAAATCGAGTCACTGGAGGACGGCAGAATGGCGATAGCCAGCACCAAAACGCCCATTCCCCCAACCCAGTGGGTAAAGCTCCGCCAGAAGAGCATGCCCTTGGGCAAAATCTCCACGTTAGTCAAAATGGTAGAACCCGTTGTGGTAAAACCGGAAATACTCTCAAATACCGCATCGCAAAAATCCGGAATCCAGCCGCTAACATAAAAGGGCAGAGCACCCACAAGAGAGAACAGCACCCACAGCAGCGCCGCAATCACCATACCCTCCCGGGCAAACATGCGCCTGTCCTTCGGCCGGATCAGCGCCAGCGGCAGAGAAAGCAGCGCAACCACTGCGCCCACTGCCAGGAACACCAGCATACAGAAATATTCGTGATAAATGAGACTCACCAGCGCCGGCACTGCAAACAGCGCAGAACCAATCAGCATTGCTCTGGCCAGATAATGAAATACAATTGCTCTGTTCATGCCATACCGCCTATCCCAGAATATCCTTTACCATTGAAAAATGATAATCCTTTGACACAACCACAACAGAATCCCCCAGTTCAATGGAAACACTGCCGTCCGGAATGATAATCTCCCGCTTTCGGATCACGGCACAAATCAGTATATTCTTTTTCAGGCGCACCTGGCGCAACGGAATGCCCACCAGCCCTGCAATCTGATCCCGGATCCGGAATTCAATGGCTTCCACCTGATTTCCCACCACATGGTACAGGGATTCAATCTCATTATCCGCCGTATTCGACAGCGAGCGCACATAGCTCACCACATTGCTGGAGGTCAGGTACTTGGGAGAGATCACACAATCCAGCCCCAGTTCTGATGCCAGCCGGAGATAGTTGTCCCGGCTGATCTTCGTGACCACCTTTGCATCTGTGGCATCCTTTGCGAACAGAGACAGCACTATATTTTCCTCATCAATGCCCGTGAGTGAAACAAACGCATCCGCACGCAGAATACCCTCTTCCAGCAACAGTTCCTGGTCTGTACCATCCCCTTCAATGACGATGGCCTTCGGGAGCAGTTCGGCCAGCTCCATGCAGCGGACGTGGTCTTTTTCCACAATTTTCACCCGCATCCCTACACTCAGCAGCTGCAGCGCCAGATAATAGCCGACTCTGCCGCCGCCAACCAGCATAACCGTCTTAATTTTATCCTTCATCAGGCCGCTGGCGCGGAAAAACCGCTCAATGTTCTTATGAGAGGACACCAGATGAATCCGGTCTCCTGCGCGAAGCACGAAGTCGCCGTCCGGAATAAAGATATCGTTTTTCCGCTGAACTGCACAGATCAGGAACTTGGTTTTCACCTTTTTGTACATTTCCTGCAAGCTGATATCATTGAGCGCCGAAACCTCCGGCAGACGATATTCCACCAGTTCCAGCCGACCCTTTTCGAATACCTCTACCTTTGCCGCTGATGGAAAAATCAAAACCCGTGAAATTTCATCCGCAGTAGAAAGTTCCGGGTTAATCACCATAGACAGCCCCAGATCCTCCCGAATCAGATGCATCTGCCGGTAATACTCCGGATTCCGCACACGGGAAATCGTCTTTTTGGCACCCAGCCGCTTTCCGATCAGACAGCAGAGAATGTTCAACTCATCATAGGGCGTGGCAGCAATCACCAGACCGGCCTTGTTTACTCCGGCCTCCATCTGAATTTCGGCGGTTGCCCCGTTTCCTTCAATGCACATAACGTCCAGGGTGTTCTGCGTTTTCCGCAAGTGGGCTTCCTCACAATCCACAACAGTAACGTCATGTCCCTCTGCCACCAGTGCAGCAGACAGATTGCTGCCCACTTTTCCATTTCCGATTACTACAATTTTCATACATTTCCATCCTGTATTCCATCATTCCATTAGAGCCACTATTTTTCCATCCGGCTCTTGTCAGCCCCTATTATAACACTCCGTCTGAAAAATGTCAATCTTTCGGCCGCATTTGTCCTGCACATCCAGCGCAAAAAACGAGCCGGCTGATTTCCAGACAGAAACCAACCGGCTCGTATCAGCGTATGCGATACATACGCATCTATCACATATTACAATTACTGGAAGTAAGCAACGCCGCTCTCAAAGATCTTCTGATCCTTTTCGCCCGGCACATTGCGGTACAGATTCTGACCGATACGCTCGCTGTGTCCCATTTTACCCAGAACACGGCCGTCCGGAGAGGTAATGCCCTCAATTGCCATCATAGAGGTGTTCGGGTTAAAATGAATATCCATAGAAGGATTGCCTTCCAGATCGACATACTGGGTTGCAATCTGGCCGTTCTTCGCCATATCTGCCAGCAGTTCCGGCGGTGCCACAAAGCGGCCTTCTCCGTGGGAAATTGCCACTGTGTGCACATCGCCCACTTCTGTTCCGTACAGCCACGGAGACTTGTTGGAAGCAATCCGTGTGTTTACCAGCATGGACTGGTGACGGGCAATGGTGTTAAAGGTCAGCGTAGGAGAAACGTCCGTCATATCCATGATTTCGCCAAACGGTACCAGTCCCAGTTTCACCAGAGCCTGGAAGCCGTTGCAGATACCCAGCATCAGGCCGTCCCGGTTTTTCAGCAGTTCGTGTACTGCATCCTTGATACGCGGATTCCGGAAGAAGGCTGTGATAAACTTACCGCTGCCCTCCGGTTCGTCACCGCCGCTGAAACCGCCGGGGATCATGATGATCTGTGCCTGCTTAATTAGCGCAGCAAAGGTGGTGATGGAATCCTCCATGGCATCAGCAGTCAGGTTCCGGACAATAAAGGTCTGAGGTCTTGCGCCGGCACGCTCAAAGACGCGTGCAGTATCATACTCGCAGTTTGTGCCCGGGAATACCGGAATCAGGACACGGGGCTGTGCTGTCTTTATAGAAGCAGACAGGGTTGTCTTTCTGGGATAGGAGAGTTTCTCCGGTACTTCATTGGTGGTTTTGATGCGGCACGGGAATACCGGTTCCAGCTTCCGTTCCCAGACGGACAGCAGCTTATCCAGCTGGAGGGTATACTTCGGGCAGACGATCTCCGGTTTTTCAGTGGTAGTACCGATAACATCCTCACCCTCTTCGGCATCGCCGCTGAGTTCCAGCAGGAATCCGCCGCAGCACGGCTGGAACAGTTCTGCATCGGTCAGCTGACGGCCGAAGGTAAAGCCAATGCCGTTACCGAAGCACATCTTTGCAATACCTTCCGCAGCACCGCCGTAGTCGATTACCCAACCTGCGCGGATGCGGCCGGCTGCGATCATCGCTTCCACCTTGTCAAAGACAGTGCGGACGCTTTCGAAATCCGGAATGCCGTTGGCATCCACAGCCGGGCGGAGCATAATTACCTTGTCACCGGCCTGCTTGAATTCTGTGGAAACTACCTTGTCTGCCTTTGCAGTGGAAACGGCAAAGGAAACCAGTGTCGGCGGAACGTCAATATTTTCAAACGTACCGGACATGGAGTCCTTACCACCGATAGAACCGCAGGACAGTTCCAGCTGTGCCTTAAAGGCACCCAGCAGAGCAGCCATCGGCTTGCCCCAGCGCTTGGGATCATTCTGTGTCCGTTCAAAGTATTCCTGGAAGGTTAGCCAGCAGTGGTGCCAGCTGCCGCCGGCTGCCACGATCTTTGCAACCGATGTAATAACAGCATCCATTGCACCCAGATACGGGCTGCGCTCGCTGACGTTGGGATTATAGCCCCAGCCCATCAGAGAGCAGGTGTTGGTTTCTCCGCGCAGTACCGGAATCTTTGCTGCCATTGCCTGAGACGGAGACAGCTGGTATACGCCGCCGAACGGCATCAGAACTGTACCTGCGCCGATGGTGGAGTCAAACTTTTCAATCAGGCCCTTCTGCGAGCAGATATTCAGGCTGGACAGCAGCTCTGTCCATGCATCTGCACCGTCAGTCAGTGTGGATTCTGCTGCCGGCTGAGGCGCTTCAATGGCAATGCTGGTGTGCTTTACCGCACCGTTGGAATTGAGGAATTCACGAGACAGATCTACGATGGTGTTGCCGTTCCAGTGCATCCGCAGTCTCGGCTCTGCCTGTACCGTTGCCACAATGGTAGCCTCCAGGTTTTCCCGGCTGGCTTCCTTCACAAACTTTTCAGCATCCTCCGGCGCAACTACAACTGCCATACGCTCCTGGGATTCACTGATTGCGATTTCAGTTCCGTCCAGTCCGTCATACTTTTTCGGCACTGCATTCAGGTCGATTTCCAGACCGTCTGTCAGCTCACCGATTGCAACAGAAACACCGCCTGCACCGAAGTCATTGCAACGCTTGATCATGCGTGTGACACCCGGATTCCGGAACAGACGCTGGAGTTTGCGCTCTTCCGGCGCATTACCCTTCTGTACTTCTGCGCCGCAGTGTCCCAGGGATTCTACTGTATGGGACTTGGAAGAACCAGTAGCACCGCCGCAGCCGTCACGGCCGGTCTTTCCGCCCAGAAGGATAACAATATCTCCCGGCACCGGTGCTTCCCGGCGAATGTTGGAGGCCGGTGCCGCACCCAGTACGGCACCGATTTCCATCCGCTTTGCCATATAACCAGGATGGTATACCTCTGCTACATGACCGGTTGCCAGACCAATCTGGTTGCCGTAGGAGCTGTAGCCGTTTGCCGCGCCCACAGTAATCTTTCTCTGCGGCAGCTTTCCGGCCATGGTGTCCTCTACCGGAACCAGCGGATTTGCAGCGCCGGTAACACGCATTGCCTGGTATACATAGGAACGTCCGGACAGCGGATCCCGGATCGCGCCGCCGAGACAGGTTGCAGCGCCGCCGAACGGTTCGATTTCAGTCGGATGGTTGTGGGTCTCATTTTTAAACATGAGAATCCAGTCTTCTTCCTTGCCGGCAACATCCACCTTGATCTTTACCGAGCAGGCATTGATCTCTTCACTTTCATCCAGATCCTGCAATTTTCCGTCTGCCTTCAGCTTTTTCGCTGCAATTGTTGCCAGATCCATCAGTGTCATGGGCTTTTCACCTCTGCCCAGTTCCTGGCGGACTTCGCAGTAAGCGTCATAGGTTTCCTTGATGTAATCTGTGGGGATGTCCACATCCGAAATCTGTGTCAGGAAAGTGGTGTGGCGGCAGTGGTCAGACCAATAGGTATCGATCATCCGCACTTCTGTGATGGTGGGATCCCGGTGTTCTGTATCACGGAAATATTTCTGGCAGAACTGAATGTCTCCCAAGTCCATGGCAAGGCCATAGTCTGCAATAAACTGCTTTAATTCTTCTTTAGACAGGCCAATGAATCCGGTGAGTGTTTCTACTGTTGTAGGAATCGTATAATTTGTATCCAGTGTTTCCGGCTGTTCCATGGCAGCCTCCCGGCGCTCTACCGGGTTGATGAGATATGCTTTCAGCCGGTCAAATTCTGCATCAGACAGATTGCCGGTGATGACAAATACCTGTGCGGTACGGACACGGCAGCGCTCGCCCTGGAGCAGAATCTGAATACACTGCTCACAGCTGTCGGCGCGCTGGTCGAACTGACCGGGCAGATACTCTGTCGCAAACATCCGCTGACCGGATTCCAGTGCCGGAAGCTCTCTGTAGATGTAATCTACTGCCGGTTCTGAAAAAACAGTGGGGATGGCGCGTTCAAATGCGGCTTCTGTCAGATGATCCGCATCATAGCGGTTAAAAATCCGAACATCTGTCACATTCAGGCGCAGTGCTGTTTGAATGTCACTCAGAACTGCACGTGCTTCTACTGCAAATTCCGGCTTCTTTTCAACATAAATACGGGAAACAGACATGATAAATCTCCTTTTTTCACGAATTTGCGTCTGCCGCCGCAAAGCTTCCATAGCAGCAGTCCGCATCGCTCTCTTCTATTTTAACACAAAAAATCTGATTACGCAAACTTTTTTTTGAATTTTTTGCAGAAACTCGTATTCTGGTGCCGTTTGGGGTATGACCGACATGAAATCCGTCGTTCCGTTCCCGTTCAAACAGAACCGGAACCACCTTTCCCACCTGTGCTTCCAGAAAGGCTTTTTTGGCCCGCTTTGCCGCAAGCTGCGCCTGCTCCATCCGCCGGGTTTTTACAGAATCCGTGCACTGCTCCGGCTCCTGCGCCGCACGCGTTCCGGCTCTGGGAGAATAGCGGAATACGTGCATGGCGGCAAACTGCATGCGCTCTGCCATAGCAAGAGACTCCGCAAAATCTGCATCTGTCTCCCCTGGAAATCCCACCATAAAATCCGTGGTAATGGCACAGTCCGGAAAATATCTCCGGATTCTTTCGCAGATTTCCTCATAGGCAGATGCGGTATACCGCCGGTTCATGCGGCGCAGCGTTCTGTCACAGCCGCTTTGCAGCGACAAATGAAACTGCGGGCAAAAGGCCGGCAGCGCCGCCAGACGGGACAGCACCTCTTCTGTCAGGCGCTCCGGTTCCAGCGAACCAAGGCGCACCCGGTGCAGCCCCTCTGTTCCGGCACAGCACTCCACGGCATCTGCCAGCGAGCCGCCCCATTCCATCCCATAAAACCCCAGATTGATGCCGCACAGCACAATTTCCTGATAGCCGTTTTTCACAAAATCCGCCGCAGATTGTTTCAGCACTTCCAAAGGCATACTGCGGCATCGTCCTCTGGCATAGGGAATGATACAATAACTGCAAAAGCAGTTGCAGCCGTCCTGGATTTTCAAAAAACCCCGGGTATTGTCCGGCATTATGCCGCTGGGCAGCACCTCAAATGCATCCTTGGCGGTATATGCCTCCACTGCGGTCTGTATCGTCTCTTTCGCCGCCAGCTGATGGAGCAGCTCTGGCAGACGCTTCCGATTTTTGGTACCCAGCACCAGATCCACTTCTGTGATCTGTGCCGCGCGCTCCGGATAAGCCTGGGCAAAACATCCGGTTAATACAATGTAAACCTGCGGATCACGCTGCCGGATTTTCCGGATAGCGGTGCGCACCCGGTTGTCTCCGGATTCCGTGACCGTACAGGAATTTAAAATTACGGCATCCGCCTGTGCCGGATCCTTTACAACCGTATGGCCTGCCTGTTGCACCATCAGTTCCATTCCGGCAGTTTCACAGGTGTTGACTTTGCAGCCAAAGGTGATAAAACAGCAGTTCAAAATAGCCGCTCTCCTTTCTGAAACTCTGCTTCCGCCCGACTGCTTCCGCAGGTGCCGGACAGGAACAGAAACCGCATTGTTCCTGGAAATGAAAAAAGCCAGATCCGGAAAAATGCACAAAAATACGTTACTTTTTTCGACAGGAATTTCTCCTGATTTTCACACAGCTTCCACAAATGTTAGCATCACCGTCAAAAATACCAATGGAAATTGCGAGCGTTTATATGATATCGACGAAAATGGTTTCAGTGTCTTGACAAGAAAAATATTTCGTGGTATGCTATAAACACAGAGCAAGAGAAAGCCACAGACAGCATGCACGTGCTGCTCCCGTGATGTTTTCCTTTTGTTTTGCAGATTTGTGGACAACGAAAGAAAGATTCTGGATAACAGGTCTTTCGGAGGAGGTATTGTGTATGGTTAACTATGAGACAAAAATTCAACTGAATGCAATCAATGATGTTAAGGAATTCGTCAATACAGTAATGCGCTTCAACTACGATATCGATTTGGTTTCCGGCCGGTATGCAATTGATGCAAAGTCCATTATGGGTATTTTCAGCCTGGATCTGTCCAAGCCGATTGAACTGGTTGCGCATACAGAAGATCCGGACGAGTTGGTCAAAGCAATCTCCAAGTTTATTGTAGATTAAAAATCACACCAATCTTTCAAAGATTAAGTAGAATAGTAAGAGGGAAAAACGGCACTTCGGAAACGGGGTGCCGTTTTTCTGACCCTGTTTCTCAGAACCTGTCTTCACAAGCGTATACACGTGTCCTATGAAGACAGGTTTTCAAAGAAAAACGGGCGGCTTTCAGAGCTTGTGCAGGCTCTTGGAAACCGTCCGCTTTTTTCATCCGTTTTTCTTTGCCCTACAGATCTTTAATCGGCAAACACGGTATCCTTCAGCTGCTTTTGCGCCGCATCAAGATCAATCTGGAGCACAGATTCTCCATTGATATCTGCGCCGCTGTAGGTGCCATCCTCCGGAATCCGCTGCTGTTTGGTTTCATAAAACGCCAGCTTGAGCGGTGTGGTCACTGCATAGCCGTAGAGCTGTCCCACAGAGAGATTGGTTGTCATATCCGGGAGTGCCTTCATGCAAATGGAAAGCAACCGCGCCGGATTCTGTTTCGCTTTTGTCATAACCTGCTGCATGACTGTTCTCTGCCGTTCCGTCCGCTCAAAATCGGCATTGCCCACATGGCGGATACGGCTGTAGGACAGTGCCTGCTTGCCGTCCAGTTTTAGCGTGCCGCCGCCGTCCAGAAGGTCATCCTCCCGGTCGTCGCCCATGATTTCGTTCACTTCGCTGATCAGGATTTCATTGACTGCATCGGCCTCCCGGTCGGAGAGTTCAATTTCCACGCCGCCGACTGCGTCGATCATATCGGCACACGCCGCAAAGGTGATCATCACATAATCATCAATGTGCACATCAAAGTTTTGCTCCAGCGTGTCCATCAGCAGCTCCGGGCCGCCGTAGGAATAGGCTGCGTTCAGCTTGCCGCTTCCCTTTCCGGGAATTTCGACGTAAGCGTCACGCATAAAAGAGGTCATGTACAGCTCATTGGTACGGGAATTCATGGAGACAAGGATCATGGAGTCGGAGCGTCCCCGTTCCTCCTCCGGATCTCTGGTGTCCGTTCCGATCACCAGTACATTTTTCACATAGGACGCATCCATGCTGCCGCTGGTTACACTTCGGTCTCCGGTAGACACGCGGTTCATCCCCAGAATGCCAATCATAGCCACCGCCGAGTACAGCAGAAACAGAATAATGATCAGAGAAAGTATGATCTTGACAATTCTGCCCAGCAGGGATTTTTTCCTGCCGCCACTCCGGTGATGTCCGGCAGACGAAGCAGGGGCTTCCTGCCGGACGCGCTGTCTCGGCGGACGCTGCTGCACCGGCTGGCGGGGAGCAGACTGCTGCTGCGGCCGATAACCGCCGGAGGACTGCGGTGCGCGCTGCTGCACCGGACGCTGTGCCGGGCGTGCACCAGAAGCCGGACGGTTTTGCTGGCGCGGCGTGTTTCCGCCGGCAGAATAACCGCCCGAACTGGAATACGGCCGGTATCCGCCGGATGCCGCATTCTGCTGTCCGTTGTACCCCGGACGATTTCCGTACCCATTTGGGCCAGCATAGCCGCCGGGGGGATTGCCGCCCGAACGATAGCCACCTGCCTGTCCGCCGTAATTCTGCTGCGGATAATTGGGGCGGCTGTAGCCTTCCGGCCCATAGCCCTGACTGGCATAGGGATTCTGGGCATAGCCTCCCTCCGGCGGACGATTGCCATAGGGAGTATTCTGCCCGTATCCGCCGCCGGGATAGGAATTCTGCCCGGCCTGCTGTGCAGCCTGCTGCCGGATTTGTCTGGCATTCATCTGCTGGGTGTCATATTGATCGGTTGATTTTCCTGCCTGGGATGCCTGAAAAAACATAGTTTCCTCAGCATCTGTATTTCCATCGTTTTTGCGATATTTGTCCATTTTCACAGACTCCTTTCCCGACTGCGCGGAGGGGCTATCGAATCCGCACTGCAAGTGCAGTGACTGCGGTCATAATCAGATGATACAAAAGGAAAAACTGCGCCGTCATCTGTCCGTAAGCGCCTGTCACCACATGAATCATTGCCAGCGACAGGCCCAGCAGTGCAGAAACCACCTGCAAAATCACGCCCATCAAGGCCGCCCGGCGCACACGTCTTGCACCCAGGAGCAGATACGCCGCGCCAAAGCCGGTTCCGCCCACTGTCATAGACGCGCTGACGCATCCCAGGTCAGAGGTTTCCCGGCTAAACAATTGATGCATGGAGGTGGGAACAATTTTCATCAGATGCTCCGGATAGTCAAACAGGGAACTGAGGCGGCGCAGTGTAACCGCATGATCCACTGTGCGGATCACCAGGGCAATCTGCTCCTGCTTCAGCGCGCGCATTTGCCGGAGCACGCCCGGATCCGGCAGAATCCGGATGGAAAACATTGCTGACAAGACACCGCTGACAGAGAGATAGATGACATCTCCGCTGCCCTCGGCCAGCTCTGCCTCCCGTGTTTTGGTGGGAAGCCCTTCTACACTGTGGCTTGCCATCATTTCTCTGCCGCCCAGGAGCACGCGGCGGTTCGCAATCCATCCGCACAGCCCCTGTCCGTCCTCACAGACATATTCTTCCACAGACCGCAGCGATTCCCGATCCGGAATCATTTCTGCAAATGCGCTCTGGAGCATGCTGTCTGCATGCTGTACCAGGCTGGCCGCATCCAGAAGCACTTCGTCCACCTTTGCGCCGGAAAATACTTTCATGCCCTGAATCTGCACAGAGCCCTTCGGGAACAGATCCGTTGCCTCTACCAGCAGCGCGTTCATATCAAAGAAATCGTCTACACTCTGGTATCCCAGCATGGCGCTGTTTGTGGCAGCTGCCTTTTTCGACTCCCGTTCCAGCGGCAGATTCACCACAAGTGCGCTGCCGACACAGCATCCGGCCGTGAGAAAAAGAGTCAGCATAGAAAGAAAGACGCTGAACCAGACCGGATGAAACGCTGTTCCCATCCGGATTACAGTGAGACCAACTGCAATCACCAGAGACAGCCCGGCTGTAATGGGCAGCATCGGCCGGCAGAATGCATCGGCCATATCCGTGGAATATGTATACCGCAGGAAATCACAGAGGGAGTCTGCCCGGCGCACTGCCGCCACAACCGGAAAATCGTGAATGACGCCCCGTGTGAGCTGTTCTGCCGTATCTTCCTGTGAAACATAAGAAAGCACGCGCTTTTGCCCGTCATGTGAAATCACGTTGCAGTTCCGCAGCGCCCGGCGCACAACCAGAAGCCGCCCCAGCGCATTGCAAAACATGGCCAGAAGCGCACAGGGCATATACAGGTGTACCATCTCCTGCGCCATGACATCCGGCCATATCACTGCCATCAAAGCGGCAATCATTGCCGGAATCAAGGGCAGCACTGCCATGCTGTCCGTATCTGCATGAAACCGCAGAAAGTTCCGAATCCCGTTTTTCACTGTGGGAAACGAAACGCTCAGCGCCACCGCACCCAGTGCCAGTTCCAGGCCAGCAAAAATCCGAGGCGTGATCTTCTGCACCAAAACGCCGCCGCCATACACCTCGCCTACTGCAAGCGCAGTGCCGATGAGGAGCAGCACCAGAATCGTGACAAAGCGGAAAAAGATCACGCTGCGCAGACTGCGCAGGGTTTTCCGCACCAAATCCATATTATCCGGCTTTAGTGCAGCCGCATCTCCCTGAAAGGTCTGCCGCCGCACCCGCTGCCGCATATTCCGCAGCGGTTTTGTTTCCGATTTTTCGCCGTAGTAGAGTTCTTCTTCCTCTTCCCAGTTTTTATGGGGCACCGGCCGCTCTGCGGCGGCACCGGCTGCCGGCTTTTTGGCATAGGAAACGTCTGCTGTTCTGCGGCGGCCGCGCCGCTGCTTTTCCTTGGCGCGCGTGGAATCCTGCATCTGCCGGATGCTGGGCTGGTGCCGCTGTTCCGGCTCGTCCGGCTCTGCAAGCTTTACCGCATTGTCATAGCCGTCATTTTCCGGATAAAGGCTGTGCCGCGTCCGGCTGTCCGCAGACTGTAAATAGGAAACACCGCCCCGATTGATCTTCTGGGTAGGAAATCGTTCCCGCAGCACCGGAGACGCTCCGGCATCCAGTGCCGCCTGCGCCGCCTTATTTGCCTTGATATGAGAAATGGTAGACTTGATATCCACCAGATCCTCTTCCGGTGTGGGAGCAGAAACCGGCTCTACTGCGTGATAGCCTGCCCGTTCCTGAGAAATCGGCCGGGACGAAGTGGCAGCTGTCACCAGCTTTTCTGTCTCCAGTGTGCCGTGAGACAGCGGCCTGTCCTCTTCCCGGCGAATGCCGGAACGTTTTCCGTCAGAATCATATTCTCTTAAAATCTCTTCCAGGGTAAATTTATGATCTGCCATATTTTTGTTCCTGTTACGCCTCCTTTTCCATTCGCTGCCGCACTGCCTCATACAGGAAAATTCCAGCTGCTACAGAAGCATTCAGAGAATTTACCTTGCCGCGCATAGGCAGACTCAGCATTGCATCACAGGTTTCGCCCACCAGACGGCTCATGCCGAACCCCTCGGAGCCAATGACAAAGGCCGTTCCGCCGGTAAAATCCGACTGGGTATAGGATGCCCCGGCCGCGTCTGTTCCGTAAATCCAGACACCATGTTCCTTTAAGGTTTCCATTGCGGAGACCAGATTTGAAACTCTGGCCACCGGGAGCCAGCTGGCAGCGCCGGCGGAGGTCTTGCCCACCGTTAAGGTGAGAGAGGCGCTGCGCCGCTTGGGAATCACAACACCGTGTGCGCCGGCCGCCTCGGCAGTTCGGATAATTGCCCCTAAATTGTGGGGATCCTGGATGCCGTCACAGAGTACCAGAAGCGGCGGCTCTCCCTTTTCTTCTGCCCGTTTCAACAAATCCTCCAGGGAAACATAGCTCGCACACGCGCCGTCTGCCGCCACACCCTGGTGGACAGCGCCGCCGGTGAGCTGATTGAGCTTAGATTCAGTTACAATTTTTACCGGAATCTCCCGTTCTTTTGCCATCTGGATAATTTCCTGCAAGCCGCCGCTTTCCTGGCTGACATAGATCGTGTCGATCATGGAACCGCTGCGCAGCGCTTCCAGCACCGGATTTCTGCCGGCAATCCGATCCTGCTCCTTTGCCGTATCCTTTTCTGTTCCACGGCGTGAATTCGATCTTCTCTGACTCATAGCGTTTCTGATTCCTCCTGCTTGTTTCTGCATATTCAACCGGTGCAAGAAAGGCGCTGAAAAACAGACACAGGTCTCCCATTCTGTTCCCGGATAGAAAACTTTCCTTTTATTATAGCACGTCTCCTGCAAAAACACAAGGGAAAAATGACGGAAAATGCAGAATGCAGAATTTGTCACCGCAGGAGCAAAAAGGCAGCGGCCGTCATGCCGCAGCTCAACAGCACCAAAAGCAGAGAGCGCACCCACTTATGAGAAACGGTCTGCCGCTCCGGAGAGGCTTCCCGCAGCAGTGCGTGTGCATCTGCCTGTGAAAGCTGCTGCGGAAGCTGTGTAATGCCAGGCTTCAGATAGAACACAGCACGCTCAAAATAGAGACTGTCCGGATGATTCACTTCAATAATCTTCTTCTGTACACCTTTTACCATGGCGCATTCCTCCTGTTGCTGAAAACTGCACTGTCCGGGCGTTTCCATGACGCGCCGGAGATTTTTTGTTTCAACAGGAGTATGCACCCGTTTTCACATTTTCAAACATCTGGAAAAATGATTTCTGCGCGGCAGTGTGCAATCGGCCTGATTTTGTGGAAAACTCTGTTGAATTCGTGGAAAAGTATCGTTATTTCCGGGAAATCAGGCGTTGTGGAAAACGGTGCAATCTTTTTTGCTGCTTTCCACAGGATGTTCACAAAGCTCAAACTGAAGATTCCGGGCACTGCTTTAATTCCTCTGCACCGCCCTTAGCATTTTTCAGCATAAATTCCATGTTGGACTGGCCGCCAGCCAGCCACACTTCTCCGAATACCACATCCTGAAATACAAGATCGTTGACCCGGAGGGTACAGGTCTCTCCGGCAGTAGCCGGCGGCAGCTGTACCTGCCACATGCCGGAGGGCTGCACCACTGTGGATGCGGACAGCTTTCGCTCCGGGATAAAAACTGTAACTGTTTCCCCCGGTGAACCCGTCCCAAATACGGCTGTATTTTTCCCCTGCTGAAGTACCATATGATCTGTAAAGATCGGCGCACACTGTATCATAATTTTTTCCTTTCCTGAAAGCCGGTGAGCTTCTGACGTTTTTTAGGGGTGCTTTGCAAACGCCCCAAAAGCATCCTCATTATACCGAATTTTCGGAAAGAATGTCAATAGCGCCCGGAAAGCTTTTCGAAAATTGACAATTTGCATCTGACATGATACAATAGACAAAATGCACCGCAGGAGTCTTGCCGAAATGACGCGGCAGACTCCCTACACAAACTATCAGCAGAAAGGCAGTGAAATTCCCTATGGCAAAACAGCATTGGAAAGGCAGCGTCCTCCTGGCACCGGTTCCCCCCACCCTAGTGACCTGCGGCACCATGGAGCACCCCAATGTCCTCACCGTGGCCTGGACCGGCGTCCTGGCCACCCATCCGCCCATGACGTACATTTCCGTCCGACCCACCCGGTATTCGTATGGCATCATCCGGGAGCGTCAGGAATTCGTGATCAATCTTCCCACCTCCGCTATGATGCAGGCCACAGATTTCTGCGGTGTCCGCAGCGGCAGAGATACCGACAAATTCGCCGTATGCGGCCTTACGCCGGAGCCGGCGCAAACGGTACAGGCACCGCTGATTGCACAGTGTCCGGTCAGCCTGGAATGCCACGTCACAAGCATGAAGGAACTAGGGACGCACACCGTATTTGAAGCAGAAATCACTGGTGTCAATGTGGAAGAAGCCTTTCTGGACAGCAAGGGCAAGCTGAATTTGCAGCAATGCGGCCTTTTGGCATACGCCCACGGAGAATACTTTTCGCTGGGACGAAAGCTGGGCAACTTCGGCGACTCTGTTCGCAAAAAGAAAAAGCACAAAAAGGCACCGGCAAAGAAAAAGACACCCCCGGCAAAAAAATAACCGGAGAAATTGGGCGTCGTTTCCCGAAATCATCGGATTTTCGAGGAGCTTTGGCACCCATTTTCCCTTTTGGCAGAACCGTTTCCAGAAGAAAATGAAATTCCGGGAAATCGCCGCTTTTGCCTTGACTTTTTACGGATTTGTGGTATAATATAGAGGTATGCTGGAGGCGGTGTCTCTGCTGCATAGTTTCCCGAATTTGGGGAATCCTATGAAAAACGATGGATTGCATCACTGGTTTTTCAAGGAAAGGAGCTTTTCCCCTATGACAGCAGAGAAAAAAGACAACACCGACCGTTCCGGCACAGAAGAACAACTGGATCAGGCACAGCTGATTGAAGAGACCGGCTCTGTCCGCTCTCAGAATGCAAAGCATCTGATTCACTGTCTCACGATAATCGGACAGGTAGAAGGGCACAACATCCTGCCGGAGGATACCAAGACCACGAAGTATGAGCATATTCTCCCGGCATTGGTGGCAATTGAACAGGACCGCAGCATTCAGGGGCTTTTGATCCTGCTCAACACCATGGGCGGCGATGTAGAAGCCGGGCTTGCCATTGCAGAAATGATTGCCGGCATGAAAACCCCCACCGTTTCGCTGGTCATCGGCGGCGGACATTCCATTGGCATTCCTCTGGCTGTGTGCGCTGACCGCTCTATGATCGTCCCCTCTGCCTCCATGACGGTGCACCCGGTTCGCACCAGCGGATTGGTGCTGGGTGTCCCCCAGACTGTGGTCTATTTCGAAAAAATACAGGAGCGCATCAACCATTTTATTTTGCAGCACAGCCGAATTTCCGCAGAGGATCTCAGCCGCATGATGCTGAACACCCAGGAACTGGCCACCGATATCGGTACGGTGATCTCCGGTGCAGAGGCCGCCGCATGCGGCCTGATCGATCAGATCGGCACGCTGCATGATGCAATTGAAGCGCTTTATCATCTCATAGAAACCCGGGAACCACGCTATCCGGAATAAGAATCTGTCTCTCATAGAATTTGTTCCGAATCCAGGCAGCTGCACCGGAAAGCGCTTGAAACACACATGCGTGCGGATGCGGACAGGCCGTTTTACCCTGTCCGCATCTTTTCGCATGCACCCTGTGACAGCAAGTGCGGCACGCGTGGCTTCCCCAGAAAGGGAGCATAAATTGGCAAGAAAACCAGCTTCATCCAAGAAGAAAAAAACAGCCGCTGCAAAAAAAACGCCGGCGAAAAAGGCAGCTTCTGACAGCGGCCGCACCGCAAAGGAAGCGGCACTGGAAAAACTGAATCAAAAGCAGTTCGGAAACGCAAAGTTCCAGTCTGTCATTTTGTTTTCCTGCGCGATTCTGTTTTTTCTGATCGCGTTTATTCACGGGAGTGCCGGCTGGTATTTTCTCCACCGCTTCGTCCGGGGCATCTTCGGATTTTCCGTGATTCTGGTTCCGATTTTTCTGGTGGTATCCGCCTATTACGCAGAGCACCGGAGCGGAATGTCCCTGCCGCGGCGGCTGATTTTCAGCTTTGGCATTACCATTCTCACCAGCAGCTTTGTACAGATTTTATTTGTCGGCGGCATTGAAAAGAAAACATTTTTCCGCGCTGTGGGCTACTTATATCAGACTGCCGCCGATAATGCCTTTACCAGCGGCGGCGTGATCAGCGTTATTCTGACCTATCCGCTGATCCGGATTCTGGGCACCGTGGGGGCTCGGATTGTCATTGTTGTCCTGCTCTTCATCGCCATTATGTGGATGCTGGACTGGAGCATGGGACAGCTGTGGTATTACATCATGCTGCCGTTCCGAAAGCTCCGGGCGTTGTGGAATCAGGAGCCGGACTGGGCTGATGAAATCCCGGATTCGGACATTCCGCCTGAAGAACCGGAATTTTTGCTGCCGCCGAAAAAGCAGGTGCAGAAGGAAAAGAAAAAGTTCCAGATGCCAAAGCTGTTTTCCGGGGCTTCGCCGGAAGAGGATGCCGAATTGATACCGGAGCCTACTGTAGCAGATGAAGCACAGCAGCAGCCGGAGGACGATCTTCTGCCGCCGGATCTGGACGCTATGATCCGCGGCAGCTATTATACGGATACAGCATCCCCGCAGAATGCAGGTGCCGCACCGGAAAATTTCGATATGGATGTGGATATTCCCATTCCCACAGACTTCCCGGCCGGTGCAGCAGACGCTCTGGTTTCTCCGGAGGAACTGCTCCGGGATCCGCCGGAGCTGGCATCAGCGGAACAAGCACCAGCTGTTCCGGTACAGCAGCCGGCACCCATTCCCGTAAAGCCCTATCAGATTCCGCCGATTGACTTTTTACAGCCCGGCATCAGCCGTTCCGGAGATCCTGCCGCCGAGCAGGAACTCAAGGAAAATGCCGGTATTCTGGTGGATACACTCAACAGCTTCGGCGTTTCTGTCCGCATTACCGGGATTTCCAGAGGCCCGTCTGTTACACGGTACGAAATTCAGCCTGCCGCCGGCATCAAGGTTTCCAAGATCACCGGCCTTGCAGATGACATTGCCCTTTCCCTGGCGGCACAGGGCGTTCGAATGGAAGCACCGATTCCCGGAAAGCCGGCCATCGGTATTGAAGTGCCAAACAATCACAAGGACACCGTTTCGCTCCGGGAAATCCTGGAGAGCGACAACTTCCGCAATTCCAAGAGCAAGCTGTCCTTTGCAGTGGGACGCGATATCGCAGGCAATGCAATTGTAGGAGACATTGCACGGCTGCCCCATATGATTATCGCCGGCGCAACCGGTTCCGGTAAGTCTGTCTGCACCAACTCCATCATCATGAGTATCCTGTACCATGCAAAGCCGGACGAAGTCAAGCTCATTCTCATTGACCCGAAAATCGTAGAATTTACTGTATACGAAGGCATTCCGCACCTGCTGATTCCGGTAGTAACAGATCCGAAGAAGGCGGCCGGTGCCTTAAACTGGGCGGTGCAGGAAATGCAGCGGCGGTACAATCTCTTTGCAGAAAACAGCGTCCGCGATCTGGGCGATTACAACGCTGCCGCCGCACAGCCGGGCAGCACGCTGGAATACATGCCGCAGATTGTGGTAATTATTGACGAGCTGGCAGACCTGATGATGACTACCTCCAAGGAAGTGGAAGACGCCATCTGCCGTCTGGCACAAAAGGCACGTGCCGCAGGCATGCACCTGATTATTGCAACCCAGCGTCCTACCACAGATATCATCACCGGCCTTATCAAGGCAAACATCCCCAGCCGGATTGCGCTGTCTGTAATGTCTCAGGTAGATTCCCGTACCATCCTGGATACCGGCGGCGCGGAAAAGCTGCTGGGACACGGCGATATGCTGTACTTACCTAACGGAAAAATCAAGCCCACCCGTGTACAGGGCTGCTTTACCTCCACAAAGGAAATCGAAAAAGTGGTGGACTTCATCAAGGAACAGACACAGACCTCCTACAGCAGCGAAATCATGGAACAGGTGGAAAAAAGCATTCCGGTCACAAAGGCGGAACAGAAGGAACAGCGTGCTGCCGCAACTGCTTCTTCCTCCGATGCGCCGGAGCCGGGAAGCGATGAAGATGTCTTGGAGCATGCCATTGAAATTGTGGTAGAAGCCGGCCAGGCCTCCACCTCCTCGCTTCAGCGGCGGCTGAAGCTGGGCTATGCCCGTGCAGCCCGCATGATGGACGAACTGGAGCAAATGGGCATAATCGGCCCCTATGAGGGGGCGAAACCGCGGCGCGTACTGATGACCAAAGAACAGCTTGCCGAACGAAAAATGCGGCGGCTGCAATAAATGAGGGAAAACATACATGACCAACTTTCTTCCTGTGACAATGCAGGAGCTTTTGGAAACCGGTGTATCTCAGCCGGATTTCGTCTATATCACCGGAGATGCCTATGTGGATCATCCCAGCTTCGGTGCGGCCATTATCACCCGGCTGCTGCAAGCCCAGGGATACAGCGTGGGTGTCATTGCGCAGCCGAACTGGCACAGCACCCGGGATTTCACCCGGTTCGGCTGCCCGAAGCTGGCATTCCTGGTAACCGGCGGCAATATTGACTCTATGGTTGCCCACTATACTTCCGCAAAGCGCAGACGGAGCACTGACATGTACTCCCCCGGCGGAAAAGCCGGGCTGCGTCCTGACCGAGCTGTTATTACCTACTGCCAAAAGATCAGAGAGGCATATCCGGACGCTGCCATTGCCATCGGCGGTCTGGAGGCCTCGCTCCGGCGGTTTGCCCACTATGATTATTGGGACGATACGGTTCGTCCTTCCATTCTGGCCGACAGCGGCGCAGATCTGCTGATGTACGGCATGGGAGAACACCAGATCACAGAACTGGCGCAGCAGCTGGCCGCCGGTGTTCCCATCCGGGAAATTACCGGTATCCGCGGCACCTGCTATCTCACATCACCAGAGCAGACCCCCTGGGGCGGTGTGCAGTGCCCGGACTATGCCCAAGTATGCCGGGATAAAAAGGCCTATGCCAAAGCAACCCGGCAGCAGTATGACCAGCAGGATGAAATCACCGGAAAAATCGTGCTCCAGCGGCATGGAAATCAGATGCTGGTGCAGAATCCCCCGGCACTGAGTCTTACGCAGGAAGAACTGGATGAGGTGTACCGACTGCCTTATCAGCGGTGTCCCCACCCGATGTATGATGCACAGGGAGGCGTTCCCGGAATCGAAGAGGTACAGTTCTCCATTGCGCACAATCGGGGCTGTTTCGGCTACTGTAACTTCTGCTCCATTGCCCTCCACCAGGGACGGCACATTACATGCCGAAGCGAGGAGTCCATCCTGGAAGAAGCCAGAAAAATTACAGAAATGCCCGGATTCAAGGGGTATATCCACGATGTAGGCGGCCCTACTGCAAACTTTCGCCTGCCCTCCTGCAAAAAGCAGGAGAAACACGGCATGTGTCCCGGCAAGAAATGCCTTGCGCCGGATCCGTGCAAAGCATTGCAGGTAGACCACACCGAATACTTAGAAATTCTCCGGAAGCTGCGAAAGCTGCCGAAGGTGAAGCGGGTTTTCATCCGTTCCGGCATCCGGTTTGACTATGTTATGGCAGACAAGGACGACACCTTCTTCAAAGAACTGGTGTCGGAGCATGTCAGCGGCCAGCTGAAGGTTGCACCGGAGCATGTGAGCAACAACGTACTGGACAAGATGGGAAAGCCGCACATAGAATGCTATGAGGCGTTTCAGAAACGCTTTTATGAAATCACAAAAAGCATTGGGAAAAAGCAGTATCTGGTTCCCTATCTGATGTCCTCTCATCCGGGGAGCACCTTGCAGGATGCCGTAAAGCTCTCCCTGTTTCTCCGGGATCACGGCATGCACCCGGAACAGGTACAGGACTTTTACCCTACACCCGGCACCATTTCCACCTGTATGTATTATACGGAGCTGGATCCCTATACCATGGAGCCGGTTTATGTCCCCAAAACAGCGAAGGAAAAAGCCATGCAGCGTGCACTGCTGCAATATTATCTGCCGCAGAACAGACAGATTGTTCTCTCAGCACTGCGGCAGGCCGGGCGGCAGGATCTCATCGGAACCAAGCCCGGCTGTCTGGTGGCACCGGAATCCAGACCCGATGCCAGACAGCCGGGAAACAAGCATAAAAACACCCCGGCAAAATCCAAAGGAGGTGCAGCACCACGAAACTACCACACATCTTCCCGAAAAAAATCACGGCGACCCTGACGGCGCTTTCTCTGCTTCTTCTGCCCGGCTGTGCGCTGGATGATATTGAAGGATATCTCACGGATACCGCACAGCAGGCCTTTGGCGAAGATGCCTCTTCCGGAACGGGAGAAGGCAGCTGTACAGTACATTTCCTGGATGTGGGACAGGGAGACAGCGAACTGATTCTCACAGACAGCGCCGCTGTGCTGATTGATGCCGGCGAACAGAGCGCCGCAAATGATATCCTGGCAGATCTCCAGAAATATGGTGTCACAAAGCTGGACTGGATTATCGGGACACACCCCCATGCAGACCACATCGGCGGATTTCCGAAGATTCTGGATTATACTGCCGCTTATGATGATCTGACCATTGAAAATGTCATGGTTCCGGCGCTGCCGGACGATATGGTTCCCACCACCCGTACCTATGAAAATTTCCTGGATGGCGTAGAGAAAAACGGACTCAGCCTTACGCAGGCCGTTTCCACCACCATTGATCTGGGCAGTGCTTCGCTGGAAATCATTCCTTCCCCCGGCGAGGATTACAGTTCTCTCAATGACTATTCCATCTGCACCTATCTGACCTGTGGAAACACCGGATTTTTCTTCACCGGAGATGCCTCCAAGCCGGAGGAAAACGATCTTTTGAACAGCGGTGCGCTGGATCATGTCCATCCGGATGTCCTGAAAGTGGGACACCACGGCAGCCGGGAATCCTCTTCCGATAACTTTCTTCAGGCGCTCTGCCCCAGTTATGCGGTGATTTCCTGCGGCTATGACAATTCCTACGGCCATCCCCATCAGGAGGCGGTAGATCGGCTCCGGCAATACTGCGGCGAACAGATCTGGCGCACGGATGAAAACGGCACCGTCACCATTACATCAGACGGACAGACACTGACTGTCTCCACAGAAAAATAAGCGTACCGCCTTTGAAGGAGGGCGAAAATATGATCATTTTGGATCGAATAGAAGGAACAACAGCTGTTCTGGAAACCGAGGACGGCATGGAAAACGTGCCGCTGCAGCTGCTCCCGGCAGAGGTGAAAGAAGGAGACGTTCTGCAAAAAACGCAGGACGGCTATCAGATTGACACCGCTGCAACAGAAGCACGCCGCGAAAAACTCCTGGCGCGCACCAAAAAGCTGCTCTCCTGAATAGAAACCATGCTGCCGGAAAATTTCCCGGCGGCAGACACACTTGCGTACAAGTTCTAAAGAATGTGAGGGAATATGGATACAGACCACTTATGTATCGGCGGCGGCCCGGCCGGCGTATTTGCTGCGCTGACCGCCGCCGGCAGCGGAGAACGCTGCATCATTTTAGAACAAAATGAACAAATCGGACGAAAGCTCCGCATTACCGGAAAAGGACGGTGCAATCTCACCAACAATTGTGACAGAGACACGCTTTTTGCCAATATTCCCGGCAACAGCAAGTTTTTGTACAGCGCCTTTTCCCGGTGCATGCCCCAGGATGTCATGGCGTATTTTGAGGATCTGGGCGTTCCGCTGAAAACAGAACGGGGCGGCCGGGTATTTCCCGTCAGTGACCGGGCCGAGGACATTGTACAGGCGCTGCGGTATGCTGTAAAGCGTGCCGGCATTCCGGTAGTCCGCGGCAAAGCGGCACATCTGCTGCGCAGTCCCGACGGACGCTGCACTGGCGCCGTTCTCACAGACGGGCGTGAAATCCACGCCAAAACGACACTTTTGGCAACCGGCGGCATGTCCTATCCCAAAACGGGTTCCGACGGCTCCGGCTATCTCCTGGCACAGGAGGCCGGACATACCATTGTCTCCCCCCAGCCGTCCCTGATTCCCCTGGTCACAGAAGAAATCTGGTGCCGGGATGCCATGGGGCTTTCTCTCCGCAACGTCACCCTGCGGCTGTACCGCGGAGAAAAATGCGTGTTCGAGGAACTGGGAGAAATGCTCTTTACCCATTTTGGGGTATCCGGGCCGCTGGTGCTCAGTGCCAGCGCTGTGATGCGAAAAGGCACACCCCAGGACTATCGGCTGGAGATTGACCTGAAGCCCGGCCTGACACCGGAGCAGCTGGATCGGCGCATACAGCGCGATCTCTCCGAAAGCCCCAACCGGGACTTAGGGAACCTGCTCCATGCCCTGCTTCCGGCAAAGCTGATTCTGCCGGTACTGCGGCAGTGCCGGATTCCGCCCAATCAAAAGGCAAACAGCCTTACACGGGAACAGCGGCAGACGCTGGACAGCCGGATAAAAGCGCTGCCCCTGCGGATTCGGGCATTCCGACCCATTGATGAGGCCATTATCACACGGGGCGGTGTATCCGTCCGGGAGGTCAACGCCAAGACTATGGAATCGAAGTGCTGTCCGGGGCTGTATTTTGCCGGAGAAATCCTGGATGCAGACGGCTATACCGGCGGTTTCAACCTGCAAATCGCCTTTGCGACGGCGTACAGCGCCGGAATTGCCATGCAGGGTGCAGCAGGACCCTGATACCAACGGCATCGCAGATTTTCTGCATTGTAATTTTGTTCCAAATTTTTTCAGGCAATCGGGTACTGTCAGAATAGTTTGCGGTTTCGATTGCTCTGAGCCGCTGTTCTTCCAGGACAGCGGTGATATATGATACATAAAAAGGAGATATCATCCATATGAAAACAATTAATATCGCCATTGACGGCCCTGCGGGAGCCGGCAAAAGCAGTATTGCCAGAGAAGTTGCCTCTGAACTGGGCTTTGTCTATGTAGACACCGGCGCGCTCTATCGTGCCATTGCCCTGTTCTCCACAGAATATCCCTCCAGAAAGGCATTTCTGGATGCGCTGGAGGACAAGTGCCACCTAGAACTCAAGTATTTCGGCGGCACCCAGTGCATTTTCCTGAATGATGAAAATGTCACTGATAAAATCCGCACCCCGGAAATTTCCATGAAGGCCTCTGAAGTCTCTGCACTGCCGGAGGTACGGGAGTTTCTGCTGGAAACCCAGCGGGATATTTCACGGGAATTCAACGTAATTATGGACGGCCGGGATATCGGCACCGTAGTGCTTCCGGACGCAGACCTGAAAATTTATCTGACTGCCTCTGCGGAAGAACGCGCCAGCCGCCGCTATCTGGAAATGGAGGACAAGCCGGACAAGCCCACCTATGACCAGATTCTGAGTGACATCAAACAGCGGGATTATAACGATATGCACCGCGAGGTTTCGCCGCTGCAGCAGGCAAAGGACGCCGTCCTCATCGACAGCACAAATATGGGCTTCCATGAAGTCTGCGAGGAAATCATGGACTTGATTGAACAGCGGCTGGACGTAGAATAACCATACCGACAGCATGCTCTGAAAAGGAGGTTGTTTTTTGCCTTATCCCATTGTATTTTTCTTTTACCGCATTGCCTACTATATTGTGCGGTTTGTATTCCTGTTCTATTACCGCATTTCCTTTGAGGGAAGGGAAAATATTCCCAATGGCACAGCGATTATTTTTGCATCCAATCACCGCAGCTATCTGGATCCGGTTCTCGTGGCAATGGCTGCGCCGCATCCCTTTAACTTTATTGCAAAAGAACCACTCTTCAAAAATCCTGTTTTCGGGAATTTCATCCGATTCATGGGTGCCTTTCCTACGGCAGATGCCAAGCACCCGGAGTATGACATGCTCACAGAGGCCACGCGCCGCCTGGACAAGCGCCGTCATCTGACCATTTTCCCGGAGGGTACGCGTCACACAGACGGCAAAGTGGGACGGGGCAAAAGCGGTGTCTGCGTCCTGGCGGCCAGAAGCGGAAAACCGGTAGTGCCCATCGGACTGGTCTTTGATTCCAATAACCTGCACTTCCGCAGCCGCATCTGTGTCCGGGTGGGAAAGCCCCTGTATGCCGCAGACTATGGGCTGGATGCAAATTCCACACCCCATGAAATGCACGCCATGCGGAAGGATATCATGAACAGCATCAAGACAATGGTAGAAGATAATCCGCCGTTTCCGATTCTGCATGATGTCCCCAAGCACCGCACATCTATTGAAATTGCACAGGACAAAAAGCGTGCTGCACTGGAACAAAAAAAGCAGGCAGAGCAGTCTGCCCGGACTACGGAGGAGTAATTCGACATGGCTGAAATCACAGTGGCCGCATCTGCCGGCTTTTGCTTCGGGGTAGACCGCGCGGTCAAGCTCTGTTATCAGGCACTGGAACAACACCACCACATCGCCACCTTAGGCCCGATTATTCACAATCAAAACGTGGTAGACGATCTCACCAGCCGCGGGGCGCGCATCGTGGATTCCATTGCAGATTTGCAACCAGAAGAGTGCGTGGTTATCCGCTCTCACGGTGTCAGCGCAAGTGTGTATGAAGAGCTGGAACAGGCCGGAAACCCTTATGTAGATGCCACCTGCCCCTTTGTCGCAAAAATTCACCGCATTGTAGAAGAGCACACCAGGGCCGGAGATTTTATTCTCATTGCCGGAGATGCCAATCATCCGGAAGTTGCCGCAATTGTTGGGCATTGTAAAGGAAACTGCTTTGTTTTTGAAAGTGAAAAAGCTCTAAACGAATTTTTTCAAAAAAATTTAGTGAATTCTAGCAAAAGACTTGCAATTGTTGCGCAAACAACGTATAATATATTAGTATGGGAAAAGTGTTTAGAAGCTCTTCCCAAGGACAACCCGAATATTATGGTTTACGATACAATCTGTCACGCTACACAGGTGCGGCAGTCCGACGCAGACAAACTCTCTCGCAAGTCAGATTTAATGATTATTGTGGGCGGCAGACACAGCTCCAACACGGTAAAGCTGTATCATGTCTGCAACAGAAACTGTAGGTCTTATCATATTGAAAATTCGGATGAGCTTTACACTTTAGACCTTAGGAATGCTGAGAAAATCGGCATTACCGCCGGCGCGTCCACACCGGCACATATCATTAAGGAGGTTCAACAGACTATGACTGAAATCATGGATAACAACAACACGGAGGAAGATATCAACTTTGCGGAAGCACTGGATCAGTCCTTCAAAAAAATACATACAGGGGAGAAAGTAAAGGGCACTGTTTGCTCTCTGAACAATACAGAAGCAATCGTAGATGTCGGCACAAAGCACACTGGCTATGTTCCGCTGAGCGAACTGACAGACGACCCTTCCAAGAAGCCCTCTGATATTGTTGCTATTGGCGATGAGTTGGATCTGATTGTCACAAAGATCAACGATCAGGAAGGTATCGTAACACTTTCCAAGAAAAAGGTTGACGAAATGAAGGGCTTTGAGGAAATCATCAAGGCAAAGGATGAAGGCACTGTTCTGGAAGGCACAGTCAACGCAGCTGTAAAGGGCGGCGTTATCATCACTTATGCTGGTGTACGGGTATTTATTCCGGCATCTCAGAGCGGTCTGCCGAGAGGCGCAGAGATGGATTCTCTGGTAAAGACCACACAGCGTTTTGTCATTCTGGAAGTCAACGAGCACCGCAGAAGAGCCGTTGGTTCCATCAAGGCTGTTCTGAAGGCTGAAAAGGATGCTGCAAAGGCTGCATTCTGGGAAACTGCTGAAGTCGGCAAGGTTTACAAGGGCGAAGTAAAGTCTCTGACCAGCTACGGCGCATTTGTTGACCTGGGCGGCATTGACGGCATGGTTCACATTTCTGAACTGTCCTGGAAGCGCATCAAGCATCCGAGCGAAGTTGTAAACGTTGGTGACGTAATCGAAGTTTACATCAAGGAACTGGATCGGGAAAACAATCGGATTTCTCTGGGCTACAAGAAGAAGGAAGACAATCCGTGGGAAAAATTCAAGGCAAACTACAGCGTTGGCGATGTTATTCCGGTAACTATCGTTTCCATCACACCGTTCGGTGCATTTGCACAGATCATTGATGGCGTAGACGGCCTGATTCACATTTCTCAGCTGGCTGACAAGCGTGTTGAAAATGTAAAGGATATCGTATCTGTAGGCGATGTTGTAGATGTTAAGATCATCGACATCGACATCGAAAACAAGCGTATCTCCATCTCCATGCGTGCCCTGCTGGAAGATGATGCTGATGCAGCAGATGAAGAATAATTCTCTCTGAAAAACTAATGAAAAAAGGCAGTGCGGTCAATTTGACTGCACTGCCTTTTTTCTATTCTCGCTTACGCATTGGTGTTGTCAATCCAGCGCCAGGGTCTGCTCTTCCAGTATTCTCCGGCATAGTCAATACCAACCCGAACATCTGTGCACAGCTCCGGACAATAGCCATCCTCTGCAATCCACAGTTCCGGGCAGGTGATGAAACTGTCTCCGTTAAAGTGCTTGTCCACCTGCAAATACTTCGTCAGCTTTGCCGGCCCGTTATGCACAGCACCTGCCCGAATCAGCACACCCTGGGGCTGTTCTGGTTCCCCGGTAATCACATTCATCAACCAGTGCATGCCATAACAAAGATACACATAGATCACGCCGCTTTCCCGGTAGAGCAGTTCCGTTCGGGGTGTTCGCCCCTTGGAAGCATGACACGCCAGATCTTCCTGTCCCCGATAAGCTTCTGTCTCCGCAATGCGTTCCTGGAGAATCGTACCATCCGGGAGCTTTCGCAAAAGCAGCTTTCCCACCAGATCCGGCGCGACTTCCAGACAGTCACGATGATAAAAGGACTCCGTCAAGCGAATGGGTGTCATGAAAAATGCCTCCTCTATTCCGCAACGATACATTGGGACAATTCCAGATATTGTCCCTCTTCCAGGGTGAGCGTCACAGCATCCAGCAGTGTACTGTCCGATGGATCATACAAACTGCCGGACTCTGCGATCACAGGCGCAACACTTCCAAGCGACGTGTAGACCGCATAAGTCGGATACAGATCGTGGTTTTCTTTTTCATAGGGACAAATGGTGTATGTCCCCGGTTCGATATCCCGTCCCACACAGAACATCCCAGGGTGCTTTGTGGGATCGTTGGGGATGGTGTTCTTCGTCATATCATAGCAATTCGCCCAGGAAAAGCTGAAATAAGTCCCTTCCTCCAATTGGACAATGGCAGAATATTCATGCCATTGTCCGCTGATCTCCTGTTCCTTTTCCTGGTCTGCATAAACGCCGGCATAAAACAGGTGATCTGCCTCTCCGGATTCTGAAATGACCGCATATTCCCCTGCCGGGATCTCTTCGCCGACCAGATACGTTCCGGAGGAAAACACACCGTTCTCCTGCATTTTTTCCAGAACTGCCGCATCGTTCTCAGAAGTCCCCGAAGCAGTACTCCGTACCATCCACGTTCTCCGATATGCGTTCCCTTTGATATAATAGCACAGAACCGCTGCGCTCAGCACACAGATCACAAGAACGACAGCGACCAATACGCCCCATAGCCAGACGTAGTTTCGTTTTTTTACTGGAGCAGTCGGAGATACTGCCGGCATCTGGCAGTATTCACACACATCCCGATACATCGGCGCACCACAATGCGGACAAACACTAACTCGTTTCACTCTTTACTCCTCCGACAGATATCCCTGCTTTGGCTTTACATACAGGGTATGCTGATTGGTGAAGATCACCATGCCCGGCTTTGCGCCAGCTGGTTTCTTCACATAGCGAACCGGACAGTAATCCACGGGAACCTGTGCCGAATCCCGTGCCTTGCTGTGATACGCGGCCAGCTGTGCCGCCTCTTCCAGAACCTTCTGGGACGGCTCTTTGCCGCCGGTCTCCAGAATCACATGGGAACCGGGGATATTCTGGGTGTGAAGCCAGATATCATTTTTGTTAGCCGTTTTCAGCGTCAGCTGGTCATTCTGCCGATTGTTCCGCCCCACCAGAATCCGTGTGCCGTCGGACGCGGTAAATTCCATAGGCGGCAGCGACTTAGGCGGCTTGCCCTTGCGCCGCAGCAGACGCAGATACCCCTGCTCGGCCAGTTCACTCCGCAGCTGTTCCAGATCGTTTTCGGTTTCCGCCCGGCTCAGTGCATCCAGTACACTGTCCAGGTAGGTCAGCTCTTCCCTGCCCTTCGCAATTTGTTCCGTCAGAATTTTCTCCGCAGTGCACGCCTTCTTATACGCCTGATAGTACTTCTGGGCGTTCTGTGGAGGTGTGAGACGAACATCCAGGGGAATCTGCACCGTTGGGTAGTCCGGCTCGTAAAAGTCCTCCAGAACAGCCTCAGCGTCGCCCTTGTGCAGCCGGTAGAGGTTAGCAGAGATCAAGTCCGCTTTCCGGCGGTCGTCTTCTTTTTCTGTACACGCTTCCAAATCGGCTGACTGGGTGGCAATCCGGCGCTGAATCCGCTCTGTTGCATGCAGCAGCAGGTGGAACAGATCATTTGCGCGCTGTTTCAGGCGCGCCATATGGTCACGGCTGGCAAAGAATTCATCCAGCAGCGCGCAGGCAGACGGCATTTCCTTGGTCACCATCAGCGTACCGTACTGATGCAGCGGCAAAAAGGAAAAGTCCTTGGGCTGTCCTTCCCGAGTACTGACAATAGTGTACACCGCATCGCCCTGTTCCAGAATCTCCCGTGCCCGGCCAATGGTATAGCACAGGCGGTCTTTCTGATCCTCTGTGAGGGATTCTGCCCGGCAGGGCTGGCCCTTTCCGGTATAGTATGCCCACTCCCGCACCAAAACCGGCGAAACGCCCTCCAGCGTTTGCAGCAGCGCTTTGGAAAGCTCTCCGGTTTTGGCAGAAAGGGCGGCGAGAATTTCTTCCGGCGCAGCTTGCAGGAAGTTCAGCCGATCATCCCGGGGCGGCATTTCATACGGCAGCCCCGGCAGCACCAGCCGTTTGCTGGACATGGTAGCATCCACGCGCTTCATGCTGTCGATCACCTTTCCGGTTTCGTCAATGAGAATCAGGTTAGAGTAGCGTCCCATGATTTCTATGGCGAGAGTCAGCTGCACCACATCTCCCAGTTCATTGATACAGGCAAAGTCAAAGTACAGCACTCGTTCCAGACCGTCCTGCCGAATGTCCAGCAGCTTGCCGTTTCCCAGCCGCTTCCGCAGGAGCATGCAGAACATGGGCGGTGCCTTGGGATTTTCCACTGCAATCTGTGTGAGATGCACTCTCGCCCGGTCTGCGGCGCAGGAAAACAACACCTTTGCCCCACCGGTACGGCCGCGAAATGCAAGGATCAGTTCTTCTCTTGTAGGCTGATGAATTTTTTCAATGCGGGAATCCAGCAGGGGCAAAAGTTCCTGCCGCACTGCGTGTAAATATGCACCATCTAATGCCATGTTTGATTCGTCCTTTCTTGCGGCGGGTCTCTGCTGACCTTACGCCCCGATTTCAAGTGTGAAACGGGTAGTGTTACGGCGGGCGGCGAGTCGCCGCTGACCTTACGCCCCAATTTCAAATGTGAAACGGGTAGTGTTACGGCGGGCAAGCCGCCTGTTCGCCCCGCCGGGGGATTTTTGTTGGTGAAAACCTATGAGAGAGTAGGGGGCGATGCCCACATCGCCCCGTGTGAAACCAGACAAACAATGTTCGTTCATAACAGCAAGAAGCGGAGGGGTATTGCCTAAAATCTTTTACACACTTACTCCGTTTCCACTGCCCGATACTGTAAAATCTCAAAGGAAATCTGGGTAGACAGGCTTTCCAGCTGTTCCAAACGGGCGTGTTCCTCCCGTCCGGTTTTATAATAATAGGGTGTCATCTGGAACAGGTTCTGGATATCTGCCGGATTGTCCAGCTTCAGCCAGCTGTCCACATATTCCGCCTGTATCAGTTCAAAGCCATCCAGCGCATAATCCCGCACCGCATTGGGATACGGTACATCATAGATGGCTTCTTTCAAACCCCACAGATGCTGCTGTCCCGGAATTACCATAAGCATTGTGCCGTTTTTGTGGAGAACCCGATGATACTCCTCGCCGCAGTAGGGGGCAAAAATCGTCATCAGCATATCACAGCATTTGTCTGCCACCGGCAAATGGTACACGCTTCCCACTGCAAAATGGGCACCTGGGCAGCGCTTTGCTGCAGCATCTGCCGCACTCTTGGAAATATCCACGCCATAGGTTTCCATGGGCATACCGGCCTGTTCCAGTGCCTTAGAAACTCCTTCGGTATAATATCCTTCCCCACAGCCGGCATCCAGCAGAACACCGCCGGCTCTGCCGTACTGCACTGCCGCTTTTTCCAACGCCTGAAGCAGCGGCGCATAATGTCCGGCATCCAGGAATTTCTTCCGGGCGCGCATCATAACCGCATTATCTCCGGGATTTTTTGCATGCTTCCGGTTTGCCGGCAACAGGTTCACATAACCACTCTTGGCCATGTCAAAGCTGTGACCCTTGGTACAGCTCCAACAACGACCCCGATGCTGCATAAAGGAACCGCATACCGGACACTTCCAAACACTCATGCCTTTTCATCTCCTACCCAAAACTCTGCCGGATTTTTCCCGGCATTTCTTATGATCTGTACACGAGGAAGCGCTTTCTGTATCTGACCGGCCAGAATCTCCGCTGCAAAGCGCTCTGTTCCATAATGGCCGCAGTCAAACAGTGCCATGTTTTCAAATTCTGCGGCGTACCACCGATCATGCTTGATGTCTCCGGTAATCAACGCATCACAGCCCCTGGCAGCCGCCAGTTCCAGCATAGAAGCCGCCGAGCCGGAACAGTAAGCAATTTTCCGGATGGGAACCGCCTTTGCAGAATACCGCACCGTTCCGAACGTCTTTTCCAGAACGCCGGCCAATGCGCACGGTGTCCATTCCTGTGTGCTGACATCAATCCAGCCAAAACCTCTGCCGTCTGTCCAGGAAGATTCCAGCACGCTCTGCTGATTTGCCAGAGACAGCGGTTCTTTCAACAGCGCATGGGCATAGGCATTGAGACCTTCCGGCGCAATGTCCAATGGGGTATGCACACAAATTGCCGCAATGCCATGGGCTGCCAGCTGGTAAACCGGGTGGTTCTGCGGCAGCGCTTTCAGCGGAGAAAAAATGACCGGATGATGCGCCACAATCAGCTGAACCTGCTGCTGCACTGCCTGGGTAATCACTTCTTCTGAAATATCCAGCGTTGTAAGGATGCGCTCTGCCGGCTGTGTCATGCTTCCCACCAGAAGTCCGGAATTGTCCCAGGACTCCTGTGAGGCAAACGGCGCAAACCCATCTATGATATCATATACTTCCTGTACCGTCAACATAATGCTTCTCCTTTCCCATTGTGTTCCATTTGCAGTCTGGTTTCTATTTCCTGCGACAATGCTGCCCACGTTTCCGATTCTGCGCGGCCGGCCCGATGCAGCTGCTGTGCCAGTTTCTGAAAACGCTGCTGTTTCCAGGCGGCATAGCGGCGCACCGTTTCTGACTGCCATTTGACACAGCCGATTTCCAATTCCAGCGGTGTCAGCGACACGGGAGATTCTGCCGCACTAACGCTCATCACCACATAGAACTTTTCCCCTTCCTGCACAATTTCCTCTGTCCAGAAAAAGCACTGCTGCACCAGCCACTGCCGGAGCACCGGTATTTTCGTCATGGGCTGTAGAATGAAGTGCACCTGCCGCCGCCAGGGACAATTTTCTAGAATATGGAGAATTGTCTCGCTTCCCATTCCGGCAATCACCACATCTGTGATATCTCCCGGCTGAATCTGCTCCAATCCATCACAGAGATGCAGTTCAGCACGTGACAGCACACCGGCTTCCGTCAGAGTACGCCGCGCTGCTTCCAGCGGCCCGGCGTGGATATCTGTAGCAACGGCACGAGTACACCGATTCTGCCGCAGCAGCTCTGCCGGCAAATAGGCGTGATCCGTTCCCACATCGCAGATCACACCGCCCGGTGTCACCTGCGCCGCACAGGCAGCAAGACGTTTTGTCAGCATCATTGCATTTCATTCCTTTCTAAGTCCAGTCTGGCGCAAACAAAAATTGCTCCGCCGGGAACTACCACCAGGGCGGCAGAATTCACACGGGGGAGCAATTCCTTAATCATCAAAATGTTACTGTGCATCGCCGGCTGTGATCTGCTTGTTCAGTTCTTCCAGCAGTTCGTCCGGATCAATACCGTGCACCATGCAGGCTTCTTCTACGGTTTCACCGCGAGAAGCCGGACAGCCCAGGCAGTGCATACCGATTGCCATAAACAGCGGAGCTGTCTGCGGCGCAATGTCCAGAATATCACCGATGATGGTTTCCTTTGTAATCGTTGCCATATTCTAACACCTCCTGTCTGTGCATCATACAGCAATTGCTGCACCTCTGCAAAAAGACGCCGCACCTTTTTCCGGTACAGACATCCGAAAATAGCGTACCCGAAAACCGGTACCGCTATGCAGACAAAAAGAATCTCTCAGCATCACAAAAAAGATGCTTTTATGCAGTCCGGAGACTGCGGAGCCGTATCCTCTCGAAGTGTGGGTTTATGCCTCTTCCTTCATCTTGGCATAGCAAGCACTGCAATAGATCGGACGGCCTTCACGAGGCTGGAACGGTACTCTTGCTTCGCCGCCGCAGGAATCGCAGATAGCAGTAAACATTTCGCGCTCCGGTCTTGTATTGCCGCGCTTTGCATCACGGCAAGCCTTGCAGCGCTTCGGCTCATTGACAAAGCCTCTTTCTGCGAAAAATTCCTGCTCACCAGCAGTAAAAACAAATTCTGCGCCGCAATCCTTGCATACCAAAGTCTTATCTTCGTACATAGTGTAACCTTACCTTTCTCGAGGAAAGCATCTGTGCTCCTCGTGCCGGGCAAAACCGGCAAATACATTTCTCTTGTTCTGCCGTTTTACCGCCACGCTGTGCAGGAAAAAAGCAGAAATCCCGGTGCAATTACATTGACTCACCTGCCGCAGCACGAAGCTTGCGCCTGGCCCGCTGCAATGCATTATCCACTGATTTGACAGAGATGTTCAGTTTCTGCGCAGCCTGTTCATAAGACAGGCCGCTGTAAATCAGCATGCAAACCTGATATTCCCGCCGGGAAAGGCGGCTCACCATAGTACAGATCATCGCGGTTGATTGAATCCGGCTCTGCGCAGCAAAGTCCGGCAAATCCGCCGGATCCTCCACCTGTGAAAGCGGCGGTACATCGGACGCACCCACAGGCAGCGGCAGATTACGGCATCGCCGCAATGCAGAAATCATATGATTTGTGATACAGCGCACTGCAAATGCAGAAAACGAAGCACCACGCTTCGGATCATACCGGCACACGGCTGAAATCAAGCCTAAAAAGCCTTCCTGTGCCAGATCCTCCGCCTCTGTCTGTCCCTGAAACTGCCTCACCTGATTCCACACGAATCCGGTATACCGCAAAATCAAGGACTCCATCGCCTGACGGTTTTGCTGGGCAAGAAGAACTAGTTTCTCATCCGGTACAGTTTCATAGCACTCCGGGTTCAACACACATTCCCCTATCAATCCCGAAAATTTTCAGTTTGCCATTGCTCAGGAAGTGCAGCAATTTCTGCTGCACTCTTATTATTATATCGAAAAAGCACCAAAATGTCAATATGAATCCAATTAAAACTTCTGATGCCAGGGAAAACTGGCATTTCGCCCAGTTTTTCCATCTGTTTTTCAAGCATATCGCACAGTTTTACAACCGTGCACACCTGCAAAAGCAAACGCACATTTCATCTATCGAAAATAGAAAAAGTTCCTGCATGCGGACATACAGGAACTTTGTTTTTTAAATGACTGTATTTTACTTACGATCCAGGATGTTGAAAATTGCCATCAGATCCGGATCAACACCGGAATCCTGCTGGGGCTTCGGCTGTGCCTGTGCCGCCTGCTGCGGTGCTGCGCTGCCGCTTGACTTTACGTCCTGAATCAGGGGATTGTCCACCGGAATCGGCTCTTCTTCTGCCTTCGGTGCATCCGGATCTTCCATATCAAATCCAGCTGCAATTACAGTGATGGTCATCTCATCCTGCATATCTTCCTTGAATGCAGTACCGAAAATGAACTCGACATCTTCTGCTGCCTTGTCGGTGATCATCTTGGTTGCAATATCCACATCGGAGGAGAGAATGTCTTCGCTCATTGCAATGTTGATCAACAGGCGCTTTGCACCGGCAATAGAAGTTTCCAGCAGGGGGCTTGCGATAACTGCATTGGCTGCTTCCTTGGCCTTGTCCTTTCCGGAACCGTGACCAATTGCCATGTGCGCATAACCGGCACCCTTCATAATTGTAGAAACATCGGCGAAGTCCAGGTTGATGTAACCCTCTTCAACGATCAGATCCGAAATGCTCTTGACACCGGTCTTGAGCACGTCATCAGCCAGTGCGAAGGATTCCCGCATGGTCAGCGGCTTGTCCAGACCTTCCAGCAGCTTTTCATTCGGAATAACAATCAGAGAATCTACATACTTCCGCAGTTCGGTGATGCCTTTTTCTGCCTGAATCATTTTCTGTTCCCGTTCAAAAGCGAACGGCTTTGTTACAACAGCAACTGTCAGGATTCCGGCCTCCTGTGCCAGACGTGCCACAACCGGAGCTGCACCAGTACCAGTACCGCCGCCCATGCCGGCAGTGATAAATACCATGTCTGCACCCTTCAGTGCTGCCTCAATTTCATCTTTGTTTTCTTCTGCGCTCTGCTGGCCGACTTCCGGCTTATTTCCGGCGCCGCGACCCTTTGTGAGCTTTGCACCAATCTGAATTTTAGTTGTTGCCTTTGAATTATTCAGTGCCTTTGCATCTGTGTTTACCGCAATATACTCGATATCATTTACATCAGAAGATGCCATACAATTCAATGCGTTTCCGCCGCCGCCACCGACACCAATCACTTTGATATTTACATCGGGATCGAACGCATCTTCATAGATAAAATCAGTCATCTCAACATTTCCTCCTACAAGAACTTCTATCACAAGCTGCATATTACCTGTGTTATCTTCCGCCGCAGCGGACTAAATCTCTGGAAATACACTTATTATTTTAACACATTTCTGCAACCATTGCAAGCCTTTTTTTCAAATAAATCATGTTTTTCTTTTTCCCACAAGATTAACAGGGAAAAATCGTGAATTTTTCATGATTCTATACAGTTTTTCTACAATTATGCACAATTTCGGCTTTTACTGCCAGTCATTCGCCACCGTAGTTTCTGTTGTGGTGGTTGTAGAAACCGGTTGGCCGTTCTCATCTGTTTCCACAACCAGCTGGCCGTTTTCATCGGTTACGGTTGTTACAATCGGTGCAGTGGTCTGCTTTTCCACCGCATCCTTTTCCCGATAAGAACATTGGTGATCTCCCACCATGGAGAGATACCCCACCTTGTCCGAAGGAAGCTGCGCAAGCACAGCCTCTGCCAAGGTAATTTTATATTCCATCTCGCTCCAATTTCCCATGGAAAATACAATCCGGTTGTCAAACGTCAGCTGGATATCATACTTATCCTTGATATCCACTGCGGTAATGGGACAATCTAAGCCCTTTGCAATCTGTTCGGAAAGTGTCTGGAAAATCTTATCCTTCTGGCTGTCCTTTGAAGCCAGCGCCTGCCCCGGTTCCCGGGTACTGGGATCAAACCCGGTAATGGTCGGAAGGGATTCCACCGTTTCCGGCCCGTTTTTCAGGATTTTTCCGGCAGCGCTCACCTGGAGCGTACCGCTGTCATCCACAAGGTTAAACGCCGCCTTGCTGGGCGTTACGGAAATAACCAGCACGCTGGGAAATTCTTTTTTAACAGTAACGCTGTCCACAAATACCAGGCGATCCAGAATATTCTTCTGGACATCCGCCCGTTTCAGACGCATCATATTGTCTCCGGTGTGCACACCGGAAGCCTGGGCGATTTCTTCTGCCGTATAATCCGGCGCGTCTCCGTCAATCTCAATTGTATCAATATTGAAAAATACAGTCATGGACAATGCCACACCGACTCCGATTACCAATGCTGATACCAACAGACCATACAGCGGCCGCATCCGATTGCGGCGGCGTTTTCGTCTGGCACTGGTATCCCGCTGGATTTCCGTTTTTTCCACATCCTGCATGACTGTATATTCCCTCCTCTGTACAGCATTCCTTCGCTGTAAGTTTTTATAGTTCCCCGGAGCCGCCGGTTTCCATGCGGACAATCCGGCCGCCCACGCCGCGGAGTACCTGCTCTATGGCCTCATAGCCCCGGTCAATATAACAGATGCGGCGCACCTCCGTGGTGCCGGATGCCGCAAGCCCGGCCAGAACCATTGCTGCACCGCCGCGCAGATCTGTGGCGGTGACACATGCACCGCTCAGACTGCGCACACCTGTCACCACGGCGGTTCGGCCGGAAACATGGATCTTTGCCCCCATTTTCACCAGTGCATCCACATGGCGATAGCGGCAGGCAAAAATATTTTCCTCCAGGACGCTCACCCCGTCTGCCATACTGAGCATTGCCATGAAAATTGCCTGGGCATCCGTAGGAAATCCCGGATGGGGCATTGTCCGGATAGAAGCAACCGGCCGAAGCCGCCGGGGCGCCAGCAGATGCAGCCGATCCGGTTCCGGATAAATCCGGCAGCCCATCTGTTCCAGCACCGGAAGCATATTATCCATTGGCGAGGCATCCGTTCCCCGCAGGCAGACTGTGCCGCCAGTAATTGCCGCCGCTCCCAGATACGTGATGCCGGCAATCCGATCCGGCATAATGGAATAGCTGCATCCCCGGAGCTGTTTCACACCGCTGATCACCATGGTTCCGGCGCCGTCTCCGGAAATATCTGCGCCGCAGCTGCGGAGAAATGCCGCCAAGTCGCAAATTTCCGGCTCCTTTGCCGCATTGTGCAGCACGGTTCGCCCCTTTGCCAGAACAGCCGCCAGCATGACATTTTCTGTAGCTCCCACTGACGGAAACGGCAGATGAATCACAGCGCCGTGCAGTCCCTCCGGAGCAGAGCAGTCCAGCTGCCCGTCATGAATCAGAAAACGCGCTCCCATCTGGCGGAGCGCTTCCAGATGCATGTCAATCGGCCGCGGCCCCAGTTCACATCCGCCCGGATAGGAGACGTGACAGGAACCCGTTCGTCCCAGCACTGCGCCCAGAAATATAATGGAAGAGCGCATCTCCTGCATCAGCGCTTCCGGAATGGTATCTGTCCGCAGATTCTGCATTTGCAGCGTCACTGTATGTTCCGCAATGCGGCAGCGGCAGCCCAAATGCGTCAAAATGCGGCAAGCGGCAAAAACGTCCGTCAGTCTGGGAGAATTTTCCAGAACAGTTCTGCCGTCACAAAGCAGCGCGCCTGCCAGAATCGGCAGCGCACTGTTTTTGGCACCATGTAATGTAATCTCACCCTCCAGCGGAACGCCGCCTTCAATCACCAGTTTTTGCAATCCGCATCACCTCTTTTTATTTTCAGTGTATGCAGTTTTGACAAAATCGGTGCAGCGGTGACAGCGTCCGATCAGTTCTTTTTAGAAGTGAGCGATTTCACCACATTCCAGATCCGTTCCTCCGTATCTGCAATGGCAAGCTTTTTGGCATTACTGCCCATCTCTGCCAGCTTTTCCGGCTGCTGATACAGGCGTTCCACTTCCTGAATGATGCGTTCCGGCGAAGCGTCCTTTTGTTCAATGACAATTGCCGCATTGGCATCTCCCAGCACATTGGCATTGTGCAGCTGGTGATTTCCAGTGACAATGGGAGACGGAATCAGAATCGATCCCCGGCCGACTGCTTCCAGCTCTGCCAGAGTGGATGCGCCGGAACGGCAAATGACCAGATCTGCCGCAGCCAGACAAATTTCCATGTCATTGATATATTCTGTGATTCGCAGGCGGTCACTCTTCAGCGGAATGCCTGCGGCCTGCATTGCGGCCGGAAAGCTGTCTTTGCCCATGCCGCCGTAGCCGTGAATGTGGTTGATCTTCAGACCCTTCTGCACATGCCATGGAATCACCTTGGCCATGGCTTCGTTAATACATCCGGCACCCAGGCTTCCGCCAAAGGAGAGGATGCACATGCTGTCATCAAAGCCCAGCTGTCTTCTGGCAGCCGCCCGGTCGGTGTGGGTGATGCTCCCCCGAACCGGAAGTCCGGTGACGGTATAGGCACAGTCCGGGTGCAGATAATCCAGCGCCTTTTCCACAGTGAGCATCACGTGATCCACTTCTTTTGCCAGCATCTTATTGGTGACACCGGGAAATGCGTTCTGCTCATGAATAGCGCAGGGAATGCCCATATGCGCCGCCGCATGGAGAATCGGGCCTGCTACATAGCCGCCGGTGCCGATAGCAATATCCGGCTGAAAGTTTTTCAGAATCTGCTTGGCGCGATGCTGAGACGTTGCCAGATAATATGCTGCCTTTACATTGCGGCGAATATTTTTCCAAGTCAGCTTTCGCTGAAATCCGGCAACATGCATGGTTTCCAGACGATAGCCTGCCTGCGGAACCAGACGTGCCTCCATACCGTTGGGCGTTCCTACAAACAGGAATTCCGCAGACGGATCGTGCTTTTGAATAATGGATGCAATGGCAAGAGCCGGGTTAATGTGACCGCCGGTTCCGCCCCCTGCTAATAAAACTCTCATGCATTTCCTCCCTGTACTGCCGGCTCTGCCTCTGCCGGAACGGCCGCAGCCGCTGGTTTATGGGCTTTGACACGATATCGTACCCGTGAAATATTGAGGACAATTCCCATCTCTGCCAATTGCAGAATCAGCGCCGTTCCGCCGTAGCTGAAAAATGGCAGGCTGATACCGGTATTCGGAATCAAGTTGCTGACAACGGCAATGTTAAACACCGCCTGCAAACCGATATGAGAAGTCAGTCCGATGGCAACCAGCATACCAAATTTATCTCTGGCATGGGTGGCAATATGATAGCCCCGGATTACCAGCAGCGCAAACAGTAGCAGAACAGTAATTGCGCCGACAAATCCCAGCTCTTCACAAACAATGGAAAATACGAAGTCATTTTTGGTTTCCGGCAGATACAGATACTTCTGCCGGGATTCGCCCAGTCCCAGGCCGAACAAGCCGCCGGAACCAATGGCGATCAGCGACTGACAGGTCTGCCAGGTATCGCCCAGGCTGTCGGCAAAGGGATCCCGCCAGGACATAATCCGCTTTCCGATATAGGCATAGCTGTCGGACATCAAAAAGCCGATGAGCAGCGCTGCACCGATGCCTGCCAGGCCAATGATCAGCAGCTGTTTCAGGCTGGCACCGCCCACAAATATCAGAATCAGGCACATCAGCACAATCAAAACCGTAGCGGACAAGTGCGGCTCCTTGATTAGAAGTCCGGCCACCAGCGCCATAGCCACCAGAAGGGGCAGCAGTCCGCGCCGGAATGAGCGCATGTTCTGATATTTTTTATCAATCACATAGGCAAAAAAGATAACTATACCAATCTTCATCAGCTCAGACGGCTGAAAGTTAAAACTGCCGATGGCAATCCAACGGGTTGCACCGCCGTCTGTTACGCCAATGCCCGGCACAAAAACCATAATCAGCAGAATGATTGGTATGACATAGGCACCAATGGCAATCATGGGCTTTTGAAAAATGTGATAATCCACTGTGCACAAAATGCACATGATCACCAGGCCGACAATTGCATTCTTGATCTGGTTCGCCGCATAAAACGTACCGTCTTCTCCCTCGGCAATGGCCCAGGCATAGCTTGCAGAAAACATCATAATAATGCCTATGACCAGCAGCGCAATTACAATCAGAAAAAACGCCAGATCTACTTCACCATATCGTACATTGCGCTGCCACAGTGGCAGATTAAAGTGCGATTTTTTTCGTTTTCCGGCAGTTGTTTGTTCCGCCATATGCAACCTCCTTGGAGAATCCGGGTGCTCCCGGCATGAATCCGATTTGCTGCCGCGCCTGTCTCGGCGCACTCGTCATTTCACCGGTTTAGGCAAACACAACCAGCAGCAAACCGCACAGTCCGACAATCAGACCGAACAGAGAAAATGTCAGCACAATTTTATATTCACTGAAACCGCTCATTTCAAAATGGTGGTGAATCGGTGTCATCTTGAAAATGCGCCGGCCTTCTCCGTATTTCTTCTTTGTATACTTGAAATATGTTACCTGGATCATCACAGAAAGTGCTTCCAGAATGTACACCAGTGCAACCAGCAGCAATACCAGATGCTTATGCGTTGCAAGGCCTACTGCTGTCACTGCTGCGCCCAGGTACATGGAACCGGTGTCACCCATAAAGCACTTTGCCGGGTGCAGATTCCACACCAGAAAGCCCAGACAGCCGCCGGCCAGTGCCATGGTAAACAGGGTATATGTTTCCATTTGCAGCTTGCTGCAAATCAGGGTAAAGATCAGCATTGCCACCAGTGTTACTGTGCCGCACAGACCATCTACGCCGTCAGTCAGATTGACAGCATTGGTCAGGTACAGAATCACCAGAATCATCAGCGGATAGTAGAAGAAAGAGATGTCAAACTTGACAAAAGACAGATCAATCACTGTGCTTCTGTCTCCAAACCAGTACATTGCAGCCAGCCACAAAACAGCAGCCACAACCTGCAATACAATCTTCTGCATGGGTTTTAAGCCCTCGTTCTGCTTCTTGGCCACCTTTGCAAAGTCGTCAATAAAGCCAATTACGCCAAACAGAATGCAGAAAATCACACAGCTCATCACGCGGAGTGCTTCCCGGTCGCCTGCAATGGTCGTTGCATCCAGCGTTCCCAGAAAACGGAACAGGGCATAGCCGGCAGCCGTGCCCACCACGCTTCCTACAATGAACAGAATGCCGCCCATGGTGGGTGTTCCCTGCTTGTTGGCGTGCCACTTCGGCCCGAAGTCCACCTTAATCGGCTGGCCAAATTTAATCTTATGAAGCCACGGCAAAAGTGCCTTTCCGCCCAGTGCGGCAACAATAAATGCCAGCAGGCCTACGAGTATGTTAATCCAAAATGGCATCTTCCGGCGCCTCCTCTTGTTCAAAAATTACGTCAATACAGTCTTCCAGATGCATGCCGCGGCTTGCCTTAAACAAAACGGCATCCCCCGGACGCAGATACTGCCGGATAACGCGGCACAGCTCCCGGCGGTCTTCGGTATGATAAACCGGTACTTCCTGCATGGCAGCACGCTGCGCAATATAAAAGGCTTCTTTTCCGAAGCAGAATAAGCCGTCTACTTCCTTTTCCGCTGCCATATCGCCTACCAGCGTATGCAGCTGACGGGACATCTCACCCAGTTCCAGCATATCTCCCAGAACCGCAACATGCCGACCCTGACAGGGCAGATCATGGAGCACTGTGAGCGCTGCCTTCATGGAATCCGGGCTGGCGTTATAACAGTCCGCAATAATGGTATATGCGCCGCGGGTATAAATATTCTGACGCAGTCCCACCGTCTGATACTGTTCCAGGGCGCGGCAGATCTGTTCCGGTGCAATTCCAGCCAGACGACCCACGCAAAATGCCGCCAGTGCATTCATCACATTGTGATCTCCGGCACAGGGCAGCACTACCGGATAGGACGTGCCGTCCTGATCCACAATGGTAAATGCTGTGGCACCAGCCTTTCGCACTACATCCACTGCGCGCACATCTGTGCGGTCAGAAGTCATGCCGTATGTCACAACCGGACGGGACAAATCCCGTTTCAGCGGTGCCAGAAATGCATCATCCCCATTGACCACCAGGGGCGCATCCGGTGCCATACCGTCCTGAATTTCCAGCTTTGCCTGTAAAATGCCTTCCTGTGTCTTGAGGTTTTCAATATGGGAATAGCCAATATTGGTAATCACACCAATGGTAGGCTGTGCCGTTCTGGAAAGACGGCTGATCTCTCCAAAGTGAGACATGCCCATTTCAATCACGGCTGCGGTGTGACAATCCTCCAGCTGAAGCAGTGTCTTTGGCAAGCCGATTTCGTTATTGAGATTGCCCTGGGTTTTCAGGGTGCTGAACTGAGATTCCAGCGCGCAGGCCACCATTTCTTTGGTTGTGGTCTTTCCGACACTGCCGGTGATTCCCACCAGAACCGGATGGAATTTTTCCCGATAAAACGCCGCAATTTGCAGCAGTGCCCGGCCGGTATCTTCTACCACCAGGCAAGGGCAGTCACCCACCGGATGATCTGTTACGGCTGCCGCCGCGCCGGCCTGTATAGCCTGCTCTACAAAATCGTGTCCGTCAAACCGGGCACCCCGCAGCGCTACAAACAAGCATCCTTCCGGCAAATTTCGCGTATCTGTGCTGACGCAGGAAATCTGCGCCTCACAGGGAATCGTACAATGTAATGGTTCTTTTAGTTCAGACAGCATCCAAGGCTTCATCCGTCAGTTCCCCCAATTCTTTTTGCTCAGCGCTTTGGTACAAGCGGCAGACATTCTCTTACAATTTCACGTTCATCCATATGAATGTGCACACCGCCGGGCAGCACCTGATAATCTTCGTGACCCTTTCCGGCCAGCACAATAACATCATCCTTCTGTGCCAGCTGCATGCTCCGGAGGATGGCCTCCTTCCGGTCCACTACCACCTCATACGGCACATCAAATCCGGCCAGACCGGCCAGAATATCCTGAATAATCGCCTCAGGCTCCTCATCTCTGGGATTATCCGAGGTAATCATAAGAAAGTCTGCGTACTTCGCTGCTGCCTGTGCCATTTTCGGCCGCTTTGTTGCGTCCCGGTTTCCGCCGCAGCCAAACAGACAGATCAGTCTGCCCTTGGTATATTCCTTTACGCTGCGGAGAATATTCTCAATGGCATCCGGTGTGTGGGCATAGTCGCAGATCACCGTGAAATCCCGGTCAATGGGAATGACTTCACAGCGGCCGCGCACGCCGGTGCAGCTTTCCAGTGCTTCCCGTACCCGTTTCGGCGCAAGGCCGGCGCTGATGCAGGCTGCAACAGCTGCCAGGGCATTGGACACATTAAACATACCGGTCAGGTGCAGGGAAATGGGATAGGACTTATCCCCCTGGCACAGCCAGAAGCTGGTGCCGTCTGCCCGCAGCTTAATGGCATCGGCGTAATAATCCGCATGGCTGCTGCCATAGGTAACAACCGGGCAGGAAATCTCATCCTTCAAGCGCCGTCCATAGGCATCATCGGTATCAATTACCGCACAGTCACACCGCTGGAACAGCAGCTTTTTCGCCTGGTAGTAATTTTCCATGGTACCATGATAGTCCAGGTGATCCTGCGTCAGGTTGGTAAACACGGCAACATCAAAGTGTGTATCACCAATGCGCTGCTGCACCAGTCCGAAGGAGGAAACCTCCATCACCACATAGTCACAGCCGGCATCTGCCATCTGCGCATACAACTGCATCAGATCATAGACAAACGGTGTGGTGTTGTCTGTATGTACGGCCTTTCCGCCGATTTCATTCTGAATGGTTCCGATCAGTCCCACAGTATGGCCATTTTCCATGAGAATATGCTTGATCAGATTGGTAATCGTTGTTTTTCCGTTGGTGCCGGTGACACCGATGAAATGCATCTTCCGTTCCGGGTGGCCAAACCATGCAGCGCAGAGCTTTCCATATAGTGCACGGGTATCCGCGGTCAGAATCTGCCGCTCTCCCAGTCCCAGGTCATGATCCGCAATGACTGCCGCTGCGCCTTGTTCCAACATCTTCGCCGCCACTGTGTGACCATCAAAATGTTCTCCCCGGATACATGCGAACAGCATACCAGGTTTTACCTTGCGGGAATCGTCTGTCAATCCGGTGATTTCCTGATCCGGCAGCTGTGTTTTTGCATTTTCTTCCAACAGTGCATACAATTGCATGGTTCTTCTCATCCTTTCTCCTATGGTTCGTATGGCTTTTCTCCAAAGCGCTCTATTACACGGAATTTCCGCACCTGTTCCGGCGCAGATCAGTCATTCACTTCACCGGAAACCAGTGTCAGCGTCACGGTAGAACCGCGTGCCAGCTGAGTACCTTCCGCAGCCGACTGGAAGCGAACCGTTGCGCTGGAATCCTCAGAGGTACCGCCCAGCGCCGTATAATTCAGGCCGCTGTTTGTCAAAGTGGCATTTGCCTCACTCAGGGACATTCCCACTACATTGGGCACAGTCACCAGATCCTGCTGTGTGGTCTGTTCGGTGTACAAGATCACCTTTCCACCCTTTGCCATATTGGTTCCGGTGGTCGGTGACTGGGACAGAACAGATGTACCAGAGCCAACTATCTCATAAGTCAGCCCCAACTGATCCAGTGTTGCCTTGGCGCTCTCGGTATCCGAATTTGTCAGAAGCGGAACGCTGACATTCATGGTGTCATAGTCCTCGCTGGAATATTCCGGATAGAATCCCATGTACGGCAGGATTTCTTCCATGATATCTCGTGCATACGGAGTAACAACCTGTGAGCCGTAGTAACCGATGGAAGGATCCGGATAATCCGCCTGAATCAGCATAATCAGTTCCGGATCATCTGCCGGTGCAAAGCAACAGTAGGAAGAAACATAGTCATCCTCAATGTCCCGTGTTGCACGAATTTCTGCCGTGCCGGATTTACCGCCGATTTTATAGCCCTGAATATAGGCGTTATGTGTCGGGTTATTGTCTACAACCGCCTGAAGCTGTTCCCGGACGGTTTTGGAGGTTTCCTCAGAAATCACCTGACGCTTTACCTTTTTCCCGTTCTGGAGTACCACATTGCCGTTGGTATCCGTTACATGGTCTACAACATAGGGGGTTATCAGTTCACCGCCGTTAATGGCAGCGGAATACGCAGTAATCAGCTCCAGCGCAGTCAGTTCGTTTGCCTGACCGAAGGCACTGGACGCCAGGTCAACCAGAGACATAGTATCCTTCTTGACACAAACACCGGCAACTTCACCCGGCAGATCTACGCCGGTTTTTTCCTTCAGGCCGAAGCCCTGTAAGTAATAGCTGAATTTATCAATTCCCAGACGAAGGCCGATTTCCATAAATGCAGGGTTACAGGAATTGGTCAGCGCCTGTGTAAATGTCTGCGCACCGTGGCCGGAAGTCTTGGAACAGCCGATCTTTGCGTCTTGTACCTGCAAATAGCCGCTGCAATAAAAGCTGTCTGTTTCCAGATTTACCACTTTTTCTTCCAGGGCAGCACCTGTGGTCACAATCTTAAAGGTAGAACCCGGCGGATTGACTTCACTGATCGCCTTGTTTTTCCACTGTGTTTCCCGCGCCTCCAAATAGGCATCCTGGTACTCCTCCTTGGGGAGCTTCGCCAATTCCTCTTTTTTGGTGGCATCATAGATTTCAGACGGATTGTTCAGATCGAAGGTGGGACAGGTGGCCATCGCATAAATTGCACCGGTTTTCGGATTCATAATAATGCCAGTGGCACGGTCTTTGACCTCGTATTTCTGTACCATCTCATCCATCGACTTTTCCAGATAATACTGCAAAGTACTGTCCAGAGTCAGATAGAGAGACGCGCCGTCCTCTGCCTCATAGGTTGTGGAATAGCGGTATGGCATTTCTTCTCCGTTGGCAGCCTGGGCGGAAATCACACGGCCATCCACGCCGGCTAGATAATCGTCATACTGGTATTCCAGGCCATACTGTCCGTCACCGTCACCATTGGTGAATCCAATGACTGCGGCGGCCAGCTCATTTTGAGGATAGTAGCGGCGTGTTGTAGCTTCTGTTCCGATAAAAGTCAGGTTCAGCTGATCAAAATAGGTTGTGATCTCATCTGCCACATCCTTTTCCACCTGAGTCTGAAGCACGTAATACCGATTGTCCTTCTGGAAAGAATCTTCGATTTTCTGCGCATCAATTTCCAGCTTTCCGGACAGGAAGGTGACAATCGAATCGTGCAGCTGGTCAACGTCCACCAAATTGGCGGCTTCTTCACCGTTTTCGCTGGCCTTATCCTTCTTATTCTGATTGGACTGCGCAATAGAATCCATTTCCTCCCGATAAAGCTTCGGATCAATGTAAACATTATATACGGTAGCGCTCCATGCAAGTGCCGTTCCGTTGGCATCATAAATGGCACCACGGTTTGCATCCAGAGTCATTGTGCCAAAGTGATAATTGTTTGCCAGTGCCTCATACTTTGCATTGTCCGCCACGGAAACCTTAAACAATTTTCCAGCCGCTGCAATGCAAAATGCCATGAGGATTGCCCCTGCCACGCCTGTTCTGCGCCGCATTTTTGCAGTGGCAGAGAGGGGCACTTTTTGCTTTTCACTTGTTTCATGCTCCTGGTCTTTGAGTTGTCGCAATGCCATTTTGTGCAGCCTCCTGTCACTTCAAAATTCAACTTTTTTCGGCGCAAACTGACATTTTGCACCATAATAGAATCAGGCAGGGAATCGCAATCATTACCCCGCCTGTTACAAAACCGTCTGTATTCTTTGTCTGCCTCTGTAGAACTGTGCAGACCGCTCAGACGGGAATTTCCAATTTTGCGGCAACAGATTCCCTTGCCGCAAAACGTATGCCGGAATTTTCCGCTGATTTTCTTTGGCCATCCGTCCGATGACGCCTTTGTATCCAATCATCGAAAATCCCTGATCGACATCTGTTTTATCTCTTCATCATTTATGACTAACGGCATGCCGCTGCTTCTGTATCGCAGCAGCTGTGGTGCCGATTAGTTTCCTACTTAGTTTATGTAGCCTAGCCACGGAGATATGCTACAATATCTTCAAATTTGTGCTTGATTTTCACGAAGATATTCTGCTCTTCCTCTTCAATTACAACAGAATCCTGCGTTTGGATTTGCAGATACTGAATCTGAGATTTATTCAGCGGCTGAAGCCCCAAATGCTGCTCTGCATAATCTTTGATATTGCTGATCGAAGCCTTACCTTCCAGCTCCGTCTGCATACGGACATTTTCGCTCCGCAGAATATTTAAATCCGAATTGGCAGTGGAAATGTCGGAATACACCTCATTCAACTGCACATAGCTGTTAATGACAACGCTGAACAAAATCAGCGCAAGGACACCGGCAATAAAAACCTTTAATGCCGCACCGCGTTTACTAGGATCAATACGAAACACAAACACACCGGAAGACGGCGGTTTCAGTTCCTTTTCCTCTGTGGAATCTGTATTGTCCTTTGCCATAGGATCAGCGGCTCCTTTCTATTACACGCAGCTTTGCACTGCGGCTTCTGCTGTTACGCTCCTGTTCTTCCGGTGTGGGAATCACAGGCTTTTTCACAACCAGTTTTGCCTCTGGCGTTCTGCCGCATACACAAACCGGAAAATCCGGCGGGCAAATACAGCCGCGGCACCACTGTGCAAACTGTTGTTTTACAATACGGTCTTCTAAAGAGTGGAAAGTAATCACTGCCAAACGGCCGCCTGGTTTCAGCATGGAAAATGCGGCTTTCAGGCCAGCTTCCAGATGCTCAAACTCGCCGTTTACGGCAATCCGGATTGCCTGAAAACATTGTCGGCAGGGATTCTTTGCCCTTCTCTGCTGGGCAGGGACACCAGATAAGATAATCTCAGCCAATTCCTTTGTTGTGCGGATCGGTGCAATTTCCCGCGCGGCAACAATTTTCCTCGCAATATTACGCGCAAATCGCTCTTCTCCATAGGTGAAGAGAATCCGGCTCAGCTCGCTTTCCTCTGCTGTGTTTACAAGATCTGCCGCAGTCATGCCTGTCTGACTCATACGCATATCCAGCGGTGCATCGGTATGGAAAGAAAATCCACGAGAAGCTTCATCCAACTGATGAGAAGAAACGCCCAAATCCATCAGCACGCCATCCAACCCTGGCACGCCTTTTTCTTTCAGCACATGTTCCATTTCATCATAATTGGCATGAATCACAGTCGCCGGATAGCCGGCCAGCCGTTCCGTTGCAGTTTCAACCGCATCCGGATCCCGGTCAAACGCATACAAATGCCCCGACGGTGTCAATTGTTTTGCAATGGCGAGAGAATGTCCGGCACCGCCGGCAGTTCCGTCCGCATAGATACCATCCGGCCGGATTTCCAGGTATTGCAGCACCTCTTGCAGCAAAACCGGTACATGCACAAATTCCATGGGATCTCCTTTCTTTAGAAACCGAGTTCATTGAGAACATCCAGCATTTTCTGCACGTCGAAAGACGCATTCCATGCATCCCAACGAGATCGATCCCAGATTTCTGCCTTGTTATTTGCGCCAACGACCACAACATCCTTTTCCAGGCCGGCAAAATTCCGCAATTCCTGGGGAATCAGCACGCGTCCCTGCTTGTCCGGCTGTAAAGCTGCCGCGCCGGAGAAAAGCCAGCGTTTCATTTGGCTGCCCTTTGCTTCCGGCAATGCGGCTATTTTTGCAGACAAGCGCTCCCATTCTGTTTCAGAATAAACCGTCAGGCACGGCTGATCCAGTGCCTTAGTAACATAAAAAACATCACCCAGGCCTTCACGGAGCTTTGTCGGAAAATTCAGGCGACCTTTGGCATCCATATTATGAGAATAGGTACCCATTAAAGATGCCATTGCATTCGCCGCCCTCCATAACTTCCAAGATTCCAGGCAGAAACAATGCCCCACAAAAAGGGAATGTTCCCCACTTTTCACCGCTATGTTATTATTATACCGTATTCAAGGCAAAAATGCAAGAAAAGAACGTGCGAAATCAGCAAAAAATCTTTCTAAATTTGAATGTCGTTTTTGTGCACTTTCAACAATTTCCACGTTGATTTTCTGGCTTTCTCGTTTTAACGCAAAAAAGGGATGAGCACAAGTGCTCATCCCTTTTTTATAAGATTCCGATTTAGAATCGAAATTATTCGTTAATAGCTGTAACGACACCAGAACCTACGGTTCTACCACCCTCACGGATAGCGAAACGCAGACCTTCTTCGATAGCGATCGGCTGGATCAGTTCAACATCCATTTCAACGTTATCACCAGGTGTGCACATTTCAACGTCTGCCGGCAGAGTGATGATACCGGTTACGTCAGTTGTTCTGAAATAGAACTGCGGTCTGTAGTTGTTGAAGAACGGAGTATGACGGCCGCCTTCTTCCTTCTTCAGAACGTAAACCTGACCCTTGAACTTAGTGTGCGGGTGAATGGAACCCGGCTTGCACAGTACCTGACCACGTTCAACCTGGTCACGAGTGATACCACGCAGCAGAGCGCCGATGTTATCGCCAGCTTCTGCGAAGTCCAGAGTCTTACGGAACATTTCGATACCAGTTACAACGGTGTTCAGCTTTTCTTCAGACAGACCAACGATTTCAACCGGTTCATTAACGTTCAGCTTTCCGCGCTCTACACGGCCGGTAACAACGGTACCACGGCCAGAAATGGTCATAGTATCTTCGATCGGCATCAGGAACGGCTTTGCATCGTCACGTTCCGGAGTCGGAATGTACTCGTCAACAGCATCCATCAGGTCGATGATCGGCTTGTAAGCCGGATCGCTCAGATCGTCCGGAGCTTCCAGAGCAGCCAGAGCAGAACCAACGATGATCGGAGTGTCATCGCCCGGGAAATCATATTCGTTCAGAGTTTCGCGAACGTCCATTTCAACCAGTTCCAGCAGTTCCGGATCGTCAACCTGGTCAGCCTTGTTCAGGAATACAACGATTGCCGGTACGCCTACCTGACGAGCCAGCAGGATGTGCTCCTTTGTCTGAGCCATCGGGCCGTCAGAAGCAGCAACTACCAGGATAGCGCCGTCCATCTGTGCTGCACCAGTGATCATGTTCTTTACATAGTCAGCATGTCCCGGGCAGTCAACGTGAGCATAGTGACGCTTGTCAGTCTCATACTCAACGTGTGCAGTGTTGATTGTGATACCACGTTCTCTTTCTTCCGGAGCCTTATCGATCATGTCGTAAGCTTCGTACTGAGCCTGGCCCTTCAGAGCCAGTGTCTTTGTGATAGCAGCAGTCAGAGTGGTCTTACCGTGGTCTACGTGACCGATGGTACCAATGTTTACATGGGGTTTGGTTCTTTCAAATTTAGCCTTTGCCATTGGAATAATCCTCCTCAATATAGTTAATTCTGCGTAAGGCACTTAACGAGAAGTGTTACACATATTGTAGCAGATTTCAAACGAAAATGCAAGTGTTTTTTGAAAAAAACAGTGATTTTTTCAAAAAAGTCTTACTTCTTCCGATTTGACATAATTTTCTCTGCAATATTCTTCGGAACTTCCTGATAGCTGTGGGGTTCCATAGAATACTGACCGCGTCCCTGTGTGTTAGAACGCAGGTCGCTGGTGTAGCCGAACATTTCAGACAGCGGCACCAGTGCATCTACCTGAACAGTACCGGTGCGAGTTTCCTGACCCTGGATCTGACCACGGCGGGAGCTCAGGTCACCAATAACAGTACCGGTGTATTCATCCGGCACGATAACAGAAACCTTCATGATCGGTTCCATCAGAATCGGCTGTGCCTGCTTCATTGCTTCCTTGAAAGCAATAGAACCGGCAATCTTAAATGCCATTTCAGAGGAGTCGACTTCATGATAAGATCCATCGTACAGTTCAACCTTAACGTCTACAACTTCGTAGCCTGCCAGGATACCTGCCTGCATTGCGCCGCGGATACCGGCATCGACAGCCGGGATATATTCCTTCGGAATTGCACCGCCGACAACCTTGTTGGTGAACTCATAACCCTTACCGGATTCGTTCGGGGATACACGGATCTTAACGTGACCGTACTGACCGGAACCACCGGACTGCTTCTTGTACTTGTAGTCCACATCAGCATTACCCTTGATGGTTTCCTTATAGGATACCTGCGGTGCGCCAACGTTTGCTTCTACCTTAAATTCACGAAGCAGACGGTCTACGATAATGTCCAGGTGCAGTTCGCCCATGCCGGCGATAATGGTCTGGCCGGTTTCTTCGTCTGTCCAGGTACGGAAGGTCGGGTCTTCTTCTGCCAGCTTTGCCAGCGCGATACCCATCTTGTCCTGGCCAGCCTTTGTCTTCGGCTCAATTGCCAGCTGAATAACCGGTTCCGGGAATTCCATAGATTCCAGGATAACCGGGTTCTTTTCATCACACAGTGTGTCACCGGTGGTGGTGTTCTTCAGACCAACAACGGCTGCGATATCGCCTGCATAAACAGTTTCGATATCCTTTCTGTGATTGGAGTGCATCTGTACGATACGTCCCATACGTTCCTTGTTGTCCTTGGTAGCGTTCAGGACAGTAGCACCTGCATTTACAGTACCGGAATATACACGGAAGAAGCACAGCTTACCAACAAACGGGTCAGTTGCGATCTTGAATGCCAGTGCTGCAAACGGCTCTTCGTCAGAAGAATGACGGAATACTTCCTCGCCGGTTTCCGGATCTGTACCCTTGATAGAAGGTACATCCAGCGGAGACGGCATGTAATCTACAACAGCATCCAGCAGCTTCTGTACACCCTTGTTCCGATAAGAAGTACCGCAGGTAACCGGAACCATTGTATTTGCGATGGTGGACTTCCGGATGCAGGCCTTGATCTCATCGATGGAAATTTCTTCATCGTTAAAGAATTTTTCCATCAGAGCGTCATCCTGCTCTGCAACGTGTTCCATCAGACTCTGGTGATATTCTTCAGCCTTTTCCTTCATGTCATCCGGGATTTCTTCCACGCGGATATCTTTTCCCAGATCATCATAGTATACATAAGCCTTCATTTCTACCAGGTCAATGATGCCCTTGAACTCGTCCTCAGCGCCGATCGGCAGCTGAATCGGAACAGCATTACACTTCAGTCTCTCGTGCATCATATCAATGACACGGTAGAAATCCGCGCCCATGATATCCATCTTGTTGACATAAACCATACGCGGAACCTGATACTTATCAGCCTGTCTCCATACGGTTTCTGTCTGCGGCTCAACGCCGCCCTTTGCGCACAGAACGGTAACAGAACCATCCAGTACACGCAGAGAACGCTCAACTTCTACTGTGAAGTCAACGTGTCCCGGTGTATCAATGATGTTGATTCTGTGGCCTGCCCAGTATGCAGTAGTAGCAGCGGAAGTAATTGTGATACCGCGCTCCTGCTCCTGTGCCATCCAGTCCATTGTAGCGGCACCCTCGTGGGTTTCACCGATCTTATGGTTGATACCGGTGTAGAACAGAATACGCTCAGTTGTCGTAGTCTTACCAGCATCGATGTGCGCCATGATACCAATGTTTCTGGTTTTTTCCAGGGAACAATCTCTAGCCATAGATAATTCTCCTTTCGCTTACCAGCGATAGTGTGCAAACGCCTTGTTTGCTTCTGCCATCTTATGTGTGTCATCACGCTTTTTGCAGGCACCGCCGGTGTTGTTCAGCGCATCGAGGATTTCTCCTGCCAGGCGTTCCTTCATTGTCTTTTCGTTCCGCAGTCTGGAATACTTGGTGATCCAGCGCAGACCCAGTGTCTGACGGCGTTCCGGACGAACTTCCATCGGAACCTGGTATGTGGCACCGCCCATACGGCGAGCCTTTACTTCCAGAACAGGCATTACGTTGTCCATAGCCTCCTGGAACATTTCCAGTGCATCCTTGCCGGTCTTTTCAGCGACAATATCAAATGCACCATAAACAATCTTCTGGGCAACGCCCTTTTTACCGTCCACCATTACATTGTTGATGAGACGGGTCACGAGCTTGGAGCCGTAAATCGGATCCTCCAGCACGTCACGTTTTGCGATTTTACCTCTTCTTGGCATTTTCGCTTCCCTCCTTCACATGATTCATGAATTCACAGGTACTCAATCGGGCGGGATCCGTGCAGCGGATCATCCGCCGACCGTCAGAGCGCGTCTTTTCGCCGCAGCTCTCAGGGCCAATGGAGAGGAATACGCTGGCACACCATGTGTGCCAATCTATATTCAAATCTCCACAGTTCCCGTGGTGATCTCAGTTTTCCTGTTACACCGGAGCCGGTCTTCGGCTCCTGTTTTTGAAATGCGGGCAGATTCTTACTTCTTGCCAGCCTTCGGTCTCTTAGCACCGTACTTAGAACGAGCCTGCATTCTGTTTGCAACGCCCTGTGCATCCAAAGTACCGCGGATGATGTGATAACGCACACCAGGCAGGTCCTTTACACGGCCGCCACGAATCAGAACAACGCTGTGTTCCTGCAGATTGTGGCCAATACCCGGAATGTAAGAAGTTACCTCATAACCATTTGTCAGCTTAACTCTGGCAATCTTTCTCATAGCGGAGTTCGGCTTCTTCGGAGTAGCAGTACGAACTGCTGTGCAGACGCCTCTCTTCTGCGGAGAACTCTGATTTGTGGTCACTTTCTTCTTGGCATTATAGCCCTTCTGCAGTGCCGGAGCGGTAGACTTGTACTGCTGTACCTTTCTTCCCTTCCGAACCAACTGATTAAACGTAGGCATAATTTTCCTCCTTTGCTCAAAAAATGATGTCATGGGCATAGAACCGCCGCATGCTTTTTCATTATACCGCAAACCGTTTCTTCTGTCAACATGTTTTAAAAAAGTTTACAATTGCGATTGTAAAAGAAAAGGCACAGTGCTTTCCTGTACCTTCTCTCTCCAATTATTCTCATTCAGACTGTGTCCAGTCCCATTCTTCCGGCGGCGATACCGGATAGCCTGCCATTTTCAATGCGTAATACCGCAGAACGGAATAGGCATCCAGAATGGTAATCACACCATCCCGGTTTACATCCATCCGGCTCAGTTCCACATCAGAGACATCTCTTATTTCTCCTGCGTACATCCTGGAATAAAAAAGGAGAATCTGCTCGGAATCCCGCATGGTAACCTCTCCGTCTCCGTCCGCATCTCCCGGAATCTGCACAATCGGTGCAGATGCAGTGGTAGTCGTAACCACCGGCGTAGTAGCAGTAGCCTGTGTGGTAGAGATCTGATCCGAGATCGTTGTAGCTGTATCAGATGCAGACGATTGTGTCGTACTGACCGCAGACGTTCCGGACGTGGTATTTGTTGTAATATACGGCGGAAGCGTAATGGTTTCGGTTACAGAAGCCGTTGTGCCGGAGGTCTGAGCCGAATTTGTTGTCGCACTCGTTGCTGTTGTATCAATGTTGCTGGCGGACTGTACTGTCGTCTGCGTCTGTACGGTTGTCTGTGATGAAGTTGTGGAGGTAGCAGATGTCTGCGTATTCAGATCCAGGAATTCCCGCTGGTATTTTTCCGCATACTGCTGCGCTGTTGAGCCTGCATAACCGCACAAAACCGCCTGTTCCGGAACAGCCGCCGCATCATCTGCAAAACGCATGGACGGATTCTGAACAGTCAGAATCGCAAGATTTTCACACTGTTCCAGCGCATCCGCTTCCATTAACAAAACAGAGGGCGAAAGTGTCAGTTTCGTGAGTGCTGTACATCCATAAAGCGTCTGATGCCCCACATATTGCAGACTGTCTCCCTGGATTTCAGACAATCCGGTACAGCCATAGAAGGCGCGATCCGGCAGTTCCTGCAAAGCGACAGGCAACGCAAGCGCCGTCAGGCTGACGCAGTCCCGGAAAGCGTCTGTTCCCATGCGCTCCAGCCCGGCAGAAAATGTCACGGTCTGCAAGCTGGTACATCCGAAAAAGACACTGTTTCCGATACTGGTCACTGCATCCGGCAATGTCACCTCTTGCAGAGATGTACAGTCCTGGAACGCGTTGTCACCAATGCTGACAACGGAGTCCGGTAGGACAATCTGACAGAGTTTATCGCAGCCTAAAAAGGCACCGCTTGGGATTTTCTGCATGCCGTCCGGCAAGACAACCTTCCGGAATGCTGTGTTCTGATGGGAAAGAAAGCAGCTGGCCAGCAGGCGGACATTCTCCGGAATAACAATTGTATCTGTATCCTCTGTTCGCTGCAAATCCAGCAGAACGCCGTCACAAATCACGATTTTATCCCCGTTTTCCTCCGTGGACTGCTGGTTCATCCATCCTGTTTGCCAAAAGGCATCCCGTCCCACATAGTTCACTGTCTCCGGAATCGAAATTTCTGTCATGCTGGTGCACATGGAGAAGGCGTAGTCACCAATGGAGAGCAGTCCCTCCGGAAAATGAATGGTTCGCAGACCGGTACAGCTGTTAAATGCATAGGCATCAATCGTGTGCACGCTGCTCCCCAACGTCACATATTCCAGAGATTTGCATTTGTTAAACGCAAATGCAGGAATCCGTCCCAGCTGATTGCCGATCACCACCATATAAAGGGAAGTACAGCCGGAAAATGCATTGGTTTCCAACGTCTGCACACGATTCGGCAGCAGAATCATCCGGAGCGAAGTGCAGTTTTCAAATGCAGCAGCACCGATATAGTTTAGATTCTGATTTAGGTTCAAGGCGTTCAGGGCAGTGCATTCCCCAAAGGCACTGCCTTCTATCCGCGTCAGCGTATCCGGCAATGTCATGGTTTGCAGATTTGCACACCCATAAAACGCCTCTGCCGGAATGGTACGAAGTTCCGTAGAAAGACCTACTCCCGTCAGCGCCGTACAGTTCTTGAAGCAGCCATTCCCCAGATAAACGGCACTGTCCGGCAAATTGATCTGCGCTGCGATTGTGCTGCCTTCAAACAGGTTATCCGCCAGAACTTCTACGCCGTCCGGAACTGTAATCACCGGATCTTCTGTCAGAATATCTACTGCAATCCGACTGTTTAACACTGCAATATCATCCGGGCATGCCCTTTCCCAGGCAGTTCCCTCCATGATGCTTTTCCCTGTACTGGTTACGCCCTTTGCGCCGACAATCCGCGCCAAATTGGTGCATCCCTGAAAGGCACCGGTTCCGATCCGTTTTACACTGTCCGGAACCACGATCTCCTGAATACTTTCGCAGCCAGAAAACGCATGGTCTGTAATTTCTGAAACTGTATGCGAACCGATTTGACTCGGCAGCGATAAGTATATCCAATTTTTTTCGCAGCCAGTGATTACAGCACTTCCATCCTGACTGATCTGATAGGAATAGCCATTGTAAACGGCATCTTCCTCTGCCGCTGATGCTGTTCCGCCGGAGAACTGCACCAGGCAAGCAGAAAGACAAAAACAAATTGCCGAGAACAATGCAAATATCCTTCCCCATCTTTTTTGATTCATAAAATCCATTCCTTTCTATGCAGGAACCTATTATCCCTTTCCTGCAAATTCCCTTGCATATGCCTGTAATATCCCGAATGCATCCGCAATTTCAATGGAACCGTTTCCATTATAGTCGCATGCATACAGCTGTGATTCTGTCAGATAAAGGACACCACCTGCGCTCAGCGTTGCATATTGCTTCAGCACCTCATACGCATCATCGATGGTAAGCCTTCCGTCTCCGTCAAAATCGCCCCGTATCTGATCCAGCGAAATAAACGAGCGGCTGTATTTTTTGGCATACATTTGCGCCGTGGACTGCAAGTTTCCACAGATATTCGCCGATGCCGCAATGGTCTGGTCGGCGTCATAAATCCGGCAGTACGGGTTGCAGAACGTCACCTTTTGCAGCGCTGTACAGCCTTCAAACGTACCCGATCCCACTTCTGCTACGGTTTCCGGAATAATCACTTCCCGGAGCGAAGCACAGTTCTGAAACGCATAGTTGTTGATAATTTCCACGCTCTCCGGAATTTCCACTGCGGAAAGCGCCGTACAGCCGCTGAACACCATATTCGTCAGCTGTTTCAGTCCGGATGACAATTGAACCGATTGCAGTACTTTGCAATACGCAAAGGCATGGTTTCCCACTTCTGTCACGCTGTCCGGCAGAGAAACCGCTTCCAATGAAATGCACCAGTGAAATGCATACTCACCGATATAAGTAACGCTGTCCGGAATTTCCAGCCGCCGCAGATTCCGGCACTGGTCAAATGCAAAAGCATCAATGGAGGTCAACGTTTCCGGCAGTTCCACCTGCTCCACGCTGTCACAGGCAGAAAATGCATAGCCGCCAATCGCAGTTACGCCGTCCGGCACCTGTACATCTGCATCCTGTCCCAAATAAGAGAGCAAAATTCCCTTTCCTGCAATTACAAAATCCGTGGTCTGTTGTTCCAGCCATGGCGTCCCCTGTGCCGCGCCCCATCCGATTTTCTCTACTGTATCCGGGATTTCCAGATCCGTTAAATTCACACAGTCTTTGAAGGCGAATTCCCCGATTTTTTTTACAGTATCCGGGATGGAAACACGCTTCAACCGAACACAGTCCTTAAAGGCGTAACTTTCGATTTCTGTAACCGGATAGCCGTCTATGGTTTCAGGAATCACTGCTTCTGTAATAGAAGCACGCGCGCTGTTGATCGTAACTTCATTTCGCGGTGTCACGCTGTAGTAGATATAGTCCTGATAAAGCGGAAGCGATGCACTGGATGCTTTCGCCGCAGGAATCCCAGGAAAAGTCAGCAAGATGATCAGCACGGTTCCAAGCCAGAGGCAGCGCCGTACCCACTGCTGCAATGTCATCGCCCCCCTTTCATTCCGTCTGCCTGCACCAAAACTGCGATGCTTTTTCTGTACAGGCAGAATGCTTTTTTCTTTATTGTACCATGTATTGCACAATTCGTCAATTCTTTTTCCCGAAAGTTCCTGATAGATGAATGCTTTCGGGAACGATTCGGCACAAAAAAGCAGCGCCACACAAAATGACACTGCTCTTCGTCTTATGATATCGATACTTAAACTGCACCGTCACGCCGCAGAACTGTCACAACAGTACGCAGCAAAATTTTCAGATCTGTCTTTACAGACTGCTCCTGGATGTACTTGAGATCCAGCTCCACCCATTCATCAAACATCAGGTTACTTCTGCCGGAACACTGCCAGTAACAGGTGATTCCACTCTTCACATCCAGACGATGTCTCTGATACGGGGTGTACTGTTCCACTTCTCTGGGAAGCGGCGGACGCGGCCCCACCAGACTCATAGAACCGCCCAGCACATTGAAAAACTGGGGAATTTCATCCAGACTGGTTTTTCTCAGGAAAGCGCCGATTTTTGTAACGCGGGGATCCTTTTTCATCTTAAAGACCGGCCCGTCCGCTTCATTCTGTGCCTGAAGTGCGGCCAGCTTTTGTTCAGCATCTACACACATGGTACGGAACTTATACATGTTGAAATGACGGCCGTCCTTGGTGACGCGAACCTGCTTGAAAATAGGATTGTGGAAATCCTGTAAAAATATCAGCAGCGCAATCACCAGCATGGGCAGAAACAGAATTACAATCGCCAGAAATGACAAAACCACATCACAAAAGCGCTTGACGTACGGATAATACCCGGAAGCCCCTGCTTCTGCCTGTGCACTGCGCATTCGATGCTTTTCCGCATAATCTGCCCTTCCCTGCGGGCAGTCCTCCTCATCCAAAAAAAATCCTGTGTTTTCCATAAAAATCCCTCCGATTTTGTATCCAAAAGGCTTCGGCTGCACTTGCATTTTTCAGTCAAGCAAAACAATGTGCAGCAAATGACAACACAATACACACCTATGAAAACGCCGTAAAAACCCCCTCAAGCTTTTACACGCTATTTTAATAATTATACCATTTTTTATCTTATTTTGTCAATATGCTATTTCCACAAGGAACCGCAGGAAAAAAAATTTTGTTTTATGCAAAGCGTATACATTTTTGAAAAAAGCGTCGATTTCCGACATTTTTTCCTCTGTTTCCAGAAAAAAGCTGCTGGATTTCAAGCAAAATTCCAGCAGCTTTTTGTTTGATTCATTTTTTCAAACATATCCTCATAAAATGCTGATGCAGAGTTTGCAGCGAATTTTTATGAAAACACGCTTTCAGGAAAGCACGCGATACAGATCTGCGGCTTCCTCTTTTCGCATTACATCTGAGACCTGTTCCACCTGAACCTTCAGTTCCTTCTGTCCCATCTGAATCTGAATCACATCGCCCACCTTTACATCATAGGATGCACGGGCAATTTTATCATTTACCAGAATTTTCCCGGCATCACATGCTTCGTTTGCCACGGTGCGCCGTTTAATGAGCCGGGACACCTTCAAGTATTTGTCAAGACGCATGCTCCGTCTCCACCTCCATTTTCCGTTTGGCCTTTTTCCAGAGCGCCGTCCACTCTCCATGGGAAAGGGTATCCATCGAACGGTTTTCCGTCTGGCAGATATCCTCCATAATGCGGAAGCAGTTGATAAAATGATTTGTGGTATCCGTCAGTGCCTGTTCCGCAGAAATGCCCAGTGCCTGTGCCATACCGGTGCAGCAAAACAGGAGTTCTCCCATGGCCTGGTAAATGGCGTCTGCCTCCTCCAGATGCATCGCCTCCTCCAGGTTGTGCTTGCATTCTGTCACATTGGCCAGCGCAGATTCATTGCACAGGAACTGGTTTCCGCTTTTTCGGGCACGCTTGCACACCTTTTGCGCCCGCATCAATGCCGGCAGCGTTTTGGCAACAGCCTCCAGTGTCTGGGTACGAGTTGTCTGATGCTTGGTTTCTTCCTTGATTTCATCCCAGTTTTTCAAAACTTCTTCTGTGGTATCTGCCTTAACTGTGCTGAACACATGGGGATGACGAATGATCATCTTCTTGCAGATATCCGTGCAGACATCCTCCAGGGTAAAATGCTGCTGCTCTGTTTCAATCTGTGCATGAAATACAACCTGAAGCAGCAGGTCTCCCAGTTCTTCCTGCAAAAGCACCGGATCCGATTGGTCAATTGCTTCAATCACCTCATAGGTTTCTTCAATGAGGTCTGTCCGGATGGAGGCGTGTGTCTGCACCTTATCCCAGGGACAGCCGTCCTTGCTCCGGAGCAGGGCCACAATTTCCGCCAGATCCGCAATGGTGTAACGATCTTTCATTTCATAAGGTATCATTCCAAAACCACCTCAGATTGCTACAAAATTGTTTTTGTCGGGCTTCTTTTACTTCTGTGCCTGTGCAGCAGCGCGGTCTTTCAGCTGTGCAGAACGCAGCTCCCGCATTACCTGCTGATAGAGGAAGTATACCGACTGTACATCCTTGCTCTCCTGGCTGACTTCGGTAGGCATGACCTGCTTTTCATAAATGCCATTTCTAGTCAGAAGGAAGATGTTGTGCGGCTGTCCCAGAGGCATGCTCAGCTGCTTGGTCTTTTTTGCCTCCGGCAGAATCCGGGTGCCGTTGATCACCAGCAGACGGGAAGCCTGTACCAGACTCTGATAGCGCTGAGATGCGCCGGTATAGGAGCCGCCATTGTTGAAGTACAGGTTTGCTGCACCGTTAATATATACCACCAGCGTTGCTACTGTCCGAGGATCCATAGGCATGTCAATCACCATGCCGTAAACGCTGTCCTTGCTGGGCAGCATGCCGTTAAACTGCTTTGCCGGAAAGTGCAGGGCTGCACTTCTTGTCATCAGATATTCCTCTGTTACCAGATAATGTGTCTGGGGTGCTCTTTTTTTCTGTTCCATTGTATCAAAAATCCTTTCTGTTTTTCAAATTGATAGAGATTGCATGGGGACTCAGTCACCCAGAAGCTGCCGTGTCATACCACCCAGAATCTCAATTCCCTTTACAATCTGCTCGTCAGACGGGGTGGAATAATTCAGGCGGAATGCGGTAGTCGGCGCAGATTCATCCACCAGGAATGCATTTCCCGGTACAACTGCAATCTTGTATTCTGCTACTGCCTGCTTGCAGAATGCCGGCATGTCACAGTCCTCCGGCAGCGTGCACCAGAGGAACAGGCCACCCTCCGGCTCTTTCCATTGCACTTTCTTGGAGAAATGCTGCCGGATGCCATCTGTCATCAGACCGCACTTCCGGCGGTAAATGTCCCGCAGGTCGTTCAGATACTGTTCCATATCCGTCTGTTCCAGGAAATCCGCGCAGATTGCCTGTGCCCAGATGTTGGAGTGTACGTCTGACACCTGCTTGCAGACAGTAATCTTTGCCACGATTTCCTTCGGCGCACTGACATAGCCCACACGAAGTCCCGGTGCCAGAATCTTGGAAAAGCTGCCGGTGTAAATAACGCGGTGCTCAGTGTCCAGACTCTTGATAGACGGCACCGGCTCTCCGGCAAACCGCAGATCCCCATAGGGGTTGTCCTCCAGAATAATGAAATCATACCGGCAGGCCAGATCATACAGCCCCTGCCGCTTTTTCAGGGACATAACGCGGCCGGTGGGATTCTGGAAATTCGGGATGACATAGACCAGCTTCGGGCTGCGGCTTGCCTTTATGGCTTCTTCCAGCGCGTCCAGATCCATGCCGTCCTCTTCCATGGGAATGCCCACCAGATCTACGCCGTAGGAGCGGAACGCATTCAGGGAACCGATAAAGCTGGGAGCTTCACAGAACAGCGTATCTCCCCGGTTCAGCAAAACCTTGCAGGAAAGCTCGTTGGCCTGCTGTGCACCGGAGGTGATGATCAGTTCGTCTGCATCCGGCTGGAAGCACTGCTGCTCCTGCATCCGCGCTTTCAGCAGTTCCCGGAGCTTCGGATATCCTTCTGTAATATTATACTGCAATGCCAGAATCGGGTCTTTTGCCAGAAGATCAGCAGAAATTTTTCGTACTGTGTCCACCGGGAATGCCTCCGGCGCCGGATTTCCGGCGGCAAAGGAAATCACACCGGGCATGCTGGTAAATTTCAGAATTTCACGAATCGCAGACGGCTGCAATGCCTCTACATTGTCTGCAAATTTATATTGCATGATAAATTCCTCTTTTCTTTTGGACAGTGCAGCGTCCATCCGGCCGTTCCGGGACGGCACCGCCGCAGGATAGTATACGAACGGCAGTAAAAATGCCGCAGCATGTTTTTATTATAACACATATTTTCGGATTCGGCAACATAAATTTTTACACAAAGGCTGAAAAATCTGATTTTTTGCACAAAAAGCAGAATTTCACAGAAAAATATTTTCTTCCGCGTTTCTGTAAAATGCTTCCGGAAGAATTCATTTCAGCAGTTTCAGGAGGAAAATTATGATCAGACAGCAATCATTCTGGAAAGGCTCTGCGGTTTTGCTGCTGTCCGCCATTGCGGCAAAGGTACTGGGTGCATGCTTTAAAATTCCCCTGACCAACGTGCTGGGCGGAACCGGCATGGGATATTTCAGCTGTGCCTACGGGCTGCTCCTGCCGGTATATGCCCTCTCCGTCACCGGCATTTCGGCAGCTGTGGCGCAGACTGTGGCACGCGCCGCCGCACTGGAACACTGGAATGAGGTACGCCGGATTCACCGCATTTCCCGTCTGATATGCGGATTCTTCGGTCTGCTGCTTTCCCTTTTGATGTTCCTGCTGGCAAAGCCCTTTGCAGACGGCGTTGCCGCACAGCCGCATGCGGTTTTTTCCGTCCTTGCCATTGCGCCGTCCGCCTGCTTCGGCTGCCTCACGGCGGCCGAGCGTGGATATTGGGAAGGGCTGCGCACCATGACTCCCACCGCAGTTTCTCAGGCGGTGGAGGCCATTGTAAAGCTGCTGGCAGGGCTTTTCTTCTGCCACTGGGTGCTGTCCCATCCCCGTCAGGTCTGCTCGTTTTTTCCGGCCGAGGTACCTCTTTCTGCGCTGGCTGCTGCTGCGGCCGTGCTGGGCGTAACCCTTTCCACTGTACTGGGATGGCTCTACTTCGGCATACGCGGTCTCACCCATTCCGCCCGTATTCCCAAGGGAACAGACACTGCGGCAGACACTGGCACCATCCTGCGCCGGCTGCTCTATGTGATGATTCCCGTTGCACTCGGTTCCCTTGTCACTAACCTCACCTCCCTGCTGGATCTGGTCACCATGATGCGCTGTCTGGTGCGGGTACAGATGCGCGCCCCGGAACAGCTGCTTTCCCGATTGGGAGATGTTGCTGCAAAGCCGGACTTTCCGGCATTTGTCTACGGCTGCTTTTCCGGCATGGCGCTAACCATTTTCAACCTGGTTCCGTCTGTCACCAACATGCTGGGAAAAAGCGCTCTGCCCTTTGCTTCTTCCTGCTGGGCGCAAAAGGATACCGCCGGCATCCGCACTCATTGTCAGGCAGTGGTTACGGCTGCGGCAGCCATTGCCTTTCCGGCCGCAGGCGGCCTGTGGATTCTGGCAGAACCTGTTATGGCCGTGCTCTACGGCAGCTGCCCGGAAGAAGCCGCCCTGGCGGTTGCATCGCTCCGCTCCCTCCTGCCGGGGATGGTCTGTCTCTGTCTCACTGTCCCCCTGTGCAGCATTTTACAGGGAATGGGAAAGGCCATTTTGCCGGTAAAGTGCATGCTGGCAGGCGTTGCAGTAAAGCTAATCGGCAATCTGGTATTGATCCCCCGGCCTGCCTTCTGTATTACCGGCGCCGGCATTTCCACCAGCGCCTGCTATCTGCTCCTGCTGCTTCTGATTCTGTGGAATCTCCGCCGCATCCTAGGGCAGTCTCTGGGACTGCTTCGGCCACTGTTTCCGGTTTTTCTGTCCGCTGTCTGCTGCACTGCAACAGCTGCCCTGTGCCGAAACTTCTTTTATCAGGCAGCGCCGCTTTTCCTGACGGCAGTCTGCTGTACTGCCGGGGGCTGTATCTATCTGCTGCTTCTCTGGCTCTTCGGCGGAAAGAAACAATGCAGGCATTAACTGCATACGTTCTCGCAATTTCTGCAAAAAGCCCTGCGATACCACACTGATTTTTTTCCTGGAGCGTTGTTTCAAAAAATTCACGTTCCAATGGAAAAAAAACGTTGCATCTTTTCGAAAGCTGTGTTATAATAAATGTAAATAGAAAGTAGTCTCACCTTACCCTGGACTGCTTTCCCATGAAATCCATAGCTTTTTGCCGGCTGCATTTGCGGCGCGGAAGCCATTGGATTTTAAATTTCATAATTTTTGAAATGTGATGGAGGTATCATGATGACAGAAAAGGAATTGTATCAGCACTGGCTGGAGCATGCAACAGAGGATGCTGATCTGCAAAAAGAATTAAAGGAAATTGCCGGAGATGACGCTGCCATCAGCGATCGCTTTTATCGGGATCTGGAATTCGGTACCGGCGGTCTGCGCGGCGTAATCGGCGCCGGCACCTACCGGATGAATATTTACACGGTACGCCGTGCGACACAGGGTCTTGCAAATTATGTCAAATCTGCATTCCAAAACCCCAGTGTTGCCATCTCCTATGACAGCCGGATCAAGTCCGATGTCTTTGCAAAGGCTGCGGCTGAGGTTCTGGCTGCAAACGGCATTCATGTGCACATTTATACAGAGCTGATGCCCACTCCGATGCTGTCCTATGCAGTACGGGCACAGAAGTGCAGCGCCGGTATTATGATAACAGCCAGCCACAACCCGGCAAAATACAACGGCTATAAGGTTTATGGCAGTGACGGCTGTCAGATGACCATTGATGCTGCGAATGCAGTGCTGGCTGAGATCAACGCACTGGACATGTTCACCGGCGTTCAGCACACAGATTTTGAAAAGGCTATGGCAGACGGCATGATTTCCTACACACCGCAGTCTGTTATTGACGCTTACTATCAGGATGTTCTGAAACAGAGCCTGAATCCGGATCTGTGCGCAAAGAGCGGCCTGAAAATCGTTTACACACCGCTAAACGGCACTGGAAACAAGCCGGTTCGCCACATTCTGTCTGCAATCGGCATCCAGGATGTTACGGTAGTACCGGAACAGGAAAATCCGGACGGAAACTTTACCACCTGCCCGTATCCGAATCCGGAAATCCGGGAAGCGCTGGAATGTGGCCTGAAGCTCTGCCGGGAAGTAAAGCCGGATCTGCTGCTGGCAACCGACCCGGATGCAGACCGTGTGGGCATTGCAGTACCGGACGGCGATGACTATGCGCTGTTCTCCGGAAACGAAGTGGGCGCACTGCTGCTGGAATATATCTGCCAGCAGAGAACTGAAAAGGGCACAATGCCGAAGAATCCGATTGCAGTCAAGACAATCGTTACCACCGATATTGTCAACGCCATTGCAAAAGAATACGGCGTAGAAGTAATTGATGTTCTCACCGGATTCAAGTTTATCGGCGAACAGATCGGATTCCTGGAAGAAAAGGGCGAAGAAGACCGCTATATCTTCGGCTTCGAGGAAAGCTATGGCTATCTGGCTGGCTCTTACGTCCGGGATAAGGACGCGGTTGTGGCTTCCATGCTGATCTGCGAAATGGCTGCTTACTACCGCACCAAGGGCATCTCTATGATCGAAGCCCGAAAGCGGATGTATGCAAAATATGGTGTCTATGTACACAGCCAGCACAGCTTTACCTTTGAAGGCGAAAGCGGCATGATCGAGATGCAGAACATCATGTCCAAACTCCGGAACGAGCATCCCACAGAGATCAACGGCCTGAAAGTAGTACAGTTTGACGACTATCAGACCAGCGTTTCCAAGAATCTGGAGACAGGTGCAACTGCTGAAATCACACTGCCGAAATCCAATGTTCTGGCATTTACACTGGAACAGGGTGCAAAGGTTGTAATCCGTCCGTCTGGTACAGAGCCGAAGATCAAGGCTTATTACACCGTTACCGCAAAGACCAATGAAGAAGGTTCCGTGAAGGAAAAGGCTCTGGATGCTGCATTCAGTGCAATGATTCTGAACTAATCGATTCCTTTTTATAAAAAGAAACGCCATGCGTCAGCGAAATCCACTGACGCATGGCGTTTTTATTTGCTTTTGTTTACTGGATGGTATGACAGACTTCTGCAAAGGCAGCCTGCTTTTTCAGCTGTGCGCAGGCCTGCTCCGCAGTATCTGCGTCCGGAAACAGGCCGAACACTGCCGCGCCGCTGCCGGTCATAACGCTGCAATACGCGCCGTTTTCCAGCATGGATTTCCGGATTTCGGAGACCTCATCCAAATGTACCGCACTTTCAAACAAATTGCCGCAAAGCGGTGCAATTTCAGCAGCACCTGCGCCATGTTCCAGCGCCTGCCGCAGCTGCTGCACCGGCGGATGAGCCGGCTGTTCCAGCGCATCAATCTCCTGATAAGCTGCTGCCGTGGAGACACCGGCTGTCCCCTTTGCAATCACCAGATGCGCCGCAGAAAACGGCGGAAGGGGTTCCAGCACTTCTCCGATACCAGCCGCATAAGCTGTGCCGCCAAGGAGAAAGAACGGTACATCTGCCCCCAGAGATACAGCAATGGAGAACAGCGTTTCCTTGGAAAGTGCCTGCTGCGTTAGTTCCTGCAATGCCAGGAGGACTGCCGCGCCGTCTGTACTGCCGCCGCCCATACCGGCCTCCATGGGAATTCGCTTTGCAATGTGAATCTGCACACCAGCAGTGATTTTGGCAGCTTCCAAAAACCGCTGCGCCGCTTTCCACGCAATATTTTTCGGGTTACACGGCACGGCATTATGGTCACAGGTCAGCGCAATTCCCGGCTGTTCTACCAGAGAGACTGTCACTGTATCTGCAATGGACACTGCCTGAAACACCGTTTCCAACAGGTGATACCCGTCTGCACGGGTTCCTACCACATCCAGCCCCAGGTTAATCTTCGCCGGTGCTGTTCTCGTCACAGATTTCATGCATTGCCTCCCGTGTGGCGCTTCACAAAGCGCTCCATGCGGCGCAGTGCTTCCTGTAAATGTTTCAAAGAATACGCATAGGAAACCCGTACAAAGCCCTCGCCGCTTTCTCCGAAGGCGCTGCCCGGAACCACTGCCACCTTTTCTTCCTGCAATAACATTTCACAGAATTCCTCACTGGTCATGCCGGTGCTGCGAATGCAGGGGAACATATAAAAGGCACCCTCCGGATTGAAGCAGGTCAGACCGATACGGTTAAAGCCGTCTACCAGCATTCTCCGGCGCATATTGTACTCTTCCACCATTTTTTGTACTTCCTTATCACATTCCCGCAGCGCAACAATAGCCGCATACTGGCTAAGAGTCGGTGCACTCATAATGGCGTACTGATGGATTTTCAGCATCTGTTCTTCCAGCGGCCGGGGCGCACAGACATAGCCCAGGCGCCAGCCAGTCATGGCAAATGCCTTGGAAAATCCGCTGACATAAATGGTTCGCTCCCACATGCCATCAATTTCAGCAATGGACACATGCTTTCTGCCGTATGTCAGTTCAGAGTAAATTTCATCTGTCAGTACCAGAATATTGGTTTCCCGGAGCACCTCTGCGATGGCTTCCAGATCCTCCCGTGTCATAATGCCGCCGGTGGGATTGTTGGGATACGGCAGAATCAGGAGCTTTGTCCGGTCTGTAATGTGTGCGCGCAGCTCCTCCGGTGTCAGTTTAAACCGATTTTCCAGTTTTGTGGGAATGGGCACTGCCACACCGTGCATCAGCTCTACAATCGGCTTATAGCAGACGAACGAAGGCTCTACCACCAGGACTTCATCCCCCGGATTGACAACGGCACGGATGGCAAGGTCAATTGCCTCAGAGCCGCCCACCGTCACCAATGTCTCATGCTCCGGATGGTACGTAATGTGATATTTCCGCTGAATATAGTTGCAGATTTCCTGCCGCAAATCCATCATGCCGGAATTTGCCGTGTATACCATCCGTTTCCGTTCCAGGCTGTCCACGGCAGCTTTCCGCACCGTCCACGGTGTCTGAAAGTCCGGCTCTCCTACGCCCAGACTGATTACGCCCTCCATTGTCGCAGCCAGATCAAAAAACTTCCGGATGCCGGACGGCTTCATTTTTTTTACCTGATCTGAAAGAAGCGTGTCATAATTCAACACGAGTTCTCTCCCCTTTCCTGTCAAACCTTACGGGAAATAATAGCCCCGTTCGTCTTTTTCTTCGCCTTCGATAATAATGCCCTTGTCCTTGTACTTTTTCAGCACAAAGTATGTGGCAGTAGAGAGCACACCCTCCAGTGGTGCCAGGCACTGGGAAACAAACATAGAAACGTCCTTGACATTTGTCCCCTTCACTGTTACAGCCAGGTCATAGGCCCCTGCCATCAGCGCAATGCTTTCCACCTCGTCATACTGCATGATGGTGTGGGCAATTTCCTCATAGCCGCAGTCCCGCTTCGGCGTAACGCGCAGTTCAATAATTGCTGTCACCTGGTTTTTGTTGGCCAGTTCCTCATTGACAATGGCACTGTAGCCCTTGATTACGCCACCCTCTTCCAGTTCCCGAATCGCATCGGTAACATCTGTTTCTGTTACGCCCAGCATTACCGCCAGCTCCGCGTTTGTGAGTCTGGCATTCTGCTGTAATAATTCCAACAATTGTTCTTTCATAAGAAACCCAGCCTTTCTGAACATAAATTGTCAGCATCCGTTTCCGGTGCTGCGGATACCAAACCGGCCACTGTGTGCCGTTACGCTTACAGCGAAATGAAAACCGGTTCTCGTTTGATAAAATAGCAGGCTCTTGTAAAACCGGCCGCTTTCGCCAGTTCCACGCCCTGTGCGATTCCCTTTGCCAGATCCTCGGCACAGTGGGCATCCGAGCCAAATGTCAGCACCTCGCCGCCCATTTCCCGATAGAGTTTCAGATACTCCAGGGTCGGAAAGGGCTTTCCGTACTTTTGCCGATAACCGGAGGTGTTGAGTTCAATGCCCTTTCCCCGTTCCGCCAGCGCCTGAAAGCAGCAGCGAATCTGCTCTGCATACGGCGAAAGCGGCACAGAAATCCCGGCTTCTCCTTCGATATACCGCAGCGGATACGTGAGATGCCCCAGCACATCAAAGTGCCCCCAGCAGCAAATGGTATACAGCTGTTCAAAGTACTGCTCCATCAGCGCCGGGATGTCCTCTGCCGCATAATCCAGGCAGAAGAAATCCGGCTTATCCAGCAGTTCATGCAGGGACGCAATGATAAAATCCAGGCGCGCATCCCGGCCAACAGACTCGGACAAGGCAAAGTCCGCATTGGGCTGCCCCATTTCCATGCCGCACAGCAGCGTCAGCCCATCTGCGGCCGCCTGTGCTTTTGCCTCTGAAACCGCTCGGAGCGACTGTTCCAGCACTGTAGCATGGTCGAAAATCTCCCATTCATTCCGCGGCTGGATATTGTAGTACGCCTGGGGGAAATAGCGGTTCATTTCCACATGTTCCGTCAGCCCCAGCACCGGCAGCCCCAGCTTTTTCGCCTGTGCCACGTGTCCGGCAACTGTGCCTGTGCCATCCGGAGAAATCCCCGTATGCGTGTGACAATCCATCGGCAGCATATGCGCGCCCTCCTTTTTTGGTTTTCAGCGTCTGCTTGACGGCCTGCAACACAGGCCTTTGTATACAAAAAAGGCCCTCGCCGCCAAATGGGACGAAAGCCTTCGTGTTACCACCCAAGTTTAGAAATGTTCCATGCAGAACATTTCCCTCGTAGTCCTTTAACGCAGGACATACGTTCCGGTTTCCCGAAACAGCTCCCGGGAAGCACCTGCATTCCGGCCGGAGCACTTTCACCAAATGTGCCCTCTCTGCACAGCCGCTGCCGCAGTCAATCCGTTCTTCGCTGATTTTCACGCTATTCTTATCAATCAGTATAGCAGATTTTCAGCACATTGTCAATATTTTTTGAAAAGTTTTTACCGCCGCACAAAACTTATGCGTCCAGTGCGTCCCGGAGACTTTTCACAAAGATGCCGATTTTTTCCGGTGCAGCTGCGCCGCCGTACTGCTCTACCTGCCGCACAATGGCACTGCCCACAATTACGCCGTCACAATACTGGCTCATTTCCTTTGCTGCCTCCGGACCGGAAATGCCAAAGCCGACTGCGCACGGTACCTTTGCATACTTGTGAATCTTCCCGAAAAACGGTGCAAAATTCGTCTGGAACTCGCTGCGGACACCAGTTACGCCATTGGAAGAGACACAGTACAGGAAGCCAGTTGCTTCTGAAGCGATCATCTGAATCCGGTCCTCGCTTGCCGGTGTTACCAGGCTGATGTTGTGCACATTATACTTATCGGCACCGCCCTGAATCTCATCCTTTTCTTCAAAGGGGATATCCGGTACAATGACACCGTCAATGCCGCACTCCTGACAGGTGGCAAAGAAACGGTCTGTGCCATAGCAGAAAATGGTGTTCAGATACATCATCAGCAGCAGCGGAACGTCTGTTTCCTTCCGCAGGCGGCGCACCAGATCAAAAATACCTGCCAGTGTTGTGCCATTTTGCAGGGCACGCTCGCTGGCACACTGAATGACAGGGCCTTCTGCAATGGGATCAGAAAAGGGTACGCCCAGTTCAATCAGATCTGCGCCGTTTTTCGCCATTTCCAGTACAGCCTTTTCGGTGCAGTCATATCCACCGTCTCCTGCTGTGATAAATGTAATCAGTGCCTTTTTGCCTTCTGCCTTGCACTGTGCCAGCTTTGTATCAATTTTGTTCTTAGTCATCGATCTTCACTCCTCTGTATTCTGCAATCTGCTGCATATCCTTATCGCCTCTGCCGGAAATGTTGATAATCATAATCTCGTCCGGTTTCATTTCCGGTGCAATTTTCAGGGCAGCTGCCACTGCATGTGCAGATTCAATTGCCGGAATGATGCCTTCTGTCCGGGACAGATATTCCAGTGCCTGTACGGCTTCTTCGTCAGTGATCGGCACATATTCCGCACGGCCGGTCTTGTAGAGGTTTGCGTGCTCCGGGCCTACGCCGGGATAATCCAGACCGGCAGAAATGGAGTAAACCGGTGCGATCTGGCCTTCTTCATTCTGTAAGAAATAGGACTTCATGCCGTGGAAAATTCCCAGGCTGCCCTTTGCGACAGTAGCGGCATGGAGCTTGGTATCAATGCCCTTTCCGGCAGCCTCTGCCCCTACCAGGCGAACGCTTTTATCCGGAATGAAATCATAGAACATACCCATTGCATTGGAACCGCCGCCAACACAGGCAACGACGCAGTCCGGCAGTCTGCCCTCCTTTTCCATGAGCTGCTTCTTGGCTTCTTCGCTGATTACCTTCTGGAAATCCCGCACCATGGTCGGATACGGATGCGGCCCCATAACAGAACCAATCAGGTAGAAGGTGGTATCAATATTGGTTGCCCAGTCCCGCATTGCCTCGTTAATGGCATCCTTCAGCGTACCGGTACCATTGTCCACGCTGTTCACCTTTGCGCCCAGCAGTTCCATACGGTATACATTCAGGCGCTGACGGCGCACATCCTCTTTTCCCATATAGATTTCACATTCCATATCGAAGAGTGCACAGGCAGTTGCTGTTGCCACACCGTGCTGTCCGGCACCGGTTTCTGCGATAATCCGCTTTTTTCCCATTTTTTTCGCCAGCAGAATCTGTCCCAGTACGTTATTGATCTTGTGCGCACCGGTATGGTTCAGATCTTCCCGCTTGAGATAAATCTTACAGCCGCCCAGATCCTTGGTCATCCGATCTGCATAATAGAGCATAGACGGTCTGCCGGCATAGTCCCGGAGCAGTGTCCGGTATTCTTCCAGAAATTCCGGATCGTTTCCGTATTTGTCATAAGCTTCTTCCAGCTCATGTACTGCATTCATGACTGTTTCCGGTACATACTGTCCGCCGAAAATTCCAAATCTTCCTACTTTATCCATGATTTCCACCTCGTATTAGTCTTATAATCTGTTCCATTTTCTCATAATCTTTTATGCCGCCGGTTTCAATGCCGCTGGAGAAATCCACGCCGGTCGTGTGCACGGTTTCCGCCGCCTGCACCACATTTTCCGGTGTCAGACCGCCGGCCAGGAAAAAGGGCTGCGCCGGGGCTGCCTCTGCGATGAGCTGCCAATTGGCAGTCACGCCGGTACCGCCTGCCTGACCGGGGACGTATCCCTCCAGAATCAGTGCATCTGCGCCCAATTGTTCTGCGCGCCGGATTTCCGCTGCATCTTTTACGCGGACGGCTTTCCATACCGGCAATCCGGTACGCCATCGCACACCGGAAACAATCTCTGCGGTTTCGCTGCCGTGCAGCTGAATCACATCCAGGGGCACCTGCCGCAGAACCTCTGCAATCTGCACCGGAGATGCATTAACAAACACACCGACCGCCGCAATGCCAGGCTTCCTGCTCTCAGAAAGCTTTCTGGCGGTTTCCAGAGGCACAGTGCGGCGAAAGCCCTCTGACAGGATCATGCCCATATAATCCGGCTTTAACGTATTGCAAAATGCCACATCTTCCATTCGCCGGATGCCGCAAAATTTGATTTTCATACATCCTCCCGCAGCGCTTGCAGAGTTTTGGCCGCATCGCCGCTGCGCATCAGGGTTTCCCCGATGAGAACGGCATCTGCTCCCAGCTGCCGTACCATCTTCATATCCGCATTGGTACGAATGCCGCTTTCAGAAACAAATACAGCATGCTCCGGTGCATAGGGCTTTAATTTGGCCACAGTATCCAGACTGACTGCAAAGGTTTTCAGATTCCGGTTATTGACACCCAGAATTTCCGGTTCCAGGAACCGGATGGATTCCAGTTCCTCCTGATCGTGTACTTCTACCAGAACTTCCAGTTCCAGCGAGTAAGCCAGCCGATAAAGCTGCGCCAGACGCTCCGGCTCCAGTACGGCCGCAATCAGCAGAACCGCATCTGCCCCAATTGCCGCCGCCTCAAAAATCTGATACTCTTCAAACAGAAAATCCTTTCGCAGAATGGGAATCTGTACTGCCTCCCGAATCTGTTTCAGATACTCTGAAGAGCCCTGAAAAAAGTGTTCCTCGGTCAGACAGGAAATTGCATTGGCACCCGCTGCCGCATAGGTCTTGGCAATTTCCACAGGATGAAAGTCCGGGCAGATCAACCCCTTGGACGGGGATGCCTTTTTCACTTCGCAAATGCAGGACAGGGTGTTCTGCCGCAGCGCCTTTGCCAGAGAAAGGGGCTTGCGCCTTTCCAGTGCTGCTCTTGCCAGGCGTTCCATTTCAGCCGGCGCACAGCGCTGTTTTTCCCGTTCCAGCTGCTCCCGGCGGAACTTTAGTATTTCATCTAAAATCATAAGAATATCCTCACGCTTCTCCGTTGGTAAACGCAATCAGTTCATGCAGCTTTTCCAGTGCCTTGCCGCTGTCGATCTGCTGGGCTGCAAGGGCTACGCCGTCTGCAATGGTTTCTGCCTTTCCGGTGATATACAGGGCGCAGCCTGCATTCAGCAGGACAATATTCCGCTTTGCCCCCTGAATCGAACCATTCAGAATGCCGCGGGTAATGCCGGCGTTTTCGTCTGCGGTTCCGCCTACGATATCTTCCTTTGTGCCCCGGGGCAGACCAAAATCCTCCGGCGCGATTTCATATTCTGTTACAACGCCGTCCCGTACCTCTGCAACAGAAGTACTGTCTGAAATTGAAATTTCGTCCAGACGGTCATTGCCGTATACAATCATAGCATTTTTGATTCCCAGGCCAATCAGAACGTGCGCCATTACCGGCAGCAGCGCTTTCTCATAAACGCCCAGTACAATATAATTGGTAGAAGCCGGATTGGTCAACGGCCCCAGAATGTTAAATACGGTGCGCATGCCCATTTCCTTCCGGGCAGGGCCGACATATTTCATAGAACCGTGATAGCTCTGGGCAAACAGGAAGGAAATTCCCACATGTTCAATGGAGGCCTTTGCCTGCTCCGGTGTGGTCTGAATCTTCACACCCAGGCTTTCCAGCACATCCGCTGCACCGCTCTTGCTGGAAACGCTCCGGTTTCCGTGCTTTGCCACCGGCATGCCTGCCGCTGCAATGACAAAGGAAGAGGTAGTGGAAATATTAAAGGAGCTGGCCAGATCGCCGCCGGTGCCTACGATATCCACACTTTCTTCACAGCCGGTTACATGATTGGCCTTTGCACGCATGCCCTTTGCAAATCCGGTGATTTCTGCAATGGTTTCGCCTTTCATTCGCAATGCTGTCAGAAGTGCGGCAATCTGTGCATTGGTTGCGCCGCCGCTCATGATGATATCCATAGCTTTCATGGCTTCCTGCTCTGTCAGATCTTTTCCCTCTGCCACCTGATTGGCGTATCGGCACAGCGCCGTTTTCATCGGCAGTTCTGCCACAGCCGGCAGCGGCACGGAAACGCCCGGAATCAGGTTCAGGAAATTTGCCAGCATCCGCTTGCCGTCTGCTGTCAGCAGGGATTCCGGATGGAACTGCAGCCCATAAGTAGGATGCTCCCGGTGTGCCAGCGCCATAATCTGACCGTCATTGTCCCGTGCAGTCACCTTCAGACAGGACGGAAAATCGGACTCCCGTGTAATCAGAGAGTGATAACGGCCGCAGGATACCGACTGGGGCAGACCCTCAAACAGCGGACAGGTCAAATCCAGGTGAATCTGGCTGGACTTTCCGTGCATCAGCACATTGGCGCGGACAATCGTTCCGCCAAAGGCCTCACAGATGGACTGATGTCCCAGGCAAATCCCCAGAATCGGAAGAGTTCCGCTGAATGCGCGAATGGCTTCAATGGTCACGCCGGCATCCTTCGGATATCCCGGGCCGGGAGACAAAATCAATGCCTGCGGCTTCATTTCCACAATTTCTTCCACGGTGATTTCATCATTGCGCACTACCTGAATCTCCGGATACAATTCTCCAATATACTGATACAGATTGTAAGTGAAGGAATCATAGTTATCAATCATTAAAATCATGGTTACTCGGCCTCCTTAATGGCATTGATGACTGCGAGCGCTTTATTTACGGTTTCATAATATTCATTTTCCGGAACGGAATCTGCCACAATGCCGGCACCTGCCTGCACATAAGCCTTTTCATTGGCAAACAGCACCGTCCGGATTGCGATACAAGTGTTAATGTTTCCGTCAAATCCCAGGCATCCTACGGTGCCGCCGTAGAGACCCCGTTTTTTGTTTTCGAACTGGTCAATCAGTTCCATGGCGCGCACCTTCGGCGCACCGGAAAGAGTTCCGGCCGGCAGAATCGCCATCAGCGCATCCAGCGCGGTCTGATCCTCCCGCAGCTCCCCTTCTACATCTGAAACCAGATGCATGACCTTGGAAGCACGTTCTGTCACCATATACCGTGACACCTTTACGCTGCCGAACTTTGAAACCTTTCCCACATCATTCCGGCCCAGATCAACCAGCATGGTGTGTTCTGCCCGTTCCTTCGGATCTGCGGCCAGCGCCTTTTCATTGGCCAGATCCTCTTCCGGTGTCCGCCCTCTGGGCTTGGTGCCGGCAATGGGGCGATTCTGAATTTTTCCGTTGGTCACCTTTGCCAGCATTTCCGGTGAAGCACCGGCCACATCATATTCTGGTGTGTGGAAATAGTACAGATACGGAGACGGATTTGTGGCACGGAGCTTCCGGTAAACGGAAAAGCTGTCCGGCGGATTGCTGATTTCAAACCGCTGAGAAAGAACAATCTGGAAGATATCGCCGTTGCGGATATATTCCTTTGCATCCTGCACCATCTGGCTGTACTGTTCCTTTGTCAGATTGGAGCGCACTACGGATTCGCCCTGATGGTGCTGTTCCTGCGGCTGGGGATTATAGTGCCGGATGGTATCGGCCAGTTCCTCGGCTCTCCACTGTGCAGCGGCATACTGTGCACCCAGGTCACCGTCTGTGTGGAGATTCAGAATTACAATGCCGTTGCTGGTCAGATGATCGTAGGCAATCAGTTCTTCATACAAAAACAGGTGGCAATCCGGCATGTGAATATCATCTTCCGGGATATTCGTCAATTTTTTCTCCATATACCGCACGGTATCATAGCCGAAATAACCGATCAGACCGCCGGTAAAATTCGGCGCACCCGGAATCACCGGTGCATGAAATGCGGCCATCTGTTCCTTCAGAAAGGCAATGGGCTGTTCTACTGCCAGTGTCTGCGTTCCCTTTTCCGTCCGGATCTCTGCCTGCTTTCCGGAAATGCGGATTTCCTGCTTCGGGGCAAAGCCGATAAATGAATACCGATCCCACTGCACCCCGTTGCTGACGCTTTCAAAAATAAAGGAATTCCGGCTCATTCCGGAAAAAGCGGTATAGATATTCAGCGGTGTCTGGTTGTCTGCTGAAAATTCATAGAATACCGGAATTGTATTGTACTGTTTCGCCAGTGCTTTTACTTCTTCCAATGACGGTTTTAACATAAACGCATTCACTCCTTGTATGCAAATAAAAAAAGCCTGATGTCCCACTGTTATGGGACGTCAGACTTATCATCTACGTGTTGCCACCCAAATTCAGAAACGATTCTCAAACGTTGCAAAAACTCGTTTCCCTCTTTTCAGATACGCCGTATTCTACCGGATATATCCTTCTCCCGATAACGCAGGAGCCGCGGCATCAGCTACTGAGACCATGTCTGTTCACCTTGCTTCTCACAAACCCATTCACCAAACAGCGTATACATCGGGATTCCACCACCCCCGATTCTCTGTGCTACCGTTTTGTCGGCTACTTACTTTTGCTCATGGAATTTTAACTGTTTTCAGTATACGGAAAACTGCGCTGTCTGTCAAGCGCTTTCCGAAATTTCTTTTCTTTCGAAATATTTTTCCCGGATTTTCGTTTTTTATGCAGCCATTTTACTTTCTGCATTTAAATTTTTGCATATTGCTAAAGTGAAATACATACGCATAAAAAGACGAGCACACACTCGTCCAGAGACTTTCAGGAGGTTCTAGCCATGCTGCAATTTTTCAAGGCAGTCACTGCCATGAGTACCGGCATTTTTCTGCTCTCTGTCTGCACCCGTCTGCTTCCTGCATCCGTTCAGGAACAGCACCTGCCCCACGCAGTTCCTGCTGCACAGAATGCGGCGGTACTTTCTTCCTATTTCACCGGCTCTGCGTATCAGGCACCGCTTTTCTCCATGCCGGCTGCGAAATCGCCGGCTTCTACAGAGACAAGCGTATCTGCTGCAAGCATTACTGCGGAAACTACTTGTACTATAAGCACCACACAAATGCAGACAGCGCCGTCCAAACCAGAATCCAGTCCGGCATCCGTTTCTGTCCCGAAAGAGATTGACACCTGGTTTAAGGCATATATGGACTACCGCACAATCACTGACACCAGTTCTCCCCAGTACGCCATGCAGCAGAATGCCTGGACGGATGCAAACGGGCTTCGCCGGACAGGTGACGATTATCTGGTGGCCATGGGAACCGGATGGCTCACGGAAGGCTGCGGCGATCGCTTTCAGGTTACGCTGGACAGCGGCAGCTGCTTTACGGTGACTGTAGGCGACATCAAGGCGGACTGCCACACAGACGCAACCCGGCGGTATCGTCCCTGCGCCGAAGGTGCCAACGTTCTGGAATTCATCGTGGACACGCCGGCGCTCTCTGCCGCTGCACGAACGGCCGGAACAGTTTCCGTCTATCCGGAGCTTTCCGGCAATATCACAGACATTCAGGCATGCTCCTAAAAAGAACGCCATGTGCCGCCAGACTTGATCTGACGGCTTCTTTTATGTTATAATAAAATTATCCCATTGCCAAAGGAGGTGTTTTCCCTGAGAATTCCTTCAGAACTGCCCCTGGGCCGGGCAGTATCACTTTTTCTTCTGGATCTGCTGTATCCCAACCGCTGTCCCTGCTGCAAGCAGTCCATTTCATGGCACCGCTATGTATGCGACAGCTGTGCGGCAGCTTTGGCGCTGCCGGAACACGCCGTCTGCCCTGGCTGCGGAAAGGCACAGGGGGACTGCATTTGTGACACAGCGCCGGCCTTTGACCGCGGCCTCGCTGCCGTCTGGTATGAAGGTGTCGGACGTGCCGGTATCCTCTCTTTAAAGGATGCGGAAAGTCTCCACTTTGCCTGGTACTGCGGCACAATCCTGGGGAAACAGATTCTGGCAGATCCGCAGCTAAACGGCTATGACTGCGTTGTGCCGGTTCCGATGGCAACCCGGAAGAAGCGACGGCGGTACTGCAATCCGGCAGAAGTGCTGGCAAAGGAAATTGCCGCTGTCACCCGGATTCCCATGCGCACAGATCTACTGCATTGTGCGGAAACAGCTGTCGCACAGCACACCCTTTCTGCGGCACAGCGAAGAAAACATGTCTCCCAGTTTTCCGCCGCCGGAAAGGATCTCAAGGGCTACCGGATTCTGCTCTGTGATGACGTTCTCACCACCGGAAGTACCATGAACCGCTGTGCAGAATTGCTGAAAGCACAGGGGGCTGTCTCCGTGGCAGCGGCCGCAGCAGCGACAACACGACGAAACAAAGAAACTATTGACATCCATAACTTACATACAAATTCCTGACAGACGATCCGGAACGCGTTTCCAGAAAACATATCCCCTTTTTCTCGGAATGTGTTCTCTCTTTTCGCCGATAAGATTCCCCTTCAACCGCACCGCTGTTGGATTTTCCCTGGTGCAGAAAGGAAACCGTACATAATGAACACCATTCTACTGCTTCTTTCCCTCGTTATGATCGCCTGCGTTCTCTGCAACAAACTTACCAGCAAGGTCGGCATCCCGATGCTGCTGGCATTTCTGGCTGTGGGCATGCTTTGCGGCACAGACGGACTGCTGGGCATCACGTTTGACAACTATGACATGACAGAAACCATCTGTACCATTGCCCTCATCTTTATCATTTTCTACGGCGGATTCGGCACAAAATGGAGCGCAGCCAAACCAATAGCCGGACGAGCCGTGCTGCTTTCCACCGCCGGTGTATTCCTGACGGCTATGGGGCTGGGCATATTCTCCCACTTTGCGCTGCGGCTGGGCTGGATGGAAAGCATGCTCATTGGCGCCGTGCTCAGTTCTACTGATGCAGCCTCTGTCTTTTCCATTCTCCGTTCCCGAAAACTCAGCCTGAAATACGGAACCGCCTCTCTGCTGGAAGTTGAAAGCGGCAGTAACGACCCGGTGGCCTATCTGATGACAACCATTCTTCTCACCATGATGACTACTGAAATCTCACCCGGCCGGATTGTCTACATGATCTTTGCGCAGATCGCATACGGCGTTGTGATTGGTGCGGCGCTCGCTCTGGCAATCGGATTTTTCCTCCGCCGCTTTCGCTTTGAAACCTCCGGGTTTGACATGGTGTTCATGCTGGCAACTGCCATTTTGGCCTATGTCCTCCCCTGTCTGATCGGCGGAAACGGCTATCTGAGCGCATACATCGCCGGCATTATTCTGGGAAACTTAAAAATTCCCAACAAGAAAAAACAGGTGCACTTTTTTGACGGCATCACCAGCCTGATGCAGCTTATGGTATTTTTCCTGCTGGGACTGCTCTGCACCCCCAGCCGCATGCTTTCTGTGGCGCTTCCAGCTCTGCTCATTGCGGTATTTCTGACATTTCTGGCGCGTCCGGTGGTTGTGGCGCTGCTGCTGACACCCTTCCGCGCCAAACTCCCCCAACAGCTCCTGGTCTCCTGGGCCGGACTGCGCGGCGCCACCTCTGCCATTTTCGCCCTGACTGCCGCAGCCAGCGGTGCGGTGCTGCAACATGATTTGTTCCACCTGGTTTTCTGCATCGTGCTCTTTTCCATTGCGCTCCAGGGCACACTGCTGCCGCTGGTTGCCCGGAAGCTGGGCATGATTGATGAAAGCAGCGATGTCCTGAAAACATTTACCGACTACACTGAGCACCGGGAAATGCAGCTGATGCGCCTGCTGATGGAACCGGGAAATCCCTGGATTGGCTGTGCTGTGCGGGATCTGACCCTTCCGCCGGACACCATGCTGGTCTCTGTACTGCGCCAGAAGGAAACCATCATTCCAAGGGGCAACACCGTACTTCTGGCCGGGGACACTGCTGTTCTGGCGGCCGGGAACGATTCCGGAAGCAAGCTCTCCGTTCCCCTGTGCGAGCTGAAAATCACAGCCGATCATGCCTGGAACGGAAAGACACCGGCACAGCTGCATCTGCCGGCCGATGAGCTTATCATTTTGATTCGCCGGGGAAGTGAAACGCTGATTCCCCAGGGCGACACCACCATCTGCGCCGGAGACACCCTTGTGATGCATGATGCATCTTAGAAACTGTCTTTACAGGCAAATTCAGAACCTGTCTTCACAAGAAATATATGTGGATTTTCGAGCATAATTTTGTTGCAGACAAGGCAAAAATACGCAGGCGGGCTGTCGCCCGGCAAGTATTTTTCACGCAGTATGCAGCAAAATTTGCCGAAAAGACACGTGTATACGCTTGTGAAGACAAGTTCTTACATATCAGGAGGTCTGCTGTTATGCATCTGAAATTCTGGAACAAGCTACAATGGATAAAGGCGATGAAAATTGCCTGCGGTGCAGTGGCGGCAATCCTTCTGGCAGAGGCGCTGGGGCTGCAAAGTGCCGCATCTGCCGGGATTATCACCCTGCTCACCGTACAAAACACCCGCCGGGAAACTTTAACCGGCAGTTTTCGCCGCGTCATTGCATTCGGGATTATGACGCTCCTCTGCGGCGCTGTGTATACACTGTGCGGCACGGCACCCTGGGCATTCGGCCTTGTGCTACTGCTCTTGCTGCTGCTTTGCTATGGCCTGCATCTGGAAGATTCGATTCCTATTAACGCTGTCATGGCCACGCATTATATGATGGCCGGCGGTGTTTCCCTCCCCATGATCGGAAACGAAGCGCTCCTTCTGGTGATCGGCAGCGGCATTGGCATCGGGCTTAACTGGTTTATGCCGGACAACCTGCACAAGATTAAGGCGCAGCAGCATTTGCTGGACGAAGAAATCCGGCAGATTTTAAAGCGAATGGCCGGACAGCTGCTGCAAACAGACCATAGTACCTATACAGATGCCTGCTTTCGCCGTACAGATGCATGCTCTCAGGAGCTGCACCGGGAAATTGAACAGTTTCTCCAAAACCACACCTGGCAAAATGAAATCTCCTTCGCTCACTATGTCACCATGCGGCAGGAACAATGTCTGGTGCTCCGGGGAATCTATCACCAGATTCAAAAACTGACCACGGTTCCGACACAAGCGCAGCCCCTCTCCCAGCTGTTTTCCGATATTTCCGACCAGTACCACGCGGAAAATGACTGCGCAGCTCTGCTGGAACAGCTGGACACACTCCATGCGGCCTATCAGAAAATGCCGCTGCCGGATACCCGAAGTGCCTTTGAAAACCGTGCCGTGCTCTACTGTATTCTCACAGAACTGCGCACCTTTCTGGAGATCAAAAGAGACTATCAGCAGGCATATGGAAACGAGCATGCCGCATAACACAGTTTGTTCATTTTAATTTCTCTATCCGACAAATCGCGTTTCTTTGTATACATTTTTCTCTACAAATTCTTTGCGCTATCATATTCTGTTTTTATTGTTTCTGACGGAAAACGCAATTAAAAAAAATCACTTTTTATCAATTTCATACATTATTTTAAAAACGTATTTTGTTTCATTGACAAAAATGTTGGAATCCGTTATAATGAAAAATAGTTTGCAAACTACGGCACAGAAATCATCTTAGCCGGTTTGCCATTCTTTTCAGCAAGGGTAAGGCGATTTTTTCGTTCTGCACCAGGCAATAAACCCTGAGAGCCGTTTTCTGTCTGATGTCCCTTCGGATTCTAACAAAGAGGAGAGAAATTGATTCATGCATTTAAAATTGTTTGAAGTGGCAGGAACGCATATTTTCAGCATGTCTGCCATCGTCATGGTGTTGTTCTTTGTCTTTGCGATTATCGTAGTCGGTTATCTGCTGGGCAAAATCAACATCAAGGGCGTTTCCCTGGGAACCGCAGCCATCTTCCTGGTTGCGCTGGTAGTCGGTCACTTTAAGGGCGTGGCATTCGGCGAAAACGGCATTGCCGCCTGGATTGCAGATGTGGAAGCACAGGACGCAGTCAACTTTTACTTTAAGCTCATCCAGAGCTTTGGTCTGATTCTGTTTGTTACTTCTGTCGGCCTGATCGCAGGCCCCACCTTCTTCAAAAACCTGAAGAAGAATGCAAAGTCCTATGTTCTGCTGGGTGCTGTAATCATTGCTTCCGGTGCCGCCGTCTGTGCGCTGATCACTGTACTGGTTCCGGGTATGAACTCTGCAATGAGTGTCGGCCTGCTGTCCGGCGCGCTGACCAGTACTCCGGCATTTGCCGCAGCGCAGGAAGCCATCGGTGAAAGCAGCGAGGTATTCAAGGAAATTGCAGTCGGTCACGCAGTGGCATATCCGTTCGGCGTTATCGGCGTTGTCCTGTTCGTACAGATTGTGCCGAAGGTGCTGAAAGCCAACATGGCAGAAGAACGGGCAAAGCTGACCTCTGTTGATACCGGCGATGAAAGTCCGCTGAAGCAGCAGAAGCTGTTTGAAATGGATAAGTTCGGCCTGGGTGCATTCGCGCTGACCGTACTGACCGGTGCAATTCTGGGTTGCATCAACATTCCTCTGGGGGCTGGTTCCTTTAACCTGGGCACCACCGGCGGCCCGCTGATCATGGGTCTGATCTTCGGTCACTTCGGCAGAATCGGCAAGCTGAGCATGAAGGTCAACAAGCATCTCCTGGAAGTATTCCAGGAATGGGGACTGGTTCTGTTCCTGATCGGTGCCGGCGTAGACGGCGGTGCCGGATTCGTACAGACACTGGAAAAGTACGGCCCGCTGCTGTTCCTGTGGGGCGCACTGATGACCACGATCCCTCTGTTTATTGGCTTTTTCCTGGCAAAGAAGCTGCTGAAACTGAGCCTGTTCAACAACCTGGGTTCCATCACCGGCGGTATGACCAGTACTCCGGCACTGGGCGCACTGATCAACACCAGCGGCACACCGAACGTTGCAAGCGCTTATGCTGCAACTTATCCGATTGCACTGGTACTGGTTGTCCTGGCATCTCAGTTCCTCACATATCTGTAAGATGCATGCAGCTGTCTCAGGACAAAAAGCTGCACGTTATACACACATAGAAAAGCCCGTCTGCACCATGGCTCTCCGGTGCAGACGGGCTTTTTGTATGCTTTTATAAGGGATGATACACTTGTCCGGCAGCAAGGGCTTACAGTCCTGCCTGCCAGTCCCAGTTATACACCTCCAGCGCAGTCAGATCATAGGGAACCTGCTGATAAACGCAGTAGTTCAGCCAGTTTGAAAACAGCAGATTGGCGCTGCATCCCCAGCTGTAGTGGGGTTCCTTTGCGGGATCATCATCCGGAAAATAGTCATAGGGCAGTGCAATCTCTGCGCCTTTCTCCTTGTCCCGGAAATATTCCCCCTTGAGTGTATCCCGGTCATATTCGGAGTGGCCGGTGATGAAATACTGCCGTCCGTTTCGGTTTGCCACAATGTGCACCCCGGACAGCGGAGATTCCGTCAGAATTTTCAGCTGCGGCACCTTTTCGATATCTTCCCGGTGTACTTCGGCATGCCGGGAGTGGGGCGCATGAAAAACATCATTGAAGCCCCGCAGCAGCTGGCAGTGCGGTTCCAGCACATATTGCGGAAAAATGCCGAACATTTTCTGCGCCAGGTCATACTTCGGCACATCAAAATGATAGTACAGCCCGGCCAGCGCCGCCCAGCAGATGTGCATGGTGGAAAAGACGTGGGACTTTGTCCACTCCATAATGGCACAGATTTCCTGCCAGTAGTCCACATCCTCGAATTTCAGATGCTCCACCGGCGCGCCGGTGATAATACATCCATCATAGTATTGATCCTTGATTTCCGAAAATGTCCGATAAAATGTGGCCAGATGATTCTGCGATGTATTCTTGCTGATATGGCTGGACACATGCAGAAATTCGATGTCCACCTGGAGCGGTGTATTGCTGAGCAGTCGCAGGAACTGACATTCCGTTTCAATTTTTTTCGGCATCAGATTCAGCACCAGTACGCGAAGCGGACGAATATCCTGATGTGCAGCACGGTCGCTGTCCATGACGAAAATATTCTCCTGGGATAAAATATGATATGCCGGCAACTCCGGCGAAATACAAATCGGCATTGCCTGTTCCTCCTTTCAAAAAATGAACCACAGAGATACGCTGGTATCAATGCGTTTTTTTATCTGCGTCTGCCCTTTGCAGGGGCGGCTTCTGCGGTCCCCATAGCGTTGCGCAGCGCGCGAAGCTCTTCCGCAGTCAGATCCCGGTATGTACCCGGTTTCAGCATTCCCAGTTTCAACGGGCCAATGCTGATGCGGCGCAGACGTGCCACTTCCAGACCGACAGATTCACACATTCGCCGGATCTGCCGGTTTCTGCCCTCATGAATGGTCATAAGCAGCACCACGCGCCCCGGTTCTTTGGTCTTTACCACAACAGTGGCCGGCTGTGTCATTTTTCCGTCCAGTTCGATGCCCTTGGACAGCGCAATCAGCTGTTCTTCGGTCACATCCGGCCGCACCGTAACCCGATAGGTCTTACTGATATGGCGGCTGGGGTGCATAATGCCGTTGGCAAAAGCACCGTCATTGGTCAGCAGCAGAAGCCCTTCGGAATCCTTGTCCAGCCGGCCTACCGGATATACCCGCTCTTCCACATCTTCTAGAAGATCCATAACGCAGCGGCGATCCAGCTCGTCCGCAGTTGTGGTAACATACCCTCTCGGCTTGTACAGCATCAGATAGCGATACTGCTTTTTCCGCGGAATATAGACGCGCTCTCCGCCTACTGTGATCAGATCGGTCGGCAGCGCCTTATCCCCCAGCTTTACCGGATGGCCGTTTACCTTAATTTTTCCGGAAGAGATCAGCGCCTCCGCCTGTCTTCTGGAACAATAGCCGGCATCTGCCAGCAGCTTTTGAATTCGTATTTTTTCCACGTCTTACTCCTTTTCCGCAATTGTATTTCTAAAACGTGCCGCCAAAACTGCAAGATGAACTTGCAGCTCCGGAAACACACGTCACTTTTTCAGGCGCTTCTCAGGAAAAAAGCATGTGCCACAGCCGCTGATGCCAGGCTGGTTTCTGCTCCGATACAGACTGCTTCGTTTGATAGGAAATGCTTTCGGCTGCATACAGCGCTCCGGTTGCGGCAATGCGTCCGTTTTCCTGACGCGCACACCAGGTGCCCACCTGCTGCCCGGCAGTGACCGGGGCATAGAGAAACGGCGCCGTTTCCATGACAAATTCCAGCTCCGGCATCGTGCCGCCACAAACACCGGCCACAAGCGGTGCTTCTGCCTGGACAGAAACGGAGGCCATTTCCTTTCCCCCGGCAACCGGAACTGTCCAGTTCTCCGGTACAGCGCATACAACCGGCTCTACCATAGAAAAGCAGCTGTCATACAGCGCCAGGTGATCCTGCCAGTCATTGGGATCGTTCAGGGTGACACAAATCAGCGTAACCCCGTCCCGTACCGCGGCAGAAACCAGACAGCGGCCGGCCTCATCTGTAAATCCGGTTTTCACGCCAATGATGCTGTCATCCATAGAGAGCAGCTTGTTGGAATTGGAAAGCCAGCGGTCATAGGGCGGATTTCCAAAGGAAACCTGTGCCTTTTCCTGGCCGCAGATTTCCCGGAAAATTTCATTTTGCAGCGCCGCTGCTGTGAGAAGCGCCATATCATAGGCAGTTGTATAGTGGGCATCATCATGCAGCCCGGACGGTGTCACAAAATGCGTCTGCGTCATGCCCAGCTGTTCCGCCCTCTGGTTCATCTGCTGTGCAAAGGCGGCATAGCTTCCGGCCAGCTCTACCGCGGCCGCACCGGCTGCATCATTCCCGGACGGCAGCAGCATGCCATAGCACAGCGCCCGTTTGGTTACCCGGTCGCCTTCCACCAATCCCATAGAAGAGCCTTCTACATGAATGGCATCCGAATCTACCGAAAACTCCCGGTCCAGATCACCGCTTTCCAGGCAGAGCAGGGCTGTCATAATTTTCGTTGTGCTGGCCATAGGGCGTTCTTCCCGTGCATTTTTTTCGTAGAGCGGCCGGAGACACCTTTA